>Ga0209489_100724_pt1 | contig 64817 bp, 59 predicted proteins | sample SiratrowhiteBW_FD_187527 | JGI IMG/M metagenome (GOLD analysis project Ga0209489, IMG submission 187527) | Root nodule microbial communities of legume samples collected from California, USA - Siratro white BW (SPAdes) (version 2) | ecosystem: Host-associated > Plants > Roots > Nodule | place... | reverse complement strand
CAATCCAAACCTTACCGACGAATCATCGGTGACCACCCGCAAAGCCGCTCGCTCGCTACGGCGCTATTGAGGGCGCGCTTCGCGAGCGGCTTTGCTAATCAGCTACACCACTCCTCGGGACACGACCCTGTGGCATCGCCACTCCGGCTCATTCCGTCGTTTACGGAATGAGCACGTGAGTGTCGGTAACGCATGCCGTGCCGGACAGGCGTGGGAGCGTTCACCCGTCGTCTTGCGGGCTTGGCTCTGGGATGCTTATCGCAAGGTTCAAAGGACCCCCGCATCGCCTCTCGTTTCCGTTCGTACAGGGCCACGGCATCTACTCGGCACGGCTGCGAGCTCATCGGCACGTAGGCTGCGAATCGCTTAAATCGCGTCCTCAATGCGCCAAGGTGGGCCCCGTCGGCCTGCCGACCCGTCGAGATCCGGGGGTAGAGAACGTCGTCGATATCGGTGGTCCCCGAGCGCCAAAGCTGGTCGGTTGACATTCAACCGCGCGACGGTGGAGGGCGCTTCATAGTCAAAAGCTCCGTCACATCACGTCGATCAGCTGCGGATGAGATGGCAGCTGTGAGCCATTTCCCGTCAGGGTATGTCTTGGCTTCATCGTAGAGCTTGACCAGATGCGAACGCCAGCCATAACGCCGCTCCTCAAACTTCTCTCGCTCCGCTCTTCCTAAGACCACCAGGACCGAAAACTGCCTGAATTCAGGCAGGAAGGTGCAGAATGCTTTGGACTTCTTATAGCGCAGGGACCAACCGCGCTTCTTGCCGCCATAGAGCCAATCCGGCGCAAAAACACCGGGGTAGTAGGCTTCTATCCAATTCCGGAGCTCGGCCCAATGCACAAACCCCTTCGGCCCGATCCAGTCGCGGACAGTGTTGTCATCGGGCGGCGCTGATTTTTCGGTGATCCTGTCGCCGATCTGGGGGTGTTCCATGCCGGTTTTCCTACATCATCCTTATTTGTGAGCTTCGGAGGACTCGGAGAGCTGCGCCTCGATCTCGCGCAAAGGATTTGTCGCAAAAAGCATGGCGTTCTGAATCGATGTTGCGCGCGATATTTTCCGTCCTCGGCCCGATATTGAGGCGCAGGCGAATTGCCCGTCAAAGAAGAAATCCAAGCTTCGGATTCATGGACACATAGTATGGACTTTCGGACATTGCCATCGGTGCTGGGAGCACCAGTGCAGCTCCCAGGGCGCCCGCCATGAACGCAAGGCGTTCGCTGAGGCCGGAGTGATCACGATGGTCGGAGAGTGGACAATCGTCTGGACAGCCCTCGCGCCGCCCGGGCCATCCGTATAGCCCGCGGCGAGCGCGCACCGAGCGATGAACGATCGTCTCTCATCACTCAGACATCGGTCATAACGCGCGGCTATCGACTTCATGGCGTGACGTCATTTCCCATTCGCGGCGCGGACTTCCATGCTTCGCCAGTACCTTGCTCATCCGGCGCACGGCAGCCTAGCGCGTGGCGTGGGACCAAGGTCCTTTCACCGCCGACGGAGGAAATCCGCTATGGTCACTCGCGGTTTCACAGGCCGCCAATCCGGATCAGAACCATCGGACCGGATTCCCCCGGGACAGCACCTCGTCGACAATTTCCCGGTGCTTACGGCCGGGCCCACGCCGAGAATCGAACCCGCCGACTGGACTTTCACTCTCAAGGTCGGACCTCGATCGGTCAAATCGTGGAGCTGGTCGGAGTTCAACGCGCTCCCACGAACGAAGATGACGCGAGACATCCACTGCGTGACCTCGTGGTCGAAGCTCAACACCGCCTGGGAGGGCGTGGCCGTTGACGACATCCTCGCCGACGCTGGTCTTGGCGTACTCACTTCGTTTGCACTCGCACATTGCTACGACGGATACTCCACCAACGTGCCGCTCGCCGATCTCGCAACGGGGAAGGCGATGGTGGCGCTCAAGTACGAAGGCCAGCCGCTGCCGCGCGATCACGGGGGGCCGGCGCGCCTACTCGTGCCACATCTCTACTTCTGGAAGTCGGCAAAGTGGGTGAGCGGCCTTCAGTTCACGGAGCGCGACGAGCCCGGATTCTGGGAGCTGCGCGGGTATCATATGCACGGCGATCCGTGGAATGAGCAGCGATACACGAATGACTAAAGCGATTGCCGCAGTGCGATGGCAGAGCTGTGCTATTGTCGAAATCGCCACGAGAACGCCGGCTATCAAGAGCTTCTTTCTCCGCCTCTCAGAAAGGTTCGAGTATACAGCTGGACAGCACGTTGACGTGCGGCTGACTGCGCCCAACGGCTACACTGCCATGCGCAGCTACTCGATTGCCTCGGCTCCGAGCGATTCCAACGTAATCGAGCTGGCGATCGAGCGCCTGCCGGACGGTGAGGTTTCCCCGTTCTTTCATAACGTCGCCCAGATAGGCGACACGATCGACCTTCGCGGGCCGCTTGGCGGACACTTTCTCTGGCCGGGGCCTTCCAACAAACCAGTGCTCTTGATAGCTGCCGGCTCCGGCGTCGTGCCGCTCATGGCCATGATTCGGTATCGGAAGGTCAGCGGTGAACCAGTGCCTGTCGCGCTGTTGCTATCCTCCAGTACCTGGGACTACGTGCTCTTCAGGGACGAGCTCCTCGAGCTCGAAAGGTCTCTTCCCGATTTCGCATTCGCCGTGGCTCTGACACGCCAACCGGCAAAGCGCCGCACCGATTTCAGCCGGCGGGTCGACGTCGGTATGGTCGCTGACGTCGCGGGGCGGCTGCCTGCGTTGCCAGGCTGCGCGTTCGTGTGCGGTTCGAACGCCTTCGTGGAAATCGCGGCGGAGGCCGCGCTTGCTTTGGGACTGGAAGCCGGGACGATCAAGACCGAACGCTACGGCGCTTGAGAGACGATCCCTCTCGCTTCGAGTTTTCACAAACGCCGGATTATTCCTCGCGGCCAGCAGCATGCGCGACCGCGCTGAATGAAAGGAATACGCAATGGTGAACGAAGTGGGATCGACGGATGCTGTCCAAGAAGGATCGATGTCGACGGTCCGAAAGTCTTCCCCGTGAAGGCGGCTCGCATCGCAGGGCACTCCGACATCCGATCGAGATCGACTTCTTCGCAGAAATCTAGAAGCGGGATACCACCATGTTTTCAGTGATTTTCGAAGTCCTCCCCAATAGAGAATACTGGGATGACTACCTCGACAATGCGAAGATGCTGCGCCCCGACCTGGAGCAGGTCGAGGGATTCGTCGACAACATCCGTTACAAGAGCCTGATCCGCGAGGGCTGGATCCTTTCGCTTTCGACCTGGCGGGACGAGAAGTCGCTCGTCCGCTGGCGGACCCGCATGCGCCATCACGAAGCTCAGCAGAAGGGCCGCGACGAAATCTTCGCAGATTATCACCTCCGCGTCGGCCAGATCACTGCCGACAATCAGATCCCCACGGGGTACGCCCTCACGGAGCAGCGGCTCGACGAAACCGAAGTCGGAGAGGGAACGACAGTCACGCTGATCAACGCGACTCGCCCCTCGGAATGGACGCAGACCACCAACCCTTACGACTGCGCCGAGTGGCTCGGCCTGAACCCGTGGGCGGCCGGCAGCACGTCCTGGGACATCTTCGACGCCGTGCTCACGCCGGGTGACCTGATTCTGCTCATTTCCTGGAAGGATGCCTCTGCGGCGCAGGCCTACGAGGACACATCCGCGCCGAACGACAAGGCGAGGATCCGAAGGGTGCGGATCGTGCGCGACTACGGGAAATACGACCGTCGGGAGGCGCCTCAGTACTATCCCGACGCAAAGGGCGCCGAGAGCCTCCGCGCCTGAGACCGCTCCGTCAGGAAGGGCGGTCTATCGCGAGCGCGATTCTGCGTCCGCCCAGCCAGTCACTCATGCGTTCGGCCGGGCTATTTGAGACGCGCCGTGCTGTCAGGAAGGCACCCTTCGGCATTATGGCGGCTGTGGTGGTGCCCTGCATGCACGAGCGCGAGCAGAGCGGCCAGCCAATCGGCGACTTGCAACTCGCGCAGGGCAAGCTCGCCGACGGATGGCCCTAAAGTTGATCCAGGACCATGCCCCATCAGCGAGGACACGCACGAGTAGACCGCTCGAGATCCCGATTTCGCTTCGCTGCGCGCTGATCGGTCTCTCAGAGATGCCAAAAAGTGTGTCCATTCGTCCAAATTAATACACCGGGCCGTTCCAGCGAGTACACGCACGTTGCATTTACATTCCATGCTTGCGACGTGCCCGTCACGTCGTCGCGTGCGAACGCTCGTCAGCATTGACAGCCGCACCTTGACGGAGAATAAGCCATGGAGCTTCATCAAATTCGTTATTTCCTCGCGGTCGCATCCACACTCAACTTCACCCGCGCAGCCGAGCAGTGCAACGTCACGCAGCCCGCCCTGACCAAGGGAGTGCAGAAGCTCGAGCAGGAGCTCGGCGGGCAGTTGATCTACCGCGAGCGCAGGCTGACGCAGCTCACTGATCTTGGAAAGGAAGTCCTTCCGATGCTGGAGCGCACACTGGCCTCGGCAGAGGCGGTGCGTCGCAGAGCCCAGGAGTTCCAACGAAAGGAGGTCGCGCCGCTCAAGATCGGGCTCGCCCCATCCATCTCGGTGTCGCTCGTCCTCGATCCGATCGCGGAAATCGAAAAATTCGTCCCTGGATTTCACGTTGAGCTGCGCGAGGACACGGCGGAGAAGCTTGTCGACCTCTTACTTGAGGGGGAGATCAACGTCGCAATGGTCGGGGACGTCCGGGACATGCCCGCCCGCATTGATGACTGGTCGCTATTCGAGGAGCGCTACGTCGCGCTTCTCGCGCCGACACACCTGCTCGCAAATCGCCCCTCGATCGGCATCGCCGACCTCCGCCAGACCGTGTTGCTGGAACGCGCCGGATGCGACGTCGCCCCGAAGATCCAGCGGTCGTATTTCCGCGAGGAACCGCCTCACTTCGGCCACTGCAGCAGTGACGACTTGCACCTGCAGCACATGGCCGCGGCTGGCTTTGGCGTGATGCTCGCTCCCGAGCACATGCCGCGACTTCCAACGCTTAAGACCATTCCCCTCGAGGGCGACCCGGTTTCGCGGGAGGTGCGGCTGCTTGCTGTGCAAGGGCGCCGCTATTCACCGGCCCTAGACGCTTTCGTGAAGGTCGCGCGGCTTCGCGACTGGTCGATCGAAGCCCCCCACCGCGCCATACCGGACGCAACGCTCCCGGAAGTCGCGAGAGCGCCTGTATGACCGCGGCGCGCACGCCGATTGCCAAACGCTTCCAGCCAATCGATTCACAACTTGACGATCGCCCGCCGATGCCAAACCAGACCGATAAGACACTCGCCCAGATTCGCATCGAGCTGCTGACGACGTTCAGTGCTGCGGACTGGCATTCATACAACCGCCTCGTGGGCTGGCTCCGCGACGCAGACGTGGCATCGCATGCGTTGAAGGTCGGAGACGACGCGCCGGACTTCCTCCTGCCAGACGCCGATGGCCGTCTCCACTCCTCTGAACAGCTGCGCTGCAACGGCCCCTTGGTCCTGAGTTTCTTCCGAGGCGGCTGGTGTCCGTTCTGCACGGCTGAGCTGTGCGCCCTCCAGGCAGCGAAGGACGAGTTCGAGAGCGTCGGCGCGAATCTCGCCGTCGTGACGCCCGAGACGAGGGACTTCCCGCGGCAGCTCAAGCGGAGCCTGGGCTTGGACCTGAAGGTGCTCTCCGATGTCGACCATGGCGTTGCCTTGTCGTACGGCGTGCTGTTCCGGGTGCCCGACGAGACCAAAGCGCACTATTCCGCGCTAGGCTTCGATTTCGGCGCCCGGCACGGATCACCGGTCTGGCTGCTGCCCCTTCCCGCGACCTACGTGATTGACGCAGAAGGCCGGATCCGCAGCGCATTCGTCGAACCCGACTTCACGGTACGGGAGGAGCCGGCGCAAATCTTGGCCTCGCTGCGCCAGGTCGCTTCCACCCCCTAGCGAGGCAAGCAGAGGGGGTATAGTGATAGATCTAGAAAAGGCCAGTTTTGCCATAGCATGCTGCCCAAACATGCCTGCGCGCAAACTCCTTCACAGCACGAGCTGATATCTAGAACGGTAAGAGCAGCGATCCGAAACGCAGAATCAGCTTTGTCAGCGACCAATGAAGGTCGAGCGGCGACTGACGGATCACGCGGGCGTAATCGTTGGGCCTGATCGAGAACGACCGGAAATATGTGTCTACGAACCGATGCTGCACCCGAGTGTAGATGCTTCCGTTCATATCGAATGCAATAACATCGTCAATATTTGCGTACTTGTCTGGCGGATAAGATCGCTGTGCGATTGATGATTCGCGACCCTGTTCGCTTATTGAATGCGGCGCCGATCTCGACAATCCAATTTGAGGCAACGTAGATCGTGTCCTCCTACGCAGCCCGGGACTCCGAGTAGACTGCATTCCTCGACGATTGATCAAAAATGGACGGGACGCCGGCGCGCACGGCGCTTTCGGCGGACGATACCTCGCGCCTATCGAATGCATATCCAAAGGGAATTTCTAATTTCGTCGGCGGCGCCCGATGTTTGGGTCTGCTAGGCCGGCCGAGCACACGCGTTCGCCTGGACAGCGATTGAAACAGTGATTGGAGCCGTTGCGCCAAGTCACGGTGCCGCACGTTAGTACAAACGGAACGTCTCATGAAATTGTCGAGGACTGTCGTACTGGCTGGCTCCGTTTGGTCTGAAAAAGGACGATTGCAACTCCGATGATCAACGATCAGAGCGACAGAACCTTCTATCCGAACCGCCGAGGCTTTCTCGGCGTTGCCGCTGCCACGGGCGCTGCTTCACTAGCTCCGAGTGTCCTGCTAGGAACAACCGCGAGTGTCGCGGAAGCATCCGAACCGGCCTCCTCCCAATCTGTGCATGATTTCGCGAGTACCAGCGCCGACAAGTTACCGTCGCCCGCGCCCGGCTATCTGTCTTTTGGCCCCGACGAAGCAGGTTTCGTGGAGACAATGATCAACGTGATGTGTCCGGCCGACGCGCTGACGCCGAACGGGGTCGATTGCGGTCTTGTGGTCTATATCGACCGGCAGCTCGCTGGCGGTTTCGGTAAGGGCGCAGGACTTTACATGCGCGGCCCCTGGCTGGGAGGCAAACCCGAGCTCGGCTACCAGCTGCCGCTCACGCCCGAACAGTTCTTCAAGGCGGGCCTCGCCGCCGCGGATGCGGCTTGCCAAAAACAGTACAGCAAGAGTTTCAGTGAAATGGACGAGAGCAGTGCGGACAAATTTCTTCAAGAGCTGTCCGGCGGCAAGGTGACGGACGAGCGCGTACCACTCAACTCCTGGTTCAACAAACTCGTCTACCCGCTCTTCGTTGAGGCCTGTTTCGCCGACCCGATCTATGGCGGCAATGTTGGGAAGGCGTTCTGGAAGGCGATTGGCTATCCAGGTCTTCCCGCGCTTCACGCGCAAGACATGATTGATTTCCGTGGAAAGCCCTTCCCTGGTAGGGCCGACCCGAAATCGATCGCCGACTTCGCCTAAGGGAGGAAATCTTGACTACACGCTTGAAACATCGCGCGGTCGTTTTCGTTGGCGGAGGATTTACGGCGGCGCTGGTTGCGCGGCAGCTGACAGCAAAGGGCGTCGATGTCGTCATCCTTGAACGTGGAATCGACCGCACTCACACTGCCGCAACAAGCCTGCCATCGCAGCGCGACGAACTGCGCTGGGATATCCGTGGTGATCTCTTTCAGGATTGGTCCGTCCAGACCTACACGCTCCGCCATGACACAGGCGAAACGGCGTTGCCGATACGGCGCCTCGAGGCCTTCAAACCGGGCGAAGGGCTGGGCGGTGCGGCCAATCATTGGAACGGGCAGACCTGGCGCTGGAGCGAATCTGACCCCGTTTTGCGCACGCACCTTGAGAGCCGATATGGAAAGGAGGCTATTCCAGCTGAAATGGCGATCCAGGATTGGGGCGTCACCTATGGAGAGATGGAGCCCTATCACGATCAGTTCGAAAAGCTGTTCGGCATTGCCGGCAAAGCCGGAAATCTGCGTGGCAAGGTGTAGGAGGGCGGAAATCCGTTTGAGGCACCGCGGCAGAACGAGTTTCCGCAAAAACCTCTGCCTATCACTGAAGCTGGCGTGATCTTCAGCGAGGCGGTCAAAAAGCTCGGCTACAAACCGTTTCCCATGCCGGCGGCAAATTCGCCGAAGGCCTACACCAACCCCGATGGCATGCAGCTTGGTCAATGCCAGTTCTGCGGCCATTGCGAGCGCTTCATCTGCGAAGCCAACGCCAAGGCGAGCCCCGAGGTCCTGCTCTATCCAATGCTGAGAAGGCGCAAGGGATTCGAACTGCGTCTGCAAGCGCATGTTCTCGACATTCTTTATGATCGCAAGGCAAAGCGCGTGAGAGGCGTTCGCTACGTCGATCGTGTAACCGGCAAGGAGTATGAACAGCCTGCCGAGGTCGTCGTACTCTCTTCTTTCACACTGTCGAATACCAAGTTTCTGCTGATGGCAGGGATTGGCACGCCTTACAATCCGAAGACTGGTCACGGGGTCGTCGGCAAGAATTTTTGCCACCAGACAATGTCCGGCACGCGTGTTTTCTTCAAGGACCGCTGGGTCAACCCGTTCCTTGCTTCAGGAGCGTCACAGACCGTGATCGACGAGTTCAACGGCGACAATTTCGACCACAGCAATCTCGGCTTCCTTGGCGGCGGATACATCTACGCCAATGTGACGAACGGACGGCCGATTACGGGCCGCGCGGTGCCGCCTGGCACGCCGAAATGGGGCTCAGCGTGGAAGAGGGCCAATGCCGACTGGTACGCGCATAGTTTCACGATCTCCGCCCATGGCGGCTGGTATCCACATCGCGAGAATTATATCGATCTTGATCCGACCTATGTCGATGCTTATGGGCAACCGCTTCTGCGGATGACATTCGACGTTCGCGAGAATGAGCGCAAAATGTCTGTATATCTTTCGAAGAAAATCGACGAGATCGCCAAAGCGACAGGAGCGGACATCGCGCCGCCGACGGCGCCACGCAATGGACCCTACGATAGCCAAGTCTATCAGACTACCCATGTCACCGGGGGTACGATCATGGGAAGCGACCCTGGCACGAGTGTTGTCTCTCCCCATCTGCAACATTGGGATGCGGAGAACCTCTTCGTCGTCGGTGCTTCCGTCTATCCCTTCAATGCTGGTTACAACCCGACAGGACCGTTGGGGGCGCTCGCGCTCAGGCTCGGCGATGACCTCAACCATTACGTCGAACGGCCGCGCCACCTCTAAGCCTGCACACAAAATGGAGTTTAGCAATGAAGAACGCGCGACAAGTCGGCGCGTTTACCGCCGTGCTCATGCTTGCATGCTTAGTCGTGAGCCCCGGTTACGCGCAGGATGCAGAGCATGGGAAGAGCGTCTTCGCGGCCTGTGCGGCGTGCCACGCCACGGATCACGCCAATCGGGTCGGTCCGGGGCTGGAAGGGATTGTCGGTCGGAAGACGGGTACAGTCCCCGGCTTCCGCTATAGCAACGCGATGAAGAGTTCCGGCATCATCTGGGACGACAAGTCGCTTAATGCGTATCTGGAAGCTCCCCAAAAGACCGTCCCCGGAAACAGGATGCCTTATCCGGGCCTAAAAGACGCGGCCGATAGGTCCGACCTCGTTGCTTATCTTGCTACGTTGAAGTAGCGGCTCGTCTAGCGGGCGTCAGCAAGTTGCCAGCCGCCAAGAGCCGTGGTCGAGCTGCGACCGCAGCTGAAGGGCAATTTCGCGCATCGCGCCACGAATCCGCAAACCCTCGCCTTTCAACCAGGCACACGGTTCGCGCTGCTTGCCGGCGCTGTGGTCGGCAGACCTTCGGAGGCGGGCCTGCAAGGTTCGGTCGCTCATGAGCGAGTGAGGCGGAAGGTGGAAAGCGAATCGGGAACAATCCGGCAATGAGCCGGTTTGAAATGCCCTCGGCTACGGTGCACTCGCGTGCCGCAATAGCTGTCCGGCGAGGGGCACGGACCGGGGCTTGTCCCACGGCATCTTCGAAGCGCTGCGACGCGAGGGATCGCGAAGTGCCCTTTCTGCTATGCAGACCGTACAGCGCGCTCCTCCAGGCTAATCTTAGAGAGACGAAAGTCGGCGCGCACAGTGCTTTCTGGACGTCGATATCCCACGCCTATCGAATGCATGTCCAAAGGGAATTTCAAATTTCGCCGGCTGCATCCGATTCTCGGGGCCGCTGGGTCGGCCGAGCACAGGCGGCCGCATCGACAGCTATCGAAGCCGTTGCGTCGGCCGGCCGCGCGCGCGCAGCAAAGGAGACCCCCATGAAACTATCGAGGACCGTCGGCCTTGCTATCGCCGTTGCGCTGGTCGCCGGCACCGTAGCGGCGCTCGCGCAGATCAGCGGAGCGGCTCCCGCCGGCCCGGCCGCGAATGTCGTGGATGCCGCTGGGCACCTGCGCGTGCCGGCAGACTACCGAACCCTCTACCAAGCGCTCGGCGACTGGGCGATTGCCGCCGAGAGCGGCCAAGGCTCAAAGGAAATCCACGCCGTCTACGCATCCCCGGGAACGATCGATGCTTACCGGAAGACGGGGCACTTCCCGGACGGTGCCGTTCTGGTGAAAGAAGTCTTCGCGACCTCGACCAACGAGATGACCACCGGAACGGTAAGCCACGCGGACAAGCTCAAGGGCTGGTTCGTCATGGTGAGAGATAGCAAGGGAGCGCACCCCGGCAACCCCTTGTGGGGTGACGGGTGGGGATGGTCGTGGTTCGACGCGGACAAGCCGCTCAAGACCACCTCGACGGACTACCGTTCCGATTGTCAGGGGTGCCACCTACCTGCCAAAATCACGGACTGGATTTATGTTGATGGATATCCTGTGCTGCGTCACTAGGCGACCGTGTGGCTCGGCGCACTCCTCCGGCTGCATGTTCACGGAGGTAATGTCGAGACTGGCAAGCTGGAAGCCTGAAAAGCTTACCGTGACCATTCGTTTCGGTTATCCACCTTTCGAGGGCGGCCGACGTTCAGGGTACAAACGAGCGCGTGGAGTTCAGCTTGTCCTTCTCGGTCTATGACATCACGGTCCCCGTCATGGTGCACGGACTGAATGTGATGGATGGCTATCTCGACCACGCCCAGGCGCTCGAGCGGACCAGAGGATTTGAGCCTGGAAGGATCCTTGGCGAGCGGCTCGCGTCCGACATGCTGACTTTCGGAGAACAGATTTCCGTAAGCTGCAACAAGGTCGACGCCCACATGGCGAAGCTGATGCAGCGCAGCGCGCCAGCACTCCACAACACTTCCATGATGTACCCGGCGTTGAGGGAGCGGCTCCTGGAGACGCGCGGCTTCTTGCAAAGTGTGCAGCCGGACGAAATTGCCGGCGCGCGGTCCCACACATACGAGCTGACTCCGCCTATTGTGCGCGGAGGGTTCGGCGGCGACGACTATATCCGGCATCTGGTGCTGCCCGACTTCTTCTTCCACATCTCGATTGCGCATGCGATCCTTCGGCACCTCGGAGCGAAGATCGGGAAGCGCGACTATCTCGGTAGCCTCAGTCAGCAGAGCGGCGGTGACTACTCGTGAGAGGCGTGCGCTGCGTGCGACACCGGCCGAAGCCTTCAAGATTGTTGTTACCGCGCCGGAGATTGCATTCTGATGAGTGGCGACGAATGTGCGACGGCGCCGAAGCGCCGCTGGGCGATGCTCTGCATCTTGCTCGGACTTGGTCTAAGTTCCCTTGGAAGCGCGATCGTGAATATCGCCTTGCCAAATATCTCGCGTTCATTCGCAAGTAGTGACGCGGCGACCGTTTGGGTCGTGAATGCCTATCAGCTTTCGGCAACGGTCTGCTTGTTGCCCGTTGCAAGTCTGATCGAATCAGTCGGTTTAAAGCGCGTTTATGCCGCCGGCCTAGCTATTTTTGTCCTCGCCTCGTTTGGTTGTGCTTTCGCTCCAACATTGCCGATGCTGGTGAGTGCACGGTTGATTCAGGGTATAGGGGCGGCTGGAGTTTCCGTGGCCGGCGTTGCATTTGTACGCGTGATCTACCCGCATCGCATGGTCAGTAAGGGTCTCGCGTTGGTCGCATTAGCCGTGGCGATACCTGGAGCATTGGGGCCTACTATCGCGGCGACAATACTTGCCATCGCAAAATGGCCCTGGTTGTTTCTAGTGAATGTGCCATTCGGTCTTGCCGTGCCGCTATTTATCGCCGCCGCACCACCAGACGTTCGGGGCGCTCGCCCTCTCGATCTGACTGGAACCGCTCTCAACGCGTTCGCGTTTGGGCTTTTCGTCGTAGGTATCGGCACGCTCGGTACTGGCGATGGGCGCATTGCGACAGGAGAGATCGTCGCAGGTCTTTTCTGTTTTAGCCTCTTCGTCCGACAACAGCTCCAGCACCCTGTGCCAATGTTGCCCTTTGATCTCTTCCGTATACCTCTGTTTACCTTATCGATGTGGACATCTGTCTGCTCCTATGCGGCACAAATTCTGGCCTACGTTTCCTTGCCGTTCTTATTTGAGACGGGGATGCATCTTTCGGCCGTGGAGACAGGATTTCTTGTGACGCCCTGGCCGTTCATGACTGCCGTCACGGCTCCAATCGCCGGTCGCCTGACGATCCGCTACCCCGCCTCGGTGATTTGCAGCATCGGTTTGGCGCTGTTGGCCGCCGGTTTGCTTCTGATGATCTTCCTGCCGACAACGCCGGCGAAGTGGGATGTCGTGTGGCGGCTGGCTCTTTGCGGCATCGGCTTTGGCCTTTTCCAGACTCCGAACAACACTGCGATGATGACGGCTGGACCCATAGGGCGTAGCGGGGCGGCAAGTGGGATGAATGCTGCGGCGCGCTACGTCGGATGGTCACTTGGTTCTGCCTTGGTCTCGCTGATCTTCGGTTTGGGCGGAGATCATGGCGCAGTCTTTTGTTTGGTCGCCGGAATGGCTTTCGCCCTGATAGGAGCTGCTACCAGCAGCGCTCGTAGGTTCAGATAGCTTCCGAATGCGGAGCGCCAGCACCTCGTCGAAAATTGTGTGCCGATATCCGCGGCAAGTGCTCGCTGCTGCGGACGAACGTAGCTTTCGACGAGCTACCGAAGTGGCGATTCGGGAATCCACAAACACATCCGAGAGTTGGAAGGTGGTTGGAGGAGGTGCTGACCTTCCTCATCGATAGCCAGCAGGAACATGCTGCTCACGTTGCGCAATCGCAGCGAGTTGGGATAGGATCTCGCGGCCGAGCGAGCGCGGTTCGATTATCTTTTTTTCGACCAATAGATCGACGTTCCGCCCAATCCTGGCGTTCTAAATTCGTCCCGAGCTGGTCGTTTTCGCCGGGGCCGGGGTTATTGCGGCTATGATGGCGCCGCCGATCGATGTCGCAGCGGCCACGGTGAGACCGACCTCATAGCCAGACTCGAAGGACGCGACACCGGCGGCCAATGCCACGCCGGCAAGCTGCGCAATCCGGCTCGCCGCGTTATTGATGCCGGAGGCGAGTCCTTCCTCCGTCTGGTCAACGCTCGACAGCACGGACGCGGTGAGCGGCGCCACGAGCACGGCGAAGGACAGCCCAAGGAGTATCATGGGCGCGATCACGCCGAACATGAAGGATTCTTCCTGGCCGAGCGCCATCCAGACATAAGCAAGCGCCGCACCGGCAGGTCCCGCGATGAGCATGGTCTTCGCGCCGATCTTGTCCGCCAACCCGCCAAACACACCTGATAGAAGTCCGACGCCAAGCGCGAAGGGCAAGAATGCCAACCCGGCATCGGTCGCCGGCAGGGCGCGGCGGTCGACGAGATCGAATGGGAGCAGGAAGAACATGATCGAAACCGCTCCATAGATCATCAGTGTTGCGACGTTCAGCCCGACGAAGGCGCGGTTCTCCACCAGGCGAGGTGGCGTCATCGGGTATTTGCTTCTGTGCTCCCAGAATGCATAGACGGCGAGCCCGACAATCCCGAGCGCAGCGACGATCGTGAGCACCGTGCCCATTCGGGCCGGTGCTTCCGCCGTGGCCCGAGCTTTGCCGGGCCCGATTTGGCTGAGCGCCCAGGCGAGCGCCCCGAGCGCCGAAGCGAGGATCGCGGCGCCAATTACATCGAACCTGCGCTTGATGCGGCCATCTTTAGGCGCGAAGACCAACAGAATTCCTACTGCTGCGACCGCGATCGGCGGGTTGATCCAGAACACGGATGGCCAACCAAAGGTCTCGGTCAGCCAGCCACCCAGTACTGGACCTCCGGCTGTGGTGAGCGCTGATGCCGCGGCCCATATGCCGATCGCCCGGTTCCGATCCGCGCGCGCATATGTGGCCCCAATCAGGGCAAGGCTGGCGGGGGTAACGATCGCTGCGGCCGCTCCTTGTGCTACGCGGGCAGCGATCAGCCAGGCCGGCGAAGGCGCTATCGCGCAAGCCGCGGACGCCAGACCGAACAGGATGCAGCCGAGCGCGAGCATGCGCGCCTTGCCGTAAAAATCCGCGAGCGCGCCGCCGATCAAGGTCAGCGAGGCGAGCGCCAGCATGTACCCGGTGAGAACCCACTGAACGGAGGCGAGGTCCGCGTCGAGATCAGCGCGCAATTTCGGCAACGCGACGGGCAGCGCTGTTGCGTCGATGAACGCCATCGAGGATGCGAGCACACAGGCCGTGAGCACCATGGCCGGCCGACGGGGCGCCCCTTGCCCGAGCTCTCGCGGGCAGGGTTCTGCATCGATAAGGCCGCTGCCGCACGGCTCTACAAACGATTGCGCCATTCAACGGCCTCCCCGACTAATTCTGCCGCTGTTCCTCAGTTCCTTGCCAGAGATTTGAGGTGTCGGACAAAACTCAGCACGTCGTCGGGCATCAGACGGCCAATCGCACGTGTCGAATAGACGGCTGTCACAATCCGGCCTTCAGGATTAAGGACGAAGCCGGTCGCCTGGAGACAGACAGGATTGTCATTGACGAAGGCGCCAGTGACCGCGGAAACCGCTCGTGCGTCCGCGCCGTAAGCGACCGGAAAGCCGAGCTGATGCTTCTCGACGAGCGCATCCGACTTTTCACGATCATCCACCGATACTGCGACGATCTTGATGCCTTCCTCGGCGAGTTTGTGCGCCGCTCGCGCAAAAGCGGCAAGCTGGGCGTTGCAGTACGGACACCAGGAGCCACGATGGAACAGGATCACACCGAATCCCCCGGCCAGGTCGCCAGGCAAACGGATTTCGCCGCCACCAGCGCGAGCAAAGGTCAGCGAGGGGAAGAAATCGTTGTTCTGCAGCATCACAGTGGCGCTCTTTGTGTGAAATGTCTTGCGCTCACAGCGGAGAATGATCCCTTACCGCTTCTGACGGAAAGTCGGTCTCACACCATGGCGCTTGAATCTCCGGCGAGGGAAATCACATCTTATCATAGAATCGATATGCGATCGTTATTGCCTCGCTTCGAGGTGTGGTGCCGCCGCGGCCTATGCAACTTGTCTTGATTCACGGGTGGCAGAGAGTACCGTCGCAGCAGCATTCCCAACTGCTATGAGAATTATATCTGCCCGTTATTGGGAAATTTCGTCCCGCGCAGCGATCAAGGGGTACCACCGTAGCAGATTTCATCGAGCAGCGCCCACGGCAACCTCGACGGATATCATTCAATTGCGTAGGAGAAAAAATTGGTCGTGGAGAAAAAAGGCGGGCGTCTTACCTTGCTCATCGCCGCAGCGATTTCTAGCGCAGTTGGCATAACAGCTGTATTGGCGCAATCTGATAACGGCGGCGTACCGACGAGGAAGCGCTATCTCCCCGAATATACCGCGTCCGGCGATTTGATCCTGCCGAAGGACTTCAATGAGTGGGTCTTCGTCGGCTCACCGCTCACTCCCTATCCGGTGCTGGACTAATGAAATCGTTAGCAAAAGCTACCGGTTCACCACCACAGGGATGCGGCTGGCAGGAAATGTCGAACGGGCGCTTATCGCCCAAACATATCAACCAAGAGGCAAACAGCCGGGGAGACAATTTACATGAAGGCGATTGTGGTAGCAGACCAGGCGGCGGGAACGGCGGGGATGAAGCTGGTGGATCAGCCCGAGCCGCAGGCAGCGATAAACGACGTCGTCGTTCAGGTTCATGCGTCGGGATTCACCTGGGATGAGCTGACATGGCCTTCGACCTGGACCGATCGCCTCGGCCGTGATCGGGCACCGGTGATTCCCGGGCAAGAACTGGCCGGAGTGATCACCGCCCTTGGCTATGGCACGAGTGGGCTGTCGGTGGGACAGCGGGTCTTCGGCCTCACGGACTCGTATCGCGGCGGCACGCTGGCGGAGTATGTGGCCGTCGAGGCACGCAACCTTGCGCCGCTGCCGGGCGACGTCGGCTTCACGGCAGGTGCGGGTGGCGATGCCGGGCCTAACCGCGTGGCAAGGACTATTCCTGCACGGTCGCCTTCAGGCGGGGCAGAGCATCCTCGTGCATGGCGCGGCCGGCGCAGTCGGTTCGATGGTGACCCAGCTCGCACGTGAGGCCGGCGCCTACGTCATCGGCACCGGACGCGCCGCCCACCGTCAGACAGCGCTTGACTTCGGCGCGCAGGAGTTCGTCGCCCTTGAGAACGACTCCCTAGAAGACGTCGGCCCAGTTGATTTGGCTTTCGATGTCTTCGGCGGCGACATCGCGAGGCGGTCCGCAGGCCTGATTCGAAACGGAGGAACGCTGGTGACTATCGCCGGCCCGACCGAAGCACGGCCCGCCGACGGCTTGGCGATCGACTTTGTTCTCGTGCCCGATCGCGCCCAACTGGGTGAGATCGTTCAGCGGGTGCGGGACGGACGACTGCGGACGAACATCGGCAACATCGCGACCCTCGACGATGCTGTCGCCGCTTTCGATCCGACCAAGCGGATCAGCGGGAAGACGATCATCCGCGTTCGTCCGTGAGTACTCGAGCGGTCCGATCGTTTCGACCATCGTTGCCTTTGCAATCTGGTGCTTGAGGTTGAATTGAAGTTGCGAGGAGTGATCTGCGAACGGGCACGGCGGCTCGGCCTCAGGCTGCTGGCCAATGAGCTCGCGCCGCGAATCGCGCGACCTGATCTGAGGGATTAGGTCGTGAGTAGCGCGTCCCTGATCCTGACCGACCGCGGCCTGGCGTTCTCCGAGCCCAATGCCATCGGCGCGCAGGGCAGCACCAAAGTGCTCGCCGCGTCAAGAATGGGTTGCTGCCTTGTGTTTGTCAGCAGCGCCATCGTCACAGTTGCGCTCGCGGCGATTGGCCGGGACATGCACCTGTCGCCTGCCGGCGGTGCCGTCGCCGCCTTGGGATGCACCCTGGCGTCGTCTCGGTCCGGAGGCGTCCTATTGGGTGGACATCTTTCCCAGCGCTTGTTGCTGGCGCTGGGCATGAGCCAGGCGATCGCGGCGTTGACGACCCTCGTCCGCACCTCCATCGAGTCCGATCGCGCCGGAACCGCGTCTGGCTTCAACAGCGCGGTCCCGCGCACTGGGTCGCTCCTCGCCATCGCTCTGCTCGACGGCGTCTTGCAACAGGGCGGTCCTCAGCTGTTCTCGGGATTCCACATGGCGATGCTGCCGTTGCGCTCGTCTGCGTTCTTGCCACGCTTGCGGTGTTCATTATCAAGCCTTGGCCCCGTCGAGCTCATCCCGCGAGACTGACCGTTCGGTGTCCGCAATCAGCAGGCCGGCAAAAACCGAGAGGAAACAATGAAGAACGAAGACTGCAGAAGTAGAAAGCCCATCAAGATCCGAACCATTATCGCCGCCACTTGCGCCGCCTTCGCCTTCTCGATGGCCGCCCATAATAGCGAAGCGCAAACCGTCACGAAGAACTTCGAAGGGCCCATTCCCAATATCCCTGGCAAGTCGCTGCTCGTCGTGGAAGTCGAATACGCCCCGGGCGCGGCCTCTCCGTCCCACACCCACGCCAAGTCGGCCTTCATCTACGCCTATGTGATTTCGGGCGCGATCGAGTCGAAGGTGAATGACGGCGAGACGCGCGTCTATCGGGCAGGCGAGAGCTGGTCGGAACCGCCGGGTGCGACCCATTCGATCAGCCGCAACGCGAGCAAGACAAAGCCGGCAAAGCTGCTCGCGGTCTTCGTCCTCAGCACCAATGACAACCCGCTGACCACGCCCGTCAAATGACCTCCGCCGGGCAAAAGCCGCAGTGATGATATCGGCGCGAACCTATCGCGGCCGGCATCCGCCCTGTCACCGAAAGTGGAAATTATGCTTCACCTAAATAACAGCATCGATCCCGTTGAAAATGCATTTGCCCGAGACGTCGTCGGCGGATTATCTGCCGATGTGAAGACATTGCCGAGCCGTTGGTTATACGACGAGCGTGGATCCGCACTTTTTGAGGAGATAACGAGACTGGATGAGTATTATCTGACTCGAGCGGAAACGTCGATCTTGCGAGAGCGGCAGAGTGACATTGCCGATTTTGTAGAGTCTGGCACGATTCTCGTCGAGTATGGTGCGGGAGCCGGCGTTAAGACTGAGCTTGTGTTGGCGGGGCTGCGTGACCCGCGAGGCTATGTGCCGATCGATATAGCCGACGCTTTCCTTGCAGAAACGTCGAAGAGGATCGCCTCGCGCTTCCCATCACTCTGGGTCCACCCCATCGAGCGCGATTTCCTGGACGTATTGGAGGTTCCGCTTGATGGCTCCGGCGGCGGCAGGACTGGATTTTTCCCAGGCTCGACGATGGGGAACTTGAGCGTGATCGAGGCGAGGACCTTGCTTACACAGATGGGGCAACACCTGGGCGACGACGGACGCGCCATCATCGGTGTCGACCTTCAGAAAAGCGTAGATACGCTTCTGCGTGCTTACGACGACAGCGCGGGCGTGACGGCCGCTTTTAACCTCAACCTGCTTGAGCGGATCAACACCGAACTGGGCGGCGACTTCCGTTTAGAGCAGTTCAAGCACATGGCGCGCTGGAACGAGATCGAGAAAGCCGTAGAGATGCACCTCGTCAGCTTATGCGATCAACGCGTAACACTCTGCGGACACACGTTCCACTTCAGAACGTCGGAAACCATCCACACTGAGAGTTCCCGAAAATATACGATGGAGAGCTTCGAGCGGCTCGCCCGCTCCGGCGGATGGAGGGTTGCTGAGGCTTGGCAGGATGCGGACGGGCTATTCGGCCTGTTCGGACTCATTCGCTGTTGAACGGCCTATCTTTTAATTGCCCCACATTATGTGTTGACCGAATACATTTCGGTGGAAACTCGGGTGATGACGGCGGCTAGTCGATTACCTAACGTCCACACCTTTCCAGAATGCGATGTGGCCTTTGATGGCCGCTGCTGCATCGGAGGGGTTGGCGTAATACCATGCTGCGTCTTCATTAATTCTGCCATCGACGACTAGCGAACAGTAGTTTGCAAGACCCTTCCATGGACACCGACTAGTCGTCGTGCTCGGCTTAAGAAATTGCGTATTGACGGACTCGGGCGGGAAATAGTGGTTGCCTTCGACGACAACGGTCTTCTCCGATTCCGCGATTACCGATCCGTTCCATGTTGCGACTGTCATTTGTCGTTCCTTTGCATGCTATGAGTTCGAGCCAATGTAATACGGGCTGGAACCGTTCGATCGGAGCGGTCGTCGCCATATCGATCGGATTGATGTCGATTATTGGAGCTGCCCGTCAATGTGGACCGCAATTCCGCCTGGTCACTTGCCAATACGCGATACCCATCTTCAGTTACTTAGTTGCCATAGCGTCTTCGTCATGATCCAGCTCTGGTCGACATGACGTCTGGACGGCTCCCCATCAGCTTCCGTCCCAGACCGTCGGTTTCCTAGCCATCGCTAGGCTTCCTGAGTGAAAAGCCTGAGGTATTCGCCATATCCAAAGCTCTCAAGCTGATCACGATGAATGAAGCGCAGAGACGCGGAGTTTATGCAGTAACGCAGTCCTCCCATATCCCGAGGTCCACTAGGAAACAGATGACCTAGATGACTGTCGCCGTGCTTGGAGCGAACCTCGGTGCGGATCGTCCCGTGGGACCGGTCGACTTTCTCTAGGACGTTCGCCGCTTCCAAGGGCCTTCTGAAGCTCGGCCAACCGGTGCCACTGTCGAATTTATCGACAGATGCGAATAGCGGCTCGCCCGACACTACATCGACGTAGAGACCGGGTTCTTTGTTGTCCCAGTATTCGTTCTGAAACGGTTGCTCCGTACCGTCTTGCTGCGTGACCCAGTACTGTTCTGGCGTTAGCCGGAGCACTGCCTCGGGATTCTTGTTGTATGTCTTCATCCCCCGATCTCCTTTGCAGTCAATCAAAATAGGAGGGGCGAAACTCCATGGTCCAATGACCTTTGGCTATCGAATGGATGCCATCGATGCAGCTGGATGCCATCGATGCAGCACGCGCTTTGCAACAAGCAGTGGCGTTGGCGGGCGGGTCGATCAGAATGATTTCGTTCTCGACGTGGGTTGTTCAAAGCAGCAATGCCAAGGCACAAGAGGCTGATGTGCACTATAACGACACAAGGCCATGCGCCTCCGTGTCATGATCATCTGCAATCGCACTCCCACAAGCGGGCCCGGCCCAAATCTTCTCGGCCTGGCACCGACATTGTGTTGCTTAGTAAGTGTCAGGCCGGCCGTCATGATGACAATCGGCCGCTTGTCACCCTCGGCTTTGGTGCAAAACTTGTCGGCGCATGCCAAAAGCCCGGACCCGTTCCTCAAGAATCTTTCTTGGGTGCACCCGGGCTCTGGCGTTACGCTCGCACATAGACTTCCAAGGCGCCCCAGAGATGGTCAATGCGACCGGATAAAGTTCAGATCGAGCCAGCCGGCGCAACGGCGGGAAAGTCCTTCTCGGGATCGAACACGTTGTTAAAGAAGTTCGTCAGAGAGTACATCGCCACCAGCGCCACGATCTCCATGACGTTCGCATCCGTGTAGCCCGCATCGCGGACGGCTTTCAGATCGGCGTCAGTGACATGCCCCCGGCTCTCGATGACTTTGCGGGCGAACTGGACCGCGGCATCGCGCTTCGGATCGCTCGCATGGCCCTTTCGGGCGAGGATGATTTCGTTAGCCGGCAACTTGGCCATATGCTCGGCCGTGAAGCTGTGAACTGTCAGGCAGTAGTTGCAGCCATTCACCTCCGAGACGGCGAGGCCGATGCTGTCGCGCGTCTTCACGTCGAGCGCCTTGCTCAAGGAGCCGAGCAGGGTGGCCCACGCGTTGAAGGCGATCGGGCTGTGCGCGAAAGTCGCCATCATATTTGGCATGAACCCGATATTCTTGGTGAACATATCGAGGGTCGGTTTCGAATCGGCTGGCACTTGGTCCGGCTTGAGAGGCGCACATTGTGGCATTGTAGTCTCTATCGTTTCTGAATTCGTTGAAAAATTATGCGAAGTGCAGCACGTCCGCGACGGGCAGGCGCGGCTTCTGCGGCCAGTTCCCCGGGCGCTCCGGCCCCACGGACAACAGCATCACCGGCACTTCGTCCTCGCCCAGTCCGAACTCGCGGTGTACCGCTTCGGCGTCGAAACCGATCATGGGTGTCGAACCCAGGCCAAGCGAACGAGCGGCATAGATGATTGCGGCCGTGCCGAAGGTGGCAGAGCGTAGTGCCTCGTCCCGCTGCCGCTGCGGCTGATCGAAATACAAACCCCGCGCCGGGATTTCCCACTCTGGAACCATGCGCGCCGGCATGATGCCCGCTTCCACAACCGGCGCCAGCCGCTCTGGTATTGTGCTGGAATCGGCTAACTGGCCGATAACGATGAAGGTAACCGCTGCTTCGGTGATCGCGGGCTGATTCCAGGCGATCGGACGTAGCCGAGCCTTGGCTTCAGGCGTGCGCACGGCGATAAAGCGCCAGTTCTGCAGATGGAAAGATGTTGGCGCGGAGGTGCCGATACGTACCAGCTCGCGGATGTGGTCGTCGCTCAATGTAGCGGCAGGGTCGTAGTATTTGGCGGCGCTGCGGCTCAAAATACATTCGATGACGGCGTTTGTCATCGTTGGTGCATTAAGTGAATGGGAAGATTGGGGCGCGAGGGTGTTTTTGCTCTTCTCGGCCCACGTGGAGATTGCAGCGGCGACGTCGCTTGTAGGTTCGTTGCCGGAGATGGCGATATGGCTCATGGTGTACCTCCTTCATCAGGTGATCGACACCATGACTTTAGGCGTCGCGATGCTGATTTCGAGACGCGATTGGCTCAACTAACTGCCCAAACGGATCAAATCGCGCGGGTAGTGATCCCTTCCCAACGGCGTCGGCACAGGCGAAATCGTCTCCTGAAGATCGAGCTCTACATCGTCTCCTCAAGATCGAGTTTTACATGCTGCAGGTATAGGGCGCGCCTTGCGCGTTGGCCACGCGAAGGACTGCGCGCTCCGCGCCGAGCCTCTCGTCAGGTCCGAACCAAACACGGGGCGCATTTACGCGCTCTCGCGGGCGAGACGGCGCCATTCTCCGGGCGTCATCCCCACCTTGTTGGCGAACACGCGCCGGAATGCTGATACGGATTGATACCCGACCGTCTCGGCCACAGCCTCGGTGGTGATCCCCGGCTTCTTCAGCTCGTTGGCGGCCAGGCTCATCCGGATATCGACTAACAGGTCCGCGGCTGAGCGGCCCAGCTTGTCTTGAAAGTGCCGCATGAAGGTGGCGCGTGACATGCCGCACAAGTCAGCTAGGGCGGGCAGATTCCAGGGCCGTGTCGGATCGGCCAACATCGCTGAAATGGCCGGAGCTAGTCGTGGATTTCCAGCCACGGCCAACAGACCTTCGGGAGCTTGCTCGGATTCGCTTGCCGCGCGCAGTGTCAGTGTGAACAATGCCGAGGAAAGCGCGTTCAGGATGGCGTTGCTGCCCGGCTTGTCGCTGGCGGATTCCATCCGCATCAGCGCGACGAGATTGGCAAGGTGGTTCGCGTCGGACCCGACGCCCTCTTCATCATCGCCGTCCATGGCCCGCACGACCAGATTGGTGGGCAGGTAGTTCCGGATCAGCCGATCATGGGGCGGTCCGATGAAAAATCGCCCGCATAGCATATCCAGGCGGTCGCCCTGGCCATCATTTGCGCTGAGCATCCATCCGGCCGAACGCTGGCTATTGTACGTTGGTCTCGGCGCATGCCCGCTGCCGTCGTGCAGCACGTGCGCCGACCCGTGAGGCAGCAGCACGACATCTCCGCGTACCAATTCCCTGGTCCTCCGGGTCTCCGGATCCTCGATAATGGCCCGGCCCTTTAGCACGACGTGATAGGGAATTTCGTTCGCCGCGGACTGCGGCCAAGCCACCCGCCACGGTGCACCGAAGGCGCAACGGACCTCGAGCTGGCCGGAGATGGTGATCATTTGCAGGAGATGACTTAGCCAGTCGACTTGGGACATACGATCTCGCTACTTTGCCAGGATCGCGTAGGAAAGATCCGCCGCACGAGTCCTGGGGGACGGATCTGCACCTACAGGTTAGCCGAACCGATTTCGGTAAATCTAACACCCGAGCGTTCGGCGACCCGGTCGTAGAGCTGCATGGCATTGTTGTCGGATTCGTGCGTTGACCAGTACACGCCGGATGCCCCGCGACGTCTCGCCTCGGCATAGACGTGCTCGATCAGCGCGCGGCCGACTCCGCCGCCACGTGCCTCGCACGCGACAAACAAGTCTTGAAGATAGCAGTAATCGCCGGTCGTCCAGGTGGATCGATGGTAGATCGAATGCGCCAGACCCAATTTCCGTCTACCCGCCATGGCCAGCGCGGCACACATCGGCTCGACTGGGTCCAACAAACGTGCCCAAGTTCTGAGTGTCACCGAGTCGCGGATATCTACCTCGTAAAATCGTTGACAGCCCTTCCGCAGCGCAAGCCAAACATCAAAATCGCGGTTAGCAACGGCTTTAATCTCAACTGATTGCACAGAATGCCCCCGAAATATCCAAGTCCCTATGCTTCGTTGCACCACCGGTCTCCGTAGAAAGCGTCATTGCTCCATCGCCTGTGCCGCTTAAGGCTGAATAGTTCTATCAATGACCAATGAAGACGGTACTATGTGCTCGCAGAGCCGCTATGATCCGCTCTGTATCTGCGGAACGCGAGGATTGTGGGTGCGGGATCACTAGGCTTGATCAGAACGTAACACGTCCCTTTCTCGGTGGATGTCCTTATAACTTTTCGAAGGCGGGATCTTCCGTCGTTTCCTGGTCAGCGCATTGCTGAGAATGACAGCTTGCACCGGATATCTCGCAACGTTCGTCGCTCGACTTAGCGATCATACCCGTGTCCTCCAAGCGCCGAGACTCCAGATTTCGTGTCCAGGCATCCGCGCCCTGTCTTTGAAAGAAGCGCAGTTGGTCGCTGCATTACAAGATTCTCATGAGAGGAAGTCCCTCGAGATGTGAGCGCCGCGACGGGGGGCGCTTTCTTATTTTTTGACCGCGTGGGGCGTGTTGCGGAAGCTAATCGCCATGCGGTCGTAGGCATTCATGAGGCTAATCGCAATCGTGAGATCGACCAACTCCTTCTCACCGAAAGCCGCGAGTGCCGCCTGGTAGGCGTCGTCCGGCACGCCGGTCTGTGCCACACACGTCACCGTCTCGGCCCAGGCCAGGGCAGCGCGCTCGGTCTCGCTGAAAAGGTCTCCGCCTTCTTCCCAAGCCTGAACCAGGGCGAGCTTCCCGATCGGCACGCCCTTTTTCGTGAGATCTCGCGTGTGCATGTCGAGCCAATAACCGCAGTTGTTGATCCGCGAAACGCGCATATAGACCAGCTCCACCAGTTTGGCCGGCAGCTCGCTTTGCATGACATAGCCATACACAGCGCCGAGGGCTTTGGCGCCGACAGGAGCGATCTGGTTATAGTCCAGTCGTTTGGTCAATGGCGTATGACCTCGAAGGTCGTGTAGGGGATACCGGAAGGCGCGATCAACTTCTCTTGCGCGATTTTAGTGCGGTAATAGGGTTGGCCGGGCACTCGATTGGCCCCGAAGGATAGAACGACATGGTGGCGAACGCCGACCGAGGCCTCCGTCGCGAGAAGCTTGCGTCCAGAGGCCTTGAAGAATTCCATCACCGCCTTGACGTCAAACGACGGTGCATTGGAGACGTCGATCAGCACCTGCGAGCTGGCCATGGGTCCTCGAGCCCTTCTCCGGTGACGGTGTTGACGTCAGCTTTGCGCGACACCGCGGCCACCCCGGCGGAGAATGGCGACTGTCTTCGAGCCGATCAGCCGGTTGCCGCCGATCACGACGACCTTCATGGTTTATTCCCGCTCGACAGTCGCGGGACATGGAGGTTCCCGCATGACCGCCAGATCGATCGTCGCGAGCGCCTTCTCCCTCGCTGAAATGGCGTTGTACCCCTCGAGAAACGCGGTTGCCTGCATGGGGACAAATTGCAGGGTTTTCAGGCCAATGGAGCCCAGCACAGCTGCGAGATACGGTGTGAGAAAATCGGGTTGGTTGGCCCGGTCGCCGGCGAAGACACCACCGGAAGCGATGCCAATGAACACCGGACGATCGCGGAGCATTCCCACCTTTCCGGCCGGCGTCGATTTAAAGGTGCGGCCTGCGCGCAGGATCTGGTCAATCCACGCCTTCAAGGTTGTGCATGGGAGTTCCAATGACGATCGCGTCGGCCGTCTCGACTTCTTGGATGAGCATTTCAGAAAGATCCAGCGACCCCTTCAGTGGGGCGGCCAATGTGGCCGGCGACGATAGGGTAGTGGCGTCGTCAGAAGCGGCGTGCGGCAGCGGGGCAGCGCCAAAATCTCGCCGACAGATGCGCGTGCCGGGCGCGACCTCAAGGAGCTTCTCTACAATCGCCGCCGAAAGCTGCCGGCTGTGCGACTCCGCGCGCGGGCTGCAATCAATATGGAGGATAGTTTTCATAATTTTCTCTCTTCGGTCAGTGTCGTCACTTTAAGTCTGCGCTGCATCGCCGGACGCGCGAGGCCGCGGTCGAGCGATGCTTGCACATGAAGAAAGCGGTCGAAGCCGACGAGCTCGCGCGCTTCAAAAAAGCCGATCAGGCTGTGCACCCAGCCGAGCGGCGAAGAATCGGCGATGCTGTAACGGCGCCCATCGCCCAGTCGCGACCGGTGAGCCGTTCGTCGAGGGACGCCAAGCAGCCGCGCTGACTCGGTTGCGTCGTGGTCGCGCGGGCGCTTGGCTCAAAGACCTTGGCGGCGGCAAGGCACCGGAGCATCGTGCCGGATTCGAACAGCGCGTCGGGCGCGCCGCTCGGCTCGTCGGGGTCGTAGATGGCGATTCTCTTGCAATTGGGATTGAGCGGGAGAAAGGCCGGGTCGTAGCTTTCGCCCGCGGTGATGTCGATCCGGTGTGGTTCGTACGCGAGCCGCGTTTCCTCGAGCATAATGCCGACCTTCACCCCATTAGGCATTAGAAGGGAAAAGAGCTGCGGCCGATCGGAGAACTGCGCCCGCCAGCGTGAAAATTGGATGGTCAGACATTCCCTTACTCCTGGTTCACGATCAGTGATGGTGCAGCTCAGTGGCCAGCACTTTGCCCGCCATCGACGTGCAGGATCTCGCCTGTAATGAATGGTGCAGAATCGAGAAAGAGGATGGCGTCGGCTATATCGGTTGTTTCACCTAGGCGTCCAACAGGGTTGAAGGCCCCCAGCGCTTCGTGAATTTCAGGCGCGTGCATCGGTGTCTTTATGTTTCCGGGAGCAACGGCGTTCACACGGATGCCTCTCTTCGCGTACTCGATCGCCAGTGACCTCGTGGCGGCATTGATGCCCCCCTTCGTCATAGCTGCCAAAGCCGAGTAGACCCCACTGATTGCCACTTGGTCTATGCTGGCGGTGACGCTCACCACGTGACCGCTCGAACGCTTTTCCATCGCGGCGATCGCAAGCTGCGTGATATGGTAGAAACCCGCCATGTTTACATTCATCACCGTAGCGTAGTCGTCGGCAGTGTGTTCGGTGAAAGGCTTTCCGATGTAGATGCCGGCATTGTTTACCAGCGTATCAATCCGGCCAAATCGTTCGACACCTTCGGAAATGACTCGTTGGGCGATCTTTCGGTCACCGATATCGCCGGCAACGCTCAGGATGTTCGCGTCCTCCGACGCCTTGATGGAACGTGATGTTGCGACAATGCGGTAGTCGAGCTTTCGGAATGCCTTTACCACGGTCGCGCCAATGCCCTGTGAGGCGCCGGTTACAACAACAACCTTCTGTGATTTGTTCATGCGTTACCGTGAAAAGATCGATTAGCCTCGATGGCGGCCGAGTTGACGGCTTACCAAAAGGTCCGGGCGCGTTATCTTTCTTGAGTGCATCCGGGTTCTGACGTTACGCTCGCGTCACATAGATGCTCGGAGCATCCTCAGAGATGCCGCTGCGCTGGACTGAGCTCAGATCGAACCTGCCGGTGCAACGGTGGGAAAGTCTTTCTCGGGATCGAACACGTTGTTGAAAAAGTTCGTCAATGAGTACATGGCCACGAGCGCAACGATCTCGATTACGTTCGCGTCCGTGTAGCCGGCGTCGCGGACGGTTTTCAGATCGGCGTCGCTGACCTTTCCGCGGGTCTCGATGACCTTGCGCGCAAACTGGACGGCGGCGTCTCGCTTCGGATCGCTGGCATGGCCTTTGCGAGCTAGAATGATTTCATTTGCCGGAAGCTTAGCCATGCGATCGGCCGTAAAGCTGTGAACCGTCAGGCAATAATCGCAGCCGTTCACTTCGGACACTGCGAGGCCGATGCTGTCACGCGTCTTCACGTCCAGCGCTTTGCTCAAGGATCCGAGCAAGGCGGCCCATGCGTTGAACGCGATCGGGCTCGCCGCGAAACTCGCCATCATGTTTGGCGTGAACCCGATGTTCTTGGTGAACAAATCGAGCGTTGGCTTCGAATCGGCTGGCACTTGGTCCGGCTTCAAAGGCGCAATTCTTGACATAACAATCTCCGTAGGAGGATTATTGGTGATCACACGAGATCCAGCACTTCGCTCACGGGACGGCGCGGCTTCTGCGGCCAGTTTCCCGGACGCTCCGGCCCCACCGACAAGAGCATGACCGGTAATTCGTCCGCCGCCAGTCCGAACTCGCGGTGCACCGCCTTGTCATCGAAGCCGATCATCGGCGTCGAGCCTAAGCCCCACGAGCGGGCCACATAGATCATCGCGGCCGCACCAAAGGTGCCGGAGCGTACTGCTTCATCGCGCTGCCGCTGCGGGTAGTCCTTGTATAGACCGCGCGCAGGGATTTCCCATTCTGGCACCATCTTTGCGGGCATGATTCCCGCTTCCACCACCGGGGCGAGGCGCTCAGGTACCACGCTGGAATCGGCCAATTGGCCGACGATGATGAAGGTTACTGCCGCTTCGATGATCGCGGGCTGTTTCCAGGCGATCGGACTCAGCCGGGCCTTGGCTTGGGGCGTGCGTACGGCGATGAAGCGCCAGTTCTGCAGGTGAAAGGATGTCGGTGCGGTGGTCCCGATTCGAACCAGCTCGCGGATTTGGTCGTCGCTCAATGTGGCGGCGGGGTCGTAGTATTTGGCGGCGCTGCGACTCAGGATACATTCGACGATGGCGTTGGTCATGGTCATTTCGCTAGTTACGGTGATTCGAATGGGTGAACTGACAACTTCAGGGACGAGAGTTCTTTGGCTCTCGTGCCTGAAATGCTCGCACGGAAGGAGCGGCCCTATGACAGACCGCTGCCGAGCGCTTGCATCGAGCCGGCGTGCGTCGTTTAGGAGCGTAGGCTAATGATCGTCTTCCCGCTGACCCGCTTGGTCGGATTGAAAGCCGCGACGGCATCGTCGAAGGGCGCGACGTTGCCGATGTTTGTCCGCAGGCGTCCGTCACGTACCCGCTGGACGATCTCGCCAAGTTGGGCGCGATCCGACTCGACCACGAAGTCGATCGTCAATCCGTCGCGGGGCCGCGCCTCTGTCGGCCCGACGATGGACACCAGGGTTCCTCCGGCTCGGATCAGGCCAGCGGATCGCTTCTGGATGTCTCCGCCGATGACATCGAACACCAGATCGACTCCGCCCACGTCTTCCAGCCTGTCCCTGTCGAGGTCGACGAACTCATTTGCGCCGAACTCGAGCGCCTTCTGACGATCGGCGGCCCGGCCCGTGCCTATCACGTACGCGCCGGCCTCGCGTGCGAGCTGTGTCGCCATCGAGCCAACTGCGCCGGCTGCGCCGTGGGCGAGGACGCTCTGTCCCGCCCTAAGGCGGCCGTGCTGCAAGAGCCCTTGCCACGCGGTCAGGCCCGAGATCGGCAGGCTCGCGCCCACGGTGAAGTCGACGTCGCCCGGGAGCGGCGCAAGGTTGCGTGCCTCGACGGCCACATACTCCGCTAGGGTGCCGTCACGATACCAGTCGGCGAGGCCGAACACACGCTGTCCCACCGACAGCCCCGTCGTTCCATAGCCAAGGGCGATAACTACCCCGGCCAGCTCGTGCCCAGGGATCGACGGTGTTCGGTCACGGTCGAGGCGGTCGGTCCACGTTGACGGCCACGTCAGCTCCGTACCAACGAAGCCGGACGCATGAATCTGAACGACGACATCGTTGATCGCTGCCTGCGGTTGGGGCCTTTCCACGAGCGTCATCCCCTCGGTTCCCGCAGCCTGGTTCGCTACGACGATTGCCTTCATGGCCACCTCCCTTGCATGGCTCCTTCTACAACGAGCAAAAATATTCCCGCGAGATTCGACAGTCCAATCACCTGTGGCTATGGAATCGATGACATCGACTGTGGCTATGCAATCGCTCAACGCTGCGTGCGAAAGGCAAGGCGCATCAACGCAGCAGTGGAGCGGATGCGTCGCCAGAAACGAAGACCAAGCGTGTGCCGCCACCGAGGCGCCTACAAGAACGATAGGTCGTCCCGTATACTGAGACAGTCAACCCCAACCAACCAGAGCCGCGGTCCGTTGGCCGCTATCAGCTCAGAGGTGGCGATCGCGCGCGAGTGTCAGAATCGAACTTCTGCCGACATCATCGGTGGCATAAAGAGGCATCAGCCCGAGACCTGGAGAATTGGCGGATGGTGGAGAGGATGTCGGATGGATCCTGGCGGATGGTAAAGTCAGGTTCGACGAAGGCGCTTCTGACCACGCCAGCTTGATCGATCACGAAAGTCGCGGGGATCGGCAGCATCCATTCGTTCGATCCATGGCGGTGCCCGAAGTCGTACCCGAGCCCCGCGTAGTGCGCCTTGGCTTCCTCAGGGACGCGAAATAGCACTCCGTAAGATGTTGCAACGCCGTGATCGACGTCCGCGAGCATCGTCAAGTCAAGTTTCAGCTGCCGCTTCAGCCGCCTAGGCAGGTCACGGGTCTCAGGAGAGAGCACAACAACGTTCGTGTTTAGACTTTCGAATTCAGCCTTGGTCGCCTGAAGGGCGCGAAGCTCTGCGTTGCAGAATAGGCACCACCCGCCGCGGTAGAAGCTAACTACAAGCGGACCTTCGCCGCGAAGCCGCTGTGACGAGCGAAGCCGGCCATGCACATCGGGCAGAAGAAAATCTGGTGCCGTATCGCCGACCCGCAAGGCGCGCGACGCGACATCGTTCTTGCGAAGCCAGTCAACGAGACGAATATACGCTTTTAAGTCGGCCTCACTGAGCCCGGCGAGAAGATCGTTGCGCACCTCAATGAGGGTTTTGGCTAAGTCGTCAGACATCAATTCGAGCTCATGTGCACGCCGGCGTCGCCAAATGGGGATATGCGGGCTCACGCAGACATGCGAGGCGCCCCGGCCCCCGGATTTTAGTGCCCCGTTCCGGCAAACTACACGGCTCGGCAGCACAAGACGACTTCAGCGTGCTCGCAAAAGCTGGAGAGTACGCAATCTGGTTGAGATCCATCGGATGTTCACCGTCAACTGAACTCTGTCACTGCCGCGCGCCGCGTGATGCTCGGGGTATCATGTGGCGCGCCGCGGCGCTTGATCCACAGCACGTTGCCACCGGTGTCGGCGCGATGAAACCCGCGACGGGCATCTCTGGACGTGCGGGCACATTTTCCGGACTCCGGAGCTAATCGGCACGGAAGTGCTTCAGGCAGACGCGTACCTTGCCAAGGTTAAGAAAGGGGGCTCCGTTGGGCCGGATCGGCGGTGATCTTGGCGTAATCCGCTCAGCGCTTGTTTCTGCTCGCAACTTCTAGGCAGTTGACGAAGCGATGCCTGGTCAACGGTGGGTGGCACGGCGAATTGAGATCCACGGAAACGGTTCGAGAACCCGCTTAGCGGACGATCGCAAATCAAGTGGCAGTCGGCGTTATGGGTGTAGGGGCCTGAAGCCATGACAGCTTCGATATCCTGCTACAGTGATCATCCGCATGCGAGATACTCAATCCGGATTAATGTTTGGAATCTCGAGTTCGGCGAGATCATCCTCGTAGCTGGCCTGAATGCCTGCGTCGTGGGCGGGAGTAGTCGCGTCTGAACCCGCATGAATATCCGCACTGATGCCGAGGATTGCGCCGACGGGACAGAGGTTGGCCGCCTCCATCAACGATGCGCGCTGTTGCATATCGAGTTCTCCCTCCAGCACGACGGTGCGCTGAAAGGAATCTCTTTCGCCACGGGCTCCGTGGCGGAAGCTGACGCCTACTTCAACCCGCTCTAACGGAAAGCTTCGACGCCGGGCTAGAAAGCGAATAGTCATGGCGGTGCATGCGGCGAGAGATGCGCTAAGAAGGTCATAAGGATTGGGACCCGGAGATACGTGGCCGAGTCCATCTGGACCGCCGATAGGGAACTGAGAGGCATCGACACGACAAACCAGTGCGCCATGATTGGTGGGGTCGCTCGCAACATAAACTTGTCGGAGTCTAGAGATCTTGTCCTGTGGTGTCATAGAGAGCCCTTCTATTGTGCTGGGTGTTCATCCGAATCGGGTCGCTAACGCAGTCGACTTGGCACCCAATGACCGCCAGCGGCGCACCGATCGGCGACGACACTGATGTCCACACGCAATGCCAGCCGCCAAGCCCGCTCCGGATGTGCGTCTAGGGAGTAAACTTGGGGACCATTCAGATAAAGGTATCGTTTCGATGAGCGCCAGGAATGCTCGATTGAGGCAACTTCGAGTCTCCTCGATGAAGAACGCGAACGCGCGCGTGGTTGGCCTCATAGTGCTTTGCTCACGAACAATCCACTGACTTCCCGGAGCGAAGTTCTGTCCGGACAGTTGCGAGCGCGCGGCGTCCCAGCTCAATACGTCCCCGATTGTGGCTTGAGACGTTGAGCCCAGCCCTCGTGAAGATCGCGCTTTGGTTGATTGTCACCACAGATGACATTCCGCAGGACGGCGCGGAGGGATTCAGCAGCTGAACGCTGGTTGGAGTACGGAAACAAGCGGCGGGCTTCGAGCCGCAGTGCGGTTGGATCTCCACAGCATCACGCCTCCCGGCGATCCGGCAATAACGATCATTTATCGAGTCCATGGCGAGAGGTGATTTCCCATGCCGGTGATATACGGCAATTCTCGAAAGCATCGTCGTGCCGAAACGTTCGGTTCCGCCGTCGACGCGTGAATGCGCAGGAGTGTGGAGGCCGCCGAGGGCGACATGCAAAGCAACGACGCCATCGAAACTCTCGCGTCATCGAAGGTTGCGAGGTCGAGAGCTTTGCAAGGAACATTGCGCCGAATCCTGGAGCGTCGACTGGAGTAGTAGAAATATCGCTGCGATAGCAGAGGCTGTATCGCAGCAGAAGCGCCATCCGGCTCACAATCAAGTCGTTTGGCAACGTTCAGGCGCTGCAGCAGCTGCGCCATTGAAAGCAAGCCGGAGGGTCGGCATCGGAACAGCGGTGCGAATGCTGCTGTCTGTTTGGAACCAGCCGACGCTAACAGTGCGACTTGTCCGGTTCAACTGCACGTTTTGGGTCTCTTGGAGAGATGGAAGTGGGTACAACTGACAGAACGGAGCGTCCGGCTCCGGCGACCTGGCTCGATCGCGGTTCGTATCGTCGTCTTAGGCGATGCGGCCTCGCATCGATGGGTACGCTGCTCGCGCTGGCGCTCGCTGGCTGTGATGAGAAGGCGCGATCGCAAGCGGCCGCGCCTCCACCGCCGCCCGTGACCGTCGCACAGCCGGTCACGCGCACCGTCACCGACTGGGACGAATTCACCGGCCGCTTCGAGGCGATCGAGGAAGTCCAGGTCCGCGCCCGCGTGGGCGGCTACATTAACAGCATCGCGTTCAAGGACGGTGCGATCGTCCATGCCGGCGATCTGCTCTACATCATCGATCCGCGCCCGTTCGAGGCGGTCGCGTTGCAGGCCCAGGGCCAACTTGACGACGCGCGGGCCAAGGCAGAGCTTGCCAAGCGTGAACTCGACCGTGGTTTGACCCTGGTCCAGACCAGCGCAGTTTCCGAACAGGTCGTCGATCAGCGCCGTCAGGCTTTGCAGGCGGCCCATGCAGCTGAGACGCAGGCCGAGGGCGCGCTGAAGGCCGCGCAGCTCAACGTCGAATTCACTCACGTGCTGGCGCCGATCACAGGCCGTGTCAGCCGGCATCTGGTAACGCCGGGCAATCTCGTGCAGGGCAGCGACGGCGGCGCGACGCTGCTCACCTCGATCGTGTCGCTCGATCCGATCTACATCTATTTCGACGTCGACGAGGCGACCTATCAGCGCAATAGCAAGCTATGGTTCGAAGGCAAGCGGCCGAGCTCGCGCGACACGCCGAACCCGGTGCAGGTGATGCTGACCGGCGAGACCAAGGCCTCGCATGAAGGCAAGATGGACTTCCTCGACAACCGCCTCGACGTTTCCACCGCGACCCTGCGCAGCCGCGCGGTGATCCCGAACCATGACCTGTCGATCCTGCCAGGCCAGTTCGGCCGCGTTCGCATCATCGGCTCCTCGCCGTATGAGGCGCTGCTGATCCCGGACACCGCCATCGCCACCGACCAGTCGCGCAAGATCGTGTTCGTGGTCAAAGATGACAACACGGTGGACGCAAGGCCGGTCACGCTCGGGCCGCTCGATGAAGGCCTACGCGTGATCCGCGAGGGCCTTAACGCGGAGGACCACGTCATCATCGATGGGTTGCAGCGTGCCCGCGTCGGCGCCAAGGTGACACCGAAAAAGGCGCAGGCGCCGGTAGGTGAGAAAGCTCCGGCAGGTCCCAAACCATGAATCTCGGAAAGCTCTCCATCAACCAGCCGATCCTCGCGATGGTGCTGTCGATTGTGCTCCTGATTGTCGGCGCGATCGCTTATCAGACGCTGCCGGTCTCGGAATATCCGCAGGTGGTGCCGCCTACCGTCACTGTCACCACGCAGTATCCCGGCGCTTCGGCGCAGACCGTGTCCGACACCGTCGCAGCGCCGATTGAGCAGGAAATCAACGGCGTCGAGGACATGCTGTATCTCTACAGCCAGGCCACTTCGAACGGACAGCTCACCATCACCGTCACCTTCAAGCTCGGCACCGATCTCGACAAGGCCCAGGTGCTGGTGCAGAATCGCGTCGCGATTGCGCAGCCGCGTCTGCCTGAGGAAGTGCAACGCAACGGTGTCGTCACGCGCAAGAACTCGCCCGACATCCTGATGGCCGTGTTCGTACTGTCGCCCGACGATACGTTCGATCAGCTCTACATCTCCAACTATACGCTGCTGCAGGTCCGCGATCAGCTTTTGCGGCTCGATGGCGTCGGTGACATTCAGATGTTCGGCGCACGCGACTACTCGATGCGGGTGTGGCTTGATCCCGACCGGATAGCTGATGTTGGTCTGACCTCGGGTGAGGTGCTGGCGGCTATCCGTGCTCAGAACTTGCAGATCACCGGCGGACAGATCGCGGAGCCGCCAATCGCCGATCGTGCGTTCCAGCCGAACCTCGTCTTCACTGGCCGCCTCAAAGATATCAGCCAGTTCGAGGACATCGTTGTGAAGGCCGGCTCCGATGGCCGCACCGTCCGGCTGCGCGACGTGGCTCGGGTCGAGCTCGGTGCGTTGTCCTACGCCACCAGCAGCCGCATACTGCGAAAGTCGGCGGTCGCAATGGTGGTGACGCAGCGGCCCGGGTCGAACGCCCTCGCCACGGCGAAGGCGATCTCCACCACGATGGCGAAGCTGAAGGAGAGTTTTCCGAAGGGGCTCGACTACAATATCGGCTACAACCCCACCGAATTCATCGCCCAATCGGTCCATGAACTGATTAAGACGGTCTACGAGGCAATGGCGCTAGTCGTCATCGTTGTTCTGGTGTTTTTGCAGGGGTGGAGACCTGCGATCATCCCGATCATCGCGATTCCCGTGTCGCTGGTCGGCACCTTCGCGGTGATGGCTGCGCTCGGATTCTCGATCAACAATTTGACGTTGTTCGGGCTGGTCCTTGCGGTCGGCATCGTGGTCGATGACGCCATTGTGGTTGTCGAGAATGTCGAGAGACATCTCCAGCACGGTATGAGCCGGCGAGAGGCAGCGCTTAAGACCATGGAAGAAGTTGGCGGCGCTCTGGTGTCGATAGCGCTAGTTCTCTGCGCGGTGTTCGTGCCGACGGCCTTCTTGGGCGGCATCTCCGGGCAATTCTTCCAGCAATTCGCTGTCACGATTGCAGTGGCGACGGCGATCTCCTGCTTCTGCTCGTTGACACTGTCACCGGCGTTGGCCTCACAGATCTTGATGCCGCACGAGCAGAAGCGCTCACCGGCGCGGCGGAACATCTTGGCGTGGGGCTGGGAGAGCTTCACGGCCCTGTTTAACCGCATCTTCGACTACTTGGCGCACGGCTACGCGGCCGTCGCCGAATTTGTGATCCGGCACACGGTGGTGATGATCACAATTTACCTCGCGCTGATCGGTAGCGCCGGATGGCTGCTCGCCACCACGTCGCAGGGCTTCATCCCGGCGCAGGACCGTGGCTACCTGATCATCTCGGTGCAGTTGCCAGGGGCGGCGTCTCTCGCTCGGACCGCAGCGGTGGTGCGCGAAATTGAGCGTATTGCGCTGGATACACCAGGCATCGTCCGCGTTGGGGCGTTCAGCGGCTTCTCCGGTGCGACGCGCACTCAGGCCGGTAATGCTGCGGCTTTGTTCCCGGTCTTCGACGAGCCGGAGGCACGGCAAAAGAGAGGACTGACGGCCAACGCGATCACGGCTGATCTACGCAAACGCCTGTTGGCGATACAGGGCGCATTTATCATCGTGATTCCACCGCCAGCGGTGCCGGGCATCGGGACCGGCGGCGGCTTCGCTATCCGCGTCCAGGATCGACAAGGGAGCGGTCCCCGCCTGCTCGCAGCCGTGACCGACGAACTCGTAGCTGCCGCACGGAAGTCGCCAAACCTGACCTCAGTGTTCTCGCCTTTCACGGCCAATACGCCGCAGCTATTCGTCGATATCGATCGCGTCAAGGCACAAAAGCTCGGAGTGCCGATTGCCAGCATCAACGACACGATCCAGACCTATTTCGGCTCGACCTATGTCAACGACTTCAACCTATTCGGACGCACCTATCACGTCACCGCGCAGGCCGATCTCCCGTTCCGCAAGGAGGCCTCCGATCTCGCGCGGTTACGAACCCGCAACGCTGCCGGTGACATGGTGATGCTAGGCAGCGTCGTCGACTTCAAGGACGTCTCGGGACCCGATCGTGTCGCGCGCTATAATCTCTACTCGGCGTCCGAGGTACAGGGCGAACCGGCAACGGGCGTGAGCTCTGCGACGGCGCTCAGCACTATCAAACAATTAGCCGACAAAACATTGCCGAGCGGCTTTTCGCTCGAATGGACCGATCTGTCCTATCAGCAGGTGACTGGTGGCAATGCTGGCCTATATGTGTTCCCGATCTGCGTGCTGTTCGTCTATCTGGTTCTGGCGGCGCAATATGGCAGCTGGACGTTGCCGTTCGCGGTGATCCTGATCGTGCCGATGTGCCTATTCGCAGCCACGGTCGGGGTGCGCATCATGGGGCAGGACGTCAACATCCTGACTCAGATCGGCTTCGTGGTGCTAGTCGGACTTGCCGCCAAGAACGCGATCCTGATCGTCGAGTTCGCGCGCGATATCGAGCTGGAGGGCAGGCCACGGCTCGACGCGGTAATCGAGGCCTGCCGTCTCCGGCTGCGGCCGATCCTGATGACGTCGTTCGCCTTCATCCTCGGCGTACTGCCGCTGGTGGTGTCGACCGGTTCCGGCTCGGAGATGCGCCAGGCAGTCGGCGTCGCCGTGTTCTTCGGCATGCTCGGCGTCACGCTGTTCGGCCTGCTCTTCACGCCGATCTTCTACATGGTGGTGCGCAACCTCGCGGAAGGCAAGAACGAGGGCAAGCTGATTCATAGGAATGCGGCCGCGGCGGAATGAGCCGCGATTGACCGCAATGCGCGATAAAGTAGGGACACTCGCGCGGCTACTCGCAACAGCAGATCAAGAAAGTCGACGATGTGCAGTGGCTGCCTCGCGCGGGCGGCAAAGACGTCGATCGTCCTCGGGCCACGATATTCGCGTCGAACTGATCACCCGTTTTGGATGCTGACCGCATCGTAAACGTTGCGGTCAGCCGCACACCAGGGCACGTGTTGATCGGAACCGGCCCGGCGGGCGTAACGCCAGACGTCAAGTTGTGGATCGACGTTGGCAGCCCCAACGTGGCGGCCGCTGGGCCGCTGCTGGAGGCCTATGCGTTGGACGTATTTCACTGGTAGTCTAGCGGCGGATTGAGCAATCCCTTGCAGCGTTGGATGAAGCTTTTTTGGCTCGCCGCTCGTGGTCCTTGGCAAGAGCCTTAAGGTGAGCCGCAATCACTTGGTCCACCATGGCTTTGGCAGAGCGCAGCAAGATCTGCGCTGTCCTCAGATAGTCTGTGGCCCGTTGTGAGATCTGAAGCGTCATGACGCCCCCGCGCAGTTTCCGGGCGGCTGGTCGAAAGCGAGTTGGGACCAGCCCATCTAATGTGGTCGCCCTGGTGGCGTGTCATAAAGCGACGCACCTCGGAGCTGTGGCCCGCGACCGTTCAACGGAAGCCGACCTTGGCCGGTATCGAGGACGGGGGACGATTGGCTGCAGATTGAGTTCAAGCCGGTTGAAAGGAAAGTCACCTCTCGCCATGAAGTTGATAGCCGGCCGTTATTGGATTGGCTGGGGCGCGCCTGGATTTGGCGGCGAGTGAGCCGTGCTCGTTCCGGGAGGATTTCGATTCGAGCGGAACTCCCGGCCCATTGCGAAGAGGGTTTCACAACTCGATGGGCTCCCGTGATACATGCGATTTCTGAGGTCATGGCATTATCAGCGAATTTCAAAGCAATAAGGGTGGCTGCCGTGAGGAAGGAAGATCCGCATAGCCGCTCCGGCGAGACGCGGGAGCGGCTGGCATTTCCTGAGTGATGGAGTACGATTTCTCCGGGCTGGAGTAAGGCTGCGTGTGGCGAAGAGCTGGATCAGCCGGCTTCAAGCAAAAGCCCGACGCCGGAGTCGGACAGATGGTGCAGCAGTCGCTGAACGTCGCGTACTCGGACGGCAGCTCTCAGGTGTTGTGGGAGGACGGCGAGCTCGTGTTCAGCCGCGGCTGGCGACTGGACAACAATGGCAACCGGGTTGCCGTGCTGCTTGTTGCCCCTGCCGCCGACCACCCCTCGCGGGCGCGGCTCGATCGCCTGACCCACGAATACGAGCTGAAAGATGAGCTCGACGGGGCATGGGCGGTCCGGCCGTTGGCCCTCAGGCGCGACGGCGATCGGACCATACTGGTGCTCGATGATCCGGGCGGGCAGCCGCTCGATCGTTTGCTCCGTGGGCCCATGGAGGTAGGGCGCTTCTTGCGCCTTGCTGTCGCTGTCACCTCGGCTCTGGGCAAGATTCATCAGCGCGGGCTCATCCATAAAGACATCAAGCCAGCTAATATTGTGGTGGACTGCGCGGATGGACACGTGCGGCTCACCGGGTTTGGTATAGCGTCGCGCCTGTCCCGTGAGCGGCAGGCGCCCGAGCCGCCCGAGACCATCGACGGTACGCTTGCCTACATGGCACCCGAACAAACCGGGCGCATGAACCGCTCGGTCGACGCCCGCGCCGATCTCTACGCCCTCGGCGTCACGCTGTACCAGGTGCTCACGGGCGTTCTGCCCTTCACGGCGGCCGATCCGATAGAATGGGTGCACTGCCATATTGCAAGACCACCGGCGCCGCCCAGCGAGCGGTCAAAAAACCTCCCAGGCTCCGTCTCTGCGATTATTATGAAGCTGCTCGCCAAGACTGCTGAGGAGCGTTACCAGACAGCTGCAGGCGTCGAGAGCGATCTACGGCGTTGCCTTGCTGAATGGGAAACCCGAGGCGATATCGACGAATTCCCGCCCGGGCGACACGACACTCCGGACCGGCTGCTGATTCCAGAGAAATTGTATGGTCGGACAGCCGAGATCGACATCCTGCTTGCCTCGTTCGACCGCATCGTCAACGGCGGCAGGCCGGAGTTGGTGCTGGTTTCAGGATACGCCGGCATCGGCAAGTCTGCGGTCGTCAACGAGCTTCATAAGCCACTTGTTCCGCCCCGTGGTCTCTTTGCATCGGGCAAGTTTGACCAGTACAACCGCGACATCCCCTACGCGACCCTTGCGCAGGCCTTTCAGAGCCTGATCCGCTCGCTTTTGAGCAAGACCGAAGCGGAGCTGCGGCAATGGCGGGAGGCGCTGTTCGAGGCGCTCGAACCGAACGGTCGGCTCATTGTTGATCTCGTCCCGGAATTGAAGCACATAATCGGCGACCAGCCACCGGTCCCCGAACTGCCGCCACAGGATGCGCAGGGCCGTTTTCAGCTGGTGCTCCGGCGATTTATCAGCGTATTCGCGCGACCGGAACATCCGCTCGCCCTGTTCCTCGACGATCTCCAATGGCTGGATGCAGCAACGCTCGATTTGCTCGAGCATCTGTTGACCCGGCCGGATGTGCAGAACCTGCTGTTGATTGGCGCCTACCGCGACAACGAAGTTGCTCCCACCCACCCGCTGATGCGCAAGCTCGAAGCGATGCGCCTAGCTGGAGCGATATTGCAAGACATCGTATTGGCACCCCTGACCTGTGAAGACTTGGGACAACTAATCGCGGATTCTGTTCACAGCGAGCCAGAGAGAATCGCGCCGCTGGCACAGCTGATTCACGAGAAGACAACCGGCAATCCGCTTTTCGCTATTCAGTTCATTTCTGCCCTCGCCGACGAAGCATTGCTCACTTTCGATTATGGCGAGAGGCGATGGTGCTGGGACCTGGATCGCATCCACGCCAAAGGTTACGCCGACAATGTGGTGGACCTTATGGTGGGGAAGCTGAACCGCCTGTCCGCCGAAACTCGGAACGCATTGCAGAAGCTTGCCTGCCTGGGCAACGTCGCAGGGTTCAACATGTTGCGGATCGCTTACCAGGACTCCGAGGAGGAGATGCATGGCCAGCTTTGGGAAGCGGTGCGAGCAGGGCTGATCTTTCGTTCGGAGGACTCCTACAAGTTTCTCCACGACCATGTCCAGGAAGCCGCTTACTCCTTGATCCCGGAGGACTCGCGTGCCGAAGCCCATCTCCGAATAGGGATGCTGCTCGCAGCGCAGACTGCTCCAGAGAAGCTGGAGGAGACGATCTTCGAAATCGTCAATCAGCTCAACCGCGGCTCGCATCTCATCACCTCAACTGAGGAACTTGAGCGGGTCGCAGAGTTGAATTTAATTGCAGGTAAACGTGCCAAGACCTCGACAGCGTATGTCTCGGCGCTGAACTATCTGGTCTCCGGCGTAGCACTGCTGCCAAGGGACTCTTGGGAGCGCCAGCACGACCTGATCTTTGAGCTGGAGCTGCACCGGGCCGAATGCGAGTTCCTCACTGGTGCACTGGCGGAAGCCGAGCAGCGCCTGGCGGTGCTGTCGGCCCGTGCCGCAACGACGATGGAACAAGCCCGCGTTACGTGCCTGCAGGTGGATCTTTACACGACCCTGGATCAGGCCGGCCGCGCGATCGTAGTTGGTCTCAACTATCTCCGACACTTGGGCATCGACTGGTCGCCGCACCCGACGGAAGACGAGGCTCGGCGCGAGTACGAGCGGATCTGGTCCCAACTCGGCTCGCGCACGATAGAAAGCCTCATTGATCTGCCCTTGATGAGCAATGCCGCATCGCTCTCGACCCTCGATGTCCTGACGAAGCTTGGTCCGCCAGCCTGGCATACGGATGCGAACCTCGCTTCCCTGGTCATCTGTCGAGCAGTCAATCTCAGCCTCGAGAGAGGCAATTGTGACGGCTCGTGCTACGCTTATGCGGTGCTTGGCAGGCTTGCTGGACCGAAGTTCGGTGACTATCAGGCGGGACTTCTGTTCTGCCGTCTCGGCTATGAACTAGTCGAACAGCACGGGCTAAAGCGCTTCCAAGCCAGGATCTATCTGAACTTTGGAAGTCTAGTCACGCCATGGACGAGACATGTGCGAGAAGGTCGTGATCTGCTGCGGCGTGCGCTTGTGACGGCAAACCAGATCGGTGACCTCACTTTTGCGGCGTACTGCTGCAGCCACCTGAACACGAACCTTCTTGGGGCGGGCGATCCACTCGATGAGGTGCAAGGCGAAGCCGAGCGTGGTCTCGCGTTTGCGCAGAAGATGCGGTTCGGTCTTGCGATTGACTGCATCGCCGGCCAGCTTGGGCTGATTCGGACACTCCGCGGCTTGACGCCGATCTTCGGTCGCTTTGACGATGGGAAGTTTGACGAACTCCTACTGGAGTCCCGCTTCTGCAGGAACCCGGATCTGGCACTAGCCGAGGGCTGGTACTGGGTCCGCAAGCTGCAGGCTCGCTTCTTTGCCGGCGACTATGCGTCGGCCATTGAGGCCTCGTCGCGGGCGCAACGGCTGCTGTGGACATCGCCGTCAATGTTCGAAACGGCAGAGTATCACTTCTACAGCGCACTCTCCCAAGCGGCATCCTGCGAGTCCGCAGCGGCCGGCCAGCAGCATGTCGATGCACTGGCGGCGCACTACCGACAGCTTGAGGTCTGGGCGACGGCTTGCCCGGACAACTTCGAGAACCGCGCCGCACTCGTCGGGGCGGAAATCGCCCGGATCGAAGGCCGCGCGCTCGATGCGGAACATCTTTACGAGCACGCTATCCACTCGGCACACACGCACGGCTTTGTCCACAACGAGGCGCTCGCCAACGAAGTCGCCGCACGCTTTTATGCCGCACGCGGGTTCGAGAAGATCGCGCATGCCTATCTGCAGGACGCGCGGCACGGATACAACCGTTGGGGAGCCTTCGGCAAGGTACGCCAACTCGACAAGTTGTATCCGCACCTCAGGGAGGAAAAGCCGGTTGTCGGCCCCATACGCACGATCGGGGCACCGGTCGAACAATTGGATCTAGCTACTGTTATCAAAGTCTCGCAAGCCGTGTCGGGCGAGATCGTTATAGAAAAATTGATCGACACGCTGATGCGCACGGCGATTGAGCACGCGGGTGCCGCACGAGGCCTATTGATCCTTGCCGTAAATGATGGGTACCGGATTGAGGCGGAAGTCACGACCAGCAATAATACGGTGACGGTCGGCCAACGACAAGCAACTGTAACGTCTGCAGATCTGCCGGAGTCCATCCTCCATTACGTGATCCGGACGAAAGAGAGCGTTCTTCTCCAGGATGCCGCAGCCGCGAATCCGTTTTCTGCCGACAAGTACATTCATCAGCATCGCGCCCGTTCGATTCTCTGCCTGCCGTTGCTCAAACAGGGCAGACTGGCCGGTGTACTCTACCTCGAAAACAACCTGACGGCCCACGTTTTCACACCTGACCGCGTCACAGTGTTGAAGGTACTTGCGTCGCAGGCGGCAATCTCGCTCGAAAATTCGCGGCTTTATGACGACCTCGCGGATCGGGAAGGGAAGATCAGGCGTTTGGTCGACGCTAACATCATTGGGATCCTCATTGCCGACCGCGAAGGTCGAATTCTTGAAGCCAATGACGCGTTTCTACGTATCACAGGATATGACCGTGAAGACTTGGTTTCGGGCCGCGTGCGCTGGACTGAGCTGACCCCGCCCGAATGGCGCGAGCGCGACATGCTGACTCGGGCCGAACTGAACTCAACCGGGAGAGTTCAGCCCTTCGAGAAGGAGTACATTCGGAAAGACGGCAGTCGCGTTCCTGTGCTTATTGGCGCCGCTCTGTTCAAGGAAGGAGGCGACGAGGGCCTTGCCTTCGTGCTCGATTTGACTGAGCGCAAGCGCGTCGAGGAAGCGCTTAGCCAAGCACAGAGACTCAGCCGCACCGGCAATTGGGTCTACAACGCGACAACGATGCGTTACCTCTATTGGTCCGACGAGAGTTACAGGATCTGGGGGTTTGATCCGCTGCAGGGCCTTCCAAGTCGACAAAGTATGTGGGAGCGCATTCACCCAGAGGACCGCGATAGAGTGTGGCGAGCGGTTCAGGAGGCCGTGCACCAGAAAAGAGACTTCATGGCCGAGTTCAGAATCCTTCTACCTGATGGAACATTAAAATGGGTCGAAGGAACCAGCCATCATGTGTTTTCCCCCCAAGGTGCACTGGCCGAGGTTATCACCACAACTGTCGATGTGACGGAACGAAGGCGGGCACAGGACGAACGTGAAAAGCTGCGCCAACTCGAGCTGGATTTCGCCCACATGAACCGCGTGAGTATGATGGGAGAATTGGCCGCCTCGCTATCTCACGAAATTCTGCATCCGATCGCTACCGCTCGCAACAACGCCCGTGCCGGGATGCGCTTTTTGGAAATGAATCCGCCAGATCTGGGTGAGACCAAGGAAGCGCTCGCTTGCGTTGTCAGGGACACGGACCGAGCCAAGGATATCGTCGGACGGATGCGTGATCACATCAAGAAAGCGCCTCCGCGAAAGGAACGCTTTGACCTTAAAACGGCGATCAACGAAGTGCTTGTGTTGGCTCAAAGCGTGACTCACAGGAATGGTGTTTCGGTCCAGACTCGGCTTTCAGATGGACTGCTTCCCGTTACGGGGGATTGCGTTCAGCTGCAACAGGTCATGCTGAACCTGATTCTGAACGCGGCTGAAGCAATGGGCTCGGTTGAGGAAGGGGCAAGAGAGCTGTTGATCAGCACCGAGCAGGATCAGTCAGGCGTCCTCGTAGCCGTACACGATACTGGGCCCGGCATTGATGCGCAGCATATCGATCGAGTGTTCGACGCCTTTTACACCACGAAGTCCAGTGGAACAGGGATGGGATTGTCGATATGCCGCTCCATAATCCATGCTCACGGGGGCAAGTTGTGGGCGAAAGCGAACGAACCTCGCGGCGCCGTATTTCAGTTCACCCTGCCGGCGGATAACGACTCATGAATTGTCTTCAAATCGGCTTGCCCGGCTGCAGGGCCGAACGCAGGCATCGCTCGAGATAGTCATCGTCCACTGGCTTGCCGAGGTAGCAAACAATCCCGTCCCCCAGAGCCTGATCCCTGACGACCTCATCGGGATAGGCGGTAATGAGGATCGTCGGAATCGCGTACCCTGCATCGACCAAATGCCTGTGCAGCTCGACGCCAGTCATTCCGGGCATGTGAACGTCGGCGATCAGGCAGGTGGTTTCTGGCAAAAAGGGCGACGCTAGGAAATCGGCTGCTGACGGAAACGCCTCGACACTATAGCCCATTAATCCTACGAGCTTTCGCATTGACTCGCGATAGGGCCGATCGTCGTCGACGATGGCTATCAATGTTCGGTTCAGCATTGCCGGTTCCATGCACCTTCGCCGCTCCACCACACTGCCGGCATACCTCGCGCCTGCATGAAATTTCTAGTGTCCGGGAACTTCGCCAATAATGCAATGAGCTCGCCCCTAAGCGATGGCTTAGGTTTTCGGCTATACGCTTAGGCAAAAGATACCTGTTCATCTCGACTGATTGTGCGTAGAATGACATAGGAAAATGCGCTTCTCCCCGCAGGATACCGAGAATGGGTGAGGCAAATCCCAGTGTCTTGGTTATCGATGACGATCCCGAATTTCGCGATTCGGTCGTGCGCCTGTTGCGGACAGTCGGCTTACCTGCTCGACCATTTTCGTCTGTTCCCGATTTTCTCAAGGCGGATCCGCCGGACGGTCCCACTTGCCTGGTGCTTGACGTGAGAATGCCGGGGCGAAGCGGTCTTGAGCTTCAGCGCGACCTTGTCGCCACAAATCGGCAAGTGCCGATCATCTTCATCACGGCGCACGCCGACGTGCCGATGACCGTGCAAGCGATGAAGGGCGGTGCGATAGAGTTCCTTACAAAGCCATTCCGTGATCAGGATCTGCTTGACGCCATCGAGGCCGGCATCGCTCGCGATCGTACCCGTCGAGAGAGTGATAGCGCATTGGCTGCACTCAAGGAGCGTTTCGACATGCTCAGCTCCCGCGAGCGTGAAGTGATGCGCGGCGTTGTGGCCGGTCGCCTAAACAAACAGATTGCAAACGATATCGGCATCGCCGAATCCACGGTGAAGGTGCATCGCGTGAACCTGATGCGGAAGATGAAGGCACGTTCACTTCCCGAGCTCAGCCGGATGGCGGACCGTCTCAATGCAAAACAACAGCAACCGCAGAACTTCTGAACCCAAAGCCGTGTCCTCGGTGCTTTCGTGTGAGGGCGAAATCTACTTTCAAATTGCGTCTGCCGCATTTCGCTGTGCCGCTGACCTTCTCCCTCAGGTGCCATCCGGCTAACGGATTCGGGGCACGAGGTTGACGTCCTCACTGCTAAGCGATCGCTTAGCACAGGCAGCGACAAGCGAACGTCACAGTACCTCCGCGCAATCGACCGCAGCGCTCCAAGCCATCAAAATGCGCCCAACAGGGCTCTCCTCGGAGAACCGCGTTTCCCGGCTCGCGAGGCTATAATGCGCGCATCAATTGTTAGCTTGGAGTATCCCGGACCCGGATTTGACGTAAATTGTGTGTCTCAAACTCCCGATACGGACCAGGCCTTCTTTGTTCCACCAACTAGAGTGTCGCCCGGACCGTCCCGTCTGCTTCGCGCGTTGCTTCTTTTGCCCCAAGGCGAGAAGCCCGTCCCATTCGGAAATCACGCCCCGGAAATCCTGACCGCTTTGCTTAGGCGCCGCGGCGAATTGGCCAGCAGCCAGGACTTGATGACCCGATTTTGGCCCAATGTCTTGGTCGAGCCCGCCGACCGCACGATCCATATGTCCGCGCCATGCCGCGCGCTGCATGACGGCCAGGACAGGCATCGGTTCATCAATATCGCCGGGCTTGCAGCAACTTGATGGAGAACAACCCATGGAGCTTCATCAGGTTCGCTATTTCCTCGCCGTCGCATCCACGCTCAACTTCACCCGCGCAGCCGAGCAGTGCAATGTCACGCAGCCCGCCCTGACCAAGGGAGTGCAGAAGCTTGAGCAGGAACTCGGCGGGCAGTTGATCTACCGCGAGCGCCAGCTGACCCAACTCACCGACCTCGGAAAGGAGGTACTTCCGATGCTGGAGCGCACACTTGCCTCGGCTGAGGCGGTGCGTAGCAGAGCCAGGGAGTTCCAGCGGAAGGATGTTGCGCCGCTGAAGATTGGCCTTGCCCCTTCCATCTCGGCGTCGCTCGTAATCGATCCGATCGCGGAGATCGCAAACTCCATCCCTGGACTTCACGTTGAACTGCGGGAGGGCGTGGCGGAGAAGCTCGTCGATCTCTTGCTTGAAGGGGAGATCAACGCCGCAATGGTCGGTGACGTGCAGGACGTGCCCGCCCGCATCGACGACTGGTCGTTGTTTGAGGAGCGTTACGTCGTAGTTCTCGCGGCAACACACCGGCTCGCGAACCGCCCCTCGATTAGCATTGACGACCTCCGTGAGACCGTCTTGCTGGGACGCATCGAATGTGACGTCGCTCATAAGATCCAGAAGTCGTATTTTTCCAAGGAGCCTCCTAACCTCGGCCACTGCAGCGGTCACGACTTGTATCTGCAGCACATGGCCGCCGCTGGCTTTGGCGTGATACTCGCGCCTGAGCACATGCCGCGCCTGCCGACGCTCAAGACCATTCCGCTTGAAGGTGACCCAGTTTCGCGGGAGGTGCGGCTATTGGCTGTCCAGGGGCGTCACTACTCGCCGGCGCTGGACGCTTTCGTCAAGGTCACGCGGCTTCGCGACTGGTCGGTCGTCGCTCGGTGTGCGTGAAATGGCGGAATGCCTCCAGCTCCAACAATGTTGTCGAGTCAGGCTGCCAGCCTCCTCAATAGCCCGATACCGAAGCGCCGTTCTCGGATACTCGCGGTCGGCGCATTAAGCTAACCCGCTTCCATGGCGAGGCGAGTGGAATGGACAATTGAAACAGAAAAAGACGTCGGTTCCGAGGTGCGATGCGGCTGGTGGCAATCCTCATCATGCGGCGCGACGAGCGACGATTACAATCGTCTATCGACTCTATGGCGAGAGGTGATTTCCCTCACCGACCTTGCAAGTCCACTCTCCGAAAGCGAAGTCCAATCACTCTCTGGATCAGGCGGTGCGATGGCGCTCGCCCCGCCACGGGCGTTTGATTGAACGATAAAAATCGTGCGAAAGAGAAGGGCACTGATGTCCCAGTATGACATTGTCATTGTTGGCGCGGGCGCGGCCGGCTGCGTCGTTGCGAGTTATCTCGCCGAACGCACCGATGCGTCGATCGCGCTGATCGAAGCGGGCGAAACGGATCGCGATCCATTCATCCACATTCCGGCGGGCTTCGCCAATATACTGGTCCACGACCGGCATGTTTGGAAATACGAGACAATTCCTCAGCATGGCAGCAAGCGAGCATATCGCTCAGGCAAGGTGCTCGGCGGTGGCTCGTCGATCAACGCGATGTGCTACGTCCGTGGTCAGATACGGGACTACGCCGCGTGGCAGGACGCTGTCGGCGATACCGGCAAATGGTCGTATGAAGACCTGCTTCCCGTCTTCATGGCGCAGGAAGGCAACGATACCTTCCACGACGAATATCACGGCATCAATGGTGGTCTGGCGGTCCAGTTGCCAAAGGGAATCAACAAGCTGAACCAATATTGCCTCAAGGCCTTCCAGGAATACGGGGTCCCGTACAATCCCGATTATAACGGCAAGAGCCAGATCGGCGTATCGCCCGTGCAGTCAACAGTCGGAGATTCGCGCCGGTGCAGCGCGGTCGACGCCTATCTGCGTCCGCACCTCGCCTCCGGCCGCGTGACGCTGCTCATCGGCAAAACCGTCGTTCGGATCTTCGTCGAGAACAAGCGGGCCGTTGGCGTCGAGCTCATGGACGACGAAATGATCCGGGCTGGCGAGGTTGTGCTGTCTGCCGGCGCCGTCCACAGCCCGAAAATCCTCATGCACTCGGGCATCGGTCCAGCAGAGCAGCTGCGCCAGCATGGCATCGCGGTGATCGTGGATTCTCAGGAGGTGGGCGAAAATCTTCATGACCACCCGATGGTGCCGGTCCGCGCCTACGTAAAGGGCGATCTCGGTTACCAGGCGGCCGCGCATGGCCTCGGCACCGTGAAGGCCGGCTTGCGTTATCTCGTCACCAAGGATGGCCCCGCGGCGGGCAACGGTATCGAGACGGTTACCCACTGGAATCCATCCGACTTCAGCGCCGATCCTACGATCCAATGCTATCACTCTCCGATCGTCTTGAACGAGCAACTCGGCCCGGCGGGCGACCGCTCCGGCCTCACCTTCGAAACCGTGGTGCTTCAGCCCAAGAGCCGCGGCTGGGTGCGGCTGGCCGACAACGAACCGACGTCCATGCCCCTCATCAATCCGAACTTCATGGGCGAAGAGGAAGACTTGAGGGCCGCGGTGGAATCGGTGCGCGCGGTCCGCAATGTTATGGCACAGGAGTCATTGGCGTCGGTAATCGAGGAAGAGATGGATCCCGGCCCGCATATCCAGTCAGACGCCGAGATCGGCGAATGGGTGAAGCGTGTGGTGACGACCATGTGGCATCCTGTCGGCACGTGCCGGATGGGCCAGGATGCGCGCGCGGTGGTCGACGCAAGGCTGAGGGTCCGCGGGGTCGACGGTCTCCGCGTGATAGACGCCTCGATCATGCCGAACATCACCAGCGGCAACACGAACGCCCCGACGCAGGCGCTTGCGCGCCACGCCACGGCCATGCTGGTCGAGGATTTGAAGCGAACCTAGGCAGTTCTGGCGCAGGGCGGCGACAGCGATGGCTCCGGTCTCCCGCCCGTACCCGCCCCGGGAGTCGGCTGTGCTCTTATCAGTACGGTAGGGGGCGGGGTGTCCGTCATTGTGACCCACTGCCAGTCCGAGAACGGTTTCGCAGACTTGCTTGTTCAGAGCCATCCCCTGGCAAACATCAACGAGGAAGGTATTCAAAATGACTCTAGAGGACGCGAGAAAGCGCCGCGAGGCACCGCTCGATACCCCGAGCAATCTCGGCTCCAATGACACCAAGGATATTTCGGCCGCCCTCACGGTGCTACTGGCGGACGTGTTCGCTCTTTACGTCAAGACCAAGAACTTCCATTGGCACATATCAGGGCCGCATTTCCGGGATTATCACCTACTTCTCGACGAGCAAGCCGAGCGGATCTTCGCGATGACGGACGAAATCGCCGAAAGAGCCCGCAAGATTGGCGGCACAACGATCCGCTCAATCGGCCACATCGCCAGGGTAAAGCATATCGAGGACAACGACGCGGATTTCGTCACACCCGAAGACATGCTGGCCGAACTGAAGGAAGACAACTTGGCGCTCACCCAGCGTATGCGGCAGATCCACAATGTCTGCGACGAGCATGGCGATGTCGCCACAGGCAGTCTGATCGAAAACTGGATCGACGAGGCGGAACGTCGCACATGGTTCCTGTTTGAGACGACTAGGAGAGCTTAGCCCCGAGCGTGCGCCAACTCGCGATCTCAGGTGACTGCCTACGTTCCCCCAAAAAATCTCCCTGCTTCAGGGTAGGGAGGACGTTCTGTTGGGTTTGGATTTAGACTCGTTCGGTTGGATCGGTATTTTGGGTGTCGCCGCCCCTGAAGGACTGAGTCGGAGTGCCCACAGGGAGGCCCAAGGAGCAGAACCGTTCGAAGTCGGGGAGCGCTGAAGGGCCGACGATGTCAAGGTCGCGTGTGATGCTCGAAATAAGCCACTCACTGTCCAATCGTCCGATTTCCGCCTCGGTATTGAGGCGCAAGTTCACGTTCCGGCGCTTCGGGCGGCAGCTTCCGCAGTCGCCAGAGCGGCGCAACGGGGCCGTGCTATCCGCGAATCCAATATGTGCGTCCAGTCGTCCGTCGGGATCGCGGTGGCATAGCCCGGATGGGTAGTGAAAGCTATGTCATGCTCGACGCCCTGTCGCTGAGATAGTGCCGCACGTTGAGCTGCGACTACGACCGAAGGGAGTGCAGATGATGGCGGACGGATCTGAGCCAGCATTCGAATTCGGTCTTTCTCAGATAGGGTTTGACCAAGAGGCCGAAGACGACCGCTTCTATGAGACACTTGTGCCCTTCCACTCTTTTGATGACGTAGTGCGGCGAGATCGGTATCGCCCTTTACCTAACGATTGGATCGTCGCCGTTACCGACGTCAGTCAGTCGACCGAAGCTATTGAACAAGGACGGTACCGCGAGGTGAATACGGCCGGTGCGGCGGTTCTTGCTGCCATCAGCAATGCACTACCTGACCTACAGTTTCCGTCCACATTTGGAGGAGATGGCGCAAGCTTCGCCGCGCCAGCCGCCTACTCGCCCATCATCCAGGACACGTTGGCAAGAATCGCCGCTTGGGCTGAAGACGCATTGGGTCTCACGTTGCGCGTTGCGGTCATTCCTATCGCTAACATTCGCGCTCAGCAGTTGGACGTTCTTGTAGCCCGCTTCGCACCCTCTTCGAGTGTCACCTACGCGATGTTTGCCGGCGGAGGACTTGCCTGGGCTGAGCGCGAACTCAAGCAAGGGAGCCACACCGTCCCGCGAGCGCCCATAGGGGCAACGGCTGACCTTACAGGTCTTTCGTGCCGATTCGCGCCGATCAGTACTAAGCGTGGCGTTATCTTGTCGCTTATCGTCGTTCCGCGCCATGATCCGCCGTCATTTGTGGAACTCATACAGGAGCTCCTGCGGACGCTCCGTGCAGATGGGCCTGACCTACATCCTTTGCCTGCCGAAGGCTCGCAGCCCGCATCGACCGGCGACCATATTGATCATGCCATCAAGAAAGGCAGGCGAAAGAGACCCTTGGCGGCTTGGGCCGCGAACTGCTTAAGCGCTATTCCGGTGCGGGTGGCCAGCTTACTGGGAATCCATATTGGTGGCTTCCATGAAGCGAAGTTCCGGCAAGAGCTTGTGGAGAATACGGACTACCGAAAATTCGATGACGGCCTACGTATGACAGTGGACTGCTCATCCGAGCTCGCTGACGTCGTAGACGCATGTTTGGCAGAGGCTCAGCGAAGAGGCGCATGCTTTTTTGGAACGCATCGACAGTCGGCCGCAAATCTTACGTGCTTTGTGCCATCACCCACACGGGCTAATCACGTGCACTTCGTTGACGGTGCTTCCGGAGGGTACGCCTTCGCCGCGGCCAACTTGAAGCGAAATATTGCGAGCTGCGTCGGTACACAAGGAGCTCGTGCTTTGACCGAACACGTCCAACCCACCAGACACTCCGTCTAAGATGCTTAAGGTGTCCATCGTAGAGTGCATAACGCCTGCCATCGGATCGCACGTCGTTCTCAGATATCTTTCTGTGCTTTGCCCTCCTTGGCTATCCGCCGATAGTCGCTGGGATCTCGATTGTACGCCTTTCGAAAGGCTCGCACAAAACTTGAACGGCTCTCGTACCCCGCATTCTGAGCAATGACGTCGATCGACATTGTCGTTGTCGTCAAATTCATCGCAGCCTGGCGCATTCTCAAGTCTCGCAAGACGACCATCGGGGATTGTCCAAAGATGTCCGAGAATCGCGCCATGAACGCCGAACGACTCAATCCTGCACTATGTGCCAAGCTTTGAACTGAATGGGGGGCTCCTGGCCGCGCCACCATATCTGCAAAAGCACGAGTGACCTGCCTATCGGCGAGTATCGAGAATCGCTCGGTCCAACGCTGGGATGACCTGAGGGACCGTCGCACCAATGAGACAACTATTTGCTTGAGCAGAGACGCTGTCATTGCTCCAACGCCGACCTCTTGCTGTAGCAGCTCGTCCATAGCCTCGCGAAGCTTCAGATCGATCTTGTCCGCTGGCTCGAACTGCTCGATCACTGGTTCGCGGAGTTCTCCGAACAGCCTCACCGATTGGCCAAAGGATGCATTAAAGAAGCCGCAAATCTGAACGATTTCGGGTTTCTCATTCGGCACTGCGACGCGGAGGATGCCGTCTTGACGGGTCCAGCAGTCTCTCGAAATGAGCTTCGGTAGCCCACTTCCACCGTCGACCTCGATCGTGAACGGAGTGTTTGGCGGCACGATAACGAGCAAATGAGGCCTCAACGGCATCTCGGGTCCGCCATTGATCGATATGCGACCCGCGCCACTCAAGTTGTAGTGGATCCCGGGTGCGTCAATCATTCCCATTTCGACTCTATGTCCGTGTGGCACCAGAATCTCAGTCAGCGCGATGACATCGATGTCGAGCGCCTGCATCAAGTTATCGAGGTCTGTTGTAGACAATTTTGCAGTGGAACCCGTGGCCGACGAAACGTTCTGCCCGAAGAAAGCCTGTGTTGGAACCGCTTTCGAATTGTGCATGACTGTAGTAGCCCTTCTTACTGCTCGGCTGCTGGTGCAGATAGTGCTCCGGAGGGGTGCTCCGAAGATCAGCGAGGGCGTCGCCATGCTCGTTCGCGCCACCGACTGATCGTCTTCCCGAACCCAAATGGGGCAATCATGATCAGAACACCATAGTATGGAAGTGAAATTCTTGCAGATCAATCCTGAGCCGCCTTCAGATCGAAGCTGAGAACGTTAAGGTCTTCAAGTCCGTCAGGCAGCATGCCGCGGGCAAGCCAAGACTTGTACTAAGTCATTTCATCTCTCATGGAATCTTGCGACGTCTCGAGACGAAGTTGGGTACTGAACGAACCAAGACGTGGTTCCGTTGCCGCCACTACCTAGGGGCCCACACCACAGCTTCGAAGCGGATCGAGTTTACAACCCAAGACGGCGTTCGTTTGAGAGGCGAGTTGTCCGAGCGGAGACGGCGAACGCCCCCATAATCGTTATACTCGGGGGCGTCTCCCGGCCCGTCGTCCCGTGCGCGCTGCGACGCGCGCGGGATCCCGGAAAAGGACTAGGACGACGACTTCAGCGAATTCGTGTCGATAGGAAGGGTGCGCACACGCTTGCCGGTGGCGGCGAAGATCGCGTTGGTGACAGCCGCGCTGACAGCAGCTGTCGGAGCTTCACCAATGCCACCTGGAGCTTCCGCGTTCTTGATCAAGTGCGTCTCCACCAGCGGTACCTCGTCGATACGCATCGGTAGATACGTGTCGAAATTGCTCTGCTCGACGCGTCCATCCTTGAAGGTGATCGAGCCATGAAGCGCGGCGGTCAGCCCGAAAAGCGTTCCACCCTGAACCTGTGCTTCGATCGTATCGGGATTGACGTACATGCCGCAGTCAATTGCACAGACGATCCGCTTGACTTTGACAGAGCCGTCGGGCGCTACTTCGACCTCGGCGACCTGAGACGTGTAGCTTCCGTAGGCGAATTGCACCGAAATCCCGCGGCCATGTCGCGGGGGAAGTGGTGATCCCCACGCTGCTTTTTCCGCAGCAAGCGAGAGAACAGCGAGCGCTCGCGGATTATGGCCAAGCAATCCGGTGCGATAAGCGACGGGATCCTTCTTGGCGGCATGCGCGAGCTCATCTATGAAGCTTTCGACAACAAAAACATTGTGAGTCGGTCCGACACCTCTCCACCAAGACGTCCGGACACCAGGAGGCTCCACCCGGACAAAGTCGACGCGGATATTGGGCAGTGAATAGGGCGGCTCGGCCGCCGCTTCTACAGCATCGGGGTCCAATCCGTCCTTGAAGTAAGGGGGATAATAGCGAGCCATGACTGAGGAGCCGGCGATCCGATGCGTCCAGGCGATAGGCTTGCCGGCCGCATCAAGTCCGGCCGACAGCCGATCGAGATAGTACGGCCTGTACATATCGTGCTGGATGTCTTCCTCTCGACTCCAGATCACCTTCACGGGGCCATCGACGTGCTTCGCAATCTTGACGGCGAGGATCGTGCCGTCAGCTTCCAGTCTTCGGCCGAAGCCGCCGCCGATCAGATGATTGTGAATTTTGATCGCATCCGTTGGCAGACCGGTGAGTTCGGCCACCTGAGACTGCGTGATCGTAGGCGCCTGCGTGCCGACCCAAATGTCGCAACGACCCTTCTGCAGATGAACGGTACAGTTCATCGGCTCCATCGTTGCGTGGGCAAGGAAAGGCACTTGATAGATGGCGTCAACCCGTTGCGCTGCCTCTGCAAGTGACTTCTGCACATCACCCACCTTACGGGCAACAGCGCCCGGCTTTCTTGACTCTTCCTCCAATTGCATGACGATATCGGCGTTGCTGACCTTGCTGTTCGGTCCGTCGTCCCACGTGATGTGGGCGGCCTCAAGCGCCTTCTTCGCCGCACCCATGTGATCCGCTACGATGGCAACAGCTTCGTCGATATTCACCACCTGCCGGACGCCCTTCACTGCCAGCGCGGCTTTCTCGTCCACCGTTTTCGCTTTTCCGCCGAGCACGGGCGAAATAGCAACCGCCGCAACCTTCATACCCGGCAGTCGCATATCAATGCCGTAGAGCGCGCGGCCATCGACCTTTATTGCTGAATCCACGCGCTTGGCGCGCGTGCCGATCAGGGTGAAATCCTTCGGATCCTTCAATTTGACCTGTTCCGCAGGCGGCACAGGCAACTTCGCCGCCGCCTTCGCAAGCTCGCCGTAGCTCAGATGCTTTGAGCCGGATGCATCGAACACGAAGCCATCCTTGGCGCGGCAAGTCGCCGGATCGACATTCCAGTGCTTTGCGGCCGCCGCAATCAACAGACTACGACCCACCGCCCCCGCCTGACGCAGCGGTGTCCAGAAGGCACGGACAGAGGCGGAGCCACCTGTATTTTGAATACCTATGATCGAATTCACGTAAAGCGCATGATTTGGCGGCGCATGCTGAACCTGAACCTGGTCAAGCTTCACCTCGAGTTCTTCAGCGAGAAGCATCGAGAGCGACGTGTAAACGCCTTGTCCCATCTCGATCATCGGAATGACCAGGATCACGGCGCCGTTCGGATTGATTCGTATAAATCCATTCGGCGCGAAAGTACCCGTGACCTCGTTTTCGATCACCTGCGAAGCGGAGGCCGCGAAGACAGACCCGGTGCTCGCACCGGTTAGCGCAAAACCAAGCAGCAAACCTGTGCCCTGAAGAAAGGCGCGCCGCGACGTAACTGCTGCATCGACAATCTTCTCTTTCAGAACAAGCTCATCCATGATCTCAAACTCCTGCAGCGTGCTTGATCGCGGCGCGTATACGCTGATAGGTGCCGCATCGGCAGACATTGCCCGACATTGCGGCGTCAATGTCATCATCCGTCGGCTTCGGCTTATCCTTCAACAGCGCCGCCGCCGACATGATCTGGCCGGACTGGCAGTATCCGCACTGCACCACCTCCAACGCCAGCCACGCCTTCTGCAAGGCCGCGCCCTCTGGCCCCAGGCCGATCGCCTCGATCGTGGTGATCGCACTGTCGCCCACGCTGTCGACAGGCGTCTGGCAGGAGCGGACCGGCTGACCGCCGACATGCACAGTGCAGGCTCCGCAGAGCGCCTGGCCGCAGCCGAACTTGGTCCCGGTCATCCCAAGCACGTCGCGCAGCACCCACAAAAGTGGAATGTCGCCATCAACATCGACGTTATGGGGCGTGCCGTTGATCGTTAGAATGAAAGCCATAGATGCCTCTTGAGCGCGTTGCGAGTGAACGATAGGCCGGTGAAAACGCACCGAATCGTTTCGGCAGCAATAGGTCGGCGATAAATTCAGTGAGATAGCGCTCCTCGTCGGTACGTGCCGCTTATCGAAGTGGGACTGCGCGAACGCAGCTTTCGGTACGACTGCACTGAGAATCATTCCGGAGATCAGTAGAGTGAGACGTCCGGCTGTTTCCCCACCACCATACCTTCTTTGGTTCCCGGAGGGATTGCGCGTTGAAAGCTGCAGCGATGGCGATCCATTGATCGCAGCGTCTGACGAAAGTTTCCAATAGCCGGTCTATATAAATTCCATACCAGCGGGGAATATTACAGAGACGGTTCGCTCTGTATTCCGCGGTGGCAAGTTGCGCAGGCCTAGGCGACGTCTGCGCGGCGAAGCCCTCTGTGAGTGCGTAGTACCCGGCTCTTCCCGCTAAGTTCGCGCCGAACAGCTGACGGCGAGAGATCGGGCGCGCAGCTTCCTTAGATGCTCGGATTCTCATCGGTGCTCCGGCTTCTACAACTTTCGTGGTGATCTCGGCGATCTTGCGGTATCGACCCGTGGGTCGATGTGACGACATCGCTGCTGCCTTTCACCGAAGAAGATCGGCGAGAAGCTCGGGAAGTGCATGGGCTGCTCGGCGACTTACGCGCTCGGCGGCATTATCGTAACGCCAGTATCAACCTTCGGGTGAGCACTCATGTTGGTGCCGCGCGCCCCTTTTACCGCAGGACAGGTGGCCTAGTTCACGCTCCGCTCTGCAGAGCGCCGACACTGTCATGCAGGCGTCCAGTCATTCGACAGTTTCCGGGCGCTAGAACGCCACTTGGGTCCGCATCGCCACAGCGTCGAATCTTGCGCCGGCGTCGCCACCGTTGACGACGCTGGCCTGCTTTGTGATGTCGCCGTGCAAGTAGTCCAGCATGAAGCGGACGTTGCCGTTGACATACCAGTTGAGCGCGAGTGTGTAGACGGTCTGTCGTCCGCCGGCGATGCCTGTCGGGGTCGCGAGCTGGCCGTTGAGGTCGATCGTCGAGAAACGCCCCGCGATCTCCCACGCGCCCCAGCCGGCGCCGTCAAGCGAGAACGGATGCGCCGGCTTGATACCGTTATACGCGGCGTTCGCCGCATTGTATGTCCTGCTCTCACCGGTCAGCACATAGCCCGCTTGGGCATAGCCGCCCTGGAATTTCACGCTCGGCAGGCCTGTCGGTATCACGGACGTATTCGCGCCACGATCGACGTTGTACCAGAAATACTCACCCTGCAGGATGAGTGGTCCATAGGTCGCCGCCGCTTCGACGCTGTAGACTTGCGCGCCTGAAACGTTGGCGATCGCGCCGGTCGAGACCAGGGTGGTCGGATCGAGGCGCAATTCCGGGCGATCGCTTAGCGCGACCGTCTGCGTATTCGCGATAAGATTGCGCGCTGGCTGGATCAACCACTCCGCGTCGGCGCCGAGATGGATCGAGTAATCCTTCCCGCTGACGACTTGGCCCGCGACGCGGGCAACCGCTCCATATTGCTCGGAGGTACCGGCCGGAGCCGCGCTCGAGGCCGAGTGAATCGCGCCGGTTGACGGGCCAGTGACATAGGCGCCCGCCCATAACATGTCATTGTACCAGCGCGTCCCGGCCGCGGAGCGAAAGTCACCGGCAGCTATGTTGACCGCGATGACCTGGGCGGACGAGCGCTCCATGAACAGGATGTCGTTGGAGCTCGTGGCTTCATCGAGCGTGTAAGGAATGTCCATAATGCCAGTCTCGATGGCCATTTTACCGCCGAACGGCTTGAGGCCTGTGTAGCTGAGGTAAGCATTCTCGACGCCGGACACACCGCCGCCGGGCAGGGAGCCGGCCGCCGTGCCGCCAAAGCCATCGGAAGTGCCTCCGAAGTCGTAAACAAGCGCGTAGTTCCAGTCACCGAAGAACTTGCCGACGATGCCAATTCGCGCGCGGCGCAAGTTTTCGCCACCGTCGAGCTTCTGCGGCGACGTCGCGGCGGCGTTGGGCCGGTATTCGTAGCCGCCCAAGTCCCAGTGCACGCGACTGGTAATGGCAATGCAATTCTCGTTGTCCGTGGTGCAGATCGTCGGTCGGTTGTTCGGCATTGTCATCGCGACGCTGGATGACGCGACCGGCCCCTTGAGCGGCATAGCCGCGTTGGTAGTTGCGACGCGCGTCGCCTTTACGTCCGCTGCCCTCGCGGCGGCGTTCGCGGCGACCACGGCGGCGGCATTGGCGTTCCCTTGCTTCTGAAGCTTGTCGAGCTTCTCCTCCATGACGCGCAGCTGCTGCTTCAGCGCCGCGATCTCCGCCTGGTCGCCCGCGGACTGTGAGTAAGCCGGGCCCATACCCGCGAATAACGACGTTGTGCCCAGCGCGGCGATACCAGCGGACCTTAGCGACGCCATCGAATTCCCCCAAACACTTTCGGACCCTCCTTCTCGAAGGATTCGGCTCCGGCGGGGAGCAATCTAGGGCGAGGTCGGCGCAGGTGAGAGTCTACGCCCGGTTATCAGTTGCATAACTCCTTGTTATTGATGCTTGAAATCATCGCATCCGAAGCGAGAGCGGTCGTTACCTATCGTCGATTCCTAAGACGCATCTGTGAAGTGTCCAGGCCGACCTACGCCACGATTACTAATCCGGAACGTCGTAAGGTGACGCGTCCTCGCTAGTAGGAGCGAGCTGCTTAGCCATCTTGTTAAACGTCGCGAAGGCACGGGCCCAAGGGCCCATCCCGTCCTCTGATGGGTTCTCCACTGCGCGGGACGAGAGGCGCCCGATCGCCATTTGCACCAACAGCGCACTGATTTGTGCAAGAATTGCCAGGAACGCAAGGTGGCTAAAAAGCGACGATTACCCGCACAGTAGCGGTCGGCAACCAACTAGGTACCTTGCGCGGGCGCATAGCCGTGCGACGACGCGACATCCGGTGACGGCAACTGATGCGCTAAGGCCAACTAACGCGCGCGCCTCAGCTCCTCGGTCGCGCGGCGGAGTACCTCGTGAAGCCATTCATGCGATGGCTCGTCAGCGATTCGCTCGTGCCACAGCATCCGCACCTCCAGGGGGCTCGTGCTGTAGGGCAGTTCATAAATCGTGATCGCATGCGCTTGCTCGAAGGCACGCGCCAACGGCCGCGGAACGATGGCCGCCAGCTCGGATTCGGCCAGGAGCGCGGGCAAGGCAAGGAAGTGCGGCAGCGAAACCGCGATTCGTGGGGGCCGGTCGGTCTCGGACAACGCCCGTTCAAGCGCGGCGCGGTCATACATCTCCGACCGCCTGGCCAGCCCGCGCTCTGAGATGAAACCACCGATCGCGCCTTCCTGCTCTCCTCCGAAGGAGACGACGACTAGCGGAAGGGCGGCGAGCTTCGCGTTGTCGAGCCGGCCGAGCTTATGCTTTCCGCCGACGATCAGCACATCGTCATACTCGAACAGGAAAGCTGTGCGGAAGCGATTCGGCGGAGACGAGAACACGCCGATGGCGACGTCGATGCGTCCTAGGTCGATCTGCTCGGCGAGATCGATCCGCGTTACGGGCTTGATTGTGAGGTCGATCGACGGAGCCTCCCGGCTCAATATCTTCAGCAACGGCGGCGCAAGCGCCATCGTCGTGAAGTCATTGGCGGCAAGCGTGAACGGCTTGGTGGATACCGCCGGAGCGAAGGTCGGCAGCTCGACCGCAGCCTCGAGCGATCGCAGCGCCTCGCGAACCTGCGGCGCCATCGTCAGCGCCCGCGCCGTCGGCTGCATCCCGGCGGCGGTGCGGACGAACAGTTCGTCCTCCAACATCTCGCGCAACCGCGCCAGCGAGTGGCTGACGGCGGACTGACTCAACGCGACCTTCTGGCTGGCGCGCAGAACGCTCCGCTCCTCCATGACGGCATCGAACACCTTAAGCAGGTTCAGGTCCAATGTCTTGAAGGAAACCGGCACGCCGGGAGCCCTCTCTGTAGCGGATCGCAGCCGTGGCAGGGTTTTGCGACTGAACGCAGTTAAGGCCAGACGTTCGGCGGATGCAACCGATCGGATAAGCCGTGGGCGTATTGCTGTGGCGCCACCGGCCATCTGAAGCCGGTTCAGGATCATTCTGAAAGACTTTCACTTCCGTAACGCGCCGTCCTGGTCAAGATTGTCGGTACCGGGTTGGGAGGAGAAAAACGATGATGGCCTGGGTGAGATCGGCTCGAAGCCGCGTACACAAATCTCTTGGACTGGCCGCGGCGCTCGTGGCGCTCGCGACATCGGCGATTGCACAAAACGGCCCAATCAGGCTCGGCGTGCTGACGGACATGTCGTCGCTCTACGCGGACAATGGCGGCCGGGGCTCGGTCGTCGCGGCGCAAATGGCGGTGGACGATTTCAAGGGAAAAGTGCTCGGACGCCCGATCGAGATCGTCGCCGGCGATCACCAGAACAAGGCGGATATCGGCTCGGCGATTGCTCGGCGTTGGCTGGAGAACGAGAATGTCGAGGCCATCCTCGACGTCCCGAATTCTGCGGTCGCGCTGGCCGTGCAGGGTATCACGCGCGACAAGAAGAAGCTGTTTCTCGCCACCGGCGCAGCGACGTCCCGATTGACCGGCGACGAGTGCTCGCCGACCGGCATCCATTGGACCTACGATACCTATGCGCTGTCGCAGGGGACGACGAAGGCGATTTCGCGCCTCGGCGCCAAGTCCTGGTTCTTCGTTTCGGCCGATTATTCGCTTGGCGCGCAGCTCGAGGCCGACAGCCGCAAGGTGATCGATGCCATGGGCGGCAAGGTCATCGGCGCGGTCAAGCATCCGATCAATACGCCCGATTTCTCGTCGTTCCTGCTGCAGGCGCAAGCCTCCAAAGCGAACGTGATCGCGCTCGCCGACGCCGGCGGCGATTTCATCAACGCGGTGAAGCAGGCGGGCGAGTTCGGCGTGACGCGCGGGCAAAAGCTTGCCGGCCTGATTGTCTTCATCGCCGATATTCACGGCCTCGGGCTGCAGAGCGCGCAAGGCCTGATGCTCAGTTCGGCGTTCTACTGGGACCTCAACGACGAGACGCGCGCGTGGTCTAAGCGGTTCATCGAAAAGACCAAGAAGGTGCCTACCATGATCCACGCCGGCACGTATGGCGCAGTGATGCATTATCTCAAGGCGGTCGAAGCCGCAGGCACGCTCGATGGACCGATTGTGGCGGCCCAGATGCGTGGATTGCCCGTGAACGATTTCATGACCCGCAACGGCAGGATCCGGCAGGACGGTCGGCTGGTTCGCGACATGTATCTGTTTCGCGTCAAGTCACCGGAGGAGTCCAAGTACCAGTTCGACTACTACGAACTCCTGGCCACCATCCCGGGGGACGAGGCTTTCAGACCGATGGAGGACGGCGGATGCTCGCTCGTGAAGAAGTCGTGATCGACATGGACCCAGCGTACGGAGTCGCGCGTAATCCGATCGATGAGGTAATCGCCGGTCGGCTCTCGTGTCGCGAGTTCTCCGGTCGACCCGTCTCGCGGACGACCGTCGAGCAGATCCTGCGCGTGGCGCGGTTCGCGCCGAGTGGCGCTAACATCCAGCCCTGGCACGTTTACGTGCTGGCAGGCGCCGCCAGGTCCGAAGTGTCGGCCGCGCTTCTGCATGCGTATGAGAAGGAGCCGAACGAGCACTTCTCCGAATATCAATACTACGCCACCGCATTGCCTGAGCCCTATCTCGGCCGTCGCCAGGAGTTCGGGCGATTGTTTTATTCCTCGCTCGGGATCGGTCAGTTCGATGCTGCCGGGAGGAGTCGGCAGACCGCAAAGAACTACACGTTCTTCGGCGCCCCGGTTGGATTGATCGTCACCATCGATCGGCGCCTGGCCATGGGAAGCTGGCTCGATCTCGGCATGTTCATCCAGAACGTGATGCTGGCGGCGGTAGGACGTGGGCTGCAATCCTGTCCGCAAGAAACCTTCGCCAAGTTTCACCGGATTTTGCGTCCGCTGCTGTCCATCCCTCCCGAGCAAATGGTGGTCTGCGGGATCTCGATGGGGTACCCCAGGGAGCAGGCGAGCGGGCGGCTGATGCCACGCGCGGATGTGGAGGCATTCGCCTCCTTCAAGGGTTTCGAGGACTAAAACAGGAGAAAGTCATGGGAAGCCGTGAACAGCTGATCGAGCGCAGCATTCCTTTTCTGCGCGAGGTGAAGGATATGACGCCGAGCGCGGCGATGGAGCGATGGCTCAACGAGACTTATGGAGAGCACAGCGCGCTCTACCAGGATCTCGCTCGTCTCATTAAAATTGGAGTCGAGGAGGGTTGGGCGGCGAACCGGGAGGTGGACGGACCGAACTATCGACGCAGCCGCATCCTCGAGCCGGTCCCCGAGACGTTTCAGTTCAGCATCACCGCAGTCTACATGAACAGTGCCGATCCGCGCCGCTTCAAGGACGAGGACGATCACGACGTGCTGCGCGGGCAATATCACGGCCATCCTTATGGCGAGCTAAACCTCGTCGTTCCTCTCGACAAGGGGGCGCAGCTGAGGGGATTGCAGGGCTGGCAGGGGCCAGGCTGGACAGCGCCGGATCCCGGCAGCCGGCACTATCCGGAGGTGAGGGGCGGCGCGGTGATTGCCCTGTTCTATCTGCCCGCCGGACGCATCTCGTATGACTTCAAAGCTCCGTCCGATCGCTGACTTCGCATCGCGGGCGCGTCATCTGAAGGCGTTTGACTTGGAGCCCAGCTGCTCCACGTAATAGGGACTACCTAGCCGTCCGAGGATAGATATGTAATGACCAATGCAAAACAATCGTGAGGCTGAGAATAAATTGAAAGGCATCTTTGAGAAGTATCCGACGCGCCAGGAACGATATCAGGCCGCAAGCAATGCGTTCGCTATCAGGGCGGGGTCAATGCAGGACGCGGTCTTTCGTCTCTGGTTTGACGAGCGGCATAAGGAATTTGAGCGGAACCAAAGTACATAAATCGAACTAAATGCTTTCGCGCGGTAAGCGGACTGTCGACCTTGCCCGCGATTTGGCGCGGTCGCCTGTCCGTTGCAAGGCGCGGTCCAACTTTCACGACCGGCAACACGCTTATGCGGAGATGTCAATCTGAACTATTGCCGATTTCATGTGGAATGCGATCGCTGCCTTGTCGTACGTTATACAGGATCGTATCGAGCTAATTACCGCGAGTGCTGCGGGTTGCCATCTCTGTTCATGACGCGTTAGCGGACGGGGCATGCCAAATTAGGCCGTCGCGATTTTGTCTTTCGGGCTAATTGCGGACGATCGGAGGCCGGAAACAGGGCGGGCAAGCTCGGCAGATTGCGAGCGCGAAGATTGAGAGCGCGGAACTGTTCGCCCTCGCGAATCAGGCGCTGGTTCTAAGGCATGACCTCAACGGCAGCTCGGGTGATGCAGCGCAGCTGAGTGGATGCGGATTAAATGCGCGCTGCACAGCGGCACCAACTCGGTTGAAATAAAAAATAGATTTTTGGACACATTTTGAGATTCTATCCTAATTTTGCTCGATGGCGCCGTGAAGTTTGAGAAAATGCTCCACATTGGAGGGCTTATCTTGCAGGTTGGGAAAGCCGACCATACAACAGAAAACAATGCCGCCGCGATCAACGTCGTCACACAGGATTGATCTCGTTCGGCGCATCGACCTCACCACCTTGCGGCTGTTCATCGCCATCTGCGAAGAGGGCAATCTGACGCGCGCCTCGCAACGGGAGGCGATTGCCGCATCCGCAGTTAGCAAGCGCATGCATGATCTCGAGGAGGCGCTCGAGGTTGCCCTGTTCGAGCGGCACCCGACCGGGATGGCTCTGACGCCTGCGGGAGAATCGCTGCTGCATCATGCGCGCGTCACCCTGCTCAACGTCGAGAAGATCGCGGTCGACATGGCCGAGCACGCCCGAGGCGTGCGCGGACACGTGCGGATGCTGGCCAATCTGTCCTCGATCGTCGAATTCCTTCCCGACGATCTGCCGGGATTCTTTCGGTCGCACGAGATGGTGCGCCTCGATTTGCAGGAGCGGCCAAGCGCCGACGTGGTTCGCGGTGTCGAGGAGGGCGCAGCCGAGATCGGCATCTGCTCAGCGGATGTGTCGACCCGCGGGCTGGAACGCTTCTCATACCGCAGGGATCGCCTCGTCATCGTGGTGCGGTCCGATCACCCGTTGACGAGGTCCGGCAAGGTCACCTTTGCCGATACGCTGGACTACGATCATGTCGGCCTGTTCGCGACCAGCTCGATCTATCTGCGCTCGCAATACACCGCGCAGCAGATCGGCAAATCGATCAGACTGCGTGTTCATGTCCCCGGCTTCGATGCGGTTTGCCGCATGGTGCAGGCAGGCATGGGCATCGGTCTCATTCCGGATCGTGCGTTCGAGGTGCTGAGCCACGGCATGGGTCTGGCGGCGGTTCCGCTGCGCGACGACTGGGCCGACCGCGAACTGGTGCTGGTTGCGAGAGATCCTGCGGGCTTGTCGGCAACGAGCCATCTGATGCTCGCGCATCTGCGCTCTCCATCGGTCAGCACCCACTAATTTTGCGGCGTTCGTCATCCGCGAACGCTCCTTCATCAACGACTATTGGACTCAACACCTCCTGGTGGGCGACATCTCGACGAAACAGATCGTCGAGGAGCGCCTGCCATGGATGGACCGCTGTCCGGAATTCGAGTCGTCGAACTCGGAACTTTGATTGCCGCGCCGTTTGCCGCGCGGCTGCTCGCCGAGTTCGGCGCCGAGGTGGTCAAGATCGAGCAGCCCGGCACCGGTGAGGCTGCGGGAGATTTACCGGACGCTTGATCCGGTGGCATTGCTGGCACAGATGCGGGACGCTCAGAATGAGCTGGGTAAGCGCGTCGATCAACGGGCTGGAAAGCCAGCGATGACTGTCGCGCAGGG
>Ga0209489_100723_pt1 | contig 64841 bp, 27 predicted proteins | sample SiratrowhiteBW_FD_187527 | JGI IMG/M metagenome (GOLD analysis project Ga0209489, IMG submission 187527) | Root nodule microbial communities of legume samples collected from California, USA - Siratro white BW (SPAdes) (version 2) | ecosystem: Host-associated > Plants > Roots > Nodule | place... | reverse complement strand
AAAAAAAATATATATATATATATATATATATATATATATATATATATATATATATATTGACATGTTTTAAAAATATGTGAAATTTGCTTTGATTTAGGAGGATAGTGAAAGAAATTGAAAATATAAGATTTTTAGTTTAGTCAAATAATGACATATGAGTACATTATCTAGGATTAAAAATAATTAAGAGTTTCGAGTTATCGTCTTGTTATTTTTGTTTTTCCCAATTCAAAAATATATGTAAGAAATTAAGAGACATCTTGTTATTTTTGTTCTTTCCAATTCAAGAATATTTGTAGAAAATTGAAAAAAAAAAGTGTACACAAATGATTTTCTATATAGACAAGCGGCTTATAAATAATTATATTTTTATTCTTAAATAGGGTGAAATAAAAAATTTGATTATGAATCATTTTAAAGGCTTTTCTAATTATTATTAATTAAGAATGGATCAGTCCACTTATCATTTTATATAATTTAATAAATAATAATAATTACATAAGTTAATTTAGACAAATTATTAATTTATGTTTATTTGTAAAATAATTATCTAATTAATAATGAAAAAGATAAAAAAAACAATATTAAATGAATGTTATACTTCACTAATAATATTGATATATTATATAATATATGTACTAGGTACATATATAATTGAATTAATATTTTATTTATATTTATAACTTAATATTCATAAAATACATATAAATATTATATCTAAATATTAATAATATGTCATAGAAAAAAATCAAACAAAAACCTCCACCTCATCAAAGTAAATATAAAAATTAAAAAAAATTAAAAAAATTTAGTCACTAGAAGTAGAAACAAAATTACCACAGCTACCACAAAAAAAAAAAAAAAAAAAAAAAAAAAAAAAAAAAAAAAAAAAAAAAAAAAACAAAAAAAAAAAAAAAAAAAAAAATCTCAACAAAAACGTCATTATGCGAAGAAGACCTAGAAAATAAGAAACTCACAATAAAGATTTTAAAAAATTTTACATCAAATTACAATAGATACGACGAAACAAGTTGATTTTACTTATAGTTTTATTACCATGTTTTTTTTTTTTCACATCGTAAATAAGGATGTTTAACGTAATTTGTTACTTGTGTCCTCTGTCTCTCTAATATAATATTTAATAATCCTTGTACAATTTTTCAAGTTATTTTAATAAATTTTAAACAATTATGTTCCTTCTGCGCATCTTATCTTGACAATTATAAAATCAACCGAGTTTTATTTATAACATACGAAGAGTAAAAAATATATAATGCCGAGAAAAGAATAATCATTAATCTAAATTTTAAAAGAATTATTAGTTTTTAAATATTTAAAAATAAATGGAATATACAACAAAGTTGGTAAATGAGACTGATACTCATATTATTATATTTTCTTTGAACTGAGTTAAAGAAAAATTGCCATGATAAGTTTAAATATAAGCAAGTTTAACCAATTTTATCTTATGTAATGATAATAGTAACTTATTTTTAATTACAATATCATGTTTAAAACAGATATATTTTCAAATTCAGTTTACTACTTCAAGTGCAAAGTCCTAAGCAATTACCATGGATACCAACACACATGAAGAAGAAGAAGAAAACAGTGCAGTGAGAAGAATGATTTTGCAATCAATTGCACTATGATTGAAGACTATAAAAAGATAAAGAGGAAAAAGAAAGCATTTCTTTTGAACATCCTTTTGACACCAATGGAAAAATAAAAAGTGTTGTAGGGCAGAGGCTTGGATCAGAACTAATCTTTCACCTTTACATCAATGAAAATAACTGGTGGGTTTTGCTTTCTCTTCCCAACACTCAAACATGCACATGTGATTTTGAGTTTCCTTTTCTTTATTTTTTCTTTCTTTTTCATTCCATTTTTGACTTTTATGCTTCCTTATATAATTTAGCTTATAGCAACTTGATGAAGGACACAAGGGAACTTAAATTCTCTCATGGATGGTTGGCTCACAAAAGTAGGAAGAGATTTTTCAATATAAGTCACTTCCCAATATTCAATTCAACTTATTTTAATCTACTTAATAAATGGGGCAATCCATCTTTTAATAAGTTCTATGAATATTGGTAAAATAAATGAGTTAATCTACTTAATTTAAAAAATAAAATATTTTTTTTCAAAAGTTTAATTAACAAATTACAATTATCATAATTTTTAAAAGATTATAAAATAAAATTCTTAAACAAAATATAAGTTTTAATTTCTTGTCCAACAACTTTACAAAATACTAAAAAAAAAGTTTATCATACTAGAGTTCTTGGTCCATTAATATTAAATAATATTAAAATTTCCATCAAATAAATGTATAAAACTTCATAATTTTTAAGTATCTACTTTAAGTTATTTTTAATAAAATACTAAAGAAAGTGTTAAGTAACAACAAAAAAATTAAAATTAATTGTTTTGTCGTATACTTTATCCTGTATTATGACCACCACAATATTCTAAAAAAGAGAGAAAACTATAATTTGGTGTTCTTTTATAATAAAGACACTCCTTTATTGTATTGCGTATTTATTCCTTTCTAAATTTATTTTTATTTTTTTTATTTTTTATTGATATTAGTGAATTATATGGATAAGTCCAATTTGTCATGAATTTAATCTGAGTGAGTTAAGATTTGTTTTGCTATAATTAATCTATATCTTTATTTCTCAACTCAGTTGGACTAGAATCCAGAGTGAATCAACCCAAAAGTTTTAAGTATATTTGTTAAATATGAATAGGTATATATTTATTTTTGTTTCATCTTAATTTTTAAATACTATTTATTTAAAATTAAACTTTTCACTACTATTTATCTTGCCTATGAAATTTTTTTAGAAAAAAAATGATCATAGACGAAATGTGAAAGACATTCCAAAAGTGTTTTTGCAACTCAACTTTCACATATTTGAAATTACTGGGTTTAGATTCAGATATTCCAATGCATGACTTTAGTTGTACAAATAGGACAATAGAATATCTATGCCAACCCTAAAATCATTCCTAACTTTATAACTTGCATATACCCCTTTTTCATCTCATCAACATATATAACACTATGTTGCCAAAATAATTTTCTTTTGATCATTCTCACATAATTATGTGAAAGTGTTTGTTATTTATGTTTTTTATTAATTTAATTATTTTTTACATAAATTGCATAATCTATAATTGAATGTTTAGGGTTATGCTTAGAAATATAAAACATTTATAGTTATTCTTTGATAAAAGTTACATATGATACATTGATGATATTGGTATAAACAATAAGAATGAATGTAATGGGATATTTTCAAATGATTAGTACTTGATTCTTGTTTTTTCATATTACTAGAATAGTTGCTTTCAAGTTATTAGGCCAATCATAAGGCTAAGAGTTTACTCATAAACATTATTACTAAAAACAAGACAAGCATGAAAAATAACAACGATTTAATATACAACATTTAGCAAAATTTGGATTTGTAAAGATGATTGGTAGAAAAGGGTTCAAATTCTTAAAAGATTTTCTGGTTAGGAAAATTGCTTGATGCTAATTGCTTAATTGCTTTAGCAGTATTGAAAAATTAAATCATCTAGATAAAGTGAAGATAGTGCAATGAGTTGGTGCAAAAAGAATTCCCCATTAAAATAAAGAAAAATGCAAACAATAATAAGAATATGACTAAAGACCAAGTCATTTTCAAGCATGACCTTTGTGTAGAATATTAGATAAATTGTTTTCAAGTTGTACAAGTGTTACATAATTGTACTACCTTCAATCAGCAAAATTCATGATCTTGCAAAATAATTGGACCAAATTGGTGAAATTACATATGAAACTTTAAACCTTATATGATAAAATCCTAGAGACTTAAACAAGTAGATCAAGGAACATTCCAATTTTCTAATTCAAAAATTTTATGTGTTAGGCATGTATGATAAGTATCTTTAGCTTCAAGCAGGCATTACAACAGAATACCTGGAAGAAGATATAAGTATCAACTTTAAATAGTGATCTGTATTATTATTTTTTTACCTTATTTTTATTAATATTATTTTTATTATTATTAGTATTATTAATATTATTGACAATATATTCCAGAATTAAACACAAATTATATAATTATATATATTATCTTATGACTAAATCAAATAAACATTATTGTCATAATATTAATATTTATATTAATAATAAAAATATTAATAATGATAATGATATTAATAATACTAAATCATCGTCTTAAAAACCATATTTATATTTAGTTATTTTTAATATTCAACCAAATTATAAAGTGTTAGATTTTTGTTCTAACAAAATAGAATATATTTTTTAGGTTTTAAGATCCTATAATTATAATAATTGACCTAAATATATATAATTTACCTTATTAGATGAATTAAACCATCTCTTTTATTAAAATATACGATAAATGTATAAATATTTATATTTAAGTTTATTATAAAACTTTTATATAATAAAGTTTCTATTATATTTTAAAATATGAGAGATTATACGTCAGTTTCATATAAAACCTTAAGGTTATATAATTGTGTCTGTGTTTTTTTTTATTTTCTAAACTCATTCATTATTTTATTTAATGTGAAACTTTTAATACTTACATTTTACAAATTATTTTTTTATCAAAATTTAAGATAATATTTTAAAGTAATAAGGTTTTAATAAATATAAAATCTTAAAACCTCAAACTATATTTTAGTCATAAGAGTGATTGATATGAAGTAGCCCTCTTCACAAATTTTTACTATATTGTAAAGTTGTTTGGAAGTGGATAATTAACTTCAAATTACTTTCTTGATCAAAAGTTTGAAGAATGGAATTAAATACACTATTTATTTAACCAATAATATACAATGAGTTTTGAAAATAAATAAGTTATTATAAATTGGTATATCTCAGTCTAATTTGTTTAAGAAATTTTAAAATATGAAAAATTTATATTTTTATATTATTTATAGGTTTGGAGAGAGAGAATACATACTTTTATCAGAGTTTGAGTCTCACTTTCAATTAAAAAAAAAAAAAAACTCAAGCTAAATTTTTATTATAAGTTAAAGAGAATGTAAATGATAATTAAATAGATGAAGCATGAAATCAAAAATTGTAATTGTCCTGGTAATTATTAGTCATTTTTTTTGTGTGAGTTAAAAGTCTAAAAAGAAATCTTAAAATAAAATCAAAGAAAAAAATACTTCCACTTGAAAAGTTTGAAAATATAAAATATTTTCTTTGAATTGGATTTCTAAGAGGGAAACAAAAAAAAGGGAAGCAATTTGTTTTAAATTACTATATTATTTTTACATCACAAGATTATTAATTATTTTTTACGTTAAAAATATTTAATTTACAAATATAAACCAAAAATTAAGTACAAGACACATTTCTTCAGACTTCAATTCACTTTTTGAACAAATTTTTTTATACACAAAACCATTTTGTTACCGAAAAATTTGACATTACCATTATATTTTTGTTCTCTTTATTTGTTATAAATTTACACTGAAACAAACACAAGTCAAAAGAAAATTAGAAAAGGGAAATTAAATAAAAAAATGTTGATTAATTGGGAATAAAAAATCTATTTTAAAATATTTTTTGGTACACAAAAAACAATATTTTGTTATAGGAGGGAGAGAAAACAAAAAAAAAATACAGGGAAATTTTTTCTCCTTAACGTACCCTTGAAAAACCCTTGCTCCTTCTTCTTTGCAACCCCTGTGCGACGACGCCGTTGCGACCTCCTTCTTCACTCTTTGCCTTAAACCTTCGTACACACTCTTCAATTCAACAGAATTCCAAAGCAAGCAATCACTGATACCGGAACCAACAATGGCGACTCGTGACGGCGGCATGAAGTCGACGTCAATTAACGGCGTTAAGATGTACACGATAGCGTCTCAGCAACCTTCCCTCGCTTCCTGGCTCCCTTCCAAGAAGCAGAACTCTCATCGCAACGTTAAAAGTAACTCTCTCTCTCTCTCTGTGGCTTTTCTCATTCATTCATTCATTCTTCTTATTCTTCTCTACGCGCTTCTCTCAGGTTACACGCAGAACCTGCAACTGCTCGAGGATTTGCGCTTCGCCACCGCCGCCACCAAAATCAAGGCCACTCCCGACGGCGAGTACATCGTAGCTTCCGGCATCTATCCGCCGCAAGTTAAGGTGTACGAGGTGAGGGAGCTAGGGTTGAAGTTCGAACGCCACCTGGATTCCGAGATCGTTGATTTTCAGGTACTGAAAAACAGTGAAGCTAATTTCATTTGAAATGAATTCAAAAATTTAGGTTTATACGTTCTTGAAAGTTTTAAGCGAAACTCGTTTTATTTGTGTTTAATTAATTTCGTTAATATTTTCTCTGTGTTTGGAAATTGTAATCAATCTCTTATATAGAGGAATTGCTAGCTTTAATTGAATAAAGTAGTTAGGTTTATATTCTGGTTCCGATAATTGTGCTTCATTTTATTTATGTTGACGTTATTGGTTGAGGTAACTAACTGTTACTGCATAGCTTCATTTGAAGTAGAAATGGTTAGGTTTTTATTCCAGTAATTTTTATTCTCATTTTATTATATTTAGTTATGTCAATATTTTCTCTCTGCTTGTAAATTGTAAGCCACCTTTTACATAGGAATTGGTTGGTTGAGGAAACTTTTTACCTCTAATTGAAATAGAAAGTGAGGTTTATATTCCAATTGTTGTTGTGCTTCTTTTTATTTGTTTTAACATTCATCAATATTTTCTGTCTTTGTAAATTGTAAGCCTACTAGGGATAAGTTTGTTGAGGTAACAGCATAGCTTCAATTGAAATAAAATTTTAGGTTTATTTCCATTAATTGTTATGCTCCACTTTGTTTATGTTTACATTAGTTAACCTTTTCTTTTTGTGAAAAATTGTAATTAATTTTTTTGCTAGAGATTGATTGGTTCAGGTAACTGTGATTTTGCTGGTGTAGGTTCTGACAGATGACTATTCAAAACTTGCATTTTTATGTGCTGATCGCTCTGTTTACCTGCATGCGAAATATGGAAAGCACTACAGTTTGCGGATTCCGAGGTTTCTTCTGTGGGCTTTTTGTGTATTGATTCCTCTTAGAGTTTAAACTGTGATTTGTGCTGTAAAATGGATGTTTATTGTGGTCATTTGGTGGTAGGATGGGGAGAGATATTACTTATGACTGCTGGTCTTGTGACTTGCTTTGTGCTGCATCATCCCCAGATTTGTACAGAATAAACCTAGAGCAGGTGTTTATCTTACAGCTTTCTGTTTTGGAAACATCTTTAGTAGCACGTAGATACCTTAGTTTTTCTATTGGTTGAGTTTCGAAAAAAGAAACACTGAAAATGGAAAGCTTCTCTTTTATTAATTGTCAGGGCCGATTTCTCTCCTCACTCAGCACACAGTCCCCTGCGTTGAATGTAGTTTGTCGAAGGTAATTACTGGAACTTGAATGCTGGTTTTCCCTGCTTTATTTTCTGCAATTATTAAAGCTCTGTACATTTTGTATACATACCTTGCAATTTGTATTAAATCACTGGAACATAAAATTTGTCCAAATTTTAGCAAGATTCATGGATTAGTTGCCTGTGGTGGTGAAGATGGTGCTGTGGAATGCTTTGACATGCGAGTGAGATCTTCAGTTGGTAGAATTGATGCTGTTGGACCTAGTGGTGACGCTGACCAGGTAGCGGTTCTACTCTCTCACGCTAGCCTTATCAAGGCATAAGAATACTGCGAGAATGTATCACGAATTTTTATATTTGATGTGCTGAAGCTGTTGTTATAAGGCTAGTATCATGCCTTACAATCTAATGTCTAACCTGCTACACATCTATTTACTCACATAAGTTTCAAATGGGCAGGAAACGTTTATCTTTCCCCTTTGTCCATATCATAATCAAAAGTGAGGTTATAGATTTCTTTGTGTAATTGATATCTTCTTTACCTTTCCATATTTGTAGGAGGTTACTGCATTGGAGTTTGATGAAGATGGTGGTTTCTTAATGGCTGTTGGAAGTAGTGCAGGAAAGGTATGATGCTACTTAAATCATAGGTTGTGTGACTTGTGTCAATATTAGAACCATGGTGGCAAATTTTGTAGTACTTACATCACCCTCTTTGTGATTGAATTGAACATAGGCATGCCTGTTATATAGAATTTTAAGGAAAGGTTGTCTTCATCCCACTGTTATAGTTTTGTTTTGCATATATGAATGTGTACTTTCAAGACAAGACAAGCTTATTTCATAAATTGGGCAATGTTAAAGGATAATTATCCCAAAGCTGAAGCTATTAAGTGGAGTTCCATGAATGGTTTTATTTGTCTGGCAAGTAGTTCTACACAAATTTTACTCGACACTCTTCAGCAACGTAGAATAGACATAATGAAAAATTTAGAAAAAAGAAGGAAATCCTCCATTCTGTTGAAGAACATGGCCCCCCAAAAAATGTGATGAATTATGGATGTAGTAGAAACCTCACAAGTGAAAGTGTATGGCTAGAAGCTACCTTGCAATATGCAACAGCCTATTGAGTTTAAGGTGAGACAACCAACAGGCGCACTTCACCTTTTGCTGAAATTTGATTTAGTTATCAGCAATGAGGGCAGCAAGGTTCAAAATCTTGTCTATTTCATCATTTCTGACTTTGATACCATGTCAAGGACTACGTCTCGAAAACTTATCTTGTTAATTGGAGGTCCAAGAATGGTTTGATATCTGTGACAGGAGGTTTTTGACTGGGCACAAAATTCAGTTGGATTTTACAGGGAAAAAGCCTACAGATGTCAAAAACCTTTCACATGATTAGACCTCTTGGGGAACATAGCTAATTTAAAAAAGTACACGAAATGGAAATAGGACATACTCCTTGTGGCCGCGTGGAGGATGGATTAGTTTCTTGTATTTTTTACCTAAATGCTTTTCATAAGGCAAATGTTTATTTATTATTTTGAGGAGAAAAAGATCTCCTTGCGGCAACACAATTTTGCTTTCTAAACAAAATCCACGTTTATCCCCCCCTTTCAACATGGATATTTTATACATTTAATATTATGTATGCAGGTTCTCATCTATGATCTGCGCTCATCACATCCTCTACGAATACAGGATCATATGTAAGTTGACATTCTGATTTGAGAAACTTGTGTTTGTTTTAAAAATAATTATATCTTTAATTAATGGATGGTTAAAAATTGTCCTACAGGTATGGCAGTTCGATATTGGATATAAAGTGGCATCGTACTCTTAACTATGAACAACCAATGTTGATTACCAGTGATAGTCATGTTGTTAGGATATGGGATCCTCAAACGGTATAGGACTTGTGGCTCTTACTTTAATTTAAGATTAATAGTTCCACTGTTTTCTCCTAATTGATTAGTGCACCTTGGTCATACTTGTTTTTATTCATAAAATTGTCCTGTGTAGTGTTTGTTTTAATTAGTTGGGTCATTCAGCAGCATTTACCTAGGAGAAAGAATGGTCAATAATTCTTGAATCCAATCGTGACACGTTGGACGTCCACAATATTCTCTATTCTGGAGATAGGTGTTATGTTAGACTTTAAAAACATGTTCTTAAGGTGTTCTTTTCAGCAAATTTTGCTAAGCTGTATTTGGTTATAGACAAATAAACAAAAATTTCTTTGTACCAAAGGAGTAGTTTAAATTTATATTAATATTTTACTTATTGCCTTCGTATTGTGGTTCATTTGTTAGTCATCATCACTAAAGGACTTTTCTTGATAATGTTTTGGCAATATAGAAACTAAATTGTACATGCATACACTTATGTTTTTGATGGATTAATCTTTTTCCAGGGAGAAACCTTGACCAGCATTGAACCAACAGGAGCAATAAATGACGTGTGTACATTTCGTGGCAGTGGTTTGATCTTGCTGGCCTTGGACTGTAGTCAAATACCATCTTACTTCATACCATCACTTGGACCTGCGCCTAAGTGGTGTTCTTCCCTAGAGAATTTCACTGTATGTTATTATTTTAATGATCGGATTTTTCTTCTAGTCATCTTTGTCGTGACATTACAAATATTTTTACAGGAGGAGCTAGACATGGGTGGACAAACAACTATTTATGATCATTACAAATTTTTGACAAAGGAGGATCTTGAGAGATTAAATTTGACCAACCTGATTGGCACCAATCTACTTAGAGCTTACATGCATGGCTTCTTTATCAATCATGCATTATACAAAAAGGTGGGTTGTCTTTGGTGTATTATCTTATTCACATGTATTTCTCGAGTTGTTGAAATGCTTATATATTTGATTTTTCGGAGAGCCTAACGTTTGGAGTTTTTTATGAAACTTTTTTTATGTTAAGTTGGTAAAGGAAAACCATGTAATATATTAGCTTAATGTAATATATTAGAGCTTATATACATGGCTTCTTTATTAATCCTGCATTATACAAAAACTGGGTTGTCTTCGGTGTATTTTGTTATTTACATGTATTTCTTGAGTTATTGAAATGCTGATATCTTTATTTTTTCCAAGAGCCTAACTGAATGTTTTCAGTTTTCAGCTTTTATGAAACTTTGTATTATGTTAAGTTGGTAAAGGAAAACCATGTAATATTAGCTTAATCGCATCTAACGTGTCCAAACATCTAAACTTGCAAAGCTTCATGATGGAGATCCTTTTCTTGGCTTTATTGTGTGTCAATTTATTCCTGTAAACCTTATTTAATCCTACATTGTAAATTGGCTAAATTTCCCTTGGCATAATCTGTTGTGTTCAAAGACCATTTTGGTTCATTGCAGTGCTTTTGTTAGAAAAAAGATGCATAATTGTCATTGTGAGGTTTATGTCCATGGTGTTTTTGGTTGAAGGCAGATTCTCACATGTTCAAGAGTGTCTCTAGGCCCTTAGATTTGATTTTTTGGATAGAGCAGTACTTGTGATTTGTACTTTGCTCATAGCAATTTCAAGGAAGTTAGGTTTTTTGCATGCAAAAGGACTAGATATCTTTTCTCATTTTTCCCCTTTATTGTGTTTTACTATTTTGTTTTGGAAAATACCAGATCCTCAGCTTAGTTTGTACTTTCCTTGGTCTCACTCTAATTATGTTATATAAATATTTTTTTTCTTGTTTGGTAATGGTAAACGGCAATGATCATCTTTATATTGTAGTTATTTTTCTTAGAAAATTCTGGACTTACATTACTTCTGATTTATGTCCATGGTGTTTTTGGTTGAAGGCAGATTCTCACATTTGCATGGGTGTCTCTTAGTCCTTAAATTTGATTTTGGATTGAGCAGTATTTGTGACTTGTACTTTGCTCATATAGCTATTTCTAGGAAGTTACTTTTTTGCATACAAAGAGCTTAGATATTTCTCATTTTTTCCCTTCATTTTGTGTTTTACTTTTTCTGTTTTGGAGAATATCAGATCCCTCAGCTTGGTTGTACTTTCCCTGGTCTCACTCTAATTTGATATATATTAAATATTTTTGTCTTGATTAGTTATGGTAAAGGCAGTTATCATCTATATATTGTAGTTATTTTTCTTAATTGCTGTATATGGATTATTTTTTATCCTATTACATGATGCATAAATTATTTTATAGGCTAAAGCGCTGGTTGATCCTTTTGAATACGAAGCTTATATTGAACAACAGAAGCGAGAAAAGATGGAAGCTGAGCGTGCCTCACGAATCACGGTAGGGTTGATTCTGTCACTGATCATTTTAGTTTTTCTGTTCATACTTTACGTAGGAAGAATGATTTAAAGATTTATAATCCATTGCCGTGCCTCAATCATTCTCCTTGCAGGTCAGGAAAAAGTTGCCCAAAGTTAATCGGGCCCTTGCTGCTCGCCTCCTAGAAAGTGAAGAAGCTGAAAATGAGAAGAGAGATGCTGATGATGATAATGAAACTAAAAAGGCATCCAAGAAAAAGAAAGGTGTTAGCATGCAAGATCTTCAAGATGAACGATTTAAAGCAATATTTACGGATGAGGTACTGTAATAAAAAAATATGGCAGTTGTTTGTCTTTTTAATGATTTTATCCCTTCTCCACAGCCCTTCTATTCTAACTAGTTTCAAGATATTATCATAGCGGCTACATTTAAAACATTATAACTTCTACCACCCTCAATGTGTTGAATTGGATTTAGGGCCCTTGTTTATATATTAAATTTTGGCGTACTGATATATAATTGTTGTACTGGTTTTTCAACCCATCATTTTATTTCTTTCGTGGATGCTCAATGTAAATTTATGCATACAAGAACTTCTAACCACAAATTTCAAACTCAACTGCAACATTAAAATATTTAAATGCATATATGGAAATTTAGAGGATCCATGCATGTAATTGCTTGTTATGACTTATAACTACTTTTTCTTTATTCTAGACAATTCTCTTTCTTACAGTTATTACTTATTCGGTTTCAGGATTTTGAGATTAAGGATTCCTCACAAGAATATCTGGCTTTACATCCCATGGGTTCTAAGAAGCAAACATCCTTGTTAAAGGAACATTTTGAACCTGTCAAGTCAGATGATGATCAAAGTCTGAGTGATTCTGATGCATCAACATCGTCACATGATGAACCTGCAAACGGCGTGAAAGACAAATCTCGGGTTCCTAGGTGAGAATCTGTTACTAACTTTTTTGTACGGTGTTTTTTCCTTTGTGGGAGATAAATGGGATGATCCGTTAGGATATGTGGATCATTTCAATGATCTTTTTGTAATCAACGACTTTTCTTTATCTGAGATTTTATGAGATATTTAGCTACATGTGTATGAAATATGTAGTTATTTTCTTATATATCTTTTAATTCTTAATTACTGTTGCTTTTTTGCATAAAATGCAGAATGTATGAAATTAAGAATGAGCAGCATGCAGAGGCATTCTGGAGCAAAAAATCACTTGCAGGAGAGGAGTCACTTCCTATGGGAGACAGAGTGGCAGCTCTCAAACATGAAGTGCAATCTTCTCGTGTTCCAAATGGTATTAAGCAGGGTCCGGGAGGATCACGGGAAATCACTTTCACCTCGAGAAGCAAAGCTAAGTACAAGGAAGATGAGGAAGATAAAGAGGTCCCACACAGGAAAAAGAGGGGAGTACAATCCTTGGGGCTCAAGCCCCACAGACCAGTGTTTGGTGGTCAAGGGAGAGGGAAAGGAGGGAGAGGCAGAGGCAGAGGCAGAGGAGGACGTCGATAACGACCTCAGACACAGTAATTTGATTCTTCTTAGATTTTGCTTTCTTTATTTTTATGGCTCAGTTTTCCATCCATCTATGGTCTTGTGGGTTGAAGGCGCACAGGCTAGTAGCCATGGCTGCAGGGCCATTCCATCTCTGGTACGTAATATGTTGCTTAATATCTTTCGGTTCTTGATTACATTTTTTTTATCCTCTCCCCCATTTTTGGGTGCCTCTATCAAAGATAAAACTAGTTTCTGTGGAACCTACCTTAATTCCTACAATTTTGTTGTTCAAAAGCCAAGGATAATCTTAAGTGTTAATCCTAGGAATGTCGCATTTACTCTCAATTTTGTGTTAAAGTATTTTCACCCATCAGGGCTGAATTCTCTCCCTTATGTTTAGTTGTGTTTGACTGCCTCCTCCGTTGAGAAAAAGGGCCATACTGCTACTGCATGTAAGTTATGACAATGAAATGTTAATTGACGTTGAAAGATGAGTTCCTGCATGCTTTCATTTATGGTTTTGTTCATGCTAAATAGCATGTTATGAAATTTATTCAAAAGTCAAAAATCAAAACTATGAATTGATTAATAAATTCTAGAATTGTATTTACTCAATCCATCAGTTAATGAAATCAAGTTCATAATTTTTGAAGTTCTAATCCTGATCTAATCAATTATCAATTGGATGTGAATTGGAAGTAGACAAGCTGTTACAATTTGCTTATCACGCAAAACCAAGTAAATTAGAGCTTTCTTCGATTGGAGAAGGCTATAAGTATTTGTTTTAATATCTATAAATTGATTTTTAGTAATTCATCTCTAGAAAATATATATTTAAAATTGATTAATTGTATTTATCTTCGGTGAAATTATATTGGATGACGCTCTAATATTTTTTTTTGTTTTTGAATAAGTTTTATCTTTATGTTTTAAATAAATGAAACTCAGCTTTTTAATGTTTTATTAAAGTGAATATTATATTTTTTATTTATTTAAGAACATATTTATTAAACTTTAAATAAAAAAATTATGAAATTTAAAAGTTAAAGTTTTAAAATATAAATTGTTCTCATCTTTCTTAAGATTTTTTTTTATCTAACGTTTCTACATCAGAGAATCCATATAACAATAACACGTATTTGATCTTCATCGTGTATGAAAACTCGTTGATAAGCACAATATTATAATGGATCATTCAATTTTTTGTGTAAAAATATTCTTCACTTTTATATCTTAAAATTTTTTATTTTTAAATTTTCATAATTTTGCGTAGAAATTTTAGTAAATATAACATTTTTAAATAAAATAAGAAAAATGGTATCATTTAATTAAAATATAAAAAATATTTATTTATTTAAAATATAAAACATGTGAATATCTATTTAAAAGCAAGAAAGAATGTGAATATCATCGCATAAAACAAATATCTAATTTAAAATGAGAAGAAATGTGAATGTCATTTTAATTTCGCTTTAAAGAAAGTAATCACAACTTCTTGAAGTTTTAGAATATTGTTTAGATAAAAATAAAGATATTGTTCGTATCATTTAGATTTAGGAGATTCTTCATGTAATATTTTTTACATAAAAAAACACCATATATACTTCCAAAAGATCAAACAAGGGATAAGTCAATCCATATGACAACAAACCAGGACTAATTATATTCTTTGAAGCATAACCCTATCCATAATCAAACAACCTCTTATTTCCAGAAGGTTGTGCAAAAAAACCCCACAAAGTGAAGAAAGAAAGTAGATAAAATGACAAAAAATGAACAACTTGAAATGAATTGATTTTACATATATTTCAGGGAAAAGTTCTTCTCTTTACAAAAGCATGCTTGTTAAAAGAAGAACACTGATGGTATTATGCATCTATTCCATATGTGCTATGCCAATCTCACAACTGAATTCACTGCATGTATTTGTTAAGGGTGTGGTTGTGATTCACTGACATAAATAGAGAGAGTATGTGAAGGGTATATACATCACTTCCGTAGGGAAAATGAACACTTCCCAATATGACGAAACCTATAGGCTTTTTAGCTTTAGACTATAGTAGAACAAATTAAGATGAGGGTGAGTTAAAATATATCTGCCACATCTATAGCTTCTAGGCTTGGTATTACCACATGGGTATGGTTAGTGCACACCTCAAGTTGTGACCTATTGTTTCTAAATTATGATAAAAAAATGACATTACCATAACATTGTATTAACAATTACTATAAATTCTAAACCTTAATGCTTTACATCATGTTGTTGCACTTAAACTTGGAAAGATTGTGTTTTGGTTAAGTAATTGATTATGATGATTCAGCTCTTATGTAGACAGGTTACCAACAAGGTGATGGATCAACTTTGTGTGTCTCTTTTCTCACATTTACTTGCATATAGTAAAATAATGGTTTAATGCATTTTTTTCATACAATAACCAAACAACCAAAAAGATACTGTCAGAGGAGCACATGAATGAATTAAAATGGGAGAGGGGTCAATAATTGTGGCCATAGGTAATCGGTGTGAATAAAGTTGAGTAATGCTATGAATGCATTGATAGAATTATATTATTTTGTTTAGTTATAGTGAAAAAGTGTAGAGAGAATTTAAAGAGGAAAAATGGGAAACTTCTATGATTTGCATATATGAAAAAATAGAAATGAGTTCCACCTCATTTTTTTTTTATTCTTAAATACAAAGATAAAAATGGGAGAACCATGCAAACCATGTAAAAAATTACTTTAACTCCTTATATACCCATGTTAAAAAAATCACTTCTTTTATGTAATCAAAAGAGAGAATCGCTTCTTCTGAAGAATAATAGAAATGGGGTTGTCTTTTTCCCTGGTATCATTTTGTAATTTGCTTTCAATAAGAAAAATAGAGAATTCAACTTTCCTATAACTTTTTTTTCTTATACCGAACAATTTTAATTAAATTTTTACTCATTTTCTTCTTATTTACTGCCTTCATTTCACTTTACATGACATTTGAAAAGAAAAATAATTCAAAATTAGTTATTATTTTACAAAACCATGTATTAAATATTTTTTCAGGACTATCCTTAATTACTACATACATTAAGAATATATATAAGTAATTAATCAGAGGGATATTAAATATATTAAGAAATCATATAATTTTTTTTATAAATGGTAAATATCATTCACATTTCTTTATATTGTCAAAACATTGAACATCATATAAAATGAAGTGACGAGGAGAAAGTATTTTTTTTTTCATTTTCTTTCCATAATTCAGAATAGAATATATTAATAAGTATCCTTTTATAGGGGAAGTAGATAAATGAGAAAAAGAAGAAAAATATGTGAGAAATAAAAATAAATTTTTATATTATTGATTATCTTAAAGTTTCTCACCGATCACTCCAGTCTTCTCGCGAATAAATTAAAAGGTATAGAACCCATAGCTTTTAATTTGTTTTACATAAATTATACACGTTTTTCAGAATCAATTTATTTCTTCACTATTCTCCTTTTTCATTGATTTTTGCGAATTAAAAAATGCTTAAAAACAACGAAATTGATTTCCTAAATAGAACAAGAAAACAGATTAAATATGTACCAATAATAAAGAAGAAGGTATGGCGTAGCTAAAAAAGATGAAGAAAGTTCATAGTGCTGTCACATTATTGAAGCTAGCATGAACAATAATGAATGTCAAAATCAAAGATAGGGTTTAGAAAAACGGGTTTGCTTGAATGATTGATTCATTTCCCACTTTTGTCTTTGTATGATTCAAGAAGAAAATTCTGTCCATAGTTCAATAGTGTCTTGATTTTGTTTAATGATAAATATCATAATCAGACTCTAAATTTGACACATGTATATCTTGCAACATTTTATAGTATAAAAAGAATCAAAGATTAGAATAATTTATTGTGAGAAATTGTTTATTACTAAATTAGGAGGAATAATCTACACCTAACATGGAAAGAATCACATCAACCATAAATGAATGGAAACCCGTGAACTCTATTCATACAAGTTTTGGCACATCTTTTCACAATTCCACATTCCAAAACATTTCAAGTGCTAAAAAATGATTTATGTATATGTTGAATTTGTGTAAAATAATTTTTGTTATGTGAGTTCATTTTTAACATTTAGCCACATTTGAAAAAATTAGTAGCTGTACATGGAATTAGCAAAATTTTAAGGATAATTGTCAAAGACTAATAATGGGGTCATTTTTTATTTAAGGATAGAATTTTGGGTTTTAATATACTTTTAGTGCTTTAAATTTAAAATGAGTTTGTTTTGACTTTTTTAAAATTAAAATTAATTGTTTAGTATTATGATTAAAAAATAAACACATGTTTCAGTCCTTGTGTTATCTACAAATAGTATTAAAATAAATACATTGACAAGCAAACGAACATATAATAGAGTATTTCATAAAATCAAAATGAGTTACTACATAGGCAACTTATAATTCTTGAGCTACGAAAATAAAATGTCTTAATGAATTTAGGGCACAGGGGTCTCTACCATCTGTGTTATCTTGTTTAAATTCATTTCATATTAGAAGAATGTCGGAATACATTTCTCTATTGGTACTTCTAAAAAAATAAGAAGAAAAAATAATTGAGTTTCTTTAAAACTAAAACTAATGTATACACATTAATTTTGTAAAAGTTTCTATGTATAATTTCTTCAAATTTTTATTTTTAACTTTTATATGAAGTAATTTTAGCTTATGAAAAAACTTAATTTACTTATAATTTACTTATTTTTTTTCTTCAATAATGTGTGTAAAGAAGTTTGTTCAAGAGTACATCCATACAAATTTTATAATGTGTGTTCAGATAAAAAGGAATCAATTATTCCTTCCATTCAATGAATTCGGGATTTTGTGCTTTTAATTATTCTTTTTTGGTCAATTCTGTGATTGTTAGATAGTAAAATAAAAAGCTTAATATATGATAATTTTGGGCATAACAAACCATAACTTTAACTAAGCCTATATGATAGCTATGATTGAAAGGGTATTGTCCCTTAAAATGAAGGATATGATGGTTATGTTTGCACATGGGCAGAGTTGAAAGGAGTGCAATGAAAATGACCAACAATTCTATTCATACGCCAAACATAAATATCAGTCATTTTATAGTTAGTTTGCGCATGTTGTGTGAAAAACCTATGCATGCACCTAGTTTTAGGTTTAATAATAATCATGGAAAAAAAGCAGATTTCTATCCAATGACTTTATCATTGTTTAATTTATTGTATGATTGGTTGAAGACATGTTGAAAGAATTTATTAAGTATTTCTAGAAGGCAAAATGAAACCAGTTTATGTCAGAGTTAAAAACAACATTTTAGAACAATTAACTGAAAATAACTTATACATATTGATTATTGCAGAAGCTTATTTTTTTAATTTATAAAGCTGTTTTATTTTTTTCTTTCTTAAAAATACTTACAAACAAATTTCTCCCACCAGATTGAGTTAAAAAAAAAGTGAAAGTGATGAAAGAAGAACTCTTTGTTTGACTTCATGATCTTACAATAATTAGCATTTGCTATTTTCCATAATCTCAGTTGTTTTGGAAATGCAAGATTTTCAATTTCATTGAATAAAAAATATGGTAAGGGGCATTACACAAACATATGCAATCAAATATTAGCAAACACAGAAAAACATGTTATGTGAGTATAAAAATGAATCGAGTTAGTAAGCAATTCTGTATATATGAGAGAGACCCCAGGTTTCTTCTGTTGTCACTATATGGCTAGAATTTGACCATAAGCAATTTTTTAATCAATTCGATTAAGCTGCATGCTTACAAATCCCCTTCCTCCTCCCATAATAAACCCTTCTCTTGATATTTGATGCAGTTTCTTTCTTTTCTTGCTTTTCTGTGGTTTGATATGCCACTTCTATATTTTGGTAGAATTGTAGTAAAAAACCATTGGCAAGAACATCACATAAAGGGTGCAAGTAGGTATCTCTTTCTCTTCCTACGTTGCTTTCAGTGTCTCTTCCCCTCTCTCTATTTTGCTTCTTTCTGTATGCTTGATGAGTGTATAATATTTCATCCAAAGATCATGCAAGGCTTCAAGCTGAAGGAGTGTAAGATCATGAGAAAGATATTAAGCATTGATAGCTTCAAAGGAGAAAACCAGAATTCATCAGAGACCAGAAAGGAAACTACTAGTTTGAATCAAGCATCTGCATATACAGGAAGAAGCTTCTATCATCAAACCAAAAAGTATGAGGTCATAATAGTATAAATTCTTGAACAATTGTTCTATGGCACTTTTAATCCTTTTCTAGCTATGTTATATTATATCACCTTTAATGCAACTCTGATTTGGATATTAATGTGCAGAAGGATCTTTGTTGGTTCCTGGAATATTGGAGGCATTACACCACCCAAGAACTTGGATATGGAAGACTGGCTTGACACAGAAAATAATTCAGCAGACATTTATGTTCTGGGGTAATCATTTTCTTTTGTTAATTAAAATTATGCTAAGCAAGTCAACTGCATAGAAACTAAACTGTTGGATTCCTATAATTTCATTATGTGTGATATACCAGGTTCCAAGAAATTGTACCTCTAAATGCAGCAAATGTCTTAGGTCCCCAAAACAGAAAAGTTTCTACGAAATGGAATTCTCTAATAGGAGCAGCCCTTAACAATAGAACACCAACAAAGGTGGTTGAAGGAGATAAAATAGCTGAATCACAGAAGATATATCCTTTGAAGGAACATTTTTGTGCAGAGGGAGAACATGGACGAGATTTTCAGTGCATCATAAGCAGGCAGATGGTGGGAATGTTCATAACCATATGGGCTCGATGTGACCTCTATCAAACAATCAGGCACTTGAGTGTTTCATCTGTTGGCTGTGGAATCATGGGTTACTTCGGAAACAAGGTTTGTTTTGACATGTTGCAGAAAAATAGAATGCATGTTTTTGTTTTCTTTAACCAAATAAATAGCTGTTTTGAGAATTTAGATGGTAGTTTTGAAACATTAAATGAAGTCTTAGTTCTTTTATTGATCTTAAAATACAGGGTTCGGTATCAATCAGATTTTACTTGCATGAAACAAGTTTCTGCTTTGTATGTAGTCATCTAGCATCCGGTGGAAAAGAAGCAGACCGAAGACAAAGAAATGTTAATGCAACAGATATTTTGTCCAGGACAATCTTCCCCTCTGGGCCTCTGCATGATAGGCCTCAAAAGATTATGGATCATGAGTAAGTGCATACTAGACTGTGTAAATTATAGGAAATTGTCATAAGTTGAAGGAATAAGTTACGCTTTTTTTCAACCACACGAAGATATATTATCATTGTATATTAGATATGTAACTATTTCCAGTTCCTCAAACTTTGGTTTTGATAGAGGAACCTTTAACTAGTTTTGGATATGTAATCCATTACACTATTCAAAGCGTATAATCAGTTTATATAAGTAGAACACATTCAATAGAACTTCATCTAAAGTGGGTACCTGGTCCCATACAGCCGAATAGTCTGGCTAGGCGACTTGAACTACAGGATTTATATGCCAGACTCTACAACTCAATGGCTGATCAAGAAAAGAGAGTGGGAAACCTTGTTGAAACATGATCAGGTAAGGCTCATCTTACTTCTTGCATGACAATATTTTGAACAAAATAATACTGATCAATACAATTCTTACTCTAAAAGTTGGTTTTGTGGAATTAAGCCCAAATTTTAAGTTAGAATTAAGCCAAATTGAGCATATTTCTAGTTGAAAATCACAAATTCTAGGACAAGAGTCCTCACTTTACAAGCCATATTTGCAAGGTTTAGGGTTTACTCAGGTCCTAAGTCCAATTTTGAAGTGAAAGTTACTGGTGTTTTTGAGTTCAAATTCAAAACCAGTTTAAGGCAAAGGTTTTTATTGATTAGTCACTGTACTGTTTTGAATTCAAAATTTTAAACTCCACGCAAATTATGTATAGCTCAAGCTGGAGCTCATGGAGGGCAATGTGTTCCAAGGTTGGCATGAAGGAGCTATAGAGTTTCCACCTACATACAAATACCGCCCAAATTCTAAAGATTATCTAGGTTGTGATCAGCAGCATACAAGCAAAAACGGGCGTTCTCCAGCATGGTAAGCATACATTAAACAATTTGGATGACTCTCAGTCCCTTAAGAACATGATGGTGTACTAGAAATAAAAGACACAAACTTCCTTTAGAGGTCCATCTTACTACTTTTGCATTGTATGACACTGATATGTTCTTAAGGAGAAGGCGATGACCTATTATATGATCTATTAGCAAGCATGGGATACTCTAACAACAAGATGGTATTGCAGGTGTGATAGAATAATATGGTTTGGGAAGGGAATGAGGCAAATCCAATACAGCAGGAGTGAGTCAAGACTCTCTGATCATAGACCTGTACGAGCAATCTTCACAGCAGACATCAAGGAGGCAGGGAATTGAATACGATTCAAAATGTTATAGCAACGGCATTTCGTCCAATAGATAGTTTCTCATTGTACCATTTCTGAAATAAGGTTTAGCCTTTAAGGATCCTAAGACATGCATATGGTAGCTGAATTCTGAGACTTGATTACTTTTGGTTTATTTTTGGCCTTCTTTTTGTATTAGAGAATACACAAGAGGGCTGAGAGAGTTGCTCTCAACATTTTTTGGAGGGAGAAACAGGGGACCAGCTGATGCAAAGCATAGAAATTTGCCATGTTTGTAATTTTAACTCATACAAGAAACTAGTGTTGAGATTTTAAATTCAATATTCCGAAGTCATATTTAAAATTCACCCAACCCCAAAACCCCATCACTTAATTATTTCCGAATACATCAAGATTAAGCCATTTGATGAAACTACATAAATTATTAAACAACAAAAACTTACAAGATAGACAGTCATTATCAAAGGAAAATTTGAAGGTGCCATTGTCTTGCTTCCCTCACTGTATAACAAAGTTTGAGTATTCAAATTCATGTAAAATACGAAACTAAAGCAGTAATCATTAACAATAAATGCAAAACATGGTACAAGAGCGACTAACGATTGCATCTTAAGACCTAGCTTGAGACAGAAACCTTGAGACTGAAATTGGGAGTTTTTGTGACGTTCCTCCCATCCAAGCACGGGAAAAAATAGGAATCAAGAGTATCTTTTAAGAACTATGCATTATACCAATAATCATAATTGTCATGAAAAAAAAATAAAAAAAAAAAATTTTAAAAAAAAAAAAAAAAAAAAAAAAAATAAAAATTTACAAAAAAAAAAAAAAAAAAAAAAAAACTCGTATCAAAATCCGGTGTATGGAGCCAGACCCGACTAGGAGGCTGGCCTCACGATTTTGAATATACAAGGTTATACTCAAACAAACTTTGTCAAGAACACCGCAAATGCAACTAATTCCTTTATTGTCCGAGAAGTAGCTGATAAACAAATTTGTGGTGGTAGCATTTGCACAAAATCCTTTGCCTTTCATTAGTTGAAGTTATTTATTGATATTGAAATATCATGATTTTCCAGCAATCCCTGGAGAAAAACATTACGAGTGTGCTATTAGGGGGGCAACCACTCTTTTCCATATTCATCAATAAGTCTTCAGGAGCATCGAATAATCCTATTTTACATAGACCATTAATCATCATCTTATAGGCAACAACATTAGTTTTCACACCTTTAGCAGGCAGAGAAGAAGAGTTCCAGTGCAGCACTTAGCTTTTCAAAACTGCTTTCCATTGAGCATAATACCGTAAATTACAATATAAGATCCAAATTCATCTTCTCCAATTTCCTAAACAATGATTCAGCCTCAGCATAAAAGTGGCACCTAAATGGCCATCCAATATAATGGCATAAATTTGGAGATCAGGAAGTTGGGCGTGCTTGCGCACTATAAAGAATTCTTTAGCAGCTACTTGTTTCCCCCAACTTCGTACCCCGATATGAGTGATTAAAGTGACGACATCAGGATTTAGTCCATTATTAATCATTCCATCCAAGAAATGGATTAATGAAATATAAGTTACAACATTTGGTGAGCAGCCCTTGTAAATCATTAAATGAAATACTTTTTGTTCGGAACTTCACATCGGCGTTAATTCTTAGAGTGCGAGTTGTATATTTGTTGAGCAATTTCACTTAATGTCAATTAATTTTGCTGCAACTCTACTGGGAAACGTGTTCAGAAACGGAATCATGCCAGATGTGCAAACTTCTAGTGTTATAGTTGGCAGATTTTGCAAAGAGGTATGATTTCTATGGCTAAAAGCATAAATAGGTTTCATGGTTCATCTGGGGTGGACCCTGAGGTTTCCATCTTATTATGTCAATTATCAGGGCTCAATGTTTGCAAAATTAAATGAAAGACACCATAAATGTGTCAAAAATTCATCTTAAAATAATTGACAAGCGAAGTTGCCCAACATATTCCCTACCTCAAGAACTGAGGCAAACGAGATAGGATTTCCAAACACTTCCCCTCCACTGATGCATATCAGAATAGACGAGTCTATTAGAATAGGTGATTACCATGATGAGTTATAGATCTGGTTGAATGCCTTTATCAGTCATTTCCAACCAAAAATCCAAAGCCTCACATACCCTGCTATCCTCCCAAGGGACTGTCCATAATTGTTCTTTAAGATGAAACATCCAAATTGCAACATCTTTCTTCCATTTTCTTGAGAAATCTGATAGCAGCACATGTGTTCTTCCATCTTCTTCCACTTTCTTCGTAGTTATAATGTTATTAACATCTCTTTCACTTCGAAACAGATATGATTTCTATGGAAATTGCGAAGGTGGGGAAAGAATCGAGGCTAGTCCTTGCCACTACATGCTACTTTGATTAGTTATTCAAAGGCTTACTTATTGGTTAGTGCCTGCAAAACGAAACATGATTTTGTTCAGAAACTGCAAACATGAAGTAAGAAATGTTGAAATGATTGGATCTAACCTGCTTTTGAGCTTCTTCCCTGTGATAAGTATACTGTGGCTGGAACAACTTGGATAGAATCATTGGAGAGTCTTGGGGTACGTAACCAATCAGCAGTAAAGAGTCAAATCTGCCAGCATGGCAATAGCCAAGAATGTAGGTTATAAGAATTCCCATTGGATATTTTAATACAGGGCATGACTCCACCAATTATGCAATAAAGATATTGACTTCTTTAACTTATTTCCAGGAAGTAGGTATAGAGAAAACATTAAATATTTTTGGTAAAAATATAAACCAAAAAGAATATTAGATTGGCAATAACAGCATGCAACAATGTCAAGTTCTACATTGTTTGTTGTGTTATTTACAACCATTCAGATTGCATAAACACTGCCTGCGGGTATATCAAGAATAAAATGGAAATGATGAAGGACCAAAGTCATGTCAACATCAAAATGGTTATCGTCAAGCAATAAGAACAAATTAAGAGTTACACATTTCAGAAAAAGAACCATTTTACCGTTGTGTTTCAATTTTTCTGGCAAAAAGGAAACAGGCATTTTTTTCAAATCTTGAAACAAATTCAACATTATTAAGTATAATTGAAATCGAAACTAAAGTATCTAACCTTATTGTATCATCTTACAAGGTCTCTATCCAGTGACCACTTCATGTAGAAGTTTCTCTTCTAAATGATCTTGTGCTGTTCTTCAGAAGCAAGAATTTTCCCAGCTTTTAAAGCAAGCTCATTGTTCATTGAACAATCTCTCTTCACACAAAGTCCATTTATCACAGTGGTATATTTTTGGACACGTGAACAACATCCTTTAATCAAAAGATACTTCGAAATTTCTGTCCAGTATATAGTTCCAATTTCACACAAACCATCGGTAAGTATAGTCATGCGAGAACATAATAAAGGGCTCTTCTGTCAACAGTAAGCTGAAGCAAGGCATTTGCTGTGAAGATGCATGTGCTTGCAAAGTGCATCGATGTAATTGACAACATCAGGGGGTGGCGCATTGCCATGTATCTCATTAAGAAGCTGCCACACATACGAGATTCTCCCAGATCTGCACAAGCCATCAACAAGAGAAATGTAAGTTATGGTATCAGGAACCAAATCTTTTAGATGCATTTCTTTAAAGAGATTAACGGCTTCATCTATCCTTTCACTCTTGCATAGTCCATTAATCAAGATGGTATAACTCCAAACATCAGGTGCCAAACCCCTCCTAATCATTTGGTTAAACAAAAAAATTGCTTGGTCAAGACGTTCACTTTTGCACAAAGCAATCAACAAGGTAGTGTAAGCAATAACATCAGGGGGTGGACCATTATCATGCAACTTATTCAGAAGCCTCCACGCAGACCACAATCTTCCAGATTTGCACAGGCCATCAATAAGAGAAGTGTAAGTCACAATAGGAGGAACCAAATTCCTAAAACGCATTTCTTTCAAGAAATTCATGGCCTCACCTATCCTCTGATTCTTGCAACAACCATCAATCAATATACTATAACTCCAAACATCAAGCTCCACACCCATCTTCAACAGCTGGTTAAACATCACAACCGCCTGATCAACACGTTGCCTCTTGCACAAAGCATCCAACAAGATACTATGAGTAACAACATCCGGTGCCACACCACTCTCACGCATTGCCTTAACAACTTGCCAAGCATACGCCACCATCCCACATTTACAAAAACCATCAACCAACAAATTATAAGTCACAAGATTCGGAACCACGCCCTTCCCACACATTTCATCTAACAACTTCATTGCATCATCCAATCTCCTAACCTTGCAATAACCATTCATCAAAACATTGTAAGTCCAAACATCCGGCCGTCTCACAAACGCATCAAACAACCTCCTCGCCTCATACACTTCGTTCTTCAAACAATACCCCGCCATCAAGGCCGAGCACACAACAACATTCACCTCACAACCTCTCTCAATCATTTCATCAAACACCTCCCGCGCTTCCACCACCATCCCTTTCTTACACAACGCATCGATCAAAACACTAAACACATAAACATCATAGTCCACACCCTTCCAAACCATCCCCTCCACCATCCGAACCGCCTCCCCCAACCTCCCCGCCACACACAACGCTCTCACAAGAGGCCTGTAAGTGTACACATTAGGCTCAACATTGTTAGCAACCATTTCACAATACCACTCACACGCCTCATTCACAAGTCCTTCCTTACACAAACCCTCCATAATTCTACTATACATTATCACATTAGGTTTAACATTACCAACACAAGTTTGCATCATTCTCAACAATCTAATGGCGGCTTCTGTTCTCCCTACATCGCAGAGTCCGTTAATTAACGTTCCGTAGGTCACTTCCGTGAACTCAAACCCTTCCGCGGCCATTTCCTTGTAGAATTTGAGCGCCGACGAAACGGCGCCGTCGAGGCAGAGGCCTTTTATTAAGGTGTTTATCGTGACGGCGTCGTAGGGGAGGCCGCGCTTGAGGAGCTTCCCAAAGACGGAGAAGGCGAGAGCGACTTTGCCGACGTGGCAGAAGCAGTTGATAAGGATGGTGAGGGTGACGTGGCAAGGGATGACCTCGCCGCGGGACTCCGTTTCGGCGCAGAGGGAAATCGCGGCGGGGAAGCGCTTCGCCCTCACGAGGGAGGCGAGGAATTGGTTGAACGCGGCAGCGCGTGGGGGTGAACGCGAGTGAAGGTGGCGCGTGAAGGAAGATAGCCGTAACGCTGTCTTCATCTTTGGCTCAGGTCCAGACTTCCATGGAGGCTTGTGTTTCAAACTAGGGAGGAAGGAGGGAGAAGAAACCCCTAAAACGACGTGGTTTGGTCTCTGCTGATTTTAAAATTGGAACTGCTATTATTAATAATCACTACCATTTTATATCTGTAGTTATATATGTATTTTAAGATTATTTTTCAATAATAGAAAAATATAATATTTATTATTTTGAAGAGATAATTATAATATTTTATTTAATACAATAAATAAATGTGTCAATAATATCATATTTAGACTTTGTTTGATTGGAATAATAGATTTGAGAGAATGGATATCAGTAATTTATATTTTTAATGTTATGTATTATTTAACAAGAGATGTTGAAGAAAAATATATTACTTATAATTGAGTAACCTGTTAATAAAAGCTAATATTAAAGTGTGAACTAATTAAAACATTGAGAATGTTGTTTATACGAAGAGATTCGAAGATATTACAAATAACTACATTCAGATTTAATTTAAATTTATATTTATAATATTAGTTTAATTTGTAAGGATAAAAACTAAAAATATATATAAAATAGAGTAAAAGAAAGTTTAAGAGTTATGACAACAATTAGATTGAATATTTATTATTATATCAACAATTATATAATAAAATATTTTTTTTAAAATATAATCGTTCAAACAATACATTTTTATTTTTATTTATCTATCTTTGTAACAATCTAAATCAAACTTTTCGATTATATTATAATTAATATCTAGTTTGAGATATTTTGGTCAAAATTAAGTTAAAGATACTATAATGAATGTTAAGTTCAAAACGTGTCAATCTATAATAGTTGATTGTAATCAAACAATTCCAATTCAATACTAATAAAAAAAATGCAATGTTCATAATTAATTTGAAACAAGTTAACATTAAGCCAATGATGCTTTAGTCAAGTTAATTATGTCTTACCTAAGACTAAACAAACAAATCCTAATTAAGATCAGTTATTGATGACATAGGTTAAACAATATTTTGAATCAGAGATTGACTAATGTTAAGAATTTTGTACCATATCAATAAATAGTAAAATGTATTTTGAACTAGTCATAAAAGAATACCTCGAGTGTTTTTTTTAAAGTAAATTGAAAAATTAAATGTTATATTTAAAATAAATATAATATAAAATATAAACAAATGAAAATAACAAAAATAATGATAAAATGAAAGATAAAGAGAAAATTTATAAAATAAAGAGATAAAAATAAAAACAATGAATAATAAATAAACACGTAAAGATAAATAATTGAAACTCTTAATTGGAGAAATTACATTACTGAAAGATAAACTTATCCTACAAAATTCCAATCATATGATTAACTCATTATATTATTTAAATATCAAGTTCTTAAACAAATGAATGTTATACAAATTATTTTTAAAAAATGTCTAGTTAAAAATCAATCTATTGTTGATATTAATTCTAATTAGATATTCTTCATAACATTTCAGAAATTTTTTACAATAATCAAATTCCAATTATAAAAGTAAAGTAATCAAATTAATACAAGCATTAAACAGAAATAAAAATAATATATCTGAAATAAAATATTTGATAAAATTAAAATCAAGTGCTTGAATAATTTGAATCTTGTCACATCCAACCCTAATAAAGAGGATAATTAGTCATTTTAATCTCATTGGAGAACTATTTTTTTACCAATGAGTGAAAGTCAATTCCTCATTAACAATTTAAGGTATGTTTTGTAACTATTACTTTGTGAATTTTTTTATCTATTTTATCCACCAAAACTTATGCATATACTCTCCCCAGGTTTCTATTTGTAAGAATCATAATGGGTCCAAACATAATATATTTTCTGACTTTTCGCCTTTACACCTCATAATTTAAGTTAAGTGAAGTTAATGTGGCTTTGTTTGAGGGAGAAAAAAAATCACACTAAGGAGAAGGTTCATTTTTTCTTCTCGCTAGATTGTTCCAGTTAAGCGAAAAAAATGTTTTAAGTTAATCTTCAGGAAATCAGTCATACGGAGCCCTGAGTTGGTGCTTACCTCCAAAATTGCTTTAGCCTCATCATTAAATGCTTTGCAAAGAATTTCATAACTCTTCTTCATCTGCAGTTAAGGGGAACACAGGACTTCAATAGCAGAACGTTTTCACACAAAAAAAAAAAAAGAAAAATAACAAGACACCAGCAGGAAAAGGGAAATGAAAAGTCTATATACCATTGGATTGACTTTTGAAGGTGAAGTAGCTGATATGATGTATCTGGAAATGTTTCATCATTCAACAAAAGAAAAAACAAAGAGGGAAAAAGTAATGTATTAGCAAAATGTAGAAAGTAATTGGGAGGTCATCTACATCAATAACATGGGATAAAACCAAATAAGGTGATAGTTCAAAAGGCATAAAATAGAGACAGTTGCATGACTTGCAAGTCCACTAGTTTTTAAGATGCAGAGAAAGCTGAAATTACCATATTGTTCTTTATTATATGTTTAATCACCAATTTATAAATTAGAATCACACAAGCAATTGACATGTACAGGATTTGAGCAAATAAGCATGCAATTGCATGAGAAAACATGACTTTATACAGTTATAAATTATAATGTAGTTTGGATAAGCTTCTACCCAGGTACTTATAGGAGAAGAAAGTGAAATAAATTAAGGATGTAAAATAAATCAAATTTCACTCAAAAGTTAAAATTAATTTATACATATCAACATATTAAGAAAATAAATGAGGGACATTCTAATCAAGAATGGGGTATATGAGTTGATTTTGACTTATGTGAAAGTTTGATTCATTTTTCTTTATTGATTCAATTTATTTTCTTTTCTTTTTCTACAAGTGCATTTCGAAAAGTATATTCAAATTAGGCTTATATAATGTGAGCATGAAACACAATTATAAGCAAATTTCTAATGATTTCGAATTCATGACTCACTCTCTTTAGCATATGTCGTTCAGACTCTCAGATCACTCTTTTCAATATATGTTCATCCATTATCAGTTAAACCTTTCAAAAGGAATCGTATGCTTGCTCAAAAAGCAGATAGAAATATGTTTACCATGGAATCAATGTCTTAGGTTGACATACAATTAGTAAAGGTAACAGAACAGGAGCAAAAGGTGATAAGGATTTCATTCCTATCAAACTTGACATGTTCGTCTTTTTAACAGAAACTAATTTGATGATAGCAGCCTACATAGGTGAAAATGTTACCTTAGCTTACTTATATAGAAATCCATGGCTAATACATTTGCCTTTTGAACAGTCAGCATGACAGCACCCATATAGTTCTACAAGAGACATTAAAACACAGAAAATAATAGATAAGAGACCATGTTCAATGAACATAAAACTCTAACACTTGTCAAGACATCCAACTGAGGGTTACAGGGACTTTCCAAATTGAAATCATGAACACCGTAAATTAATAATAAAAGTAAATAAATTGTTTCTTCAAACATCCTAATGTTCAACACTCCACCATTTATTTCCCAGCTTTAAAAGCTGTTTCCTTTGCAGTGCACCACCACTTCTCAATTTTCATCAATGTCAGAGTAAGACATGAAAAAGAACTTAGATTACCTTTTGTGCCATAAACTCTAGAAGTTGCATTAAGAACTTTCCCAGTCCCTTCCCCTGAACACGAGGCTCAAGCTGTAATTCATACACATAAAGCACTGGGATCTCTTCTTCTAACACAAAGCGGTACTGCACAAATCCAACCAAGGGTCCACTATTTTCCAGACAACAAGTTGAAGTCTCAGCTGCAGTAAGCATTGTAGTCTTCCCATCAGCGTTTGAATTGGCAACCTCATGCACAAATATATAATGTGCATCATGAGCAACCATTTCTCTGCGTTTCACCTTTTCTTCCTCTGGCCACTCAGATCCATATGGTCCTTCCATGTTTAGCTGCAGTTTTGGAATATACAAATCAGACATTTCCACAAGCTCACTCATTTCAACTAGATAACAAAAAGAACCAACCATGAACCCCAAAAAAGACAGATTTTCATATCATATCACATCAATGAATGACACCATAAACAAACAGAAATAAAATTAACAGTTTCCATAAACTAATCTTCTCTCTCTTTCACTGAATTGGCCAGGTGCATTTTTTAACAGAACAAAAACCACCTGAACAAAAGGAGACAACGACTTATTCTCCTTTGCATTATAGTATACACAGACACACTCTAAATTTCTAGTATTCTTTCTACCTTAAGGAGACTCTGAATATAAGTCTTAACAGTCGACGAAAGTTTATTGCCATGTCCTGACTTCAAACACAAAGAGAGACCTAGAAATCAGGTTAAAATAGGCACTTAGAACAACAACAAAAAATTCAAAAACCCAAAAAATTAACATTATCACATTCCCATGATGAGAATTACACATTAACATCTCAAGAGTTATCATCAACTACGAAAGGTGTTTGGACTTCACTTGAAACATCTAAACCAACATTTTCAGTTTCTATTATTGAGCACTGTGTCAACAAGTTTGAAATTCTTTTTTTTCAGGTTCAGTTAGAAGCAAAATTCATCTTAAACTCCAGTTGACTGAAAAGCTACAATTAGTTGCTTTTTCTCTACTCCAGTTGAGTTCTACTCAACTTAATATTCTAACATAAATTCACTTAAACTAACTTCTGAGCAAATTAACCTAAATGGCTTGATTAATCAAAATCTAACAAATCCAAAACGTTACCCTTTGCGTGGAAATGGCGAAACGCTGGAAAAGGAGCGAGGTGGTCCTTTTGAGCACGTGCTTTTGTGATGAGTTCTTCAACGGTTTTCTTCTTGGCAAGTACCTGAAAAACGGAACCAAGTAAGTAACAGCGGTTTAGGTTTCGTTTCCGGAAAAAAAAAAAAAAAAAACTCACGAAGCGGATGAGAGCTGAAACGACGCACCTCGCTGCGTTTCGGCCTCTTCTCTCTGATAGGCGCATTGTTGCAGGTGGCACTGCTCGAACGGCGTCGTTGCGGAGTCTCGGATTCCATGGCCGGTGAGTGCAACAACAGAGACGGGTAATTCGAAGTGAAAAATACAATTTAGGGCAAAATATACTTATTAATTCGTGGATGTTTAATAAATAAAAAAATATTCCAAAATATAAAAAAATGTTAAAAAGGATTACACTAATAAACAAGGTAAATGATGAATAGATAAGAAGAATATATTTTAAAACAAAATGGAACACACGTATATTAGATTAGTATTATTGTTGACTCTTTTATTGGTAGGTAAGTGCGAAAAAATTATTAATTATTTTTTTACCTATACCTCTTAGTGTATACTATCTAAGATTTATTGGATTAAAATAAACTAAACATAATATGTATAAGAACTAAAAAAATGACTTTAAAATAAAACTAAAAGGTAAAGTTTTCTTGCAGGACTAAATGATAACTAAATCTAATAATAATAATAATAATAATAATAATAATAATAATAATAATAATAATAAATACTTACATAGATTAATGAAAATCTGAATTAATTAATGTAGAGCATTCAAGTTGAATTAATTATAAGAGATAGGAGCTTTATTATCAATAAAAAATGTTTTAATGTTATTTCTAAAATAATTATTACAAAATAATTTAATTTATATATTAACTTTATTTGACTTAATTAAGAACCTGAGTTAGATAATTGAATCTAGTCAATTGACATAAGGGTGAGTCAACATGATGATTATTTTTTTTATTCTAATACACAATGATTTTTTTCAATAATTTATTCTTATTTTATAAGAAAAATAATCCAGAAAGATTGGTGTGTGAGTTTAATTGTATTTGCTGAACTTTCAAATTTTAAAATTTAATTATTTTTTATAATTTAATTGAGTTTTGTTAACCCATCATTTTACCCATTAACATGTGTTCTTGTTCATTTAGGAGCCAATCTGCTGACTTGTTTGCTCCATTGGGTAAGTTGCAGAGGGTCATACAATTTTCCAACCTTAGTCTAAAAAATTTAATTAACAATTAAAAAATGAAAAATTGTGTACTAATAATATAAAGTATTTCTATATTACTGTTAAATTACAAACTATTCATATAAAATAAATATATTAACATTCTTAATAACACGGTGAAGATTGGAATGATGGTGAAGTCGATTCATCTAGACAAAAGTGAATGAGAAAAGAAATTTGTTTAGAAATAACCAGTTTAATTGTGTAAATAGAATAGATGATACTTTATATTAATTATCACAGAAATGATAACCTTAAACATATACTAATAATGATTTATGATGGAATGAAAATCTAAAAATAGTTTAGATAAAAAATTTCACAATTTTATTGAATTTGAATTAATTTTATTTTAAATTATTTTCAAATGTTTGGTTGGAATGAGACAATTAGTGAATTCTAATTTTTTTTCTTTTGAATAAAGTATTTTAATTATTATTAAATTAAAAAATTATTTAAATATTAAATAATTATTTAAATTTTAAAATATTAAATATTGATGATATTTTATAGTTGTTTTTCGTTAATGTTATTTTTTTTTTCAAAGTTTTTAAGTTTTTTTTTTATTTTATAAGATAATTTATATTCTTATTTAGGTTCACATTTTAATATTATCGATTAATATTTTTAAGATGTTGCTGTTTAAACTTTTTTTCTCTATTTTTTTTTTCAGTGTTCGTTAAAAAGAATTTCTAATTGTTATTAATAAAAAAACTTAATTAATGTTGATTGAATTTTTTTGCATATAATCTTGCACCATAAATATTAATAAATTATTGAAAAAAAAATCACTTCAGACATAGACAAAATAAAGATTAAGACAGAAGTTTCTTAAAAAAATTAATTCACATCAGCAATAAAAATAGTTTCTTTAACATTAAATGAGAAAGCTCTAACTAATATAAAGTAAGAGATAATAGTGGTAAAAAGAATAACATCTTTAATTACAAAATAAATTCCTGTTAATGTCATTAAATTAACTAAAAAATAATGTTTTAATTTTATTTAAGTGGATGACACCTGTATTTAAGATTCAACTAAAAGAAGATAAGTAAGTGTAAATCATAAATTTAAAAGTATGAATTTCAAATTTTTACTTTTAAAATAAAATTTGAAACTTTCTAATTTTCTAAAATTTTAATTTCTTATCCAAGCAATATATTTCATCAATCAAATATTTTAATTAATTAAAAAAATTTATTACCCTGGATGAAAAAGGATAGTTGAAAATGGAGATTTGGATTGAGGAAGATATTATTTAATCTAATTTTTTAATTTTCCGTGCAGGAAGAAGCTAACTATCAACTCCCTCGCTTTCCTTCTCTTGTGTAGTATATAAAGAGGCACACCCACACCACCATCAAACCAACAAGCCAACAACAACAACTCTTCCTCCTTCTCACTCTCTCTCTCTCTTCTCTTCACTGTTTCATGCAAAACCATTTCTAGGGTTTTCCGTTTTCGCCATTCTTCCCTTCAATTCCCCTCCTCCGGCACCGCCTCGCCATGGCATTTCCGACCAAGAAGCTCATCGACGACCCCAATGGTGCGTGCGCATCCCTCTCCTCTCTTCCCACTCCCTCTCCCCTTGCTCCGCTCAATTTCCCTCTCTCTCTGCCAAATTCGCTGTCAATCTTTGCTCTCTTTAACTCTCGCCGTCCACAATTGCTGCGCTCTCAATGTTCCGAACACCGTTCTGTTCGGAATCGTGCTCTCGATTTTTTGACTGTTTGTGTTCTGTGCATTTTGTTGACTTTTTTTTTTCCTATTTGAACCTTGAATGTTTTAACATTAGTCTTTGACTTACGAAATTCGCTGCTCGAGTCACAAAATTCGATGCGAAATGTTGTAGACTTTATTGAGGTTCATGTTCTGCTAATCTTGCTGTACTAGTTCGAAGATTACGGTCCAGTGCCAGAGTTAGATTCCGATTTAGATTTTATTTCTTTTTGTATTTTTACCTTAGTAACACTGCATTTATGATTGTGTAGTTTTTTTCCTCTTTGAGATTTTGCATTAATTGTACTACATATATAGATGCTTTTCTGTATGCGTGTATCTATCTATATGACACAGGAAATGTGTTGTAGTCTTGGAAATTGAATATATGTGTATATGTTTTGAATGTGATTGCAGATGTTGTGACTGAGTTCATTGAAGGTCTAGTGGAGACTTATCCTGGACTGCAGTATTTAGATGGCTTTCCTCTGGTGATCACACGACCTCGTGCAGACGCATGCATAACTTGTGTATTGGTGTAAAATAGTTGCTGAAGGCATTTTTTTGGCGTTTTCTTAATGTAGGTGAAGGTTGTTCTACGGGCAGATGTTTCAGCTGCAACATATGATAAGGTTGCAGTCGTATCAGGTGTGTGACCATCCATTGGATGCTTTGTATCGCTTTACTGTTCATTTTTTCAGGAGGTGTGTCATTAGTATTGTAGTCAAAGCTTGTAGGTATTGTTATGCTAATTTAGGAAATCTATTTGAAAAAAAAAATGTTGCCAGAGGGTGGAATAGGATATAGGAAATGGTGGGTGGAAATAGAATATTTGACCCTAGGAAACATGTAAAATGAAACTTCCTAGGATGGTTTTGCATTTTTTATTTGTTCAATGATTGCATGAGTTTTACTGATAAAATTGTTTACATCTATATTTTACCCTACAGGGGGAGGAAGTGGACATGAGCCTGCCCATGCTGGATTTGTGGGAGAAGGAATGCTTACAGCAGCAATTTGTGGAGATATATTTTCTTCTCCACCCGTTGATTCAATTCTAGCTGTATGCTTACTTCATAGTATTAGAATTGAAATGTATATCACTCTTTCAGTTATAAGCATATTGTTTCTTCTTCTTCTAATTCTACTATTATTATGATTTGAAATTTAGGGAATACGAGCTGTAACTGGTCCTAAGGGATGTCTTTTGATTGTGAAGGTATTATTTGCTTTTTTTATTTAGCATCCTGCCATCCTAAGTAAAGATTTTTGCATTGGTCTTTGAAGTCAGTATGCATATTAGAATTCCTATATATGGAAAGTGTTATCTGCTATGATTAAGATAATAAATAGTGAAAAAATTATAAGTGAAGTTTCTTTTTATTATAATACTTGGTATCATGTGCCCAATTTTTTTAAAATACTTGACTTCTTGCGAAATCAACATATAAGATAGTGTGGTTTTGCACTAGTATGGTCAGTTCATGATGAGTCATTAGGATTTGCTTTTGTTTCTGGATTCATAGTGTTCGAATTTGGGTGTTGATAGAACTATACTGGCGATCGTTTGAACTTTGGTTTGGCTGCTGAGCTAGCAAAATCTGAAGGTTATAAAGTAGAGGTATGTCTAGCTGGCTACAGATTTCTCATTGCACTTCAAATAATTAAACCTTTAATATATAGGTAAAGTATGGCATACATTTTTTCTGTGCAGACTGTTATTGTTGGGGATGATTGTGCATTACCTCCGCCACGAGGGATTGCTGGAAGAAGAGGTTTGGCTGGGACTGTTCTGGTTCATAAGGTTAATACATGAAGTCACTTTTCTTTCTGCTTTTTTTTTTTGTTGCCAATTCATATAAAGGCTCTGACCACACCTTTTCATACAAACACATGACGGGACTGTCTGGCCTGTGTATTAATGTAAATTTCATTTCTGGAATTCATCATTATACAATTACATATAACAAAAATATTATGTACTTTATTTTTTTGTTATGGTTCCTAGTTCTTTTACATCTACACATTTAATGTTATTTTTATTTTTGACTGAGCCAGGTTGCAGGAGCTGCTGCTGCTGCTGGTCTTTCTCTTGATGATGTTGCTGCAGAAGCTAAACATGCATCTGAAATAGTGGGAACAATGGGTGTTGCTTTGAGTGGTTGCACAATTCCTGGTCAAGTGACATCAGATCGTTTGGGGCCAGGAAAAATGGAACTTGGTCTTGGAATTGTAAGTGTCTTTAGTTCAGTGCCACCTCAACAATGATAAGTATAAGTACTGTGGATCTGTCAATCTATGTTTAACCTGAAATAAGCTCTTGCATTGTTATTTTTCTTGGGGTAATTCATCTCACAGCACTTGAGATAGTTCATGTTTCTTCTTTCTTCATTGTCTTTTTTTAATACATTATTCTTTCGCAAGCACTACTCAATAGTTATTTGATATTTATTTCCATAATGCTTGAAGTCTGTCTTTACTATGATCTTTTCTAATTTAAGGTATAAATTATGCTCATTGCATGCCCTGCTATTTTACAGCATGGAGAACCTGGTGCAGCCATGGTTGATATTCAGCCTGTAAATGTGGTGGTTTCTCATGTTCTGCAACAAATATTGTCGACGGTATGCACTGAAATTGCATGGAAATCTTTTGATGGATTATGATGCTTAATTGGGAATGAAATGCCCTTCTAACATGTACTTCACAAGCACATTGCAAAATCAAAATGGTTGACATCTGTGACAAACTAACCTTTGATGCCCAGCCTTTGACTGTTCAAGGAGCATTCTATTTATGATACTCAACTGAGACTGAAAAATTTTAGTGTTTCAAGTTCTTTTTTGCTCCTCTGTATTCCATATAGAAAAATGTCCTAGTGCCGTATTCTATTTTTCCAATATTCTAATTCAATAAAGGCCACCTGCTAACATTGTCATGTAAGCTTTAGTGCAAGGTTCATTTATATATTGGAGACACAGTAGAGACTCAACAAATATTTTGTGAACTTATGTTAGTATAGATTAGTATATTTAATAGGAGAGCGAAAAGGACAATACACTATTTGAACATTCTTTATCTGATTTGAATCAAAAAGTAAATAATGAGAAATTAAAATTGAATTGGAAAATATATTCAAATAATTGAACCCTCTGACCCTACAAATATTGAAACTAAGAAAATCAATTAAAGAGCCATTTCCTAAGTAGCATACAGATGCCAAATGGACTATTCTGCATACTAAAATCTGACTACAATATCTTCTTGGAAAGGACAAAGATTGTGTGGGAATAATACAGATTTATCCCAGAATTGCATCTTATGAATTTACTCTTTATTCAATGGGTATGCTTTAAGTAAATAACTGTGTGTCCTTGTAGGGGGTGTCATTATCATTCTAGTGAAGTGGGTCTCAATCCTTTTCTTTTTGGTAATGTTTGCAGGAAACAAACTATGTTCCAATAACTCGAGGAGAAAGAGTGGTTCTCATGGTCAATGGGTAGGTTCACGAATATTTTCTTTTCCTGAGAACTAAACTGTGTGTATCGTAGATCTTGTTGTATGATGTTGAAAAACGAAGACAGATTTTGCTTACCACCATAGGTTTCTATGATAAAGTTGTCTAACCTGATGTATTTTTTCAAATTTGAAAATATATTGCCTTTTATTTAGGTAGCATTAACAATTCTTCTATCATTTTAGTTTTTTCTTTGTGCATTCTTTGAAGGTTGTTAACCTCCCTCCTTCAATCATCTGAGTCTTTGGCGTTTGCAAATTCTTATACTTTATGTTAAAATATGCATGTTTTTGTGGCATAATTTTTCTTTTAAACATTTTCAGACATTCCTAACTCACATTCTATAATCTGGAATTTCAAATACACATCTGAAAATGCTTTCAATTATTTAATTGATGTTCTTATCTTTAGGATTTTTTTTACCAGATGTTTTGCCTTTTAAGTAGAATTTTTATTTACATTTTAGATGATTCTTCATATACAGGTTAGGTGGCACTCCTACCATGGAACTAATGATTACAGCTGGAAAAACGGTTCCAAAATTACAGCTAGAGCATGGACTGGCTGTTGATAGAGTTTATACAGGGTCATTTATGACTTCTCTTGATATGGCAGGTTTGTTACCACAGCCACTGAAGACCAGCTCTTTGTGATTAATTAAGCAATTCTGATAATCATTATTTCATTTTTTTCTAGGCTTTTCAATTTCTATCATGAAGGCCGATCCTGCTATTCTTCAACGATTAGATGCTCCGACTAAAGCTCCTTATTGGCCTGTTGCTGCTGATGGTTGGTAATTTGCTTTAGTTTATCGTTCAATTTTATTACATGGACAAATTTCAATTATATCTGTAATTTTCGGTTAGCAAGGTTTTACCTTCAAAATGTTCATTCAACTGTAATGTTGATTGGAGCAAATTAATTGTTCATTGATCGAACTTTTGAATTTTCTTTTTCAAGGTAATCACCCACCTGCTAAGATTCCTGTTCCAATCTCAGGATCTCGATCTGCTAAGATTGATGAGGTATATCCATGGAATTTAGAGTCATTTCTGTTCTGACCTGTGAGCTAAGTAAGAAACTAGATAAGTACAAATAACAAGCGTATGAAATATTATCATATATCCTGATGACTTTATCTGGTAGTTGTTTATGTTTTAGCTGTTGAAATTGGACTAATTTTGTGTTACATTTCACACTATCTTTGTTACTGCTGTGTGCTTAGCTGCACTTCATCTATTTGTTGGTTTGATAAATGTTTTTATTTAACAGCTTGCAATAGTTTTAAGTGCATACATTTGGAGCTAAACTTACATAACATGGTAGCGTTCAATATTCAAAGTTTGGTGTTAAGGGATTTATAGTGGTCAGCAACAAGAAAGTCCTGCCATTTGCAGAGTTTATTCTAGAAGAAATAAGTTGAGCCCAGGGATATTTACCAAGAATCAAGGCTATATTATTATCATCCAATCAAATTCTTAGTTTGGTTGATTTTATGGTGACTTTAGTTGTAGGCATTAGTTCAAACTAGTTGTGATTGAATCCCCCTGCTAGTCATGTAATCAGCAGAGTTTTTTAGTGTAAATTACAGTAGTATGTATAAAAGAATTCATTCAAGTTTTAGATGTGAATTATGCTCTTTTATGCAACTCAGTGTATTCATGCATGCTAGGGAGAGTGCTTTCCCTTTTGACAACATGGTGTTTGTTATAATTGTAAACAATGATGCTTAAAACTCAGCTTATTGATTCATGCTATGGAGAATTTTTTTCCCGTTTCACAGCATGGTGTTTGTTATTATGATCATAAAAACACCTTAATTTCATGGCAATTGATATCTTGTTTCTCTTGGAGGGGATTGAACTTGTAGCTAACTTCGCTGTTTTCTTATTGTTCTTTGAGTTTTCTTTTGTCTTGGTATAATTTATGAAATCTGGTATTCGTATTTGCTTTATGTAAGCCACCAAGTCAGCCACAACAACTAAATGAGCAAGGCCAACTTCTCGAGGTAGCCATTGAAGCTGCTGCAAATGCAATTATAAAGCTTAAAGACAATCTAAACGAATGGGATGGTAAAGTTGGTGATGGTGACTGTGGATCAACTGTGAGTCTTATCCATACTTTTACTTGTCTATTTTTAATTGTTGATGTATCATGTGCTTTACTTGGTGTATGGCTTCTCTTCTGCAGATGTATAGAGGTGCAAAAGCAATTCTTGAGGACATCAAAAAGTAAGTTTATGCTCTGCATTGCTTAGCCTCCTATATATTTTTGTTTTTCTTGTTTAGTTTTTTAAACCCTTGTATTTGATTAATGGACTATTTGTAATGTTATTGAGGAACTGCAAAGGAGGTTGCTGAAAAAATGTCAATTTGGTTTATGATAGCAGTCTGACCTAAACTGCTATTTTATGTTCAGTTACCCTCTAAATGATGCTGCTGAAACTCTCGGTGAAATTGGTTCATCAATTGGAAGATCCATGGGTGGAACAAGTGGAATCATGTAATATGCCATTCCTGTTCCTCTAAAGTTAAATCATTTATGCTTATCTGATTATTGTCACTCACTATTTTTCTTTATTCAGTTATACAATATTTTTTAAGGCTGCACATTCACATTTGAAGGGAAGATCCCGTTCTGGTGTCACATCAAAACAATGTGAGAACATTCTCCAAGTTCAGCCACTCTCAACTAGAACTTTACAACATTTCCCCTTTTAACCTTTTTAATTGAGTTTCCGTTCCTCATGAGTCTTTTGTTGATTCAGGGGCTGAAGCACTTACAGCTTCCATTGCTGCTGTAAGTAAATATGGGGGTGCTAGTGCTGGTTATAGAACATTGTTAGATGCCCTTATTCCAGCATCGTCGGTTCTTGAAGAGGTAGTATCTAGTCATTTCCCTTCAGTTTTTTTTTTTTTTTTTTTTTTTTTTTTTTTTTTTTTTTTTTTTTTTTTATTTTTTTTTTTTTTTTTTTTTTTTTTTATCTTTGTTTACTGTTACTTACAATGATTTGTCATTACAGAAATTAAATTCTGGTGAAGATCCATGCACCGCTTTTATTCTCGCCTCTGAAGCTGCATTAGCTGGAGCTCAGTCAACTGTAGAGATGCAAGCACAGGTGACTGCTTATTAATGGTTTAAGTGAGAGAAGTTTTGTGGTGTAGCTTCTTCCTTATAAATTAATTTTATAAAATAGTAAATCCAAACAAGAGCATGGTCCTAAATAGTATGAGAATGATTATTATAGAAAATGATGGGTAGCAATGGATATGCAGGCTGGTCGTTCAGCATACATTTCTGGAGAGATTCTTTCAACAGTTCCTGATCCTGGTGCTATGGCTGCAGCAACGTGGTTCAGAGCTGCGGCCTTAGCCGTGAAGGCAAAACGTGAGAGCTAACTCTTCTTACAATCTGGTGTTTGTGCGGATATAGCCAAGTTTTGTTACGAATTTTGTACTCCTGTAACCAACCATTTAGGCTCTCCGCTTATGTCTATGCCTTTTTTTGCATAAAGCTGAGAGAGCCCTTCTCACTCATCTCTATACACGCCAAATTTTAAAATGGATGTAAATTTCTCATTATACAATCCACAATAATATCCATCTTCATTTTTATTACAATCTACGGCTGAGAATTCAGGTCTCAGGTGTAAAATGAATCAGATATAGGCATATCTTTGGACAATCTACTACAAATGAGATTATTCACAAATAAAATACATAACATGTAAAATACACCCTTCTATTCTGTCAACTTGGCCATTTGCAGTAACTGTCTTCTATTATGTTTCAATTAAGTCTTTCCAGTAATCTTTCAGTCATACTTAAAACATCATCATGTTAATTTCTCTTATTCAAAACATATTTTAACCTTACAGCAAGAATTTAAGAAATTTGTATCAAAATTTTACTTGGATATTATTTAAAAAATGAAATTTTAATAATTTAAGAAAGTATTTTATTTTTCTAAAGTTTAAAAAAATCCAATTACCATAAAGAAATATTAAAATTCTTTAAGCCCTCTCGTCTTTCTCTCTTCTATTTTTTTTCCATATATTTTCTTTCTGCATTCTTTATTTCTCTTCTAACTGAAAATTAAATTACTTTATTCAATCTAAATATTTAAAATTTAATAACTTCAAAGTATTTTATCCAAACAAAACAATCAGTAAAACTAATTAAAAACAATTCAAATTTAAAATATTTGTATAATATACGTAAATTCGTTGTTTAAACAACAAATATTGTAGTGTATGGCTTTTTTAGACAACTCTGTATTGAAAGAGAAAAAATAAATTATATTATGGAGATATATTGATTCACTACTTTTCATATTTCGTAAATGTTTTCTTGCGAAATATCTGTACAAGTTTATAAGACATGGGTTTTTCTTTACATTTTTTTCATAGATTTTATAAAATTTCAGAAAATATATATGTAAAAGAATTTATAAAATTCATGCAACTGTATAACAAAAAATACTCTCCAAACATAACAAATATGTACTAGGACTTGGATCTCGTCTCCACTTCCTCCCTACTCTTCATGTATCATGCTTGCAAATATTTCCGATAGAAGTGTCACCATGAACATATGCATTCAATGAGGTGGAGTTGCAACGCAAAGTATCACATATAGCTAACTATGTCCATAATTCCAACCCAAAGGGCAAGAGATTCAAATGTAAAATTGTTAGTTTACCAGTAAAGAAAAATTGATGCAATGCATACTATCACATTCCTATGATATTTACCCAACACCAACAAATATGGTCAATGAGTCAAGTAAAAAAAAAAAAATGAGTGTTTACAATTCATTAGCATACTGAAACTTTGGCTCTTACCAAATGACAATTTCGATTACTACAGTTGTGGAAGTAATCCATAATCCAAAAGGACTAGAAATTTGTATTAAAATTTTACTTGGATATTATTTACAAAAAAAATGAATTTTTAATAATTTAGAAAACATTTTATCTTTTTAATTAGAAAAAACTCAATTATCATAAAAGAAATATTATAATTCTTTTAAGTCTTTCTCTCTTCTACTTTTTTTTTCTATCTTCCATATATCTTCTTTATGTGCATTCTTCTTTTCTTGAAAATTAAATTACTCTATTCAATCTACTTCAAAGCATTTTATCCAAATTAAACAGTTGAAATCAGTAAAATTAATTAAAAACTATTCAAATTTAAAATATTTTTATCCAAAGTATTTTAAACTACACACATCTTTCTCTTCCATTAATCAGTTTGCTACTCTCATTTTTGTTCCTTGATTTATTGGATAGAATATAATTTTCAAAATCTTGATGATTTTTCTCAACATAGAATTTATAAAAAATTTTGATAAATTTTTAAGAAAATAATGAATAGTAAATTGTTTGTAAGTGTTATTTAATTTCAAGAAAAAAAAATACTATATTTACAAGTCATTTCAATATACGTGTAAAAATATGACGACACATATCACCCAACAATATGAGAAACTAAAATAAAATAATTTGTTTTTATTTTTTCTAATTTTTTTTTAAAATGTTTAGGTTTAGTCTCTTAAAAAAAAATTATCTATTTTTTGATTCTTCTAATTTATAAATATTTCATTCTTTTTCCGCTAAGTAGTTCAGATATTCTTCATGGAGGGAAAAATAGTGGTTTAGATAAGTTTAAAAGATCAAAAGTGATGAATTTTAAAATTAAAAGGACAAACATCATATGTTTAGAGGTACTAACAATTATGACTTTTCCCACCACATATCTTATTTATGTCCTTACACCATAGAGTTTTTTTTTTCTCACACTCTTATTAGATGCTTCAAATCTCCATATATCCCATTAGATTTAATCTAAAATTGACACTTTTACTTTCCTATTAGAGCTTCATTTTAGAGATTACATTTTTCATTACCTAATTGTTTGATAAAGAGAATAAGAGTTTGTGTAGCAACATGAGACTGATACAATAGGCACACGTCTGATTTTTTTTATACATACAAGAATGATGGAAATATGAAAGTAATTTATATATTTTAAGGAAGCTTAAAAACTTATTGTTATCCTGGGAAGGTACACCTTTCATGAAGTGAGAGGAACAAAACCAACCACAAGTTGTTGAGCATATAGGATACCCTCTTTGTAGAAAACTCCATTGGAAAAGAGATGAATGTGTGGCAGTAATGGAAGTTGGCTTATATGTAAAGTGAGAATTAACCTCTGAACATCTTGTGGTTAGGTTGCAATTTGGGAGTGCATGTGCTGTCTTTTCCTTTGTCCCTAATTGCAAGAGCACCACCTCAGTACTGCCAACATGCCAGGTGGTTTCACCTAAACGATGGTCTTGTCTATGGCCTTCTTCTAGCCATGCAAATATGTTTAAACTTCATTTTCATTCATACCCTTTTGCCTGTTACACACTCAAGATCATCAATTTTCATAAGGGTCATTGAATCTATGTTATATAATTGATGATAGATATAACTTTTGAAATATATCATTAGAAAGTTTGATTTTTTAAGCCTCATTTTAACATCACTATTCAATCATAAAATACCCTTTTTGAATCTTAATCAACTGGTATAAACTTTGAATCTTGGTCATTTACACTCAGAAACTTACAAATATACCAAGATTTCCAAAAGGTACTATTTTGAAAACTACTCAAGTCAACATTAGTGTCACATCACTATGAGTGACTTCAAACCATGAAAAAAATTTCTGCACTGACTTAAAAAAACAAATCAGTTTCACATGGTTAAGTTATAAAGGGGTGGGAGCCATTAACCTTAATTTGTCATTCTAACTTGATTTCTTGTGGCAGAAGGGAGCTGAAGATCCCTTTGAATTTGTCTTTGGATTTGCGTACAAAGGAAGGTAAATTTGAATCCATAAGGGTCAGAATGTGGTCCATGAAAGTTCTGCAAAAGATTCTTTACCACCACCTATTCATCTGACAGACATTTAAGTCCTACCCTTCATATTAATAATGTGATCAACACAGAATGCAACAGTTAAGAGATTCAATCATTGCCTTCTAAGCCTCTTCAATTCATTCACTGCTTGGTTGCTTCAAGCTGCAAAACTTTGATATGATTTTTCTTTCTTTCTGATAACTAGAATGATAAGGAGTATTTTTTATTTTTTTTTATTTTTTTACATGTATGTATCAGAAATGAAAATGAGTAGAAAGTATTCATTACAATGTGTAAAAAATATTTATGTTGCCCTCAATTCATAGATTTTCATTCACAGCAAGAGTATTCATTTTATAATTACTTTACAAATAATAATTTATTTAAAATGTTATTTATGTTTTGATATAATCTTATTTTTAGGGAAAATTTGTTTTTTTATGTTATTTTTTTGAAGTTTAGGATAATATAACTTTTTTTTATTGTGTATTGAAAATTGCTTAGAGGGATAAACCTGAAAGAGATATAATTAGTAACTTATTTAAAATTATATTGGAAATAGAATAGTTAATTATTTTTCTTGATTTGAGTGAAAGAGTTTAATAGTTTATGAAAAATAAACTCTAAAATGATACTATAGTATCAATTTAGTTATGTTCAAACTCTAATAAAGTTATATTGAATATAAACATTAATTTAGTTGTGCGGATTTTAATAATTTTACATAAATAAAATTATAAATAAAATTAAACAGCTGGCATGTCAATCAAATTCCATTCCCAAAAAGGACTAACGCTTAAGTATATAAATAATATATTAGAACTCAGCAATGTATGAGGATTGGATAATTGGTAATCTTAAATTTTAATACGTATACACAGTAATGGATTAATCATAATCGATTATATATATTCAAATTTGTTTTTGACGAATTTTTACAATTTCAATTAATCCTAATATTTTTTAAAATTAGTTTTTAAATTTATTTTATACCGGTCCCAATTTTCTTTCGTCATTTTTAAGTGTCTGCGCCCAAAAAATATTATATTTAAAAGATTATTTTGTTAAAAAACACTATTTTCAAGAATTGAGAAAATCATATTTTAAATACACACTATTCAATAACTTTTAATTGAATAATGTATTTCTAAAACTTATGTTTCGATGGAAAGTTTTGTCTATTTAAATGTCTATAACATTTATATTAATCTAAAGCCATTTAATATTAATTTATATATATGACATAATATATAATGTTAAAAAACATATAAATAAGATTTATTTGATTATTATAGTATTTTTATTTTTATTCTTTATAAAGTTTAATAAAAAAATCTTATTAATAATATAATACTTGGTGTATATATATAATAACCAAATTATTAACATAAGTTTTACCAAATATTAAACAATCAACAATGTTATAAAATAAAATTATCAATCCAATTATTGAATTATAATTTCATATCAAATAACTCATACTTTAATATATTTTAAAAATTATACATTACATTGTTCGTTATCTATATAAAAAATACATTAATTTTATATTAATATAAAATTTATATATATACACACAATTTATGTAAAATGATTTTTAATTTAATATTGAATTTCAAAAAACAATTAATTAAAAAGTATTAAACAAGCTAAAATTTACTAAAAAAATATATCAATATAATTTGAGCTCTTCTATATATAAATATAAATATGACCGATGGTATTAATTTCAAAAATAAATTCATATTTTACTTTCATTTATTGTTTCAAAAAAGTTTTTTCCTTGTGTAGATGGTACAGTAATAGATAATTTGGTGCAAAAAAGGAAGGAGACAAATTTCATAGTAAATTAATTAGTAATATCGAATGAACTAACTTGGTTGGGTTCACAAAATTATGTCAAGCTTACCTTATTATAAACTCTTATAATTAATTATATTACAAAAAGAAAAGAAAAGTTAAAGTAAATAATCACTGTTTAAACCTACTAAATTTAGTTTAGTGGTGGTTGAAGGGTTAAGTAATTTGTATAAAGTTCAGTGGTCAAATATTAATAAATAGACTTGATTACTCATTTCATCATTCAATCTTCCTATTTATTTTGCTATCTAAGTATTTATTTATTTTCCGTATTTTACCATCAAACTTTTCAATTTTCATGCAGTTTGTTGGTCCATTAAATTCGTAACGATGTCAAAAAATAAATTGACTTTATTATTTTGCAAAATTTCATGATAAAACTATGTTTTTAAAAATGTAACAAGTCGATAAAATATGTAAAAATTTAAAAGCACCATGAATAGAATAAATAATAAAATAAAAGAAATGATAATAGTTAAGTAGCAAAATATACTATTAATTTAAAAGATATAACTTCACATCTAGAAAAACATAAAAGGGAATTAGCCCATATATTCACCACTGAAAAATAAAACTGTGAAGCAGTCAAGTGACATTTTTTGAGAAACAAAATCTGTATTAAGAGAAAAAACTGCTAATTTCAGAATTTATTTTCAGTAAAATTTAATTAACTTACTAATACAAGTCAAACATAAAAATCTGAAAAACAAATCCAAGTCACAACTAATATAAATCCAAGATTCTACCACAGTCAATTCACAGAATGAAGTGATAAATGTTCGCCTTATCAACAGTTTTATTTGTTTCATACCTTTTATTCTACTGTGCTCTATATTACTTCACATACATGAATCTTCTCCTTCTTCAAGCAAAAAAAACTCACAAAAAACCAAAAAACAAATTTATACTAACACATGCAACAAGATTTAGATTACAAAATTATTACATCCAAACCTCAACTTAAAAAAAAAAAAAAAATTAAAGCAATTGTAAGAAGATACATCTCTCAATCCTCTCTCATCTCTTCATCCTCTCCCTTCTAACACTCATCAATTTCTGAAAAAACAACATATTTAACAACCTTAACCTGTTCAAAGGATCCAAGCTTGTGAAAATACTGAGTTCATGTTGGAGAGTGAAAAGAAAAGCCCTAGTTATGGTGTGAACTAAAGAAGGAGGAGGTTTCACTGAGTGAGAGAAGAGAGATTAGCAGAAGAATTAGATGAGTTAGAGTTGTTCTTATGGTTATGCATCCACACCTTGAAAACCTGCCTAGTCACTCCCACACTCTTACAAAACCTCTCTATCTCATCATCCACCTCTTTCCTCTGCAGCTTCCACCCCAGCTTCTCTGCAAAACCCAGCATCTTCTCCTTCTGCTCCGCACTGAACTTTGTCCTGAACCTCTTCCTGCTGCTCCTCTCCCCCACCTCCATTCTCCCAACATCTCCTCCAGAATACTCCATCATGTCTTCACTTCCTCCTCCTCCGGCAGCCAGACCTTCCACCGCAACTGGACACGTCACTTTGCGGTGGAAGTTGCGGTGACAACCGCATGCTGCACATTGAAGTGAGGAAGAAGAAGAGTCTATATCGAGAGTGAATTCTCCGCAACCATCTGTAGCGTAACTGCCTAGACTCGCTGCATGATTGCGGAGACACTCTCGATATAAAGAGTTTGAAGAAGAAGATAATGATGAATTTTCCATGTAGTTTTGTGTGTGTGATAGGGTAGAGGTTTGAGTATTTATTTGGTGTGTAGATGAAGAGAAGGTGGTGGGAGAATGACGAGAATGGACATGGTTGGAGGGAATATTTACAGTGTTCCCCGTTGTGTGGACATGCTAGTGTCCTAGACAACTAGGCAATATCTCTCCATAATGGATTCAACATCTTCATAAAGCTTCTCAAAGGACAAAACAAAGGAAAATGTTGAAAACTTCCCTTCAAAATTAGGGTACATTGGTGTAGGGAGCATAAAGATCAAAAAAAAGAAAAAGAAAAATAAATTCAATTTTCAAGTTGATCTATGGAGGTAATTAAATTTCTAGTTTGAGAATTTAGTGTAATTAGGAATTAGTTGTAAGTGTTAGACTATTTATACTAATTAATAACTTTTAGTATTCAACAACAACAAAGACACTTGTGGAAATACACCTAAATTTTGTCTATAAATAAATGTAGTTTCTTTTTTCAATTAGAAGAGATAGATTTATTTTAGATATACCAATTGTTAATTTTATTTAATTTATTATTGAATTTTTGCAAGTAAAATGCAATATTTCGTACCCTTATGACATTATTGATTAATAAACTATTTTTGTTAATTTTAATAAATTAAATTTTGATGGGTTATATAAAGGATTAAGAGGTAACTGGGTTCAGTTTCAAGTATTATTTTGGAAGATTTTGGGACACATGCATGCATCTACTGAGGAATCAAATGCTGATTGAAATTAGTGAAATCATAAATATATTTTTAGTTTGGAAAAAGAAAGCAGTGTTTGTGCACTCTCATAAGTCAGTCCCCTAATCGTCATTTTGAATTACTGACAGGGGCTTTCTTGTCCAACCAAATAAGAAGAAAGCCTAGTGGCCCTGTTAACGGTGTGGCCCAATAATTCACTTCTGAAACCACCACATTCATAATGTAAATTCCTAAAAAAAATAAAAAAGAGTTAGTAAAATTGTTACGGTAAATATGTTCCTCGCAAAATAAATTTGCTCCTTACAAAATGTAAATATGTCTAAATTACATGTATTTTTCCATGAGAAACAATCATATTTAAATTCGATGAAATAAGTCTGCTACAATTATTATCAACGTTGACCGTAACTTCGTACATGATATTTAAACATGAAACCTTAAATTGAAACAATCTTAAGTATTTACACAATATATAACATGTATATCATAATGTATATTCATTATGTAGACATTTTAATCATATATATTTATTAGATATGTATCTCAATCAATCATATCACATATATATCTCACACCTACATACATATTTTATATTTTGATATTATTTCATAATACAGAAAAAAATTATTTGCAACAATTAACATTGAGTCCCTCTCTCATTCAAGTATCACTCTCTTCTTTAAATAACGTGACTTCGTATATAAACCAACAAATTTTAAAACATCACCACAAATTTAGACTTTTCATTACTTGAGATACCATTTGTTACTTAAACATCGAAAGTTTCAAGAGTAAAAAAGAATTATCTTACTAAAGTCTCAAATCATTAAGAAAAAATGATATTATTTAGTACAAACAATAATTACTTGTGACTTAAATAAATAAAAAAGTTAATAAGACAAAATTATCTTATTATTTTAACTATAAAATTATTTATAATTAATTTATTAATAATTGAGAAACAATAAAAAATCTCATAGAAACAATAATTGTCCAATTGCTAAAATTTTATATCAATACTTAATTATTTTTTTTTATTTTTTCAATAATGTTGGTGCAAAAATATTATTAACTAAATAATTATTTAGAGATTAATTTTATAATTTTATGTATGCTATTTAGATCATGGAATTAAATTTATTTTTCAAAAATTTATTTTTATTTACATTTATACTTTTTATGCAGTTTGTTTATATTTAAAAAAAAATAAAATAATCGTATTTAAAAAAATACAAATATTCATGAATATAAAATAATTCGTCATATTTATTTAGTGTGCCCGCCCTTCACATCGTTGTGTTCCTAAGCATTAGAGAAAAACTTAAATATAATCCAAACCCAAACTCTAACTGCAAAATTCACCACAAATTGCAATCAAATATATTCATTTCCAGAAACGTGGTCGTTTGTTTGTTTGCAAATTATAAAATCATGCTCTTCACTCTTCAGCCACAACTTTTTTTTTATTATTATTATATTATATCTCATGCACACACTTCATTTATACAATATTTTAAAAATAAATCATGCATATCTACAATCACACGATTTTATAAATAATTTAAAAAAATAGTTGCACACACAAATTAAAATGTTCAACATAAAAAGAAAAACACAAATAAGATATTACAACTTGTCAAATGACGTATTCAATGTAACTTCTATAAATATTAAATTATATGAATCAAACTGACGAAGTTGATGATGTTATATGTACTATATATTACATTATAAATAATTCAAATATTTGTAAATATGTAATCCAATGTATTAAAATAAATGGGAGCAATGGAATACCAATTAATTTTAAAATTATGCGAAAATATGTAAATTTGATTTATTTTCCAAAATTTGTTAAATTTAATAAGATTTAACACTCATAAAAAGATGTTACAAGTGTCATTTTATCAAGTTTGACTACTTACATGAATTAACTCTATTTTGGTATACACATATCTTATTTTTATTTTAGTTAGATTCAAAACAAGTTAAAAAAAATATTAAGCACTCACTGATTTTCTTGATTCATCTTTTACTGAGAATTCATTCATAAATCTCTAACAAGGAATGAAAGTGTAAGCTGCAACATAATTAAGCAGTTATGATGGTAAATTTTCACTTGAAAGTGATGTAAAAAGTTAAACTTGGAAGATGAATCCGGGTGATAGAAAAGGTGAATGAAACAGAAGCTTTATATACATAGAGAGAGTGGTGTTGGGACAAGGACGCGTGATGAATGAGAGTGGCAAAAGATGGGTATAAAAGATGTGCAGAGGCATGCACATGGTGGTTTTAGTTATGGTGTTGCATTTATCAATATCAGTATATATTGGGTGACAGATTGGATAGATGCCCCATGTTAGGGGCTCCAAAGGAGTCAAAAATTGCCCATACAACAACTAAGTTTTTGCTTCAAGGCATGCTTGGAAGCTCCCACACAACTCAATAAGAATATATGCTTGTCCTCACCACAAACATCTATGTCAGACATCTCAATTGCAAATCAAGATTTCCACTATCATCATTTTATCTCCACTTCCAAGCTATTCATTTTTAACTCTAAACACAATGCTTGAATAATCCTTTACATTGGTGAGAAATATATGGGAAAATCGAAGAAAAAATATTGGAAAAATCAATAAAAACGAGTCAGACTCGTAAGAAATTTATCCTGCCTTTAATTCAAAACTTTAAAGTATTAGATTTGTTACTTTTCTTTTTTATATATTTTTCAACTTTTTCATTTACATTCACTCAACTTTTTCATTTTTATTCAATGTGAAACTAAATTTAAACTGAAACTTAAATATGTAAGAAGCTCGACGAAAGCACAAAAGAGGTGTATTTTTTTTCATTTTGTACAAAATTGGTACAATTTTCTTTTTTTTTTTATAAAAATTAGTAGGTTAGATCACGGAAGCACGACTTCAACTGAAGAATTTCTATCTCATTGGCACAATTTTAATGAAAAAAAATAGAACTGAAGTTGTGTTAAGATGACACGACTTCAGTATAAAAAATAGATCTGAAGTCGTGTCATGTTAGCACAATTTTAGTTTTATTTTTTTTCATTATGCGTTTGCTTAAAGTCGTGTAACAATGACACGACTTATCCGTTCTTGTAAAACAAATTTACACCTGTTTCGTAAAAAATGAAAAAAAATGCAACTTTTTTATGCTTCTGCTAACAATCTCTCCCTCAAGTGTCTCTCTTTCATATTGTTACACATTTTCTTAAGAAGAAGTATTTTCAAATACAAGTACTTTAAATTGTAGTTGTCTGAGGATAACACTTGTTAAAAAATTAAAAAAAAAAAGATTAAACAAGAATAAAAATGATACATACTCAAATTGATATTAGATTGAATCTAAAACTTTTAAGAAATTAATTTTGTGATTTTTTTTATCAACTTTCTGGTTGAGTTTAAAATAAAGGTTTAAACTCGATGTTGATTAGGGAGATGGAAGGAATGGTGTGGGGATGGGGAATGAGTAGAGAAGTGTGGAGTGAATAATATAAACGGTGGGTCGGAAATTGAGAGTGCAAAGGATGAAATTCACTTGATGTGTCGGAAAATAATTATAATGTTTCAGTGTCTTTTAGGAAGCAAATTGCTTTGTTTCCTTTTCTCCATTCAGTGTGCAGTCACTGTACTATGTGACCCTTCCTACAGTACCACAACAACACCCACAAAGCTAGTCATAGCTAGATCCCACTTTTGGTGCACAATCACCTTGCTCTGTTTGGCTCTTTTTGGTTAAGGCTGCAACCAAAATGTCCCTTCCCTATTCCCTAATTATTCTCACTTCATCATTCTTCACAACAAAATCTAATGCTTCTAAACTTTCTCCTTAATCAATCATATCACCAACATCTCTATTTAATACAGTATTTCTGTTTCAATAATTACAATTGTAGCAAGAATCAGCAAGGATGATTAAAATTTCCCTTAGGAAAAATTGTAAATTGAAACATGTATATACACTATAAGGTAACAATGGTTGCAAAAGGAAAAGTTAAAGTGCGGTTTCAACTTGTGGCTTACAGAGAAAGGGGAAAAAAAGCTGCTCTAATTTGCTACGATGATTGTGGTAGAAATGATGTTGTGAGTTTTGGTACTTGTAAATTTTTTAAAAGTTTGATGAAAAAGCTGAAGATCTAATAATTGCTGCTCTAATGTTTATTCATTTTCTATCTTCCAAATTATGCAATCTTGCAAGTTTAATTTCATTTTCTTTTGAAAATTTTGTGTCTTAGTTTACGAAATATGTTGAATTTTGACTTCAGGTGAAGTTTTCCTTAAATCTCAAAGATTTAACTTTTTTAAGAGTTTTGAAATAAACTAAGAATATTTGTTTTTAAGCACCTTCATGGATAAGTAGTGACGTGTGAAAACTGTCATGGTCTTAAAAAGGTATTTTAATATATCTATTTATTATCAATTCAAAACTATTATCTATTTATTATCTATTTGTGACATGTTGTAAATCGAGAGATAAAATATGTAAAATAAGTTATTTGAAACAAAAATTCGTGAAATTGCCGACACTTATATTATACCTGCAAGTTTATTTCTTTTTTTTGCCATATTTTCAATATCACTTTTTTTTATATATATTTTCATGAAAGTAGTCGTTTGCTTTGAGAAAATATATTTTTTATTTATATTCTGAACAAGAAAATTGGTCATCAACTACAGTTAACAAGGTTCTTTGAAACTTATTTGCTTTGTTTGGAAAACATATATTCAAATAAATAGAAACAGCTTTTTTTTTTTTTTATCATTGCAATAGTAAGTATTGATCGGTTTCTTCAATAAACTCAAATTTAAAACTTTATTAAATAAATTAAATTATTATTTTATTTCAAAAATCCGCATAATCTTTTAATATTATTTCTATCATATAAATTATCAAGGTAAAAAACTAAACTTCTGATTGGAAAACAAAATAAATTATATTTGAAGAATTCAAAGAAATATTGCATTGTAAGGTTGCTTTACGAAATTTCAAATTTTGTTTTTCTTTTCGTTGCAAGTTTTCAAAAGGGAAAAATTTAGATTAAACTATATATGTCCTTGCCATAAATATGTCGTTATTTAAAGCTTAAAATATATTCTTATATTAAAAAAAATATTTTTTTTCATTGAATTTTAATCATAATTGCTTAAAATATTTGTTTGTATATGTATTATAAAATTTAATTATATGCAATAAATATTTATCTTTTGAGATATACACAACCAAAATATAGTTACTTCATAATTTTTAAATTTTCAAAATCATGTGTCAAAATATACTTTAATGTTCATTCACTTATGCAAATGGTATTATCCAAAATAAAATTTGAATGTGAAGTATTGATGATTTTTTTATTAAATCAAAATTTAGAAATAAAAAATATGCAGGTCTTGACTTGTGATTTCCCCTCACACGACTAAAATCTCAGTTGGTGAACAATTTTCCTAGAAAAGATCCAAGGATTATTAGCTAGTTAAATAGTCGTAACATATACTTAAAATAATCTTTATTATTGTTCTCTATTGTAGAAGTTTTAATATCTCTTGGAGCTCCATTCTGCGGTCTTAATCTCCTAAATTTTTTTATACCTCAAATCACTTTTTAGAAATATGATATCCTTAATCAAATTTTGTTCTTTTATTTACGAGAGATATGTAATTAATGTAAGTAGCTGCTATAAAATGAAGAATGTCTTTATTATCTTTATAACTTGCATGTTGAGTCTCCTCTAATTTGAGCATAGAGTGTGCAAATACCCTCATAAAGGTTTTTTATCAAAAGAAATCTTTTAGCAATATGTGATACTCTTTTACGTACAATTACTTAATAATATTGAAAGTGTATTTTCATTCTGCCCACTTTCTATAAAAAAAAATAAAATAAAATAATTGAGCTTAAACCAGTGATGAACTCATAGTATAATTAACATTTAGCTGCAATTTAAACCTAATTTATATATAAACATTTTCAGAAAATGTATACTACAACACCAAACACCATGGTGAGCCACCCAAAACCATCACTACAGATCATTGATTCTTTGAGTATTTATTTTTTCACAGTTACAAGTTGTCATTGACATGTGAAGAACAAGCTATAAGTGCATTTCTAATTATACAATTATGTCAGAACTTTCTAGACTTCTAAACACAAACACACATATATAATACTTCTATCATTGTCTGTTAATGAGATAACCCTAGCTTCTAGGGAAGCTCTAGGGACAAGCATGGTGCATGGTAAGCATAGGAATATTTCCTTGTCCACCACCATTAACCCTCTTCCATGTTTCAACTGTAATATGGTCAAACTATGTGGACAGTTTCCAAATCCAAGTTCATGAACCTGCCAGGGTTTTGTTCTTCACTCAGATTAAGCCAATTAGAATATTATCCAAGTGTCGCTTCTACCTTAAACATGTTCCTTATTATGCATTAAACTACGTTATTCTCTTCCTAATTATATCTCTAAGTACTGTGAATATAACTTGTTCCGGACACATGCTTTGCTGTAAGCTTGCAGGTGATGCAAGAGAAATTGTTATGTCATCCTGGTTCATAATGATTCATAATCATACCATTAAAGAATTCATGATTAAAGAGTTCAAATCTCTAATAATGTGGTTAAGAGTGTGTTATGGTTAAGGTAGTGATTAATTCATGAACATTTTAAAACGGATTGGAATAAGATTAAACGAGTTTTATTCTGTGTATTTAAAAGAAAGGATAAATGGAAAAGAATATAAGATAAAACAGTGGTAGACTTTGGTTAGTACTAAAAAGAATAAAAGCAAAGAAAATAGAACAAAACAAAATGCTTTCTTGTTTTTCATCCATTTACCAAAGCCTACTTAAAAGGCATTCTTTTTAATACTATATCTTATTGTCATTCTTTCTAATACTATATCTTACCGTAGAATAGGATAATTTTCTATGTCTTCTTATTTAATAATTGCTTTTTAGTTTTTATTTTTTAGTTTTTATTTTCAATTTTCAGTGCTAAGTTTACGGTAATAGAAATATCTGCGATTACATTTTAGTGTTCAAGTCAATTAGGAGTTCGAGTGAATATAACATATAATGATAGTCAAAGTTTCGTTTCCTTTTACCCTAAGGTGTTTTTCTATTTATATTTATCAGTTGGATCCATACATGCATAGATAGAGAGTGTAAATCCAAGTAGGCCTAACTATCTTCTTAATAATGGTTTGTGAGTTAATTATTGTGTATCGTCTAACAATCATAATAATATTAATCGAAGACTAGTCGATAAAATAATTCTCATAAAGTTAAAATTGATATCTCAACGTCTCCTAATTCAAATTTTTTAAATTGTGTATGCATGTTATTCTCATATTAGAAATAAGAAAAAAAAAATTAACACATTGCTATACTATTAGTGATTATTGGAATGCCTTCAATTTTCTTAGAAAGTTAATATTTTCTTACCTTTAAAAGAGTATTACAAAATTTTTGAAAATAAGTGATCATGCTTTCAAAATAATTAGTTTTTGTTTATAAGTTGATAAGCTATCTTGAGTTATTATGATTCTCTTTCTAATTATTAGACGTGTAATTAAAATATACAATATTGTATGTCACTCTTGGTTCTCGTTTCTTATGTCATAGGATAAGTTAATTAACCAAATACAACATCACTTTATTCCATGTTTATAGTATGAGGTATAGTCAAAGCTTTCTTTCCACCTTATCGTTTGTTTGAGGTTGATCACAAATAAAGTTAGAGTTTAATCTAGGAACCTTTCACTTGGACATATACTGTCTTCAATAAATAAATCAACAATGTTTGTGGTTTATGTGTACATGTCTCATTTTGCATTAAACAATCATGTTTTGTCATGGTTCAACAGCATGTGTGCATGTGCTAAAGTATTTTACCGATTCGTTGCATGCATCTAACCCTAAACTTGACTTAACTCATATTTTAAGTACACAGCCTCAAGAACACACACACACAAGAGATAAAAATGAGGGTGTTAAGAGTTGGGAAGAGTTTAGTTGCTACATTCATGTGTATCAGAACTTAAACAAGTGCTCAGAAGCAAAAATAGCATCTATATTAGATATCAACTAATAAGCAAAGAAATCAATGTTTAATTAAGTTAATATATTTGGATAAAGATTGAACAGCAAGCTCTTAATTTAATATTCTAGGGCCTTAATTTAATTAACTTCCACTAAAATAACTTATTCATGTAAAAAAGGAAAACAAGTACCAAAGTGTCCTATTCTTGTGGGACATTTGACTCATTTTGGTTGGAAAGGGCAGAACTATAGTCTTTGATTATGCTTACAGAATCAAACACGTTCTCTGGCAGAGTCTGCAAACATTGCCTTATCATTGTTTTAAGTCATATGTAATAAGATCCTTAGGCTTCAAGAATCTCCACAAGCCAGACAACTATTAATTGTGGCCTCATATTCATCGAGAACAGTTCACATTTTTTAAGTTATATTTAAATGCCAACTCAAGCATAAACAGTTGAAGTTGATAAAAATGATTTGGCACTAATATTTATACAACTTTTAGTTGGTCTAGTGTCATAATTACTAAGGTGTGTATTTTCTTTGATAATTAGGGTTCAAACTATTATTTTACTTTTTTTTATACACAATCTCTTCCCCTAAACTTTACTTACTTTCCACTTGAGATTAGTTTAAAACAAAATCTTAGAATAATAATGAATCATATCTCAAGTTCAAATAATTGTATCATATATCAAGTTCAACATATAAAACCCACAAACTCGTAGGAAATTGAGTTAAAATAGATCCAATATCATAAAGGAAATTCAATTCAATCTCTGTGTTGAACTGAATCAGATTGAGTTATCTTTTGAAGTATTTTTGAGACACTATTAAAAAATATAGTTTCTTACTTTAAAATATTTAAATTTACACATTACTTTTTACCTAAACTTTAGAGTCCTCGTATTGTTTTTCATTTTTTAGTTCCACTCATCTTCTCATTTAACATTGTGACACACGACTAATTTTACTTTTTTGTTCTCATTCATTCTATTTTCTGATCAGTCATCGCACTCCTAACATTGTTCTTAATATTAATAAACTACTTTATCAATTTTTAGTTAATTTTCTAATCACAAATTAAACTTTTATTCTTCAGTTAACTTGTCAACAACTTTTATCAAACCCAACTTTTTGGTCAACTAAATGTCATTTTTATAAGGTTAATTGATGTTACAATACAGCCTAAACAATGCTACAATTTTATTAGATTGAGAGTGTGATTTTTAAAAGTTGTTCATCACTATCCAATGTGCATGATTGCAACAAACTGATAGAGACTAGCTTCAGATCTCAAACTCAATGTTGTTGCTTCAGATAAAACGTGCCAAGATCACACTACTCAATTATTGTCACTGTTCTAGGACTTTAACAGTGAATTTGAATCATAAACCTATCTCAATTTGATAAAAATAATTTGTAAAATCTCCTACTATCACCTACACACCCACATTCTACTGTGATCATCATTCACTAATGTCATGTCATAGACAACAGCGTCATATAATGCAAAAAGATGGATTTCAACATTGACTTTAATGACTAAAACATTCTCATTTTGATGTCATTTACATTTTAACTTTTTAGAATAAAAAAAAAATTGTAACAAGTTCATGTAAGCATGTACTTAAAATGCATATATTACAGATTAATTTAGAACTCCCAAAAAAAAAAAAAAGAAAAATTCCACATTTCCAGTGTTTACAGCAAATGTCACATATTTGAAAACAGCTTTTCCTCCTTCTAAGGTTCAAACTTAGATGTTGCTGTGTTTGTTTTTGGAAGAATATTGCTTCTGCATAAAGAAAAGTGCTATTTCTTCGTGTTGGGATTCACTGCTGTCTGAAGAACGTTGCGAAACGAATCTGTGAGAAAGTGGAAATAAGATGAAATTCAATAGAAAAGAAATAAATTATAATTTTATCCTAGCATTACTTTGTCCATATTATACTGCAAATTCATTTGAAAATATTTTTTAACTTTAGACCTGAACATCAACACCATAACCATATAGTACTAACATGATAATTAGTTATATAATATTACAACTAACATTATAATCGGTTATACTAACATATATATATATATATATATATATATATATAATAATTGATCATATTTATGTATCTATAATATAATTGTCTATATTTATATTATATAATATAATAAAATAATAATAGTTAATAATAATAAAAACGTTAAATGAAAAATAAATATTAATAAAAATAAATTCATTTTTTTTAAGAGCAATGAATAAATAAAATAAAAAGAACACTTAAGGAGTGTTTCAATCCTTGTATAACGCACCCTAACCAAGAAGAGTGTACCAACACATAAAACCAAATAGGACACTCTACTCAACAAGTCAGATCCAAGACCCTGGGGTTCCCTAAAAGAAAACAGAACCAACATCCAGGAAGAGAAGGACACAAAAACTAGAAACAGAAACAGATCCACATACAAATAAGGGAGGGGGACCAACTAACCATACCTCAAGCCAATGATTGGAGGCACAACACTGGAGAGAGAGTCCAATCCGAATAAGAAAAAGATGTTCTCTTCATCTTGTACTTAGCCTACAACCAGCTCTTAAGAAGAGCTAGACTAAAAATCTCATCAGCATCCACAACCCCACCCTTGAAAACCACCTTATTTTTATGGCTACAAAATTTCGAAACAATGACAACCCACACCCCTTTTCAGGCTCTATTAACGCTTTACTTATGGCCTAGTAAACAAAAACTCTGAAAATTGACAAAAGTTGCCTAATGTCTAACACCCACCTTCCCTATCCACCTGTCGCACTGATCCCACACTTGTTATACAACTCTACAGGTATTGAACAAATGATCAGTAGATTCATCACCATCCAAACACAGTGGACACAACATATTTACCAACTGAACTCACCTTCGAGCTAAGTTAAGCCTAGTAGGCAATCTATCCAGTAATAATCTCCATGCACTCACAATTACAAAAGAAGCAACACTCAAACTCCACAACATCTTGAAAGAATTAAAGACTACATAAAACTCTCCCGATTCAATATGCTATAAATATAATCACATACAACTTATAGCTTTTCTCCCAACAAAAGTAGCTATCTACCACCTTTTACAAATAACTTCAACATGTGGGAAAAAAATTACTTAATTTATGGTTAAAAAAGTGCTTCAGCACAAATAGAAATAGTAATTTTCCATTTAATAAAAAGTTCTTGCACGTTCTATTTAGATGTGAAAGTGTAAAAGTTCAGAAAATTCGAATTGTCGTTATTCAAATTTTCTTTATTTTCAAAAGTTTTTTTTTTTTTTAACAAATCAATTCAACTTTCTTAAATTTCAAATTCTTCATTCGAATAGAGTAATTTAATTTATACTATAAGTAAAAATAAATAAATGTTTAAAAATTAAAATATAAACATTACACTTTATGAAAATAAAAAGGGATTAATTTTAAATATTTTACAATCAAAAAATTAGTTTAAATAATATTTAAAAATTCAAAAGTATAAATATTGACCATTTTATGTCAATATTAATATTAATAGAAAGAAGACAAATAAAGGAGAATAGAAAGAAGAGAAAAAAAAAAAAAAAGAGAGAGGGAAGTGAAGAGGAAGAGATATGGGAAAGAAAGGCTAATAAATGGTAAAAGACCAAAATATCTTCCACGTCCATTCATCTCCTTAATCACTCTTATTCTAACAAAATAAATCGATCTGTGCGTGTGGGTGAGAGTCTGCAACGTCCGCATCACAAATCTAGGAGAAGAAATTGCGTATTTGCTTCAATTTGAATTAGAGCTTCTAACAAGTGAAAGGTAAGAAATTTTTTATGTTTATTAGCAATTTGTGAGTAGTATTAATGATTAGAGTAGTTAATTTGATGATTGGGTTACCGTCGATAGTGAATCTGCGTCGGAGAAGACGAACTTCGTATGAACTAGATGCCCCACATCTGGTTTACATTTTGCAAAAAAGTTGTAAACCGGATGGGGGGCCATCCAATTCACATTTTTCTCATATGACACCCTATCCGATTTACATTTTGAAAAAAATTGTAAACCGGACACAAGACATCCAGTTCAATATTTTTTGTTTGGCAAATATTTAAAAAACAGAAGGTTATTTTGATCATTTTTACAGAAACAATTTTGATATTTTCAAAACTTATGAAGATGTTGGATAAGGATATTGGAGTACACAAAGAATCCGTCGAAAGAATGATGGGAAAATGATGGAAAAATAACTTGGCAAAAACTTTGGCACCCAATATGTTTTACCTAGACCCCATCTTGGATGCGAAATTACTAAAATACCTTCTAAAATTTTTTAGAAAATATTTTTCAAAAATTTCCTGAAAATATTTTTTAAAATGTAAATTTTATATTCTGAAAAATATTTTTTAGAAATAGATTCGAAAATTATATTTCAAAACATAAAATTTATATTTTAAAAAATAATTTTCAGAATGTATTTTTAGAAAATACTTTTAGAATTTATTTTCAGATGCTTTATTTAAAGAGTATTTTTAATTTATGGGGTGCAGGTTACAATTAATTTTAAATCTAAGTTTGAGAATCTATGAACTTCTCCCTCTAAAAGAGATTATGTATTGATCATGTATTACACACATAATATATATATATATATATATATATATATATATATATATATATAAAAGAGAATATACTAAAAGTAAAGTGATTTAATTTTTAATCAAAATCATATAAAAATAACTAATTATGCAATTAACATAAAAACAATTAACTTATTTGCAGCTTCTTAAAGTTTAACCTAATGTGACAATTAGTTTACATTTTTCTCACAATAGTACTATCGTATTTTTATTTTTTATTTTTATCAAAAGTAGTCAGAGCAAGACTTCTTTTCCGAGAGTATTTAATCAATCTCATTAATATTTATAAATTGTTGAGAGATTTATATTTGTCACTCCAAACACAATGAAAGAAATATATATTTCACTAAATGTTAAGAACAATAATGATTCATTGCTTAAGTATCCATTTTTTTGTTATTTAAAAATTTATTTATTTTTAGTTTAGTACAAATATTCAATTTTTTTTGTTTAATGCTTTCTTGATCGGTATTATAAGGTCATTCATAAAAGTGTATTAATAGAGTTTTGACATTATATTAAAAAATAATCCTTAAATACTTCATAAAATATTGCTAATTTGTTTCTAATATTCTTCTGTAAAAAAAATATAAATTTACTAAAATCCAGCCATTTAGCTTTTTTTAAAACAATAAAAGATTTGATACGAATTTTCAAGGATAAAATTAAAAATTAAAGTACAACATTTAATAAGAAAAGGTTATTACATTGAAAATACGAAATTATTAAAAAATTCTAGCTATTTAAAATATTTATTAAAATTTCTTAATAAATATTCTTGGAATGTTTATGAACAACTGGTTTATGTTAATATAAAAAAGTTAAGCATCGACTTTTTCTTATGTGTTAGACTTTCTTTTTGAGGAATTTGGTGTTTGTTTCTGTGAAAGGAGAAGAAAGAAAAAGAAAAAAAAAGGGGGGGAGGGAAAGAACCAACTAATGTTGCTGTTATGTCACTCAAAAGAAAACAAAAATCTTAACATATAAGGCGACATTTTCGGTTCTTATTTTATTTATTTTATTTTTATCTAGATTTTAAATAATATAAGAATCAATTTTATTATTCTTATTTCTTTTTGTACTGCTTTTCCTGTAGCATCTAAACAAAAGTTAGAGCAATTCTTATTTATTTTTTACATAATTTTTATGTTTTAATCGTTATGTATTATTAATATATTTATTTATATTATCAATTCGTAAACTATATAAATAATTTAAAGATAATTATGGTAAAAATTATCATATAACTCAATTTTTTTAATTTACATATTTTTGTCAATGTAGAAGAATTAATTGTGAAATATGGAATGAGGTTTAGTAGCCCAAACCAATATTGTAACGAGCCCAATATTGTGACCAGTCCAGCATGTTGCCAGTGCCTCAACTATCAATGGAATTTTTTTTTTCTGATAAATAAAATGCATTTAAGATTATATTAATAAAATAGAATCAATCTTAACGTGTATTTCAATTTACACACAATAAAAAACATTTACCAGACATTTCAAACTTGAAGTTTGTTCATTTATGCCTAATATATTTTAAATTCTTAAGAGCTTTACAAATTAAATTCAGAAAATATATATTTTCGATTGATTTTTATTCAATATATAAGAAACACATACCCAATATATATATGAAACCAGTTCTACTTTCAAATATTATTGTCAACTATTATATTTTAATTAGGGTGGTATTCTTATTTTCCTCACAATTTTATTATCATAGATTTAAAATGTAATATATATTTATAGATGTGTATTTTTTATTTTAAAAAAAAATATTTATTCACTAATTTGTTTAAAAATAAACCAGGTTGAATATACTAATAACAAAATATTATGATAATGATAACACTGCTTCACACTTAATGCATTACTCCCTCTAGATTGTTTTAATGGAGTGTTTCGTTAAATATTAAACACACTATCATTTCTAAGACTTTTTGTTTTTGTTTTTCCTCAAATATTATTTAATATATAAAAATATTATAGTAAAACATTAAAAAATTTCTCTATTCCTATATAAAAAAAATCTTATTTTTAATAATATTTTTATTTATAAAAAGTAAAAAACAAAAAAATTAAAATATAAGAAAAGAAAAAAAAAACTAGTAAATATTTATAATAAATGATATATTAAATTATTTTAGTTTTATATAATAAAAAAAATACATAAAATGAAAGATAATTATATATAGAGAATTATAAAATGATGTAATAAAGACTAAGTACATGTCATCACGATAACGTTTCAGCAAAATTTAATAATATTTTTTTAATTCCTTAACAATCATACGACCTAAAAAGTGTTGAAGATATGCTATTAAACCAAATACATTATAATTTTTTTATTTGTTGATTAAGTTTTATTAGTCAAATTTTTAAAGAATTTTTATTTTATTTAACTTCTATTTTTAAAATTCAAACGACAATATTTTTTCATTTAAAAAAGTTATAAATATTTTATTAGAATTGTAAAGTTTAATACATTTATTGTTTCTGATTGAAAACCATAGTCATGTAATATTTGGTAACTTCGAATACACTTAAATATATAGTAAAGTTGAATATTTTCTATTATTTTATTATGATTTTCATATTTAAATATTTTTTATTTTTATTTAAATAACTTATTATTTGATTTTTTAATAGATAAGATGACTTTATTTTTTTTAACTCATCCATTAATACAGTCAATTTTATCTTAAATTTTTTCTGAATTTTTTTGTAAATTTACTTTTTTTTCTTTCTAAAAAAATGTAATAATAATAATAATATAAAAATGAGTGCGTGGTAGATAATTAAAAAAAAAAAAAAAAAAAAA
>Ga0209489_100722_pt1 | contig 65034 bp, 25 predicted proteins | sample SiratrowhiteBW_FD_187527 | JGI IMG/M metagenome (GOLD analysis project Ga0209489, IMG submission 187527) | Root nodule microbial communities of legume samples collected from California, USA - Siratro white BW (SPAdes) (version 2) | ecosystem: Host-associated > Plants > Roots > Nodule | place... | reverse complement strand
AAGGTAATCCGTCGTTTTGGCATGGAGAAAGCCAAGATTGTTTCCACCCCTCTTGCAACACATTTCAAGCTTTCAGCTGCTATGAGTCCTAAGTCCGAACATGAGAAGAAGTATATGGAAAATGTTCTATACTCAAGTGCAGTTGGGAGTCTTATGTACTTAATAGTGTGTACTAGACCCGCATAGCTCAAGCCGTTAGTGTGGTGAGTATGTACCTTGCTTGTCCTGGAAAAGGACATTGGGAAGCGGTAAAATGGATCTTTCGCTACTTGAAAGGTACTATTAATGCTTATTTGGAGTTTGGAGGAAATGGGATACTAACTGGTTATGTGGATTCGGATTTTGGTGGTGATTTAGATAAGAGGTCTTTGACGGGTTATGTTTTTACTCTTGGAGGATGTGCAATTAGTTAGAAGTCAATACTTCAATCCACTGTTGCACTCTCTAGCACGGAAGCAGAGTACATGGCAATCACGGAGGCTATTAAGGAGGCTATTTGGCTCAAGGCATTTCTTGGTGAGCTTGATTCTCTTGGTGATCCTATCATAGTATTTTGTGACAACCAAAGTGTCGTTCATTTGACAAATGACCGGATGTTCTATGAGAGGACTAAGCAAATTGATATACGGTATCACTTTGTGCGTGATGTGATTTTTGAAGGTAATGTGCTTGTGAATAAGATTAGCACCAAAGAGAATCCAGCTGATATGCTCACAAAGCGTCTTCCCATTGCAAAGTTCAAGTTTTGCTCAAAGACAATTTCAGTCTTTTGTTAGTTTGTTTTTGAGTTTGTTTTAGTTAATTTTATGTTTATTTTTTAGTTGTGCAATTCGGCTCAAGGTGAAGATTGTTATATGTTGACCCGAATTTACTAGTTTACCCTTTTGTATTTAGAGTTTTGAATATTCCCTTTATGTATCTGACTTTTCAATTAAGAAAATAAGAAAACCGTTTTAACAAATATAAAATTGATTTATCTGTATTTATCTATTATATTTAGATAAAATTGTTTTTAATTTTATTAACATCTAATTGAGTTAAGACTAAAACCAATTATTTTTCATCTCCAACATATTTTATCTTTAATTTTAATTTTCATATTTAAAGTTATATGATTCATTTAACTTAACAACTAAAAAACTTAAAAGACTACACTTAAAAAGAAAGTCAATCAAAGAGTAAAAGTAATTGGGATTTAGGATAAAAAAATACTAAAAGATAATTAAAATTAAGACATGAAAGAAATAAAAAAATATTAACAGAAATAAAATTTTAAAAAATTTAATAATGTAAAGTTGCGGAATGACTGTTAATTATCTTGCATGGAAAAAGGAGCGGCATTTAGAAAGTAAGTAACAGTGTTGGTTGAAAATAATATCTTTTGTGGAATAACTTGAAATATATATATATTTTAAAGAATCTGATCAAAACGTTGAAGGCAGAATATATGGAGAAAATGATGGTTCAATTCTGAAAAAGGTTGATTCTGTCAGCGTGTTGCGTTACCTCGTTTTGGTAGATCAGGACAAAGGATGAGGGAAGAAGCTCACCGTTTTCGGAAAAACAGGAATAAAATTACTTTTTTTTTCTAAATTTAATTGTAAAATAATTATAAACCAAGAATCAGTTCTTTAGTACAAAACCAAATATAACAATTGTTTAAAAATACCTAAATTGATATTTTAATATAATTCTGGAGAATTTGATACAAAACAAAACACTCACTCGTTATCAATAGCCAATTTTCAATTCCTGATCAAATTTTGGTTAGTTAATCTGTTCTTTGAGTTAATATCACTCTTTATGTGGACGTTAGATTATATTCTTAATTTTGTGACTTTTTTTTTTCAATAACTCCAGTAAAATACAAACACTGACCGAATCCCTACCATTACAGTACATGAACTTGGTTTAAAACGAAGATTTAGTTTCGTATATTAGAATAAAAACGACACGACAAATGAAAAAAAAAAACGTCTTGACTTGTAAGTTTGACTTTAGCTAATTCAAGCACCCCAATAAAGATCAATAACTTGTTAAATCTTCTTTCACTTTTATTATTACACAAATTCAATGAAACTAAGCCTATGAAGAAGTAAAATAGTGATGTGTCATACATAAAGTAGTAAGATGAAAAAAATTTGAAACTTCGTGACAATATTATGATAAAGTTTTTTGTTTTAGTAATATAAGATTTTATCTTTCTAATTTAGTTTTGTTTTATATATTTATAATTTAGTTTTATCTTATATATTTATAACTTATGTTTAGTGTTATATATACGAGTTTTTAATTTTATATTTTTATGGCTTGAATTTATTTTTAAAATTAAATATCTTAAAGAAGATTATAAAATTTGAAAATGATAAATCAATTGACATCTTTAATTATATAAAAAAAATAAATTATTTTCTAATCAAGTACATGTATATAGAATAATGTTAATCATTCTAGTATCAACAATTAAATTTAATCTTTCAAAATTTAAACTAATAAAATTTTATTTAAGATCAACAATGTTTTAAAAAAAATTAAACAAATTAACTTTATTATATATTAAAAAAATATTTAAATAAAATTATGATAATTTAATAAATAATTTTACATCACAAAAATTTTTAAATAAAAATATTATAATTTTAATTATTTTATTAATTTTAAAAATACCTCGCTGTTTAAATTCAAGCTTAAAACCTTGAGCCACCATATATATAGTTTATTAGAGTAATTAAATAATAATAAATAAAAGTAAATCATAATTACACGACATTTATCAAAATTCTACATAAAAAATAATTAAACTATATGTAAATAGGTATTAAAAAAAAACACATGATTTTTGCATTGGAGTGCAGACATCATGGAAGGTAACAATTGAAACGTACGTAGCGCCACATCAGATTTGGATGAAGTTGTCCGCAAACTCTCCTATGTTTGAACACGTCATGCAAATGTGCCCCTTTTTAACTGCTTAATTTAATTTTCTTATACCACATTTATGTCATATGTAATTTTTACGCGTTTCTCTTTTTTATTGTCTTTCAAGAAGAATTGAAAAAGATGCTGCATAGAAAAAGTGTAAAATAGTTAATATTATTTGTTTTTGTAGGTATTATAACAAATTTATAAACTTTTATAATAATTATTTCACACAACTTATTAATTAAATAATAACTTTTAAATTTTATTGAACAAGACAAATAAACTAGCTACTAATTTATATAATTAACTTATGAGCTAGTTTGATTATATTTAAAAGTAATTTAATGTTTAGACCTTTTAATTCATTTGATTTTTTTATTATCATCGATTATTTTACTTATTATTATCTATTTCAATCTTATAGATACATAATTACTACCCTATTTTAAAAATATGTTAAGTTATTTTTTTTTTCAATTTTAATTAAAAAATATAACATTTTTATTACATGAAATTAAATGAAGATATATAAAAATTATAAAGAAAAAAATAGAAATATAAAATTATGAAATATATATTTAAGTTTCTAAAAAATAAATAAAAATTAAAGTTAATTAATACTCATAACGTAAGCTCATTTGAATAAAATAATTTATTCATATAAGAAAACGTATAAAACTTTTAATAATAAATAGAAAAATCGAAAAATGTAATAATAACTTAACTATTTAAAAAATATAAAATTCTAATTATATAATAACGTACTTATTTTAAAAATATAAATTTCATTTATATAATAATTTTTTTGTAATTATATTATTTTTTTATGCCATTTACATTTATTAATTAATTTATAAACCAGTTTATCAAATATTTATATTTTAATAAGGCTGAAATTTCTAAATTAAGAAACTGTCAATTACGTATCAGCGACTTTTGCTAATTCCTTTTTTTAACCTTTATTTTAGGATAATTATTTTAATGATCTTTAATTGAAAATATTCTGCAAATTAATATAGAGTGCATTTTCTCATAAATAATGTTGCTTATCAGAGAAGATGCTGAGTGTTTGCTAGGGTGGACAGGAGGAGCAGAGGATAGCTAATACCTCACCCCGCACTTGACCGCTCTGCCCGTGGCGTGGCTTTGGGATAGGATCTAACCATGGTTATCCTGAACCACGGTTACTCTCAACTCTAGTCAAGATAGGGTGCCACTTAACCCTATAAAAAGGGCAACTCATTCTTTTTAATTTCCATCCCATTACCAAGTGCATTTACATAAGCTTGCACTTTTTCCTTCTTTCTCGATACAAATTATCGTCCTTCTTCTCTTCTAGTTTTCCTCACCTCTGGTACAATTTTTTTTTCTCTAGTTCTTCCCTCCTTAGCACCATCTTTTTCATGTTCCTTTACTTTCATCTTCAACCCTACGTGCATGTCTGTCTCAAACTTCACTCTGCATTATTTTTATCTTCTTACTTTCATTAATTTTGCAGAGAGAGAAGGTTAGGATGGCATCCAACGGGAATGGCATCGTTGCCAACGGTAACGGAACCACTACGAACGGACTGGCCAAGATTCAGACGCAGAAGAAGCATAACGAGATTTGTCACGACGACAGCGGTCCCACCGTGAAGGCGCAGACTATTCACGAGCTTCACTCACTGCAGAAGAAGAGGTCTGCTCCCACCACACCCGTTACGGGTTCTCAGACTCCGTTCGCCACCATTTCGGAGGAAGATCGTCATAGGCAGCAACTCCAGTCAATCAGGTTTATATAATATTTTTTCTTTCCCATATTTACAACGTTTATGGCCTCCGGAAAATAGGAAGGACCAGACAAAAGAAAAGGACAGTTTCATAATAACTGCCTGTTTTTCTATTTTTCATATTCATTTGAACAGAATGACTGTTACGTGTATTTCCTATCACGTAACTATTAAATAAAAAAGTGTGGTAAGGTTTTTGGAATTAAAAATCAGAGTAGCACTTTAATAAATTGTTTTATGATGTATTATTTTTATTAGGATTTATAATATATATTTTCATCTGTTTCTCTATATTATATTTTATATTATGTTTTTCTTGGTTAGGAATCATTCTTCTTTATTATTTATACTTAAAATATCGTGAAAAAAGAAATAGAGAACATGACCGAGCGGAAAATCCGTTTTAATTTAGAGTTTAAGAATAGATGTTAGGAGAAAGTGTTGTGGGACCCAATGTATTTAGTAGATCCACGTGTAATATAACGCCATGACTAAGAAAGTAAGGTGAATCAGACGGTGGCCAGAGTTTGATGATGTATTTGGTTGACTTTGATGGAGTGGGACCCGATCTAAGTGGTGTGATGCAAGCACTTCATTTTTATTGTTTGTATATGAATTTTTTGCGAAGTTAAAATTAAAATTGTGAATGATGTTTTGGTTGTGTTTTTGAAACAGTGCATCCCTGGCGTCACTGACGAGAGAAACAGGACCGAAACTGGTGAAGGGAGACCCAGCTAGGAAATCAGATACACAGGTTACTCACGTGCACCATCATGTCACCCCCACCATTGCTGTCAGCGACAGTGCTTTGAAATTTACTCATGTCCTCTACAATCTCTCCCCTGCTGGTACTTCCTGCTCTGAACCTTCATAATGATGCTTTTTAATCATCTCAATTTTCTGTTTTGACATTATCATTAAGGCCACATAGTCCCCTTAGTATTTTATGTACATAGGACTTAGACGTGTTCCTCTTTTGAAATTTCAAATTTAATTGATGTCACTCGTAGCCTGATGGTACATGATTTATCATCAATTTTGTACCTGCGGTGTACGAAAAAATTAGTTCAAACATGTATTTGAACTAGTCAAGTGTCAAGCTTTTTCGTTATATAGATAATCAAGTTTTTAATGAAATATATATCAAAGTTGATTAGTAAAATTGTGAGGGCATATATGTACCAGATAAAAAATTGTGGTCAAGCTGATTCAAATACTAATTATTATCAATACTGCAGGCAACTTTTGTTTAATTTAATTTAATCAATTCAAAAGTCCAATGTTTTTGTGGCCGACAAAATTTTGAAGAATTTCCTAATGAAAGGAATGTTGAGCCCACTCTTCATGGGATAGACGTGACGAAATCCCATGAATATCTTGTTTAATAGAAATTTCTCTGACTAAAGTTTTTAATTTTTAGAAGCTATATATACTATTTAGCTTGTTGAACACGGTTTGGTTATTTGGTGCAGAACTTTACGAGCAAGCGATCAAGTATGAGAAAGGATCATTCATCACTGCCACGGGGGCATTGGCAACACTTTCAGGGGCCAAGACAGGTCGCTCTCCTAGGGACAAGCGCGTCGTCAAGGACGATCTTACTGAGAATGAGCTTTGGTGGGGAAAGTGAGTGCTAAGTTTAAACAGCTAGCAACTATGCAGAATAATATTTGCGGCTTATAAATCTCTGTCACGTTATATTTTTGTTATGTTTTCTTTGTCTTTTTGACACACGATATTGCCAAATTTTGTATTCCACAGGGGTTCCCCTAACATCGAGATGGACGAGCACAGTTTCATGGTGAACAGAGAGAGAGCCGTTGATTACTTGAACTCCTTGGACAAGGTAATTTCTTCTTTCTTTAATTACTCTATGTACATCACAGATTGTGATGGGATGATATACTCGCTCAGTGATTAAATTTTATAATAAAAATACGGTGGTGATTTTTAATTAATATTTTAAAAGAACGGTCCATGACGATTAGAGAAAGGATGGTGTATCTCATCTTAGCTTTTAAGGTGACGTGGGGATAGTGCTTAGGTTGTCGTTTTGTCCAAGTGGTCGAAAAGTTTGCATGATTCCTTAGGTGACACGACACTGTGGTCACGTGTTTGTATCATTTACTTTGAATTGGGTTATTCAATCGTGTTTCCTACTTGCTTAGTTTAGTGGTGATTTTGCATCCGTAATTGTTCCATTGAGTCAGAAAATTATTACCCAGCCCCAGCCTTCATGAACGAATAAGCATATATGCTTTTTCTTTCACAAAACAGAACACCGAAGCCTGTGATGCGAGTCGCATTTCCCTTTACGTTAGTGAAGAATTGATTACTTCTGTTAGAAAAGCATCCAGCTATTTTCATTCATACCTGTCATATATATCTCCCACACGAATTTATACAATTTGGTTGATTATGGTATAGGGTTGGGTGGTTTTGGTTGGGACGAAAATTGATTAGATAACAGTGTACAAAAACTTTACCAAATTTTCAGTACAGGTATTATCTGAACTTTCAATAAGAAGTTTTTTTTTATGATAATTTTTTTAAAGAATAAATATTTATGGTAATTTACTTAGCTCAACTTAAAAATTGAATCCCACACGCTACTAATTGAGGTTGAGTTTGTTCGAAAATAAACAAAACATGATTGTCATCCAATTCATGTTTTACACACCAGTTCGGGTCATAAGCAATGAATAGACCTATGATTATTTACGAAATTATGCATTCCATTGAAGTTTGTTTGTTCTAGACTTTATTTCTTACCTTTGTGTTCCCCGAATTCTTAACAAATGTAAAAAGCGAAAAATCATTGCTAATTTCGTCACAGTGAATCACCCTTGCATAAGCCTTGTGGGCTATGTTTCCCAACGATGGAGGAGAATTTTTAATTCTTTGCTTGAACAAGAAAAATACTTTTACAAATATCACGTCTGATCTTATCTGGATGGAGATTCCAACTAACGGGATTCTAATTAATAACAATGTATTATCTGCATGTCCAAGTCAATGACCAATTTGTTGCTTAAACAACAAATATACCTTATGATGAAGGGCAATTCCTACTGGCAGTGTTCTAAATAACAATTAACATTGGTGATGTACAGGTCTTCGTCAATGACCAATTCCTGAACTGGGACGCGGAGAACAGAATCAAAGTCAGGATTGTCTCTGCCAGAGCTTACCATTCATTGTTCATGCACAACATGTAAGTGAAAACTAAAGAATAATTTACCATTGCCAAGAGTACTAGTAGCAATTGTTTCTCTCTTGTTCCTTCCATCCATCGAGACAAAAGGTATATGGCCCCCAGATAAGTGCCCTATCGTTGAAAGCCTTAATTTATACATATGCGTGAATATGATATAATACTGTACATAATATATATATATACATCCCTGCTGAATGGAGGAAGAGGTTCCCCCCAAGTAGTGCATGTTAGTTTAGTATAGTGTACAATTGGATAACTGGGTGGGTGACAGGTGTATCCGTCCCACTCCTGAAGAGCTGGAGAATTTTGGTACTCCGGACTTCACTATATACAATGCTGGACAGTTCCCGTGTAACCGTTATACTCACTACATGACATCCTCCACTAGCATAGATCTAAATCTTTCTAGGAAGGAAATGGTCATCCTCGGCACACAATACGCCGGGGAAATGAAGAAGGGTCTTTTCAGTCTAATGCATTATCTCATGCCTAAGCGTCAAATACTCTCCCTTCACTCTGGATGCAATATGGGCAAAGATGGGGATGTTGCTCTCTTCTTTGGACTCTCAGGTATAGTATCGCCCCATCAAAGGTTGCATCGGTATAATGTGGCTCCACACACCTTACCCCTGCCTTCCCTTACTCAGCCTTGCTCAATAATACTCCACTGCTTCTCTTGTCAGCTATATACATGGAAGTGTGTTTTAGCTTCTTGTGTCTCGTCTTTTTCTGCAATCCTAATGGATCCCCTTCTTCTCTTTTTGTTTGCTTTAGGTACTGGAAAGACCACTCTTTCTACCGACCATAATAGGTATTTAATCGGTGATGATGAACACTGTTGGGGTGAGAATGGTGTCTCCAACATTGAAGGTGGTTGCTATGCCAAATGCATTGATCTCTCCCGGGAGAAAGAACCTGATATTTGGAATGCAATCAGGTTTGGCACAGGTATGAATCTCTCAGTAACTTTAACTTGCTTAATCACTTCAAAATAAGTAATGCATTTTGACTTTCTTTTATCTTTCTTTCAATTGATTGGCAGTGCTGGAAAACGTGGTGTTTGATGAGCATGAACGCGAAGTTGATTACTCTGACAAGTCGGTTACAGGTAAGATGTTCTCTTTTTAAAGTTTGACGCCAATTTTGTTTCTGCAAGGACACGGACAGTTTCAATTAAATTATTTGCTGGATAGCTGACAGCAATAGCACTTAGCTTTGACTTGGTGTTGCCCATGAAACAGCTGACCTCATACTTGCAAGATGTAATTGAGAAGCAACATCTATTTCTATTATATATAATACCAGGTCACTTCTTAAAATTAACCTCCTGAAACACGGAAGAGATAAGGAAGGAATTGAATAATTAAGTGACAAGCATGTGACAGATAAACAATTGAACATGAACATTATTGTCTTTAATCAAGCAAGTGGACAAAACTTGATGGGGAATTTTGGGTGCTGCGTGTAGATTTATCTTATAATCCTCCATTACAAGACATCCCTGATGATAATTAATATCATTACGTTATTTATTGCAGAAAATACTCGTGCAGCTTATCCCATAGAATACATTCCAAATGCAAAGTTACCTTGTGTTGGTCCTCACCCAAAGAATGTCATACTTTTGGCATGTGATGCATTTGGTGTACTACCACCTGTGAGCAAGCTAAACCTGGCCCAGACCATGTACCATTTCATCAGCGGATATACTGCTTTGGTAATGTTTCTTTCAAATAACTATCTATTCCTATCTTATGTTATTTTGTTTGTTATGTAATTCTAACCATCTTTTACTTGTAACAACTTCAGGTGGCGGGCACAGAGGACGGTATAAAGGAGCCACAGGCAACTTTTTCGGCTTGTTTTGGTGCAGCATTTATTATGCTACACCCCACAAAGTATGCAGCAATGCTTGCTGAAAAGATGCAGAAACATGGTGCTACTGGGTGGCTTGTTAACACCGGTTGGTCTGGTGGCAGGTGTGTGATTATGTCATCGAAATTGAATTTCTATCTAATCCTAAATAGTATTGCAATTTGTACCCTACAAAATCTAGAACTCACCAAGTTCTCGCATATGTCAAACTCTGCAGCTATGGTCAAGGGAGTCGTATTAAGCTAACCTACACAAGGAAAATCATTGATGCTATTCACTCCGGAAGTCTACTGAATGCAGAGTACAAGAAGACTGAAATTTTTGGGCTTGAGATCCCCACCGAAGTGAAGGGTGTCCCTTCAGAAATTCTGGACCCAGTGAACACAGTTAGTGATCCTAGAGCTATCTACCTTTTTATTCTATCCTTTGACATGGTCTTTTTCTAACATAGGTGTTTTGTTTTTATCTATTGCAGTGGTCAAACAAGAAGGCCTACAAGGAGACACTTCTGAAGTTGGCTGGATTGTTCAAGAACAATTTTGAAACCTTCACCAACCAGAAGATTGGCAAGGGCAACAACAACCTGACAGAAGAGATTCTCGCAGCTGGTCCAATCTTTTGAGACAATGTTGTGCAAACGTGTTGTGTGTTAGGATGGTAGAAAAAATGTCGCCTTAGAATAATATTGTAGTTTCGGTTGGTTCAGATGAACATTTCAAGTTTTTATAAAGAATGCAGTTTACATCAAGTCTTTATTTGCAATTTTCTTCATTTTGCCACCTCCTTAAGCTTTTAACATTTTTGTGCTGCGAACTACTAAAGTGTTTCCTTCTTCATCACACCACCATACGTCTGTCATTGCTCTCTTCTCGTCGCCAATAGAATTATAATGCCTTCGTCAAATTCGATCAATTCTGATGTCAGTTGCCTAGGCTCAACTTTGGTATCTTAGAAACAAAATGTTTATTCTGTTACACCTTCTCAACAAACAAAACATACGGAACTTATGATGTCTTGTCTGATGTAGTACCTCTAGGCTTGTGAACAAGATAATTATTTAACTGAGGCAGACCACCCCTAACCAGGAAATTAGGTGATAAATTAATTATTCGAAATATCTTGCATGGAATGAGTTTTTCTTTTTTGAAATGAATAATTTCGTTTTCAAAGAGTTATTAAATAAGAAGTGAGCATATAGTTAATTAGTTTATAAATTTAATTTATGAATTTTTAATTCACAAGTTACAAGTTGTTTAAGCTAGTTAATAGTTTATGCGAGATATCTTGCTTAAAATGCTTTTCTTCTTTTCATTTTGAAATGAATTTTCCCTTCTCAAAGAGTTATAAAATAAAATTTGAGTATATATTTAATTAGTTTATAAATTAATTTAACCTTTTTGTAAAAGTGTTTAGTAAAATATATCAAAATTGCTTATTTTAATTAAGTTTTTACTTACAAGTTACAAGTCGTTTAACTTAAGAGTTTATGCGAGATATCTTGCTTGGAATGAGTTTTTTTTTTTTTTTTTTTTTTTTCATTTTGAAATTAATTTTTCCGTTTTCAAAGAGTTATAAAATAAAATTTGAGCATATATTTAATTAGTTTATAAGTTAATTTAACCTTTTGTAGAAATGTTTAATAGAATATATCTAAATTGTTTATTTTTACAAACTTTTGACTTACAAGTTGTTTAAGCTAGTTTGTACTGAAGAGCTCTTACATATTTAATTTTTATTTAATATATTTTTTATTACTCTTTATTCATTTTTACTTATTATTATTTATTTTTTAAATTATTGATATTAAATATTTATTTTAATTATTTCACTATTTTTAATATTTGTTGAGTTATTTTTTTATATAGTTCAAATTTAAATAAAAATTTAACATTATAGACTAATATTTCATCACATGATATTATGGGAAAGATACATCCAATGAAAATTGTAAAAAAAAATACAACAAGTGGTTTAAATTGAACAATAAAACAAATGTAAATTTTTGAAAATAAATGAAAAATGAATTTGATTAATACTTATTAAATCCACTGATCCAAATAAAATGACTTGTCCAAATAAAAAACATATACGAATTTTTAGATATAAATGAAAGGATTAAAAAGTCCAATAATAAAACGACTGTAGTTATATGCTGTAGAATAATATAATTTTTACATAGTTGAGTTAAATGCTGTTTGGGCACAGTGGTAATTATAAAACGAGTTGCAACTTTAACCTCTTCACTACATTGTTTAAGAATTGAGGATTGTATATTGCTCAACATAGAGTTTTGATACACTTGAGCTGTTCAATGTATTGCCTATACATGGGTTGAGTGTGATAATAATTTGAGATAGTTGAAGGTAGTGTGGGATATTACTTAATGGTTTATTTATGTGAAACCTATTTGGTACCCGTGACTACGAGGTAAGAAAATTAGATTCATGAACACTTATACCAACATAAAAATAATTAACAATGTTTTTGCATAGAATTAAAATGTTTTGGAGCCTTGGAACATTTGCATACTATGTACCAATGTTATCAATGAAACAATCACAACTTAAAAACATCACATCGATAGACTTAATTTTTATATTTTAAAACTAGTTAATTTAAAATTTATTTGAGCAAAAATAACAGTTACAAATAATAGTTTATAAATACGTCTTCACACTTAAAATAACTCATAATATCTTTTTATGAATATTTGTAAATTATAAATAAATTATCACGTACATTTGTAAAATTAATGATTATATAAATTTGATTGTTTGAAAAAGGAACATACAACAATAAGTTTTATTATTTATAATATTATAAGGAAGTATCCATTAAAAATATAAATAATTACGTTTCTCAATTTTAATTTAATTATATTTAATATACTATTAAAATTCATTTTATTTATATTTTTTTGATACAACTGTAGGCTTTTATACTCGGATGTGGGTAGGGTTGACGGTGGGGGCGGGAAGGAAATGGAAATTTCTGGAAGGAGGATGAAACAATACCTTCCCCTGCCTTTCCCTCCCTTCCAGAATCTTTTATGCATTTTGCGCGCTAATCAACAATTTTCACAACACTACGCACTGCACACAACAAGGTATTCTTCCTCTGTTCCTTTCCCTTTCTCAACTCTTCACCTTTCGATTCCCTCTCTTATATCCATAGCCTTAGTATTTTCATTCCACTATTCCAATTTATGCTTATTTTGCTTATCCTCTAAATTCATTCATATCAACGTAATAATCCTTTTCGTTCATGTCTTCCTGGCTCTGTGACTTTTCATATGCGTCCGTTGATCCTCCTCGTGTGTGCCAATTTGGGGGAACAATCAAGCGAATATTCTGTGTTTCTTAGTTTCTCAGAAGTTGTTTTTCCGTAACCCTAATTCTGTAAATTTGATGCTGGAGTACTGGGTTCGTTCATTTTGCTTCTTGTATTCCTATTTTAACACTGTCACTTGCAGTGGCTGAGTATTTCAGCTTCGAAACTAACCTCGATTTACATCGCTTTGTGCTTTAGTACCGATAGAGAATTCTTTCGATCATTCAATTTATGATTTGATGTCCAATTGTTTTGTAGCAGTTGGTTCTCACCTTCATCTAACTACAATGCGGGACTACGATAGAGATGTAAATGACTTTCAGGTTTGAGATTCCCGCTATTTATTCCTCAATTTAATCAGCGTGCTATCTGTTTTATGCAGCGTTTTTGCCTTCTAATTATTCTCTTTGAGAACCACAGGGTTACGATGATTATGGGGACAATGGACTGGAGGGAGGGGACGAATATGAGGAAAATAGCGAGGAGGAATACGTAGAGGAAGAACCTCCTAAGCTGACAAAGGAAGAACTGCATTACCTTGAACTGAGGCAGAAGTTGAAAGAATCGATCAGAAAGCAGATGAGAAAGGAGAATGGTAATTCCCTTTCAGATTCTACCACAAAGAATGAACTTCCTCATGATAAGTGAGTACTGCTAACATCTCTTGGGCATATACATAGTCATAAATGCATAAACCACTTTAAATGTAAAGGCTTTGATGAGTTACAATTCTAACAAAGTATCCTATATTAATATTTGATTAGAGATCTATTTTAGTCATAAATACATAAACCACTTTAAATGTGAAGGCTATGAAAGAGTGCAATTTTTTTGTGCTACCAAGTTAATTTGCAACCATCACTTACTATAGTGTACGATTGCATTGGGGCGTGCTGGCATTTGGTTGATGAATTTGCTTTTTTTTTCTTGGTGGCAATTATACGAGTTGGTTGTTTCAAGAATATAAATCCGATATCTTATGTCCTACATGTGCGAAACCTACTTTTCAGACAATTTTTCAGGCTACACCCCCCATATTTTTATGGATACACTGTACTTTATTTTACCATCTTTTGTTTATTCTTTTAACTGAAGCTCTTATTTTTAATTTTTTTTATGACTATTTGCTTTTGTCTTTTTTCTTTTTAGTTTTATTTTCAAACCTGTAGCTTATAATTTTGGGGTGTTTGTTCATCTTCTTACACTTGTGGCGTGTGGCTAATAACCATGCATGCTTTGCACTCTTCATCAATATGGCTGTGGTTGCTTAGCATTGATAAAATTGTAAATTCAGGAGCACTTTTAATATATTGTCTTCAATCTTGTTGTTGCTGCAGTTATGGTTCCTTCTTTGGCCCCTCTCAACCAGTTATTGCTCAGAGAGTAATCCAAGAGAGCAAGTCATTGCTAGAAAACCAGCTTTTATCATCTAGGCTTTCTAACTCGTCCAACATTGTATGTATTCGGTGCCTTCGATTTTTGTATTCCTTTTTAATATTTTTTTAATGAAATTCCGTATTACACAAGCAAGCTTCATTTTGAGCTGTTATGATTATTATATGTCAAGTGTTTTTAATGTGATTTCATGCGTTGACATATTGGTTGTTTGGGGTCATATGGCAACTGCACTTGTTTTCCTTTCAGCAATTTAACCAAAAGTTAAACCAATAAGTAAAAGGAAATAAACAGTAACTCTATAAACTGCTTAGTGGAAATATAGCATTTGATTCCTTACCCGCTCTTTCGTGCCATCACATAGTTAGAGGAAGGCCTACATGAGTTCTTGATGGTCCTAAGAAAACAGTAAGAGAGGGAACGAGAAGGAAGAAATCAGAGTTTATTGCTCTGTCAAGGAAAGAGGTTCCTTCAAACAACTGAAACATAGTTCTCATAAAACATTCCTCAAATTACCCTAACTCTCCTATGCAATTCTATTTAAAGGCCCCTTACTCATAACTGCTGTAACAACCGTAATAGTCACTTGCCCTTTTAACTGACCAATACATTCTCCGGTATATGTCTAATATATGAGCCTCTTGGTTCCTAACAGCTTTGATGGTTAATATGTGGTTTACACACACACACACATATAAATTTTAATTTGTACTATTTAATTCGATGTATAAATCTGTAACTCTGTTGATATGCTTTGGGATTGACATCCAATTGTGGAACTCCCTTAAAAGTTACCAGTGAAGTGTGAGAATGATCAGAGAATTGGCATGCTCTGCTTCTGTGAATGCAAAACTCAGTTTTTTTTTTGCTAATTTGTCCTTTATGTTTTTTAGCATTTTTCAAATTGTAGTAGTGATATGTTTTTGTTTGCTTAATGGCTTTATCTCCATGTTTTTCCCATTACTAGGAATAAGTAGCTTCTAGGTGTTCTTTGATGTTTTTTTTGTAGCTTTCTGATATTAATTCTGTCTGCAGAACAAAAGCACAAATAAAGTATCTAATGGTGTATTGAACTCCTCAGTTCGTCATAATATTCCACCCAAAGTCAGTGAGGTATTGTGGCTATTTAATAAAGTTCTATTGTAGCTTTTAAGCTACGATCTTCTGAAATGATTGTGATGAATTGTTGTGTTCTAGCAGAAGCAGGTTAAAGCCGAGAAACTCAAGGTTACTAGAGATTACTCATTTCTTTTGTCTGATGATGTGGAGCTTCCTCCTAAGAAAGAACCCCCATCTCAAAAAACACTTGTTCATAATTCTGGTAATTTATCACTTGGTTATATTTTTATATGGTGATGGGGGATTAGAAAGTACTATACTGTAATTGGGGAAACTTACAGGGTTTTTTGCTGTTGTTGAAGAGGAACGGTCAGGTCAAGTTGCTGGGAAGAGTGTCAATGCTGGCAAGATTCTCCGTGGCAGTGATGAGAATAGAAAACATGTTACTGGGCCTGGGCATTTGGCTCCTAAATCAGGGTCCAATTATAAGATAAGTTCTATCAATAAGTACGGTAAGGCGTCTGTGGATTCTACAAAACAATTCAGTAGCAACAGTGGGAATGGACCGGGTCGGCCTTTAAAGATGCCTGTCAGCAGTACCTTTGGGAATAAGTCATTAGCACCTGATACAAAAAATCCTGTAAATGGTGTGCATAAACCACTCTCCTCAAACATGCATTCTGTAAGTGGTGCACAGAAGCCACTCTCTTCAAAGATGCACTCTGTAAATGGTGTGCAGAAACCACTCTCTTCGAAGTTGTATTCGTCTGTGCCAAAGCAGAGTGTGGAACAAAGAAACATCCTAAGAGAACAGAATAAACCTAAAATGATATCAAAACATCCAGTGACATCAACCAAAGCTCAGGTGTAATGTTATATAAATATTCACACTCATCGTGTTAAGGATTTTTGTTTCTTTTGAATTTGTTCCATAGTGTTCCTTATCAACATATTTATGTTCACTTGCTTGACAGACAAATAAGCCACTTAAACAAATTCCAAAGATATCTAATTTGCAAAGTCGCCATCCTAAGAATAAGGTGAGGAAACGATGTGATGACGAGACTGAGGATGAAATGGATGTTAGTAGAATGATCCGATCGATGTTCAAGTAAGTTTTCTATTTATATGTAGACGTTGATAACTTGTGCCTTCATTTCTATAGCATGAGAAACAATGAGTTTCCTTTATCATATGGCTAAAGCTTGCAAGTTGCTGATGTAGGAATTCATAGGCTACATGATATGTATGTTTCAATTGTTTGACTGAGGGGACTGGCCCAGATTGGAAAAGTGTGGTAGATCTATAGCTATAAAATATATTGTTAGAAGTTGCAGAGTCAAGTTTGTCTGAAATTTTTTATAGAGTCACCTCATCTTGATTTGTTATTGACTCTTGCTTGGGAATGTTTAAATGCCAATACCGAATACTGTTTGACTAAATAAACCTTGCTCGGGAATGTTTCTGCAATGTCTCTAACGCGAATTAGTGATTTAGTTGGTTGTTGGTGGTTGATTTCCTTGTACTGATTATTGGATATTTCTTAACTAGTGACTCGTTTTAATCACTGAGAATGTTCCCCTTCTCAGTACTTATGATTTAGAGTAGTCTATAATAATTTTGTTGCATTTTTTGCAGTTACAACCCCAACAAATTTGTGGATGACGAAGACGATGATGATAATATGGAGGTTGGCTTTGATGAAATCATGAAGGAGGAAAAGAGGAGGTTGGTTTCTGTAAGCTTAAAATTGAAGTCGGATGTTTGCTACCATATTCAAATCATACTTTCACTTGTTTATTTAGTTAAACAACCTAACTTGATGATAGAAACCTTTGGGGTGTGTTTGAGTTGTTAAAACTGAAGCAGAACATAATATTTAAATTTTCTACTCAATACGCTGGACAACTTTTTGTTCAACGTCAAACACCATCCAAAAGCAGAAAAATCCTCCTTATTTTTCTTCTTGATAACTTCTTTTTCTCAGGTCAGTACTTTACCTCTATCCTCATCTTTTATCTTCTCTTTTCCTTCTCCCAAAACTGTCGTGTTAGGCAATGAACGTCAAACCACAAAATGTTGTGCTGACTTAGCTGCCTGCCTGCATACTTGTACTGCATGCATGGTTCTGTATTTTCTGTATTTCGATGTGAATTAAAGTCACTCTTCAATTTCTTTCTAAAAATGAATCTTCTCTGAAACTAATTTATGCCTATAATTGTGTAACACGTACATATTTATCGGTGAATTGCACAACATTTACTTTTTCTCTGTTGCTCGTTGCTTTATTTTTCAGTAAAAGCGTATGCTAATTATAAGCATCTTTAATCCTTTTTTACCTAAATTAAAATCTTGAAAGAAATAATGTAGTTAATATAATGGGAATGCAAAAATATTCAATACATTCGTTTTAGTAGTAGTAATTGGGTCAATTATAGGATTATTAATTAGGATTTGTGAACGAATACCCTTAAATATTAAGAAATACTTCATACTATGAAATATTTCCCTTGCACACAAACACTGAATGGTTGTTGTGTTTTCAGGATAATAAAATATAATTTTTAATTTTTTTTTCTTTGTTTCTTAACTAATGTTCTGAGTCACTTGTTAGGATTCTTATAATCTGCTGCAGCGCAGAACCGTCTTTTTTTAGTTTTATTTTGTTGCCTTATAAATGCCCGTGATGTGATTATTTGAAAAGGTTATTTTTTTAGGGTTATGAGTTTGTGTATATGCTGTTGCAGTGCCATAATCGCCAAAAAGGAGGATGAGGAGCAACTTAGGTTGATAGAAGAGGAAGAGGAAAGAGAGCGGAGGCGACTATTGGCCAAGAAGCGTAAGCTTGGCCACTAGCGTTCTACAATCAAATCACACATCTAAATGTGCTTTCCACTCCATGTTGTTGTTCCACACTAGATTTGCATTTTCCAATGCATCCATGTTGATTAAATAACAAAAATGTGGAATTGATGTTGTCCAAAGGATTATGCTAATCGTATATTTTCTTTTCTGATAATATTAAATCATACAAATTACAGTTAATAGTTTCTACAGGAATCCCGTAGTCAATCCATTCAATTGTTGACAAGAAAAAAGAGGAGAGTTCAAGTTCAATTCCGGAAATATGCTAAAACTATAGTACATAGAGCAACTTGTCTTGATGTTAAGCTTCCTCAATGAATTGCATGATTCTTAGCATGTCGGATGTAACATACATAGAAAGGAAGGCCCCAAGTCAAAATAAAACTTGTCTTCAAAAAAAGAATCATACGAGGCATGAAGAGATTAGTTCGGAAACTTTACGGGGATATTAAATTTGTTTTTGACTCATGAAACACTCTTGACCAATCACAAAAATCCAATAATTATGTTGTTCGAAATCTTAATATGTTGTAGAGAAGACAAAGGGGATTAAAAACCATAAAGGAGTATTCTGAAATGATGACAAAAAAATGATTAAAAATATGTGAACAGCACGTATTGAATTTATCCTTGATTTAAAATTTCACAATTTTCTAATTTAATTTGGTATAAACGATACTGCCACAATACACGTTTTTCTAATCAGCAATAGTGCCACTATACAATTATTCCACAACAGAAAAAGCCCTAAACTATTTTGCGCATATTGGTTGAGTTTGAAACCAATTAAATTAGTGTTCATACATAGAATATGGAATTCAAATTTAATGGTAACATTAAATAAAAAAAATGTATCAAGCATATTTTAATTTAAATAATAATTATACACATACAATGTTTTTGTAAGTATATACATACACAATCTGTTATATAATATGCTCTATCTGTCTATCGTGAATTAAAGAAAAAAACAAGAAAGGAAAGGATGATTCCAATTTGTTTAATCCCCTTAAGAAATAGAATAGCAAAGCTTCTTTGAAACAATACAGCAGGAAATCATTCTTATAGCCATTTTATTATATTAAAATAGATATTTTTAATGGGCATAACACGAGGGACCAAATCTCTAATGTGACATCCAAACAAAAGTTTAGTTACAATATCATCATACTTTAAGTTTTATGGTGAATCATTCATACATATTTAATAATTAAAAATCATTTTAAATAAATAATTAATACTAAATCACAAATAAATAACACCGTCCAAAAATTTAGCAAAATTGAGAGAAGGGTAAGTGATGCCTGTTCAGTTCGGACTTGATGAATTGATTGATCAGAGGTGTATACTTAAATATTTTTGTCTTTGATGTTAAGCAACGCATTAAGGGGTGATCAAATTCACAGGCAGCACATGAGTGGACACGTGTTTCCTAGTTGGCTAATTGTCTTAGTGTTTATGGTTGTAGTTTCGAAATGCAATGATTTGGATGAGACACAATTACATCATCATGGACACGGGTGTGACTATCGCCATATCACTATTGCCTCCACCTCTGAACCTCAAACTCGAATCAGAATATGGGGACATTGTTTTTCTTCCATCTAGCGATTCCTCGTCTTCCACTCCCCTCCGTGCCGAAACCCATTGCACTTCCTCCTCTTTCTTGTCTGAGGTCAGACTTTCACATTTTTTATGCTTTACTATTATATTCTTAGTGGGGTGTCCTCAAAATCCAACTTTGATGCCTCAGAGACCAAAAAGTTTTCCCTTTTGCTCTGATAGTTCATCATTTTATATAATTCATCTCAGGGATTATTCCTGCTTAACCTCTTTGCATGGCTTATGTTATGTGTTTTCAGGAATAATGGGGATGTCAGTGGCTTACATGAATACAAGTAACATTTTTTATTCCTTATTTTTTTTTTGGTTTAAATTTAAATAAATATTTTCCTGTGTATGTTAGCCGATTCATATACGAGTTTAGTGGGAAACTAACTTAGGAATTTGTATCTTAGGTCAGAGGGCAATAAAAATGTGGACATATCCCAGGTATGTTGCTTTTGTTTCACAATTGTTGAGTTTTTCACATGTCCCTTTTACTCTTCGTTCTCTGTTTTTCGCAGGGATTTCATCGCCTTCTTAGTTCTTAATGTTTTCCCCCCTTTGTATGTTAGACAATATCCGATGATGGCCAGAATGTGAAACAAGATAATATTTGGCAATTGTTCAAAGAAGCTCAACATAGTTAGTTCTTTTACCTTATTCATACTTGTGCTTTGTACAAGAGAGGTGAATAACTTCTGGTTTATTTTTCTCGTTATGTAGACATACTGTACTTGAATCAACAACGCCTTGGGGCCATTGAAGAACTTGAGAAAATAAACAGAGAGAAGCACTCGCTACTCCATAAGATAAAGAAATTGGAGGCAGAAAAGCAGGCTGGTGCTGGTAAAGGTAAAAGGTGATGGCTTAAATGTTTAATAGCATGTGCTTTTGTAGCTCTTATAAGTCATATTTTTGGTCAAATAAATACGTGTCATTTGTTGTTAGCAGCCTCTAGGTTATCTTCTGTCGTACTACTGAAACATGATTCCACATACAAATGTTCGATTGCATTTGGTTTGTTCCCTTTGTTTAAAGGACTAGTTTTTGCCTCCTATATCCTTAAGTCTATTATATATAATGTGTTGAGAACCTTGGGATGATCACACCACAAAGACTAATTTTGTCCAATGTAGTTGGAAAGTCAAGATCTTGTAAAACCCATTAGAAATTCCCATTCTTTTCAGTGTGGGACTCTAGTCTCATACCTTGCAATTGAATCCTTACATCGTACCATGCTCTGCAGTCCTGGTGTCCATGCAAAATTCCAATTCCCTTTCACTAGTTATTGTGCAATGCCGGTGACCACATGCGCCGCATCTTTGCAGATAAGGGATGCAATGGAAGGCTATGATACCAAATGGTAAGAGCCTTTGGAGAACCACACCACAAAATCTAGCCATCATAGTTGGAGAGTCGAAGGCCTTGTAATCCCACACTAGAATCCCCACATTATAATAACTCAAGTCCTCGGCTTGGAGTTGAATCCTAACATAATGGCTTGCAGATATTGTGTTAGCATTGTTGAATTGTGTACTGTTTTTCAAATCTATGATAACAAAAACTATTATTGATACAATTTGTTGACTATTCACTGAACTTTATGTTTCTGTTTGTATTTTGTAACCCAGATAATATATCAACTTGTTCAGAGTTGCTGCTTCGGATAGATGCCATGGTCCTTAGCGGCATGATTAGCCTTGGAGAAGCATATGAGTTAAGAAGTTTGGTGATTAACCACAAAGTTAGTCTGGTGGATGTTTTTAATATCGTCTCACGCAAAAAAGATCCCGAACTTCTAGGAGAACTTCGTCACTTTTCACATGGACACAAAAAGTAAATCCTGCCTTCCTTTGGTTATTTTCCTCCTTCATACTTACAGCAGTTAATGGGTAATCCTATTTTTGTTGCGTTAAGTACCAACTGAAACTTCTGGAAACACTTCAAATTCTCAGCAATTTTATTTTACTTTGGTAGTTATAAACGGTGTGTAGCATACTCAAATTACTGAAAGAACTGACCATGAAGAGAGGCATAAATATCTGAGTGTTTACAGTTACTAAATGTATAAGCACTAAAACATGTAATGTTTAATAGCCTAGGTTTCTGCTGAAATTATATGCTATAGATTCTGGATCTTTTTCATGTTGTTATTTTTTTGGCTAATAACTAGTAGAATTAGTTACTATTTTCTTTTTTCACTTTTCCTTTCTCAGATGAAGCTTTTGAAATCTGATTGTCCTCTATTGTATCAACTGCATTCAGGAATGGTTTTCATATTGTTCACATTTGCACAGAAATGGCACCAATGGTCCCTAGCGGATCGGTAGCTTCATATGTGACTGGCATATCTCGTGCACTTCAAAGAAAGGGCCACTTGGTAGAGGTTATATTGCCAAAGTAAGATATTTATGTCCTTTTATTTTGTTTGCCATCTATGTTATTCTTTCAATTAATTGTCAATCAATAATATGAACATAAAACTTCTTAGTCTATTTTGTGCTTTGTAAAGTGTCTATTTTATATGGCTAAATTAGTCTAATTAATAGTTCCTTGATGTTTATAATTCCTTAATTTGGATGTATCTAATTTCATGTAGGTATGCAAGTTTAAACCTGGATGATGTGCAAGGGTTGCGTGAAGTTAATGTAGAGGCTTACTCATATTTTAATGGTCAGTTGCACGGAAATAGAATTTGGACTGGGTTAGTTTGGCTTTCTTTGTCTATTTATTTACTGCAAGTATCCATATAAAATGAATGTCAAATAATTTTACTAGTTGTAATGAAGTATATCAGAAATACTATTTCACATCTTTTTCCTTGTTTAAAATCTACTGATTTTCATGTATTCTATACTTACTCTTAGTGTGTGACAGTGTTGTTTATGGCATTGGAGTCACTTTGATTGAGCCAAAGTACTTTTCATCATTTTTTAATCGTGAGATGATATATGGCTATCCAGATGATTTTGAAAGGTGAGTTAAATAATATTTGTAATGATTGGTTTATCTAGTTTCCATTTATTATTGTTAAAAGCAAAGAACAACTTACGCTTCGAAGTTCATATAAAAAGCTAATCATATAATTTTGAAATGCTTTTGTTTAGTGGGGAGATTGATAAACTGAAATAGACTTTTGAAATGCAAGTTTTTCAGTTTGATTATAGATAGTTTAAGTGCCACAATTGTTGCAACAAAACATAGATGACTTAATTCAAAAATTGCAATGCTCAAAAGAATAGATGTTTAGTAGTGTTTGGATGGATAATTTTTAGAGGGCAATTCATTTTTACAGAAAATTTAAAAAGTTCTATGACAAATATATTGTTTGTACAAGAAATTTTAAAAGAAATTGAAATTCTGGGAACTTATGAGAGTAATTTGATTACTTAAAAGTAGAGTATTTCAAATTCTACCTAAAAAAATTAAGAATTTAAAATTCTTTATACTCTTTCTTCTCTGAAAGTATGTCTCTTTTCTTCATATTCTTTCTTTGGCTTGACCAAGGTTGGTCACCGATAGGTTTATCTTAGGTTAAAGTTGATTATAGTTATTTTTCGGTTGTCATTGTCAAGGTTATTTTTGGGATATACAGGCCAGTGTGATTTCTCAGTTGATGTTATGAAGAGTTTTATTTGTTAAAATCAATGGTGTTTTTATGTTGATGTCAAATATGATTTTTCGGTTCACGTAATTGACATTATTTTCAATTGATGTGAGTGAGAGATGTTTTTCGGCTAAGACCTAGGTCAATGTAGGTAAGATTATTTTTTAGTGGATGTCAGCTAAATTTTTTTTATTGAAGTTTATAGTGATAATTTTTGTTGATGGAGGGATTGTTTTTCGATTGAAGTCGCCAGTCTTATTTGGTGATAATTTTTGTATTTGGTAGTAATTGAAATACTCTACCCAAACAAGAAAATTAAAATTTAATAAATTTGAAATTTTCTTGTCCAAACAACATTTGAAAAATAAAACAATTTGAAACAAAAGCAATTCAAATTCAATGTTTTTTAATTTCCTGCAAATTGTAAAATTTCTATCCAAAGAAAGGGTAAAGAAGGAGAAGTGTTTTATAGTTTTTGCATACTAACATACTATTTCTGAAACCCATTATGACTGACTTTTTGTGCACTCAAACTATCTTCAAAGAGAGAAATAAAATGGACACTCTCGTAGTTCGTATCTCATCCGCACCTTAGTTTCTTGTTACAGGTGACAGGAAAGTAAAATTTGATCCAATTAAGTTTTTCACTAGTAAGAGAACTGAATTGTATGTTATTTTTATGACAAATATACAGCAGATGAAATAAATGCTAATCTGGAGATTTTAAGCTACAAATTTGTGCATAAACAATAAGAGGAATTAAGAAAACTAATCGCACCCAATTAAAATCAGGGAATATTAAATTCTACGCATAGTTGCATGTGACAACATTTTCCTTTTACCCTGGTGTACTTAATTGTCAATAATCTTAATATGATTTCTTTGCCATCAGGTTCTCCTACTTTTGTCGAGCATCATTGGATTATATGGTAAAATGCGGGAAGCAGCCTGATGTATTGCATCTTCATAATTGGGAGACTGCCATAGTTGGACCCCTTTTTTGGGATATATTTGTTAATCAGGTGTCTGTTCTTAATTTTAAATTTTAGGTAGTTTGATTGTCATATCTTTTCTAGTTTGAAAGTCTCTACTAATGGGAAGAAAGATATCAAGAGTACCGGCAGTGATAGAAGATGAAACAATAATTCACACTAGAGAAGAGGAAAAAAATTCATCTTAAAGCTGTTTTGTTCAAACTAATAATGAAACACGAAATTTAAAGATTGATTATACCATTTGATTTGTGGAGAATAAACAAGGAAAGGGAAATTGGATTCCAATGGCTTCAAATGACACCTCATTTGACAATTGATAGTTCAAGGTCTTGTTATTTGGTTCCCCAAATGGCTCCACCTCACCTTTTCTTGGCATTACCTTGGAGATCTTGTTGGAATAGTCTCACGTTATTTGTAGTTCTAATTTATTGTAATTAGGACAAATTTTAGCTACTGTATTATTAGGACATATTTTTATAAATCAAGAGCCTTGTACAGTAGTGTAGTGTAAATAATATTTAGAAATTGTCTAGTCTTGTTTGAACTTGCTATCAGAGCTTGGGTTTGGGAAATTGCTACTGCTGTGTAAAAATGTTAGCTGCTGGTTCCATCTCAAAATTGTGCTTTGTACGCTATTGTTGTATAAGTTTGTCCTTCACGGCAACCACCTTCGTTGTACACTCTGAACACCTGAACGGCTTCTGGTAGCCTTTCACATCATGCCTACCACTTTTCATACCCTGATTCTGATCTGTTTTGATTCTTGATTTTCCCCTGGCTTCAAGTTAAATTATTTTGTAATCAAATTCGCTAGACAAACACTCTAACCAATTCTGCCTATTTATACTATCATTCTATTACTGGACCAATGAATAAGATAGTTATTCTCTTTTGAACTAAGTAATTTTCTGATTTATTGTAAATTAGGACAGATTTAGGAAAACAATTAATGTAGTAGAGCCTTTTAAAATTCAACAGTGAGCAAATTTTTCTAGTTTTGTTTCAAGTGATCCCTTTCTTCATCCATTAAGGGGTGGAGAGCATGTCTCTGCTTTCTCTATCCTGTGGCTGATTGGAAACTGCACTCAGTGTCTTGTGTTATAACTGTCTTTATCCTTTATGGCACTTAAAAATTGTTTTCTCTATTTAAAATTTTTTTGCATAGGTTTTCTTGATATCTATGATAGTGATTTAATTACGGAAATTCTTTTGTTTCTGGTTCTTTACATAGAAAAAATATCTTCTGTAATATTCTTGATGATTTGTTTTGTTTAGGGACTTGGAGGAACCAAAATATTACTTACATGCCATGGCTTCAATACACAGGCTAGTCACAGATCTTGGCCTGTTGGATATATGCACAGTTGAATTTCCGAGCTTGACATTCTTCCAGCTGAAATTTTCAAGAAAAAATAATTTTTTATGGAGTTTATGTTTACATTTGGTCTAGTCAGTCTTGTAATTATTGGATGTGCTGTGTATGTAGGGTATTGAGCACCCTGATAAATTGGCCTTATGTGGGCTTGATCCTTTAAGACTTCATCGCCCTGATCGTTTACAAGACAGCACTAACAGACAACTTGTCAATATCTTAAAGGTGTGCTGTTTACCTTTGTATTATTTATTTTTCTCCTGCTTACTGAAAAGCCATTGCAGCTTTCTTTTCTAGTTTTATTTTTCCCCTTATTCTTGAAGGCGTTTTCAGGAAGCCTTGAACCTTGGACCAGTCTGGTTATTTTAGATAACCATTCAGTATGTGTCTCAAGGAAAGCTTATTTATTTATATGTATCTAGTGAGCACTGACCTAATGCTTTTATGAAATCTCAGCCACATATGCAGTCATGGATTTGATTCTTCCTAATTTTGGGAGTTGGGGGAGGGGGTTGTAATCATGAGTTTGCATTTATATTTAAATTTACTTGTTAGAAATTGTTGTGAAACTCCTTATCAGGCTATACGTTTACCATTTGAGACTCTCTTAATTAGGCAGCAAAAATTAGCCTTGCGTTGAAGAAGGAAAACAAGAGGACAATTTTCCCCTAGGTCACTGCTGGAAGAATGAGAGCCTTGCATCTTCATACTATTGAAATATGTGCATGCATGTCTTGTGATGCTTATGAACTCTGCTGCTTAGTCATTTGAGCATTTAATATGAAGGTTTCAAGTAGTTATTGTCTGACCCATCTTATGGAATAGAATAAATCTTTGTTCTTGCAGGTTAGTCATGTAAACACTTGACTTCTTTTGTGTTATATCCCTCGAACTGTAATATTTATTCATTTGAATAACATATGTTGTGCCATAGTCTCTCTTTTCTTTTTCGAGACTGTATTTTCTTATGAGAGTACAACGTTGAGTCTTCTATCAATTTGCAGGGTGGAATTATCTATTCAAATAGAGTTATAATAATGTCGACTATCTATCCAAAGCACATAATTGTTCGTAATCTGAGTCATGAAGTGGAACCTACTTTAAATGATCATCGGTAAGTATGCTGTCATAATAACGTACTTTCAATCTTATTTAGTGTTTGACGAGGTGTTATTTTGTCTTTCCTTGCAAATCAATATTAACTTGAAATAGTTAACAGAGTAAATGTGCTGGTTGATAAATATTTTAGTTAGTTTTTGAAAAATAGTGCCCCTTATTTAGTTTGATATTGTGTTTTCATAAAGCTTTTGCTATCTTTCTTTCGCTTCGTATTCGACAAGGAAAATTACATTTGGTTGCAGAGACAAGTTGGTCATTGCTCCTTATGGATTAGACAAATCAACTTGGGACCCTTCAACTGACTATTTTCTTCCAGAAAATTTCAATGCTGAAAATATCAATGGAAAAGCTGTTTGCAAAGTTTCATTGCTGCAGCAGCTGGGGTTATCTGAACATTCTTCTAGTATTCTTGTAAGTAGGTCGCCCCTTACTTTTATTTGTGTGCCATTGTGAATATATACAAGGAGAAAAAAGTATAACATAGTACAAACAATGTGAATGTGATAACTCTAATAAAGATTAAAAGATGTCCAAGGCAAGCTTAATGACTAACAAATTTTAAATACTACTGGAGTTAAGTGAACTGCAAACATCTTATTTTGTTAAAAAGTACTTCATGAAGATGGAGAGAATGAAATCACAAAGTCAAAACAATAAAACGTCCAAGGAAAAAGTGAACAGCTTTTTCCTGCGTCCCTTCCTTTGCTTGTGCTTGGAAATTTCTTCATCATTGTTTTTGAAATTATTCCTTTATTTACTTTTATGTATCTTCATTTGGAAATTAATGGTAAAGGCTGTTTTATTTTTCAAAGCAATATGACGAAAATAGTAACTTTATAACTGGTATATAATGTCACGAATTAGGAACATGTATGTGGTTTTACTTGGCTTTTTTGCTCATAATTTAAATTTTTAACAGGTTGGATGCATTTTTCCAGAAGGACGTGACCTGGATGAGAGAAGGTTGAAGGAAGTTATCTTGAATGCTAAGCATCACGATGTCCAGGTTGCCATCTCTGTGGAGTTTATACTTTTCTTTTGTGTTTTATTTTCAAAAAATTACAGTCTCATTGCTTCTAAGACTTTCTCAGTGACCGATATTGAAAAGAAGCTCCAAACATAGCAGTATGCATATGAATTTTTGTCTGTTTCTTACAGGAGAAACATAATATCTGTTGTTCCTGTGTTTTCATATTGAAGATAAACTAATAAAACCTTATTCAAATCAGCCTTGTATGAAACGAATCGGGCTATGGAAAATTCTTGTTTTAGTATTTGTAGTTTAAATCAGTTTGGAATAATTATTCTTTACAGTTCATATTTCTGGGGACCAGTGAAAGATCAGCCTTGAATCAGACACTCGAATCACTTCAGAAGGAACTCAAGGTAGTTCCCACACTGTCTTGGTTTTATATTTTATAATTCCTCGTAACTATTTGCTTTTTATTGCAAAAGTGGGGTTGAGCGTAACATAATCCTACAAAATCTCTACAAAATCGAGTTATAAGATGATGCTTGGACTTATTTATATATTATAATTTGGTTGAGATCCCCAAAACTTTCAGATATGCTACTGTGACAAAGAGTTTAGTGTTAGCAGTTTTGACTCCATTTTTTAGCAAACTGCCTGGGCATATCTTGTTCTACTCATTGTTCAGCAGAATGAACTTTTCAATTTAAATTATCAAAGCTGCACTATTTTGACATTATGTTCTAACAGAGATAGATTTCGTAGTTTTCAATGAAAAATTAATTATTGTATTCCTAATTTCCCCAAATAAATTAAATCAATGTTTGTATTTGTAACATAAAAAAGTAATACATTTATTGAGCGATGATATTACTTTAGGAAAATTGTTTCAGTAACATATTTATCGTTGTTCATAATCTATGTGATGGAGTTAGCGATATTTGTTTCCTTTTCTGCTACTAATGATTTGCCATTCCATTCAAAATCTTCAGGATGATAATCTTAAACTTTTGCCTACTTATGATGAAGCTCTGTTGCATTTAGTCTTTGCTGGATCCGACATCATCTTGTGCCAATCTTTTGCTAATCCTACTGACGAAATCCCTGTAAGACCACCATCCACTTTAGTGGTGATTTTTTCTCCACTGCTGTAGCACCTCAAGTAAAACATGCAGTATGAATTAAATTTGTTAGCCCAGCTACTAGGAAGTTGCTTAGGTGGAGATTGTTATATATCAACTGAATCTTACAATTTTTTGTAACCTGAATGTGTAGCTCATAGCATTAAGATATGGAGCAGCTCCAATAGCACTTACCTCTGATGCTAGCACAAGCAGGTAATCCATAAATATATTTTGTGATAGATGAAATTTTTTCTCTATTCTTGTTTAACACTTATTTCATTTATATCTATCTGCAAGGGTGATTCCTTTTGAGAGGAACTTCATAAACCAAGACCATGAGACTACTATGTACTCAAAATTGATCAACTCTAGCTTTTTGAACATGTCTCTCAGCCTTGCTGTTGATGAAATTGTATGTAGTTTCTAGTGATTTCTCCTTATCAAGTTTTACTATTTCTAGAAAATAACAATCCATGCAGTTATGATCCATGAAATTGCTTTCCTTTTCTTGTAGAGGACTAACACTGCAATGTGGAAAAGAAAAATAATGCAAGCAATGGCACATGACTTATCATGGGATGGTGAATGCTACGATCTTCATTTTGCAGCTTACTCGGCTATAAAGAATATGTGAAGTACATGTAATCATTTTTTGTTTAGTATTTCGGGATATGGCAGAATAGTATTATATTGTAGGTCAATAATGAATGAGGTTACAGGGTGAGACAGAAAATCCATCACAATGAGAGTGAAGGGGTTGGAATGGAAGCATAATATTAATATTCCCCCAATCAAGGGTCAGAATAATGAAATCTGGGTTACATATATCTTTATTTCGTATAAATTGAGAGGCAATTCCAAAATTCCAAAACATTACTAAAATGAGTTAATACTATTGTAAAATAACAGTTTGATATTATAAATATGTTTTTTAGTTCATTTTTTTAACCTTTTAATTTATGATTAACTTTTTTATCTTTAATTACGACAATATATTTATTAATGTTTTTATATGATTTATTAGATATTTTTAAAATAATTTGACATTATTAAATTCCATTTAAAAAATTATCTTAAAAAATATTGTTTAAAATAATATAGAAGTATTAAACATTTGATATTTTGTAATTTGTATTATGTAGTTTTAAATCATTAAAACTAGCATGTTTAAATTCGTATATTTTATTTTATTTTTATGTGTTTTTGTTGTCATTAAAAAATATTTTTAATATAAATACATTTTCCCATTAACTGAGTCAATTACTCTTAAATAACTTAAATTTTAAATTATTCTATTAAACAACTTTTAATTTAAAAATAACTTTGAAATTAAAATGATAAAAGTATCAAATAGTTTTTACTTTTTAAAAGAACTTATTTTGATGTTTAACTTTAAAATAATTTTAGGTCAAAAAACACACTTGGTTAAATATAAACTAAATGTGACTTTTTATAGTAGTTTTTTTTTTTTACAAAATTAACAGCCTTATCTGTTGGATTACAATATAAAATATTGGTACTATAATTGCATTTAAATTAAATTATGTGAAAATATTGGATATAAATTAGCAAACTAAATATGATCATTTTATTTATTTTGGATTTTTAAGAGTTTTTCTAATAAAAGAGATTATTTAAAAGAAACTCAAACAAACACTGATACCTATTTTATTCGAATATTCGTGTTGTTGAAAGCTTAAAGTACACGTTCACGACAAAAAAGAAGAAAAATTTAAAATGTTCAACAAGATTACACAAGGTTATGGATTAAAATAATTTTCATTTAGAAGATTAAAACGTTGTATAATTTTAATCAACTTAACCATTAAATTATAAAAATGCACGCAAATTTTATGCATGTAAATAAAATATCGCATAATTTTGAATTAATATAATTTTTAGACATAATTTATACAAAATAAACTTTGAATACAACTACATGCGTAAAATTAAGTTTTTCTACTAAAATTTATTAAATAATGTAATAGTTTATATAAATTAGACTAATATTAGTCTATTTGAGTTTGCATTCGCATGAAAAAGAAAAGAATTTCTAGATGTGATAGATTGAGAAGTGAAGGTTATCCGTTACCCTGTAATACGAAACTTAGATATTTATTATATTTTTTGTTTGTATTTAAAATATCCATAATATTTTATTGAGTTTTATGTTATATAAGAAAATTACGACGACTTCGCTGAAAAACAAAATCCAAGTTTATGCCACCTAAACTGAACGGCAACTGAGACTAAATAAACAGTGAATGGAGACTCATACAAATATATAGTGGATTACTATTAATCAGATGATAAATAAATTGAGAGAATATTTTTGTTTTAAAAAAGTCAAACTAAGGCAAAATAATAAAAGAATTGTAGTCGTTAAAAGCAAAAATGTAAGAAATTATAATAAAAATCATATGGATATTAAACAAATATTATTATTTGATTGGATCAGATATTTTATATTTTCATAAGACCGTGAATGAAACGTTATGTATAACAGAAAGGGAAGGGAAGGGAAGGATCATAGAGGCGGTTGAGTTTGGAGGAACGATTACGCAAATGAAATGAACGAAAAACTCGAGTGCAAGCTCACTTCAACCATTGTTATATACTAACTAACTTCATATATTTCTTTCTCTTTTCAATTGCAAACAATCAGAGATAAGGAGAAGAAGCTGCGAGCAGAGCGAAGCGAGAATGGCATCGGAGTCAGATCAAAATCCCAATCCTTCGTGGTTTTCGCCTAAACGGTCCTTCTTCTCACAAGCCTACTTTTTCATTTAATTGCTTCTGTTTTGCAACTTCAAATTCAGAACAATACATGATTCGCTGATTGATATGCTGCAATTCAATAGTGTTTTGTGCTTGGTGTTTAAACGAACTACGTTAGGCTAATTAATTAGTTAATTAAGTAATTAATTAATGCGTGTGATGATTTCAGGCTTCTCATGATATTTTGTATCATTAACTTGCTGAACTATGTGGATCGAGGAGCTATTGCCAGTAACGGTGTAAATGGAAAACTTGCAACTTGTACTGAGTCCGGTATTTGTACAGGTGGCAGTGGAATTCAGTAAGCTCTGTTTCTGCTAAACTCTATTTTACTACTGATTGTCGTTGTCGTCTTATTGTAGCACGATTTTCCACATTTCAGGGGGGATTTTAACTTGAACAATTTTCAAGATGGTGTTCTGTCATCTTCATTTATGGTTGGACTTCTAATTGCTTCTCCAATATTTGCTTCTCTGGCCAAAAGGTAAATTGCTTCATGTTGCATGAGCTTTTGCCTGGTTCTCATGCTATCCATGCCTGTGGATTGGCCATGACGTCATGCCCATCACGTCACAATGATTAGTTGTTATTACTTTATATTGTGTCGATGTGATAGTAATAGTTGTAGGTGTTGCATTCGTATTAGCATGAGCTGAGAGCTAGCTTATAAATTCAACAGCAAAATTTAAGTATCAGAAGATCCTTTACTTCTTGGGGTTGTTTTTATGACTCAAAAGTTAAGCTGTTAGGTGAAAGCCTAAGACATCATGTGTATACATAGAACAATCATAGGCTCTCGGAGTTCCAAATCAAGTTGAGGAACCAATCCTCCTAAATGAAAGCTTCAGGTGTCAGGCATAGGCCAAGCATAGGTTTTATCTGTGTCAAGAAGGAAAGAAAGAAAGGAAAATCCGTGACTCTTGGTATGGTACTAAATTAAAAATCCAAGAGTTCATGCTGCTTGTCTACAATTGTGTGGCCTGTGTTATCATTTCTCGCTCTTTTGAAATTCGTATGACTGAACACAAGCCTGTCTTGTCAACTAGATGGTTAAAATCCTGAGAATATGTACAGTGCAATATAAATTTCACTTTCTTCTCAATTCCAATTTGGTTAATGTAAATCATAGATGCAGGAGAGTTCTACGGTCATTTCTATTTATTATAAATAAATTGACACTGTTTTGATACTTCCATGATTGATTTTATTGCAAATCCCATATCGATTAGGAATTAAGCCAAATTATAATATATAAGTAGGATACAACCCTCGTCTTACAAACCGGTTTTGTGAGGTTGATTTAGACATAAAATTACTACCTATGATAGTATCAGACTCATTTAGAGTCTATGATAGTCAAGTTCTTTGGGACTATTATGTCATCCTGGACTCTTGTTAGACCACCCATAAATATCTAAATCTCACGCTCAGAGATGTTCAGTCCTCGATATAAGGGAGTGTGTTGGAGATTCTTGAAATCTATAAATTAAATGAGAATGAAATGGTGTCAGCTTTCAGCATGTTTATTGTGGTTGAATGCATGTCATTTCATTAAGAAGCTATATTAAAGAAATGCATAAACAATGGGAAACTGATAATGTGAGTCATGTTCTTCAAAAAGGTTAAGGTAGCTCAAAATAGGATTAAATATTTGCAACCTTCATGTCTCCCCTTTCATTGAATGGTGATCTAATGCATTTTCATGTTTGCAGTCACAATCCATTTCGGCTTATTGGTGTTGGATTGTCTGTCTGGACATTTGCGATCGCAGGATGTGGCAGTTCATTTGATTTTTGGTCTATTGCAATATGCCGAATGTAAGGGAATGTTTCGGTACTTTCAAATTTATAAAGCCTTGAGACCTTCGATAATTCACCAGTTTCTCATGTCACATTTTTTATTTGAGACTCTCAGCTGTATTTTTGCAGGCTAGTTGGGGTAGGTGAGGCTTCCTTCATAAGTCTTGCAGCACCATTCATAGATGACCATGCCCCTCCTGCAGAGGTTTGACCTAATTCTTTATTTCCCTTTCAGTGCCTTCATAATTAGTTGAAACTTTTCCTTCATGAATACAGTATTGCAGATTAAGTGTTTTTATTGATGACAGAAAACAGCATGGCTTGCTACGTTTTATATGTGTATACCAGCTGGGACTGCTCTGGGCTATGTTTATGGTGGATTTGTAAGACTACATACTTCCATAGTCTAACTGTGTTTAGAGGACTTGTTTCTTTTGTTTGATGGTGTCAACTTGTGGCTTTTGATTATACCTGTTAATTGTGTTGTGTCATTTTCTTGAACTGCTATATATTTTAATTGTTCTAATAATTGTTGGAATATTTATCTGTTTAGGTTGAGTTTGGTTTTTATTTATTGTATTCAGGGATAAAAGAGAAACACCTTAAATGAGAAGATTACAATGAGATCAGAGGATAAGAGATTTTCGTGATAAAAGAGATAAAAAGAATTAATGAAGCTAAGTTACCCAGCCTTCTAACTAAACAATCCTTAAAGGAAGCCCTTCCCAAAAGATCATGAGCTTTATGTCAGAGTACAAGCTAAACACCTAATTCTATCTCAAAGAAGTTGTTATGTGACACACCCCAACAGCCAAGAGGTTCAGGGGTAGTATAGAGAAATTATTCCTTTCAAATATACGTATAGGAGGAGAGGAAAGAAAAATAACTGCAGTGACAGTAGGGGTTGGTTAGAGGAGAGAGAAATATATAACAGAAAGTATGTAGCACTTGGGAGGGGAGAAGAAAATAGTGAGAGTGAACTTTGAGGAGAGAATTGGCCTCTCGAAAGCCGAATATTCATTCTGTATTCTGCTCTTACATACACCCTTTACTCAATATATATCCACCTTACCATTATACTCTATTATATAATCTGATGCAGCTAGGAATCACATAATCTGTTACATGTTCACTCATTGAACTCTCCTTTAAGATACAAGAATTGTGTTCCAATCAATGTACCAAAGAGTGACATAAAGAGCACATTGCCACGTTAGTATTCCACACATTCTAATTTTAGTCACACTTAACAATGCATAACTTCATGCGAGAGGCGACAAGATTCTCAAGGAAACTGTATTCTGTTTGCTTTCCATGGCAACGTTCTTTGAAATCAACTTCCTAAGACCCAAGCCGCCTTCTTTCTTAGGATGAATACATATCCACAAGTTTTCACCAAGTATTCATGTTTCATGTCGTCTGAACCTAACTCCAGAAAGAACTTATGACCTGGGCTGCAACACAAAGATAGGTAGTACAGAGGAATGCTGGATAGAAAAACTTGAATGGGAATAATCCATTGCCTAGAGAAAAATAAGCACATTTTCCGATCTCAAGTGCTTAGAGATTTTCTTCATATTGAGTGGATTACCAGCTGAGTAAACACTCAAATATTAAGGGGCCGCTACAAGGTCTGGCAATCTGCTAGTGATCCTAAGGTGGAATTACTTTGCTAGTCTACATTAACACGAGCCAAACCGCTTATAGACATCAATCTTCAACCTTCAATAAATTTCAGAAAGATAGAAAGTGAATGGATTCAGAAAGTATGAAGGCTTGAGTATATTTGATGGAGTTAGTCAGGGAAACTAATAATGTATATCAGCCATATTCTCAAATTAAATAGCCATATTTTCTGGAAAAATATTTTCTGTCTTGTTTTACCCTTATCTAAGGTACTTGCAAGCTTAAAACTTGTGCTCAGCTTTTATATTTATTACATTAATTGGCTTTTGGTTGATGTTACGGTATGTTGAGCATTGTTTATAATTTTAAAATCAATCAGCTTCATGTTTTCAAATAACGTGTAGGTTGGAAGCCAATTTAACTGGCGAATAGCATTCTGGGTTGAGGCAATTTTGATGCTTCCTTTTCCCATTTTGGGTTTTGTAACGAAGCCTTTGCAGTTGAAAGGTGGTCATTTTGTTCTGTTTGATGTTTTTCATAATAGCCCTAAATTTTTTTATTCTGTCACAGTAATTCACTATTTGATTTTTAATGTAGGTTTTGCACCCTTGGAATCCAAACAAACACCAACGTCTATTGAAACAAATGTTTCAGAAACTGGAGGTATTTCTTATTTTTTTATCTATTACTTTGTAATTTATTATGTATATTTCCTTATAATCATTTTTTAAATTTATTGGGAAAATATTACCTTCCAATATTATTTTCATAATAGCAGCTATAGAGAAAATTCAAAGACTGGACAAATTCTCATAAAGAGAAAAGGTTTGAAAAAACAGCAATGCTAATGAATATAATAAGAGAATAGGGTGTCTTTTCTTCATATAAAATTAAATAAGCATCTTATATTTTTTTCTTGTAGGTCACTAAGATACGTTAGTGGTTGTAAAAAAATAGAACACACTTGAAGTCACTATTTTGCAATATGTCCAGTTCGGTTAAAAGCTGTGCTGTGATGAATTATTTATTTTAGAGAAGGGGGATTGCAGTAGTACAACAACAAAGCCTTATTCCACCAAGGCAGGTTGAGTACATGGAATGTATAGCTCGGATATTCTATGTTTAATCACCTTTTCTCATAATTTCATAGTGTTATACATAATTTTTTTCCCTATGTGGTTTTCAAAATTCTGAATAACACTCTTGTTCCTAAATACTGGGACCAAAGTGCTCGTCCACTCATTTGACATTTTCTGAGATATCAAAATTCTGTTAAATAGCTTAGTGAGCCAAGCAATATCCTGTTCGCCTACACACTTCCAAACTTCAGCAGGATTACCATTAGGAACAAATCTACCATCATATATTCTTTTAAGGTTTTCTTCTACCTCTCCAACCTGAGTTCTACTGTAATAAGTCCAATTTTTTCCATCCTCTTGGATTTCTAGTTCTTCCATGCTACACATTGATCCATATCCATCACTGAAAAACTTAATAAAATAATTTTTGGATCACTTTGATATCATGATCAGTAATCTAAACTTTTTTTTCTTCAACCTTGATACATGCTCTAAATCTATTATTTTCCTCCCTCCATTTTTTTCTGAGCTTATATACCTTATGTTCTTCATTCTTTATTAGGAATTATCTTTTGAAATTTTTAACTTCATTATCCATTTTTATTTCAATTTGTCATTTTAAGGAAGAAGCCATGTGTGTCACTCATATTAGGATAATTGTTAGTCATATTTTTAGTATTTAGAACTTTTTCTGACTCTGCACTTCCCTTCATATCTGCTTTCCATTTATATAGGATAATTGCATTTTTTGGTGTAGTAAATAATTTCTATGCTCAATGTTAGACATTTCTGTTATAGATGATGGCATGCTTGCTGAGGATCAAGCCTTGCTAGGAGGACCCAAGTAAGTGGCACTATTGCTTTTGATTTTCTGAATTTTTGAAGCCCTTCTCTTTTTGGTATTTGTTGTTTAGTTTGTCTTTGTTTCCTATTTCTAATGCCAAGCTGAAGAAAATTTAGAAATCAGTCTTAGGACTCAACTCAACTCCTCAAAATCAGTTTGTAAGGTGAAGAGTCTCCAAACTTTATAAGCTCCATTTAAAACATATCTTTAGTTGCCATACGACTAAATTGTCATCCTTGAGGTTGCACTTAAGGCACCCTCAAAGAGGTTGCAACTTAGGCACACTAGGGGTGACTCCAATTAAGGCAACTTTCCAACAAAAATCCGAAGTCTAAGTATTAAATTTGTCTTGTGTGCATTAAAGAGAGCAAGAAAAATAAAGTTGTGGACAAAATTCAGCTACCATTTGCCATAGATTGTCTGAGGATGTGGAAGAGTAGACAATGTCACTTGAATCAATCATCAAACTTCTTGGTCTATTTAATCTTCTGGGAATGGTTAATATCCTTAATGGGAATGCTTTCAGTTCATCCAGAGCAGTTTTGGTACTATTACAGATTGACAGCCTTGTCTGGAATCAGGGTGGTAGAATGACAAAGAACACAAACAGACAAAAAAACAGAGACAAAATCATACTAACCCATGGACTATAGGAATACAAGAAAGGCAATTTCCTGTACTTGGTGTCTTGTTTCCTTTGTTCATAATTTAACTAAAGAAGAGAGAAGAAAATCATCATTTGTTAGTAGAAATAAGTTAGTTCAATTTTTATGGCTGTCAGTCTTTCACAACTGTCAGCTATAGCTAACAATAGCTAAATTGTGCCTAGCGGTAGCTATATTAGTTAAACGGTGCCAAGCGGTAGCACATAATAGTTAAACAGTGCCAAGTTGTGTGTGGTGCCTATAAATACATTGTTGTACTCCTATTATTGGGTGTATTGAGAAATTAATAAAATTTCAGTTAATTCCTCAGTTCAGTTTATCTAAGATCATTAAATATTATTACACTCATGCTCCTACTTTTAAGGAATCTTTCTTTTAAACTTTATGCGCACATATACATATATATTATGGTGAAAAGGAAGTTATACACCCACGTAATGGATATTACAGTTCCCCTACTAAAGTTCTTGTACATTTGAAATTCCCTTATGATTATGGTCACAATAGATTGCTAAAGTTGTTTCTTCACCTAATATCTGATATTTGAGTAAAACATTATTTTTCTCTTTATGATTGTCAGATCAACATCCAAACTATGGGATCAATTCACCAACTTTTCGAAAGATATACAGGAGCTCTTGCATGACCAAGTGTATGTTGTAAATGTTCTAGGTACTTCTTTTCCCTACCTGCAGATAAATACTTTTCTTTCATTTGTTTCCTGAATATGGTTGTTGTTTAAGAAAATTGGAACATTGTTATAATAGTTGAATGTAATGCACAATAAAAATAATGAATTTCAGTTTTGAGAATTTGATATTTTTATTTTCAATTCCAAACTATGGTATTTGTTTTTTCACATGAAAATTCAAACATTGCCAGGGTACATATCATACAACTTTGTTATTGGAGCTTATTCATATTGGGGCCCAAAGGCAGGATACAACATTTACCAAATGGTATTCTCATTTATTACCCAATAAATTCATGACTTCTTCACGTTAAATGTTAGAAAATAATATTACCAAAGGCGTTATTTTGAAGATTTTATTGAAAAATTGGTTTTTGAAACAGCCTTGTGGTGTTGATTGATGAACCTCACCTATTGGGACAAAACTTGGTTGTTGTTGTTGCTATACTTACAATTTGGGATTGATTTTAACTCAATCCTACTAAAGTGACTTGTAGAATGAGTTATATTTCACTTATATACAATATTTTAGTCATAACATCAATCAATGTGGGATCTTCAATTCTATCACATTGAGGACTGAACATCTACCAGGTAAAGTTTGCAAGATTGGACATTTGTGAGTGGTTCAATAATGACTTGATAGGAGGTGACCTAATAAACTTAGCAACAATCGTATGATACCTTTTTAATTTGGTTATATCTCTACAGTAGTCAATGTGGGATTCCCAACCCCTTTCATGGTGATTATTGGACATTTGAAGTGGTCCAATAAAAATTTGATAGCAAGTAGCCATTAGTTGATGTAGAATCTCCAACACATATTGTTGGAAAGCAACCTTAATTGTGGTCACTTCTAGGTCATCTTAATTCCAGCCTCTTTGGGCATTATCTTAATTGCAACCCAAGAGTGGTGGTTACACGTTGACTAGAGATATGGCTTAAGGAGAGCTTGATTAATTCTCATCTTACGATCTGATTCTATGGGATTGAGTTAGACCTTAAACCCAAATTCTAAGATGTTGCTCGAGTCTATCCTACATGAATTGTTGCATCATTTGCATTTGTCATGTTCCATGCCAGAAGCCTTGAGGGAGAGTATTGGAAAACTACTTTAATTGTGATCATCCATGGCCTGCCTTAGTTGTTGTCTCACTAGTGATTGCATTAATCACTTTGTCGAGGGCTGTGGTTTAGTCTCTCCCTAACTAGAGATATGACATAAAGAGAATTTATAAAGTTTGGATAATCCTCACCTTACAAACTGCTTGTGTGAGTTAGGTCCTAAATCCAAATTCGAAGACTTATTGACACTATTTTATTACATTCACTGTAGTAAGTTTTGTGTTGCACTTGGGCCTAGTCCTTTGTGGAAATTTGCTTCTTTGATGGTGCCTTTTTTTTGACAGAGTAATGCTGACTTGTTGTTTGGAGGCATGACAATTATTTGTGGGATTTTGGGGACATTAGCTGGAGGCTTGTTTCTTGACAAGATATCTTCAACCATCCCTAATGCTTTCAAGGTAAACTCAGTTGATTTACATTTACTTATAGTGTGAAATGAGTCAAATGACTCATAATTCCATTTGTTGTACACTTTTGACTGGAAAACATATCTTTACGTCTCATAAAGGTGTGGATTTCTTGGATTTGGATGAAGCTTGACCTAGGTGCAAGATATTCAGTTTCATTAGTAATAATAGTATAAATAGTCTAGAAGTTGAAGATTATTTGTTACACAGCCACTGATTAAATCTATGTAGACAAAATAGAATACATGATTGCCCCAATTTCATATAACATGAGTCTTTGGCACCCATTTTGTTCAGATATAAATATTAAAATTGGAGCAGAGATCATAACAAATTTGTATTCCTGTTTTCTGTATGGACAAGTTCAAGGTTTCTTCATCTTTCACGAGAAATTTTATTTTATATTATTAATCTATTCTCAAATCTGTAATGGTTCAATTCTATTTTATATAGAAGTGGTTAAGAATTTTACAGTTGCATGTCCCGGTCTTCTTTTCCTTTGTCTTGAATTTGACACTGTTCTGTCTTTGTAAGGGTGTATCTACACTTAATGAAATTTTTTGATGTGTTATTTCATTTCTTCTTTGGGTTCCCTGGGTTGCCATTGCAGCTTCTTTCTGGATCAACATTTCTAGGTGCAGTCTTCTGCTTCATTGCTTTCCTTTTCAAGAACTTGTCTGGTTTCATAGTCTTCTTCTCTATCGGTGAACTACTGATTTTTGTCACTCAGGTAATTTTTATGAATCTCTCATAGGATTAAATTTTCCTCTCTTAAAAAGTAGGAACGGCAAATTGATCGATTTATCCACTAACCATCCAAATTTAATGGATTGGATCACCATTTGTTAATGGATAGATATTGAACCTCCAACATATTTTTGCAATCTATTGGATCAAGTAGTCCAAAATCAGTGGTTGGAAGTATTTAAGGGACGAGTTTTGGACTTAAATAGTGTTTGGGTGCAATAATGTATAAATAAAGAACTTTATTTTCTAGAAATGTTTTTCTTTTAAAGAAATATAACACACTTTAAATGGATGGATTGGATATCTATTCAGGAAAAGTGGTTAATGGGATTTGTTTGATGGTATTTTTTAATTAAAGAAGTTACGGATGGATCGATTGATAGTGTTTGGTTTGTAAATGTTTAGTGTTCATTTTCTGTTGAAATTATGGGAACTAAACATTTTCAAACCGTACATTCTAATTGATTCAATATGACATTTCAAGATTACCTTTATTGGTAAAATGTTTTTTGAGAGAAATCTGCTCATTTAATATATTCTCAATTTAATTTCTTTAGTTATATTCTTATTTTATTAATATAGTCTCCATTTTTTGGCGTCATTGGTTTAATATTTGGTTGGTTATGGTACTATATTTGTAGGCTCCTGTAAATTATGTCTCTCTCCGATGTGTAAAACCTAGTTTGAGGCCACTGTCTATGGCTATATCTACAGTTTCAATCCATGTCTTTGGAGATGTGCCTTCCTCACCACTCGTTGGAGTCCTGCAGGTAAAACTAAGATTTCGTGATGCTATAGCTGTGTTTTGGTTTGCTCGTGTAGTTGGATATTTAATAAATTTTATTAGATGATTATTTGCTCCAAGAAAGTAGTGTGCTAGTGAAGTTCATCTTATCCCCGATGGTCTTTTTCAGAAAGCTGGCTATCAACTTGAGATTCTGGGAGAAAATACTTTAGACTGGCTCCTGAAAATGTTCCTGTGAAACGAGCACTCTGCAGAATAATACAAAGCTGATTATATAGAATAATGATTACAGAAGACAATTAACTAGATAAAATAATGGGCTAACGTTTTTAATTCTATTTCCTATACAGGCTTCCGGGAGAAAATATTTTAGACTGGCTGAAAATGCTCCAGTAATAGGAGCACTCTGCAGAATAATACTTAAAACACTAGCTGATTATATAGATAATGATTACTGAAGACCATTCACAAGATAAAAATAATGGGCTAACGTTTTTTATCCTATTTCCTATGTTACAATGCACCTAGCCTTCTTTGTAAGTGGGATACTCGTTCAATTATGTAGTTCTCAGCAAATCACAAGTTGTATGTTCACTTGATTTTATTTACTATATAGCACTGTTCTTTTTAACTGTCTTAGTGGTGAGTACACCCTCGCCAGTCCTTACATTATGAGAATTTCATTGGGTTACCCTTTGTTCTTTCTATTTGCCCCTTTCTCAACTTGGCTCTCCTTGTTGATGTGAAGGGGTTTCTAGTTTTCATCTGTTAGAAGACAACTAGTATGCCACTTCACTGTCTATTACAATAATGTAGTGAGAACAACACATTTCTGTTTACATTTTGATGTCTCCATTGTCCAGATTTGCTGACTTTATATTCTTGGCATATTTGGCCTTTTTCATGCAAATAATTTAGTTTAAAGCGTTGTTTTGGCTCTAAGCAAATTGGTTTTCCTGGGCAGGATCATATTAACGACTGGAGGAAAACATCACTTTGTTTAACATCCATTTTCTTTCTTGCTGCTGTTATATGGTTCATAGGTAAATGGCACGCTGCTATGGTTGCAATTTGCTATTCTTAATACTTTCTGGTATCCATTTAAGTTAGAATAGTTTTGGATTAATTTCTTTAGAACATGAAGGACACGTAGATGTTATGCATGTGTGTATTTGTCTGTTTATCTTTCCAGTTGAAAATAAAATGATAATATCCAGTAGGAAGATGCTGAAAATTCTCAACTACAACCTCTAGTCCTCTACATTCTCAAGGACCAGTAGAATTAATCATTCCTTTTCTTTTAGCATTTAGGGAACCATAAATCATACATGAAAATAAATGCCAATTTTAGCTATTTTTTTATGCTGAAATTGACCTGAAGTGTTAACTTTGTGTTAAATTCAATTACCATGTTGCAGTAAAGATTCATGGTGATGGAAATTACCTTAGTGAGTGATTATTCTGGTCGATACACTTCCTGGATATATATAAATTTATGTTGGAGTGATGATGCCTAAGAATTGTTAGTTGACCTACGCACCAATTATTTAACAATAATAACATCAGGAAAATTGATTTGAATGGCTTGAAGAAAAGGGAAGTTATGCTGTTGAAAGTAGACACATGGCCGGACTATAGTTAATTAATAAATCCTATTAAATATTACAGGAATCTTTATGAAAAATGTTGACGTATATGACAAAGATGATGACGACCAACCTGCCACATCTAGAAGAGGTAAACTGACACCATTGCTTGAAGGGAGCAGAGATACATCCAGTGAAATCTAATTTCTCTTTCAATAATACTATGCTTCAAGTGTATATTAACTTCACTTTAAAAGTCGGTAGCATCTTTACTACAACCAATCATGTGGGAAAGGGTGGATGATGGTTTGATACTCTGTCATGTTATGAGTGAGATAGATGGAAATCCTCTTGAAAAAAGTAAAAGGATATTGGATTTTACGATATGTTTGTAAAGAGTCTTTTGATTCTCTTCACGGTTCAATTTGTTGCTATATGTAAATTTGTAAATATCCAGTCTTACCATGACAAATAAACCAGCAACGAATATTTTGTTCTGGGAGTGTGTTACTAAAGCAGGTTAGGTTTCGTGTTTTTATATGCTGTTCCTCTCAAATTTTAGGAAGGTGAGTTATCAGTATCAAAGTGGAAGAATATATCTTTTCTTTTTTTTCTTTCTATTTCTTGAATCAGGAGAGGGACGATTTTTAAAGATCATGTGATACATTTAATAATGGAGACAATAGCCCAAGATGGGAACAAATTTGACAGAATATGGAATTTGTAACGGAGGAATTTCCTTACAGAAAATGACCACTACCTAACTCTTAAGAATGTTTACAGATTTTTAGCTTTCCGTAATTTTTGTAGGACGGTTCTTTATTTAGTGTTTGAGCTTATTGTCATTTACATTTTTTAATTTTAAAATAGATATTCACCTTTTTTATATTTTTAAGTAAAATAATATTCATATATATATATATATATATATATATATATATATATATATATATATATATATAATTTTTTAAATGAATAACTTTTATCATATTTCTAGTCAACGACGTGTGTTTTCGGTATATTTTTAATGAAATAACACTCATTTCTTATTTTATTTATAAAAAATATATTTTAAAGTTTTTTATGCATAGTACCTTAATTTTTATAATTTTGAAATTGTAATCAATATAATATTTTCAAATAAAATAAGAAAAGATAGTACCATGTTTTAAAAAATAAAATATCATTTATTAAAAATGAGGAAGAAATATTTTAAAAGGTGAAGAAAATATAAATATTATTTATTAAAAAATATAAAAGGAATAAATATCAATTTTAAATTTAACGAGACAAGTATTATTTAATTTAATATTAAAAACATAATTTTAAGTGTAATTTCCAACATTTTTAATATACTATACTACTCTGTATTAGGAGTTCAAAATATTACTTTCACTGCAAAATTTCCTAAATCAGAAGTTTATTTCAGGGTTATTATTATTTTTACTTCAAATGAGATCAACTACAAACAAAAAGCATAAACAAAATAGTGAAACCAGGAAAATTGCAAAAGGATCATTCTCAAAAGGGTGTGAGGTGATAAACAATTCTAATTGGCTTTCCAAATATAAGATCTTCACTGCCATTCAAAATCTATATGCAAATTAAATTAAACATTATTTTCTTTATAATCTTTTTGCGGAATTGCATTCTGAACTCCTATATAAATTTTGCTTCTCCATAAAAATTGAATTTTCAATTTTATCATTGAGAAAAATATATTTTAGATTATGTATTTTGTGGATTATGTATTTTCAAAATGAATATTTTAAAATATATTTTTAAATTTGAAAATATATTTCAAAGTGTAGCAAACTCCAGAATACACTTTTAAGTCTAAAAATACATTTTAAAATATCTTCCAAAAATACATTCTAATATATACTTTCAGAAATATATTATAACATATATATTTTGGTTTACATATTTTAAAATGCATTTTTGGTTGGAAATACATTCCAAATATACATTTATAAAGTATTATCAGATGTAATTTGAAATATATTAATATATTTTTTTTTATCTAGAAAGTGTTTTTCAAATTCACAAATACTTACTAAAATATATAATTAAAAAAATATTTTTTAATGACATATTTGTCATTTTACCACTCATGAGGATGCATGTCTTTAAAAACATTATGATGCAGAATGCCCTTTCCGAAATAATCATTATGGACTATTATGAGAAACCCAACTTCATTCAAATTAATAATGAACAGAAAATTAGTTAAATACTAATAAAATATGTATGTTATAATTAATTGTGTTAAAAAGCATAAATTTTATTTATTTTTATGTCTTTCCTTTTTTTATTTTTAAATTTGTGTTTTTTACACTTGTGACTAAAAACAAGCAAATGAGCATTCTTCTTTTTGTTGTCACAATTCAAACAACAGAAAAAGACATATAAATCAAATAATGCTTTTTTCTATTGTTCAAGTCTACACATATTTAATAAATAATAATTTTTTAAAACAAATCCTACTTTAAGAACCTACTTAAATGATCTGCCAGTTGAAATATTAATTGGAGTGTTAATGTTAGTAAGAACAAAGTTGCTGAATGTTTGGCATTTCATTTCTCCGGAAGAATATGTTGGCCAAACATTACCATGAAAAGACATAACTTTTGTTATTGAGATTGATAATCTTGATAAGAACAAACATTGACATGACCTGTCTTTTAAAATTTTGTGTTTATCCTAAATAAATGTTAAATAAGTCTCATTATTTAATATATACATTTATAGTTTTTGTATCAAAGAAATATATACAAGATCTTGAACTCGAATTTGTTACTTTAAATTTGACAAATCAAAATTTTATAACACTTTTTTTTTTTCTTTATTGACAAGTATTTTTTGAGAGGATGGTGTATTTGGAATGTGGTGCATTAACAAACAACACGTTGATTTTTTAAATATTATATTATTTTATAATTATTTTCACATAAAAAATTATTTGTTAGATAATATTTCATGTATAAATCATATATAGAAAAAAAATAATATAAGTTTATAGAAACATGTGATATGACACGAAAAGAGAAATAAAAAGAAACAAAAGATATATAATTAATGTATGTACATCATTGTCTTTTTATTTTACTCATGATGAAATATTATATTTACAGACTGATTATTCTATAAGTATTTGATTTAATATTTCTTTTATAAAAAATTAAATTCCTTAAATAACTCAATTAGTATTGTTTTTCTTTTTTAACTAATTTTAATGGAAGTTATTTGAATTTTGCATTAAATATGCATTTATACATTTCAATAATTAAAAAAACACCTGTTAAAGAATTTAATAACTAAACTGTTTCGTTTAATGAAAAATTAAATTCCTTAAATTAACTCAATTGGTATTCTTTTTTCAACTAAGTCTAATTAAAGTTATTTGAATTTTGAATTAAATATGCATGCATACATTTTAATAATTAATAAAAACACCTGTTAAAGAATTTAACAACAAAACTGTTTTTTGATAGTAACAATATTAATATCATTAAATAAAATCTCCCATTTTTAATTTCTTAAAAACTACTAACATCTTTCAAAAGGCAGTAAACAATAACTTTAAACCCCACACCATTTCCCAGTAGTTTACCTTGTTTAGACTGTGATGTTTAACTTATATGGTTATTTTAAACTTATTCTTAAAATAGAATTGATAAGATGTGAAATAAAATAAATATTATGGAATTTTAATTTCTTATACCAAGATATCGTATCAAAATTAAACTTTTACTTTTTCTCTAGTCAAAACTTATATGAATATTTATAGTTTTTATTACATAAAAATAATATAATTTAAAAAAGATAAATAAATTTATAAAATAATTAAAAAATATATTTGATAATAAGTTTTAAGTAGAAGTTATGTAATTCTTTTAATAGAGACCGTTTTTAAATAATTTATTTTAATTTAATAATTAAAAAATGATTAAAAAAAAGTTACAATAATATGATTCCTGTTACCTTATTAAATTCAATAGTCCTAGAGGGTCCAGTAGATATTACACACTACCTGGGATTTGGACAGAAAAGAATGCAAATTCACTTCTATTATATTATCAATCTGCATCCTATGGTCCCTGCCATTCACCTCATTACCATCATCATAATTAAACTTAAAACTAAGTCTTTATGTTATTTTATTTATTTACTTATTGATGGAAGATTGCTTTTATTTTTGTCATGGCATCTATATTTCCAATATTTGCTATTATATTTTTTAAATGAAATTACTAAAATATAGTTATTGATGAAAAATTTTAATTATTAAGAAAATTGTTTAAAATTTAATTTTATAAATTTATATTTTTATTTTGACTTATAAAATTAAATTTATTTTTAAAGAAATTAATTATTTAAATTTATATTTTTTACAAATTTGTTTGAGTTTATTTTTTAAAAATTTATTTATACTAATGTTTTATAAGATAATTTTATTTGAATTATAGCTTAAAATAAAACGTTGTTTAAATTTACATTTTTAGAATTTTTTACATAATCTTATTTAAAATTTATAATTAAAAGTAAAACAATATTCATGCCTACATACTCTCTCAGTTATAAAAGTATATAGTTATACATGTTTTAATTACTCACAAGATAATTTCGTTTTTTTTTTCCTTATAAATTTGTAATATATTTAATTATAAATATTATATTCTTTTAAATTATAAATCACACACCTTAAATATATATAAAATAATAATATAATACAAATGTTACGTTTAAATAAAATTATTAAATTACAATTTAATATAAATATAAATATTTAATTCGTTAAAGTAATATACAATTACATCAACACACATGATAGAGTAATTTTTATCAAATTTTTTAAAACGTTTTTACAATATTATTTACTTATTAATATTGTTAGACGTTTTTGATAAAATTAGTTGAAAAATTAATTGGTATTAATAAGTTAATTCTTAGCTGATCAACTCCTGAGTTGTTTTAACTTAAATTAGACAAGTTTGGTAAACTGGTTAATAAACTAGTTGATATACATAAAATCAATTAAAAGAATATAATTATATAAAAAGATTAAATTATTGCTATATTAATTTTTTTCCATAATTTTTGTTGTGTGTAAATTTTTACATAAATTAATATGATAAAATATTTATTACTTTAATCTGTGGTGTTAATTTTCTTAATTAAAATTGTATAAAAGTTAAAAATTACTTAACAATTACTAAAATAATAAAATAATTAATGTTCATCATATAATTAAAGTAGATAATAATAAATAAAAATAAATTTAAAAAGTATATAAAAATAAAAAAATAATAATAATAATTAGATAAGCTACAGAATGATATCTTATAATTATAAGCTAAAAAGTTATATTAAACTATCTATTATTCTTATGAATTATTGTTGTCTGAAAATAAATAAATCATATAAATTGAATTTTCATGTCTGCAACCACCATAAGCTCATAGCATCTATTCATTGGAGGCAGAGACAGAGGGAGATTCTGATATATCCTGTGTGGTCATCTCAACAAGCTCTGGGTTTGTACATTGCACATCTCTCTCAAAACTTTCTTCTCCTGTGCTTTTCTGTAACTCTGATTTTCTGTTCTTACCTACGATTTTTCTTGTGTTTCACATTTGGATTAGTATCTGTCACCTTCAGAAACGACCCACCTCACAGATTCACCAAACAACCCTTTCTTTTTATTTTGAATTGAACCTCCTTCATTTCTATCAATATTACCATTCCATCCTCTTCTTCTATTCTACATACAATTTTGCTCTTTTTATTCTGCACTTCTGACGAAAGTGTCCGTTCAACTTCGTTCTTTTGTTCATCTATTTATTTGGGGACTGGTAAAAACACGGTAATATTCTAGCTTTTTCAAAAGTTCATTTTTTTACAAGAAGAAATGCATGCATTAGACATTAACTATGCGATTTTTGATTCATAAAATGGTCTCTCTTTTTATTTCTAGGGATCTAATTTAGTTAGAGGATCATTGACTTTATTGATTGATACCTGGTTACTGCATGCATCTACTGTGATTCTTTGTTATTTTTTGAGAATTTGTATTTGTGTGCGTGTGTAAATTTGTGGGTGCTTCTTTAAACGAGAAAGAAAGAGTGGTGGTTATTTTTCTAATCTGTGTAGCAGAAAGAGTGGTGGGAGATAGAGTTTCAATTTCCTTTACCTGTTTGAATTTGAACCACTTTTGGTTTCTGTTTTTGTTGTATCTGGATATCCATATCCTCTGAGAGAGTTAATTATGATGGATCATAAAGGGATGTGAATGTCTTACATGACTTGAGATGAGCTTGATCTTCATAGCTGGAGCATTTTCCCCTTCCTTTCCTTCCAACCCCTTACGTAATGACACTTCTAAAAAACGTTGTTTGGATATATTTCTGGCCCCAGATTGTTTAGTATTAAGATAAGAAAATAATGCAGAGCAGTTTTGAACTAGTTAGCAAACAACACTCATTATACCTTCATGTCAAGCTTGTGAATCTGAAGAGTGTAGAATTTAATCTTAACCTTTAAGCGGCTTAATGATAAGTATAGATTTTTTTCACCAGATAGAAAGTTTATGACTTATTGGTCTATACCTTTTTGTGGAATTGTATGAGTTTTACGCATCTCTAGATGATCCATGCACTGGTTGCAAGATTAGCTGGGTCAATTCAGTTGTCTGATCTCTACTGCCTAAAGGATGTTGTGATAGTGCTATGCATCTGCAGCAGCCATTAATTTACTCTATATAGTGGTTAGGACACCTGCATTGCTCAGTACAGGCATCGAATGAGGACAATAGATAGCATCGAATGAGGACAATAGATAGCATCTTGCGATTCATGTATCCCACCTCACCTAGTGAGATTAAGCTGTTCATGTTATGTTATTGTTGTTGTAATTACTACATCTTATAAATATTTTCTAAAGTACCACAAGATATGAAGCAAATTAAAAAATATGTTTATTATTACTTTCCAACATCTACTTTTTGACATTGTTGGTGTCTGAATATGCTTCTCTTATGTCATTACCCTTTAGAGAATTAAAAGGAGATCCTCATTCTAGTCCTTGATATTGTACATTGTCAGTCACATAAATCCTTGATACTTTGATCCCTGACATTGGGAAAAGTTAGTCAATTTATTCTTTTTCGATTTCGTTCCCTACAGTTGTTTCCCAGCCAAGTAGACTAATAATAAGATCTGTACAAGTCATGGACTACATTTTGATACATGCATTTTCAAACACTAGAATGAGGGTTTACTATAATGAAGTTTACCGCTCCTCTTACCTTGATCTTCTGTCATTTTCACGAGAACAGTAGAAATTGATGGGAAAGAGACACCAAGGGATTGTATTTTTGAAACGAATCCTGTTCTCAATGCTTTTGTAGAGATAAAGAGCATGCTCTATATTTTGTGTTATCTCCAGTATTGTTTAAATGGGCTGTCTTGTCAAGTAAATTTTATTGTAATAGTAGTTTTACTTTACATGTTCAAGTTACTAATCTTATCCTCAGTTTTCATTCTTGGAATTTTGATTTTTCAGATGGGAGATGTGGCAAAGGACCTAACTGCTGGGACTTTTGGAGGGATAGCACAATTGATAGTTGGGCACCCATTTGACACCATCAAAGTCAAGCTCCAAAGCCAGCCTGTTCCCCTCCCCGGCCAGCTTCCCAAGTATTCTGGTGCCATTGATGCTGTCAAGCAGACAGTGGCAGCTGAAGGTGCAAGGGGTTTATACAAGGGCATGGGAGCCCCACTTGCCACAGTAGCAGCCTTCAATGCTCTTCTATTTACAGTTAGGGGGCAAATGGAAACATTGCTAAGGTCGCATCCTGGTGCTACCCTCACAGTAAATCAGCAGGTTATTTGTGGAGCTGGAGCTGGAATTGCCGTTTCCTTTCTAGCTTGCCCTACTGAATTGATCAAATGCAGGTCAGAGTTCATTGATGATGATTTAATGTTCATGGTTTCGGTGCATTTCCTGTATATTCTTTCTATCTATATCTATTGTTTCTTTTTTCTCCTTCTAAAACTTTTCATAGTTTTTGACCTCTTTGATACAATAATTTTCTAGCTAAAAGCAAGTTCTATTTAACCTTGTTTTCTGTGAAGCTTCTCTTGTTTTAGTGCTCACTTTAAACAAATCCAATCATGTATTTTGTGGTTGACATGAAATCAGATATAGTCATGAGAATAAGCTGGGCGAATTGAGCTGCAGACTAGTCTTGGTTAACTTTTCCTGAATTCGTTTTCATATTATCATTTAAACAGAAGTGCTTAGACTATGTATTGATCTTCTAACTGTTTTGTTTCACGGTGAATATCAGATTGCAAGCACAAAGTGCATTAGCTGGCACTGGAACAGCTACCATGGCAGTGAAATATGGGGGGCCTATGGATGTGGCCAGGCAAGTTCTGAGGTCAGAAGGGGGCATAAGAGGTCTGTTCAAGGGCATGGTTCCCACTATGGCTCGTGAAGTACCTGGAAATGCTGCATTGTTTGGTGTATATGAAGCATTAAAGCAATTACTTGCTGGTGGCACTGATACCTCAGGACTGGATAGAGGTTCTCTGTTGCTTGCTGGAGGCTTGGCTGGAGGTGCCTACTGGCTCGCAGTGTACCCAACTGATGTTATTAAGAGTGTGATTCAAATAGATGATTACAAAAACCCGAAGTTCTCTGGTTCAATTGATGCTTTCAGAAGAATTTCAGCAACTGAGGGGTTCAAAGGCCTATATAAGGGTTTTGGTCCAGCAATGGCCCGAAGTGTTCCTGCTAATGCAGCTTGCTTCTTGGCATATGAGATGACAAGATCAGCTCTTGGATGATTAACTCATACAGAAGCACTGATAGGAGCGATGCCATTGAGTGACTATGGTTCCTTTTCCTTTTAATTCCTAAAACATTTTCATTTTATGCATTGCAATTGCAATATGGCCACAAAAGGCTTAACTTGTCATTGATTCAGGAATCGTTCTTTCATCCGTGATGATACAGCAGCATTTTGTTTCAGAGTTAAGCGTTTTTCGTCATGCTTGAAGTATTTTTACATCACAAACGATGTCCTAGAAAAAAAAAATCAGTTTGTAGATCAGAGTTAAGATACAGTTGTGAATCTAATTCTTGCAATTTCAAATGTATCTTACTACAGTGTGTAACTTAAGGTTTGTGATCAAGTTGGGATGGAATCATTTGAACTTGCAAGAATAGGATCAAATGTATCTTAACTATTTTTGGTGTGCAGACTGTTTCTTAACTAAAATAACTTAAATTTGTTTTTTAGATGTCATGGTGTACATTAGTCCAAACCTAACAATAAATACGACAGAACTTGTAAGAGAAAATGTGTACTTAGATTATTCTACCGTTTCCTGAGATGGCAATGGACAGAATTTATTCAGAAAGTGGATTGTATGATTGCAGAAAGGATGAAGGTATTGCTAGGTTCTATCACTGTTAGAATTCTGTAGATTTGGTGAGGATTATGTAGTAGTTCCCAGTTCAGTTTTAGTAGTTGGCCCACTACTCTTTCGGTGGAAAAGAATTAAGCAATTGCTTCCTGCAGCCCCTCAATTTGAACCTGCACCTCCACAAGGAATTAAGCAATTGCTCGCTGCACCCCCTCAATTTGAACGTGCACCTCCACAATTTTTCAAAATAACCATTTTATCTTTCTTTAAAGTGATTTCTGGAAATTTTCTAAAACTATTTTTTCAGAATTTATGAAATACATTCTGAAACACTTTCTGTAATAGGATAATATTTTCGTAACAAGATTTTTAGAATAAAATTCTTGAGATACATAAAATATATTCTGAAGTACGTTTTTTGGAACAAACTTTCTGAAATGTATAAAATACTTTCCATAACAGCTTGTGTAAGGAAAGAGTTTTCCAGAATGAGATTTTTTTTTACAGTGGTGAGATGTGGTGAGAAAGAAGTGAATGGGGCAATTTGGTCATTTCATCCCATGATGTGGGTGCAGGTAAAAAATGGGAAGCGCAGGAAGTAATTGCCAAAACAATTATGATATAACGGGCTACCCATCAAGACAATCCGATATACAAGGCCCGATCCAATCCACTTAGAGTAGTGCCTAAATATCATGCATTCATATTCACACCACGTAATCTTACAAACAGCAAAAGATTGAACCCCAAAATTCACAGTTTAATGTGAAAAATCATGACAAAGAAAAACGCCAGAAATCAACCTTAATTTGTTAAAAGAAAGTATTCCTTGTGTATTATTTCATTCATAAGACCCGGTCGTATACTCTATTGTATCTCGTTTTCAGCGTAACGAAGTACTATAAATATTAGGAGGGGGTAAAGCGAAGTGAGAAAAAAGTGGTAAGTGGCACGTGGCATAACAAACTAATGTATGACCAGTCTGGGTCCAAGGAAAAGGTTCGAACGATTAAATGTCGCAGTTGAATGCTGAGTTTTGTTTGTTATGTCCTTTTTGAGTGATAATATATAACACATCCTTCTAATTTTATCAATACACTAAACACTACCTACGTGCCAAAAATGGATGACCCCAAACTACCCTCTCATAACTCATCCATCTCTCTCATTGCTAGGCTGGATCATTTGGAGTTCATTGTGAGCTTTTCACTCTTCTTATTTGTCACAATCACATCAATTTTCTCACATTTATTTATCCTTCTCTGCATCGGTTTTTCCTTATACATCTCTATTTATGGTTGTCTTGACAGATGAAATATTTAGAAAGAAAACAAAGATATGGCAGCAACGTCCCTGCTGACAAACCCAAACAGTCTTTGGATTTCTCCACCAAAGAGGATTTCTTTAAAGGCACTTTGTTCGATCGAGTTGCCTCTCTTGAACACAGACTTTTTAAGGTTGAACATTAAATTCGGTCTAGTTTTGCTGCCACCCATTTTCTCTAATAATTGCATTCACATTTTTAAGATTAACTTTCTTGCACTTTCTGTATATAAAAGAAATTATGATACATATAACTTTTAAAATAATTATCACAAAAAACAACAAACTTATTATCTATCTATGCTTATTTGTGAATCAACCATAGTATAAAAATTTCTTTACATTCTGTTCACGGACTATGTTTTTGTATTTTGGGAAAAAATGATATTTTATTCTTTCACTATCCATCAAATTATATATTTGATACTTTTTATCATAGCATTGGTATATATTATTATTATACCAATGGAGACCTTAAATGCATACTAAGTAGATATTTTCATCTAATATCATTTATATCTAAACTAAATTTTAGTTATATATTTTCAAAGGAATGAAATTAGTGTTCCTATTTTTGAAAATATACGACTATGTGAATTTTTTCACTGACGAAATTAATAGATAGAAACAAAACTCACAAATTTAAAAAAGTGAAGAAATATTTCCGAATTGAAAATGCATAAATTAAGCTAATAAAACAAATCATTTTCCATATATCTTGATTACTGATCTGCATACTTCCAGAGAGATAATCTTAGAAATAGGAAGCCCACAAGTGAGAATAAAGCACTTGCAAAAAAAGTTAATCATCTTAGAGAATCGATTTCAAGTAGCTCATGAAACAACTAATGCTTAAACTGCTAAATCCCCCATCTACATGTAGCTGGAGTATGCCTATGAAAATGACACCCTTTTACAAGCACCCACTACTGAGCAACAATATTTAACCACATATACCATATAGTCACACTCACTCCTATATTTGTGAGAATCATCACTATTTTGTGCACAGCACTGTCATTACATGAATTTAATTATTTTAAAGTGTAAACATATAATATCTACCAGGTAAGTTAATCCAATAATGTGTTCCTACAGCTTTACGTAGAGATTGATTCAAGTGCCAACTCTCTCCCTTTGACCCGTGATTCCACACAAACTTCTGGGGAGTTTTCGTCAAGCCAGGGATCCAAGACAGAAATATCTCACTCATGTCCAACTTTGAACATTATCTCAAATACTGAGAGAGGATTAGTGCCTATTAAGACAACTGAAATATCCCAGGTAAGAAAAAAAAAACCATTACTGAAATATAGCAGTTAATTATTTCCAATATATTGATTGTTGAAGAGTCAAATGTTTTACATTACTAGTGTTATACCCTGTAAATTTTTTATTAACTGCCACCATCCAATAGTCAATTAAACTAAATTTCATACACTTTTTTCTTCTTTGTGCTACAATCAGTGCTTGGAGTTGGGGTCCTAGATCATAATACTGTCATGTTATGACAAGAATAAAAAATACAATGGTAACCTCTAGATATGAGAAAAAAAAAATTAACATTATGTCTCTTTCATCCTTAAAAAATATACACATATTCAGTTAGATTAGAATACAAGGCACACCTAAAATGAAAATTTGTAAGGACCACATATTGTGCATCTGTTTGCTAAACAGTGTGTGTGTTCATACAGATAAAAGAAAGAAATCATGCGCATCACGAATTAATGGAGCTTCTAGAATGTTATTATTTTTCCTTTTTGGTTGTATCTAAATAAACTAAGCAGTAAAGTCCAAAGAGGTAGCAATTAGTTTATGATGGGAAAATGTAAATCAATTGCCTGCAACTTCATAGGCAATGTATAGCCTCTTTGTTTTATATTATTGTTACCTTGGCATTGGCAACAACTTAAGCAACATAGAAGCCATTTGCAAGGTGTTTCTGCTGGTTGCAGAATCCTATGCTGTTATTGGAATGAATATCAGAATCAATGTTTAACATGTATGTTGTTGCAGGAAAAATGTGAGAATGAGAAGCAACAAATTAGAAACTCGTGCCCTCCTAAGCAACAGGTGCAGGTGGTGAAGAACAGATCTAAGAAGAATGAAAAGAAATGCCAAGTTGAGAAGAAACGAGTATCTCCTGTTAGTTGGCCACATTTAAAACTACTAGGTTGCTGATCCTTATAACATTGGTTAGTTTCTTTTACTTTTTTTAGCCTACCATGAAATTAATAGACATTTGTGTCGTTGGCTTTGAATTTTCTGGTATATTACTTTATACTAGTAACAATAAAGTATGAGATTAGATTTGGTAGATATAGTCATAGTCACAGCATGGTGGGATAAATCTAGGAAAGTTTTTTTTAACAGAAATCAAAGATTAAAATAAAGAATTGGTGTCTTTTAATAGATTTTCTTTACTCATTTGATATTACACCAAAATTATATACTCAACGAAAAAAAATTATTTGGGACTTGTATCATTGTTAAAAAAAGTATAGTCACAGTGGCACTGGAGTACTTGGGAAATGAACCATCACAGTTTTTAAGGGACAGAAGGCCATGTGAAATCATGAACTGTAATAACACTACATTTGGTTCCAGATTCAGACAACCCAATATTTCTAATTATTTAAGTCGAATTATTGGAAAAGAGATGCCATCGATTTCATTGTTTGGACGGATCTAGAGTTTTTAAATGCGTATTTCATATAACATAACTAAACAAAGGATGTGTTTAGAGAATAAGCAACAGATTTGACATGCTAATGGTTTGTTTATTTTGCTAGTTAAAAATATTACATTATCACATGCCAAATTTTTTAGACATGTTGCAGTTAGCACTGATTCAAGTAAATTTGAGGAAATTCATATACATATATTTTTTAAGTGAGCCGTCAGAGCCAAAGAGAGTTTAATCAAAAAATAATTTGTTAAGGAGTTGGAATCAGATACACCCACTAATGAAAGGTCTAAAGAGAATCTCATGATCATGCCTTAACAATGGCATATACATACATATAAAAACTAAAAAAAAATGGAATATCTGGCATTGTGCTTATTACTTTTCATGGTATCAATTAAAAAGGAACATGGTGAACAGCAGGGCCTGCTATTACTTGCCGGCTAGGAGATCTTTTCATTACCACCGAATTTAAAAGGCTAAATACTTATTTGTGGTCATTATGATTCGTGAATCTTGCAATTTAAATGAAATGGATATTCTCGCGTTGAAATTTTAGAGAATTGCTAAATCGTACAAAAGAACACTTTAAATCAATGGTCCTTCATGATTTCTGTCAAATGCCTATTTTTTATACATTAAAATCTATTCTGAGAACATTTATATGTTGAGGAGAGGATTGAATTTTGATTTTATAGTAATAAATGTGACATAATTGTTATGTATGAGATAGTAACGGATTAGAGAAAATTGTGGTGAGCTGGAAAATCCGTGGAATGATGCAGACATCCATTTGAAACTTTTGAAAGAGGAAACCACGCAAGCTTCAAACTCTTTTTATCTTAAATTTTGAGCATGTTTTGAACAAATCTGTCTGGTTCAGATGACTTCATAATACAGCCACAGCAAAGTTTTTAGTGTAATTATCGCTAAGCAAAATAAAATTGTAAAAGCAGAGACTTCACTTCATAATAATGGAATCAAATGGTGGCTACAAGCAGACAGTTTCTAGTTGTGCAATGACCATCATCTTTAGACTTTAGCTATCTTTTGGATACCACCAACCAATGAAATTATTTCTCTGTCTACAAAGTTTTATTATTTTAACACCATTATTAATACAGACAACAATCATAATCCTGAGCTTCATCAATTCATCCAATAATATATTCCCTTAATGATTTCACCTTTTTATTTTCCCATTAAATATTATCATCAGATTCTTCTAGAATTGTGCTGTAGCACATTAATCTAATTGCTTTCACATAACCCCGGAGTTTGAAAACAACTACATTAATGCCTCTATTTATTGGTCAACTTCATTTCACTTTGATTTTGAATGCATGAAATATTCAAATCCATTATTATAGCTACTACTTAATTTTATCAGTTTTTGGTATGTCACATCCGATTATTATACTTGAGTGATGTTATACATCACCCTTTCACATACGCAACAGAAATAAGAAGAGAAGGCATAAAGATATGTGATGAAGTAGGTGATATAATGCAAAGAGATAAAAGAAAAACAAATAGATGAGATGATATGTTGAAATTATTGTATGAATAATAGTTATTATTGATGTTAGAGAAGTGGATCCATGGATGTAAACACATAAATGGTTGGAGAGGTGGTTAGCTTCTGCAAGTTGCTGTTGACATAACGCAACACTGTGTGGATTTGAAGCCTCAAGCATGTTGGCTAGGTCTTGTGGGCCATTTACAAATCCCTAGGGACGAAATACAATTAATTATTCGACTAAACAAAATATTATTATTTCCTATACAGTTATACCTAGCTATTTTATTTGGTGAGTTCCTCACGAATTATTCTTCCATCTACGTCTCAAGCTTTCTTTCTTTTCAAGTTGGGGAGATTTCTCTTTCATCAAATCTTATAGCCACCATTTCAACTAGAAGGCATTATGCACAAGATAGTGATTAATCCACTCCACGCAAATCACTCAATATGAACCTGTTACGGTGAGATACTTTGATTCAAGATTATAAACGAATAATCGTGATATACGTCGTAGCAAAATTTAAATGGTATTTGATCTACTAAACTATTTCAATGGATTTAAGATCAAAATATTAATACTATTTTTGTAAACCTTATTTTTTAATCTTTATTTAGAAGATTTGTTTCGATATATCTAATAGTCTCGTATTATTTAAAAATAAAAGTTATAGATGTATTTATATATATTTTCCTTCTTAATTTTTTAATGTCTCTTTTATAAAAGTGCAATTCAGCCCTGAATTATACAAAGCTGATAATGCTTCACTGAGATAATAAATTTAAATGTAAAAAAGATGAAGTGATATATATATATATATATATATATAAATTTTTTTATTTCTTTTCTTCCTTTACTTAAAATTTACTTTTTTTTTCTTTAAATCTTTTATATATTTTTTTATATATTATTTTGATACATTATATATGAGAAGAGGTATGGTAAGTTGTAATTATGGGGTGATGGTGCATTTGCAAGCAGAGGAACTTGCAGTGACTTTGGATGCTTGGCGTAACATCCCATATATTATTCAAGTTGTGGTGAAGGAATCTTAATTGCCCCCTTTGACCCGAAACCCTGTGAACGCATTGTATAATCACAATGTGGGATACTACCATCTTTAATATTCCCTTTTTCCTATAAATAGCTGTAATTGCAAGCCACCCCAAACAAATCAAAACAATTACTTCTTTGCTTCATTTTCTACTACATCATTTTTGTTATTAGAATTGACTTTGTCATCATCTACATGTGCTTTAGATACTCATCATTTAGTTACTAATTCTAGTATATGTTACTATAAATAACAGTGGTTGACTTGCTCTACTCTAAGTTTGGTTACTATGTACGCATTCTCAAATGACTATATATGGTTAATTTTAAAACTAATCAGCTTATAATATATAAACTTCAATTTTATGGTTAATGTTTTGAACTATTTTAGAAGTGAGATAATTTGACCGACAATTTAGTTGGTTCGAAAGTTATAGCGATTTTAATTAGGGGATTTGTTATCGAAACATTGTAAAATATTGTCAAATTCTTGTACTTATATATATATAAGACAATAGATGAAGACTTTTTAAATGTGTGTTTTTTTTTAATATAGTGTGTTTCATAAAAAGATAGATACATTAAATAATTTATTTTATTACATTCGACGATTAAAATAGTTTAATAAGCTTGAAGAGATATATCATATTTTTTTAAATTTTTTTTATCATTGGCAAAATGCTTCTTATCACATGTACAAAAATTTCCAAACATTCTTCAATTAAAATGGTTAACTGTAAGGAAGGAACCATGAAATAGTTTTAAAATATAATTATTTTTATTGTTAAAGTAAAAATTTTATATAAATAAAAAAATAATTATTAAATTTTTAATTTAATATGACCATTGTCTTTTTATAAAAGCTCTTTCTTTTATCTTCTGTTTTTTCGCTATATACATGCTTCATCATATTAATAATTAGAATTTATCTTTAGACTTTTGATAGTAGATAGAGTAAATTTGTTTGATGAAATTTTTGTTTAAATTAAGTTTTTTTTTCTTTTGAATCAATTTCAAACACATTATATTATTTTTCTTTTTGATATTTTATATATATATATATATATATATATATATATATATATTTATATTTATATATGTGGTATAGTTTATAAGTAATGTAACTATAAGGTGTTACTGTAACGATGAGTTCGATATAAATACTTTTTTAAAATAACGATAAATAATTTTATGTGAATAAAAAGTAAAAAAAAATACTTATAATTAATATAAAAAAAATTATATGATTTATCTTTCTACTTTCACTCATTTTGTCAAAATGTTTTTCTATAACAAGAGAATTTAACGTTAAGATTCTTTAACAAAATTTACCACTCGAACTGTGATATTGGTTATATAATAATATTCATTTAAAAATATGTTGTGGGTAAGAAATAGAAAGATAAAATATTGGAGAGTTGCATATAATTATTAGTTGTTCTAATTAGATAGTTTATTGTTAAGTCTTATACATAATTGTTGATTATATATAAACACGTACATTCTATTCTATAGCCCGGCAACTAGATTTCAGATTTTGTTTCTCATTCTCTCTTGATTCTGTCTCTCTGTGACCCTTGTCATGTTTTTTCAATATCAAATCATAAGAAATATTATTATACATGATTCTTTGTCGATGCAATTCAACTAGTCTTTTAATAAATTGAAAAGGCGAATACATTCTCCACAAAACCGAAATAAAAAGAAATAATATAAAGCACAATCAAAACAAAGTTCGTCAAGTTTACAATAATAATACTTTGGTAATCGATTTCTCAAAGTATATTGTATATTTTAAGGTATTTTTTTATTAGAATTCATTTTGAAAATACATATATTAATAGAAAATAGACAGTACATTAATGGTATAAAGCAGTTTTACACTTAATTCCGAAATAACTATGTGTGACCAGTTTATTAGTTTTTACTATAACTATCTAAATATGATACCAATACTTTTTTTTTGTTAACGAGTTACATTGACATTAAGTATACATTAAACTTTTTTTAATTATATTTAACTGATTAAATCAAGTCTATTAAAATCTTAAAGGATCAAACATTTAATATTCAAAGTATATGTAAAGTCAAGTTGTTTAAATAGTATGAGAATTAATAATTGCAATTGATTTTTACACAATGTGTTCATCATATTAGAATAAACATGTGATTAAGATCTAAAGAGATAGACATCATCCAAATCAATCATTGTATTGGAAGTATTATTTGTTTTGGATTCATTACCATTTTATTCTTAGAAGACATGTTAGAGGTTATGGGAGAACAATATATATTAAATTACTCTTAACTTAAACTCTTAAACAATGAGATTATTGAAAATACAAGAACAAGTTCCCTAATTAAGATTTAAAAGAAACAAGTATTTATTTTTATAACCATTTTTAGTTCCTAATGGATGAAAGTTTGTTTTTTGATTTTTTTTTATTTTAATATATGACATCATTGTTATGACTTTAAATTTTTTAATATGACATAATTTAGGAACAATTATAGCATCCCAATAATTATTCACTTTAAAATCCATATCTCCATTAACATTTTTAATTTTAAAAAACTCTTAAAAAGTTAAAGAAAAAAATATCTAAATTGTTATTCACATTAATTTATAAGTACATTAACTCATAAATGAACTCATAAGCAATAACTATTAAACATAGTATAACATTAATCATTACGTGTCACCCTATCTAATGACATATCATTGAAATGTTAAGTTTTCAATTGCAATGAAAATAATAATTATCTTTAGTATTAGGATTCTTAACTAAAATTTGAGGTTTTTATTTCTAAAATTAACAGAATTAGAATGGGAGATATCATTATTTTAAATATCTAAAAAAAATACACAAAAGGCTGTAAATTGCAATAGTAAAACTTTTTAAATATTTTGTTGACGATATCTAAAAAACATAACTTAAATGTTTTTATTTTCAAATTGAATAATAATAATAATAATAATACATTCTCCACATTAAATAATATTATTTTAAAATTAAAATATTTTTTATTCAAATTTATAATACATTTTGATTTGAATTTTTTATCTCTATGGAAAAAAATAAATATTACACATATTATTGTTATATATTATTGTTAGGCAAAACCTAATTTGATCTAAATTTTATTCCATCTAGGTCATAGGTTTTGTTTATTTTGGGGTGGAGATTGATTTACACTTTGAATTAGGTAATTATGGTTCGATGCCATGTAACACTCTGAGCTTTGCCATTTTTAAGTATAATTAATTGTAAAAATTTATTTAAACTATTTTTATTAATAATAATTTTAAATTAATATAACTTCTTATTGTAAAATATCTTTTAGTTTTTCTCTCTCAAAATTCTACATACAGAAATGAGAATGTATACAATTCACTTGTGGATAGAAAATTCTACAATTGAAATTTCTTTTAATTCGACTACAATTATTTCAAAGTTATTTTTATGTTGACGGTTGAATTTCTTTTACCGACATTTTTCTAATGTAGTTGAAAAGATTTTCCAATTGATATTGAAAAAAAAAATCTTAATTAAGGGTGCTTAAAATTTTTTAGATTAATATTAAAAAAGAAATTCCAGTAAACTATTGAAAAAAATAATATATTTGTTGATTAATAAAATATTACTGAAAGACGTTGAAAAAAATATAATCACGACAAAAGTATGTTAAAAAATCTAATTCACATCCAAAAAGAAATAATTTCCTTAACATTGATTAAGAAAATTTTAACTAATATTGAGCCATAAATAATAATAGTTGACAAAAATATTTAACGACTTTATTTATAAAATAATTCTTATTGAAATCAATATAAATAATATTTTCGACATCAACTAAAAATAGTGATCCCAATAATATTTTGATGTTAGTTAAATCAATGACACTCCAATCATAATAGAGATAATTCAATTATTATGATGAAAATTTTTAATTTCTTTTAATTTTTTTTATCCAGAAAAAATATTTTATTACAAAATATTTTAAATTCTTTAAAAAGTAATTATTCTCTTGAAAATTTTCATCCAAAACACTATGAATTATTATCGATCGTGCCGTTGATTATTGGCGAACAGTTGGGTTTAAACAATTATGTGGCGAAATTTTTCTAAGCCGAGAAATATGTAGAGATTAGAAAAGGTACATTTATACAAAAATAAATTTGGTTGGCATACCTAAACCAAACCAACCTCAACAATATTTAAAATAACGCAAGCAATCAATCTACGAATTGGAAAAATAACATCACTCGTTAAACGTTTTGCCCAACTCTAATACCAATACCTCATTCTTTTACTAAATTCAAATTTAATTTAAAGTAAATATCTTCCTTCTAAAAAAATCAAACAGTTTGCAGCTCAAATTCTACAGTGATAAAAAAAAAAAAAAAAAAAAACACGGTAGTATGCCCTGAAAAATGGCCAGTTAAAAAATAAACCAACTATGTAATAACCTAAACATATTTTCATAAAATGTACGCATTGAAAGAAAAACAATTTGTACAGTTAGTGTTAAGATAAAAGGAAGAGAGAACCTAAATCAAATTTGGTAAAAGAAAATTATTTCAAGTTTTTTTTAGACAAACAGTTATAAGTAAAAACCTGTAATTTAATAAATATTTTTTTGCTCATTTACTTTTAAGTTAATTTAAAGTAATTTTCATCCAAAAAAATTAGTTTTAATATCATGTACATATTCTAAAAAAACTATAGTTTTTAACTTAAATATAAGGACTCGTTCATTCTACTAATTGATATCAAAATTAAGAATATAAGTTCGATTCCTGACAAATAATAATAAATTTTATCCCTATAATTTATGTAACATGTAGTCACTTCCCTTTTTACAAAAGTTTCTCATTGAAAGATGCAATCTACACTATGTAATAAAATGTTTTTCCGATTTTCCACTCTTTTGAATATAAATAAGAGATTCAAATATATTAAATGTTTTAATTTAAATTTTAAAGACAAATTTTACATAACTTACTCATGTTGCAGGTATAAATAGTTTGTGATCTGGAGAACTAAACTCATTTAATTTTTGAGGTAAAAAAAGTCCCATCCAAAAAAAAAAAAGTCAAGAATTGAAAGTCCCTACACACATAAACTACAAATTCTAGAGGTACTACACAAGCTTAAACCTAGATACCCACCTTTAACGATCCACATATTAAGTTTCTAATAAACAATTTCTCGAAATAAAATAAGTTTGATATTAAAAACTTGTAAATATTCAAATGTATAAAAGGTAAAAAAATATATATTTTATTTAGAAAACTGTCTTTCATAATTCGTAGGATCAAATTTGTTTAGTTTTTATTTCACTTCATTAAAATAAAAATTTTAAGCTGGTTGAACTTTAAGCGTTCATTAAAGCTACAAATTCTCACTAATGCTATTAAAATACTTTCAAATTATTCAGTAAAAAAAACTCTCACCTCAGTAAAAAATTCTAATTCGAGTTCAATTTTTGACAAGTGAATCAACTTTGTTTGACTTTTTTTTTTATTGTTTACAATTAAACTCCGACAAGTGCTAATCAGTGTTTTAATTAAATAAGAATTCCAAAGGAATATTTATTAATATCCTTAAAAATTGATTTTAATAATTATTTTTATCTTTAGCCTAAACCTAAGCCCCATATTTTCTTCGCAAGTATAGTTTGAACTAAAATATA
>Ga0209489_100721_pt1 | contig 65035 bp, 71 predicted proteins | sample SiratrowhiteBW_FD_187527 | JGI IMG/M metagenome (GOLD analysis project Ga0209489, IMG submission 187527) | Root nodule microbial communities of legume samples collected from California, USA - Siratro white BW (SPAdes) (version 2) | ecosystem: Host-associated > Plants > Roots > Nodule | place... | reverse complement strand
CCGTCGGCTACAACTTCCGCCGTCTCCTCCGCTGGCTCAGGCGTTTGCTGCACCAAGTCCTGGCCGCACTCTTCGCCAGGCCGCTTCTCAATCCGACCTGAAAACAGGAAATCTTCACGGTCGACTAACTAGGTCGAATCAATGAACCCGAGTCTGCCGCTCTGCGGATGGTCACGTGCGCTGATTCCTGCAACAACGTCGCAGGTCTCCGCAGCATCTGATGGTGAAATCACCCACGCCTAGCGACCTCGCGCCTGCGCCCAACGAGAGTGTTGGCGTCTGCCCGATGAGCCAGATACAGAATGATCGTATCAGATTGACTGGCGCAGATGCTCGAAAGAGTCCGTCGGTATTGTGCCGACCATGTTGCCCCGAGCGGATCGAAGCTCAGCTGCGCCTGGCATTCTTCATGTCATCATGCTTATCCGCTTGGCGAGTGTTCGCTCGAGCCTACAGGCCAAAGGGCAGAGTCTAGCGATGGTTTGATACGAATTGAACCTTCTTCTCGCCATTCCGCCCTGACAGGCACACCCAGGTTGGTGAACGTGATTGTCTGTGAGCCCTGGTCGGTATGAGATTGCGGCTTCTTAGCATTTCGATCTGAGCAAGCGTAGCGGTTTGGCCAGTGAAGACCCACTCGCCCCTGGCGCGACGGCCGTTCGCCATGGCGAAATCTCCAAGTTCCGGCGGAGCAACCCGTGCGGGCACGCGAGTCCGCTTGAGACGGTCCAGCGTTGAGGTGACCCGGATCTTGCCAAACAAGGTCGTTGCCGAACTCGGAGGCGTCCACGCGGTGCTGAGCGATCGGCTGTTGGGAATTGGTCCGCTCGCCGCCGCTCAATGATGGCTCGACACGCGATGATCTGCCTCCGAGTTCCTGCCAAATTAGGTCCTGGCTGTATTCGGGTATTTTATGCAATGCGACTCTCTCGGACCGGCGGGCGACGAGGACGAGTGGGATGCTGGGCTGTTGTCCGCCGGGCTTAGCGAGTTGAAGTTCATCCTGTTCCTCCCTTTGGACAACTGAGGGGCTTTCATTCTTGCGCGATGAAGCTCATTTGCATGGCAGAGTTCGTCGAGTTGTTCAAAAGCTCGCACGAGGCGCTAAAGCGGCAAAGCACGGTCACCGATGCTGTTGGCCAGGACTCTGGTTCGCGTCCGTGGCTCCGGCCTGGACGTTTATTTGCGCCGCCCTGCGGCATCGACCATCTACATATCCGCGCTTGGACACTGGCAGCAGTAGCTTTCGAAAAGCTGACAGAGGGCATAGACAGACGCATGGCACCTCTTCGTAGGCGATCTGTTGTCATCAGGTCATTTCTTACCTGCATCGGGTAGATGGACCATGCCGTCTTGATGTGGTGCCTCCGGCGAAGGAGCGTCATTCGGTCGTCCTTCGCGAATGACCACGCTGGAGGATCCCCGAAACAGCATCAAAACCGACTCGTGCGGTGGCTTTTCGCCACCGCTCGGGTTTCGCCGTGCCTGTGCCTCCGCCGCAAGTCCTTTGAGTGTTTGCTCCACAAGCGCGACAAAGCGGGGTGGACCAGAGGCGAAGACGAGGCCATCTCCCGGTACGGCTCTCACGATGTAACGCTCGTCGGAGATGTTGAGCGCATCGAGTGCCGCCTTGAGCGCATCAAAGCTGATTGGACTCAAGACCAAAAGGCGGCTTTGCGCCTCATGCGCGTCGGATACATAGAGCACCAGCCCATCGTAGTACCATTGAAGATTGAAGAGATTGATCAACCGTTCGAGGAACTCTCGCGGTGGGAGATCGGGCAGTCGCCCGCGAATCCGCCCCTTCACCCCGGTGCTGACATTGACTCTGATATTTAGGTTGTTGCCGAATTCCTGCAGTGCGGCCGCGAGGTCCTGATCCAGAACTGTGTAACTATAAGGCGTCGATGGCAGCGCCAGGGGAGCGCCAGGCGCCTCGACGACGCCCAAGCAAATGAAAACACCAGCATAGAGAAGTTTCTTCAAGATGTGCCGCCTTGTGGATAGAATGAGCATTCCCGCTATTTTTACGCTTGAGAACAAGCACGGGAATTTGTCCCAAAATTTGGAAGCCGCTGCTCTGTCGCAAATTGGAAGCTGACCGTGATCATTGGATGACAGCTGCTCGTCAGTTTTTGGTCAGCTTGTGTCTCTAAAGTGCCGGCCCGTTCGTGTGAACCGACGGCTCACCTCACTACGTGACAGAAATGACTTCCTCCATGTTGTTTGGCATTACGTCGATCCCTGTCAACTCCGTCGAGTGTGCCTCCAGCGGCTGTTCGCCGGCACACGCCCAGTTTGATGAGAGTCTTGCGCAGGCGGCCTCGAACCAAGGTGCCGCCTCTTCTGTGACCGAGCGCGCGCCAGCTCCATTGCTGTCGGAAGTGCAGCGCGCAGTCATGTCGGCGAGTCCGCTCGGCGATCGCGTCCTTCAGAGCATTTCTACTATCCATCAGGGCAGACCATTTCCGTCGGGTGCAGTTTCGCCGACGCTCGTCGGCGAGCCTGATCCTACCAAGGATCTCCAGCCTGGGCCGGCAGCGCAACCAGTCTTGCGTGTACAGCAAGTCGAGGTACATCCAGCGGGCAAACCGGAAGGTGCGGATCATTTCGACTCGGCGCTGGCGAATCTGCGGGATGTTTACAATGGCGTCATCCAGGTTTCGCTCCTCTCCAAGGGGACAAGTGCTGTCAGTTCATCTCTGAACAAGCTTCTATCGGCGGGCTGAGCGGGCCGTTGGCTGTCTTGACGAAAGACAAGATCGGTAGCGGCTGCCCCGCAAGAAAGCGGCTTCATGCTCACGCCCTGTTGCCGCTTTTTCTGACCCTCGCCGGTTGCAAAGCCGATCTGTATACCAAAGTGCAAGAGCGCGAAGCCAACGAGATGCTTGGGCTGCTCCTGAGCAAGGGCGTCGATGCCATCCGTGTTGTCGGTAAGGATGGGACCAGCACAATTCAGGTGGAAGAAAAGCAGCTCGCCTACTCAATCGAGCTTCTGAATGACCAGGGCTTGCCGCGCCAACCCTTCAAGAGCCTTGGTGAGGTGTTCAAGGGAGCGGGCCTCGTTGCCTCTCCGGTTGAGGAGCGAGCCCGCTACGTCTATGCTCTCAGTGAAGAATTGTCGCGCACGATCAACGATATCGATGGGGTTCTCTCCGCGCGTGTTCATGTCGTTCTGCCGAAGAATGATCTTTTGCGACAGGATGCAACCCCGTCTTCGGCGTCGGTGTTCATTCGATACGCCTCGAGCGCGAAGCTCTCAGCCTTGCTGCCGCAGATCAAGATGCTCGTCGCCAACAGCATCGAAGGTTTATCATACGACAAGGTGGCGGTCGTGTTCGTGCCGGTTGAGCGGGCTCAGCATGAGGTCTCAGTTGTGCCAGCGGCAGCTTCCGCCGAACCAACCAAGTTCATTGCAACCCACGTTGCCGTCGGTGCAGGAGGTGGGCTCGCCGCGTTGGGCATTCTATCTTACGTGCTGCTGAGCACACGTGGGCGACAGCTTCGTCAATCCTGGCGCAAAGTGACGAGTCTCGGCAGAGATGCCAGCAAGCCAGCGGTCCAGTCCGCCGGCAAAAAGCTCTCCTCCGATCCGAAATAGCGGCAGCAGGTCCGTATCGATGGCATCCACTAACCCAAGTGTTTCACTCAACCCGCATTCCGACCGCCTGCGCGAGCTTGCCGCTTTGATCCATCCCAGCCGGTTTGCCGGCCATCTTGATGGGCGCCTGTCGGCCGCCACAGTGCTGCAGTTGCAGAAGTCTCCGAGACTGCAGCAAAGACTGGTCGAATTGCTGCTAGGTAGTGAGCTGGTTTCGAACGGAACCGACTGGGGTAGGGACGTTCTGCTCGGGCATGATCCGCGTCGGGCGGCGCTGCTCGCGGGCAGTATCTGGCATGCCCGTTCGGTGCTGAAGTTTGTGTCAAGGCATGATGTAGCGATTCTGATCGAAAATATCGGTGCCGAAGCACATGCTTTCGCAATCCAACACTTATCCAGCGCCGTCGCAACCATATCGATTGACGATCCGCAGAAGCTGGCGAGCCAGATTGAACATGACGGCTGCGCCTGCCTTGGCGCTTGGCTCAAGGACGCATCAGAGCTTGACCGTGTGCGCGTTCTTTTCCGCTTACCTGTGGGGACCACCGCCGAATCCCCAGCAGCCGAACACCACAACTTAGCGGGTCAGTTACTTCCTTTGGTGGTGGCCCACTTGGCCACGGAGGAGCCGGCGGCATGACGGCCGATGAAACAATCCTGCCAGATAGCCCGCGGATTCGGCCGCTTGGTCCGCTCATACCAGCCGCGGAACTTGGCATCTGGTACGATGCGGTGCAGACGCGCGCGCTAGCCGAGCGATACCTGCGGCAGGTTCGCAGTTGGGCAAGGAAGGCCTATCAGCAGGAGCGGGAGCGCGGGCACTGCGAGGGTCTAAGGTCAGGCTCGGACGAAATGGCACAGCTGATTGTCCGAGCTGCTTCCGATGTCGCCCGGCGAAAAGCCGTTCTGCAACAGGAGTTACCACAGCTCGTCATTGAGATATTGACCGATTTGTTGGGCTCCTTTGATCCGGGTGAGATGTTGGTAAGGACCGTTCGTCACGCCGTCGAGAAAAGATATGGCAGCGGAGAAGTATGCCTTCACGTGTCTCCTGTGAACGCTGATGCACTAAGGCATGAATTCCTGGCGTTCGATGGAACGAATGGTCGGCCGAAAGTCAGAATTGATCCGGACCCTGCCGTGGGGCCGGACCAGTGCGTTCTGTGGAGTGAGTTCGGCAGTGTCGATTTAGGACTTGCCGCGCAGCTCCGCACATTGCGTCTCGGCCTTAATCCATCTTCTCAGGAAAGCTAACCGTGACGATGCAACGATCAGGCCAAGATCAAGCCGGCGGAGAAGGAGATGTGCATGCGGCGATAGCATCGCTGAGATTCGCAGCAAAGGATGTCGATACGCGTGCCGTGCGGGGACGGATCACGCGTGCGATCGGCACCTTGCTCCATGCCGTGTTGCCAGGGGCCCGTGTTGGAGAACTTTGCCTGCTGCAGGATCACGCTTCCGGATGGTCGCTTGAGGCGGAAGTCATCGGTTTGCTGCCGGACGGGGTGTTGCTGACGCCCATTGGCGATATGGTAGGCTTGTCCCACCGCGCGGAAGTGCTCCCGACCGGGCGCATGCAGGAAGTGTCAGTCGGGCCCGACCTGCTCGGCCGCGTGATCGATAGCTTCGGCCGTCCACTCGATGGCAAGGGGCCGATAAAGACGGTCCACACTTGTCCGCTCCGCGGCAAGGCGCCCAACCCGATGAGGCGGCGTGGCATCGAGCAGCCGTTTCCGCTTGGCGTTCGCGTGCTGGACGGACTTCTGACGTGTGGCGAAGGTCAGCGGATCGGAATCTATGGAGATGCCGGTTGCGGTAAGTCGACGCTGATGTCGCAAATTGTAAAAGGCGCAGCCGCCGATGTCACCGTGGTTGCGCTCATAGGGGAGCGTGGACGCGAGGTGCGTGAATTCATCGAACGTCATATTGGAGATGCTCTCGCTCGCACGATCGTTGTCGTTGAGACATCCGATCGATCGGCAATGGAGCGGGCGCAATGCGCTCATATGGCGACCGCACTCGCCGAGTATTTTCGTGATCAAGGTCTGCGGGTCGTTCTGATGATGGATTCGCTGACGCGATTTAGCCGTGCGATGCGCGAAATCGGCCTTGCCGCCGGCGAACCTCCCACCCGGCGCGGCTTTCCTCCTTCCGTCTTTGCGCTGCTTCCTGGTCTGTTGGAGCGAGCCGGTATGGGCGAGCGGGGCTCGATCACGGCATTCTATACCGTGCTTGTCGAAGGTGACGGCACGGGCGATCCGATTGCCGAAGAGTCGCGCGGAATTCTCGATGGTCACATCATTCTTTCGCGCGCGCTGGCCTCGCGAGAGCATTTTCCCGCCATCGACGTGCTGTCGAGCCGAAGTCGTGTCATGGATGCGGTCGCCTCTGGTCCACATCGCAAGGCGGCATCCACCTTCCGCGATCTGCTCTCGCGCTACAATGAGGCTGAGTTTCTGATCAAGGTCGGTGAATACAAGCCAGGCAGCGATCCACTGACTGATCGGGCAATCGAGTCAATCGAGGAACTGCGCGCATTCTTGCGCCAGGGACAGGACGAGCCGTGTAGCTTTGAGGAGACCGTTTCATGGATGTCGCGTCTGACGGCCTGAATCTCGTACAAGCGTCAAAATTGCGGCTGGTGAAAGACATGAGAGAGCGAAGCGCGCTTCGTGAATTGTCGAACATGGAAGACAGGCGCCAAATTGCGGTCGCAGCGCTGCAGCGAGCGTCTGAGAATCTTAAAGGCGCTGAGAATCGTCGCGCCAAGGCCGAAGCTGAACTTTATCAGGAGCTGGTGTCCCTCGAGATGATGTCCGTGGCCGAGCTCGATCGTCGCTGTCAAGTCGTCCTTGGGCGGCTGGCAGCAGAGATCGAATCGGCACGCCAGGCGCGTGAGCAGGCGCGCATCGCGCATGAGCAGGCCGAGCGGGCAGTGAATGAGGCGCGCACCATATGGGCCAAGCGGTCGGCGGCGAGCCAGAAATGGCAGGAGATTGAGGGCGATGTCCAGCGCACTACCGCTGTCCGTTCGGAGTTTGCAGCCGAAGTCGATGCCGACGATGAGGTTTTGCTCCGATATCAGCGTGGTTCGCGCAGCCAGACGGTCGATGGCTCGAACTAATGGCTGGTTCTCTTACCGCGTCGCGAGCTGCACCCGCGGAACCTGTCGATAAATGCCATGGGTGAACCCGCACTATTTCAGCCAGCGGCAAAGCTGTCGCATGAAGTGGTCTCCTGGCTCAACGAGACCGCCGCACCGCGCACGGTTCTGCAGAGCCGCATTGGCGATAAGCCGCTATCGATCCGTATGAGCCGGCTTGTTTGGCAGGCCGAGCCATATGCCATGTCGGTGCTCGACTGCGTATTTTGCGCCGGAGGCGAGACCGCTGTGTTGTCCTTGCCCCGCCTTCTCGTCGAGGCACTGATTTCAACGGTCCAGTCTGGCCTTACTTTACCTTCCGACCCAACCCGCTCGCTCCTTCTCGAACTTGCACTGGAACCTTGGCTCGCTCCACTCGAGATCGCGCTCGCGCGGAATTTGCAGCTGATCCGCGTCGAAGACGCAACGGCCAAAGACCCCTATTTGGAGTTCGACGTTACTTTCGGGCCGCTGGCGGCCAAGGCTCGCCTGTTCTTGTTCGCGCCTCTTGACGGTCTGGTTCCGTCTGCGTTTCGTGTCTTAGGCGAGCTGATCGGCCAATCACCGCGAGATTTAGGTAAGAGTTCTTCGGAATTGCCGGTCGTAATTGCGAGAGAGATCGGCTCGCTGCGCGCGCCCATCAAGCTTCTTCGCCAAGCACAGCCCGGCGACGCACTGCTGCCCGAAGTCATTCCCTTTGCTCATGGCCAGCTCATCCTCGCTGCGGACAAGTTGTGGGCGCCGGCGCAGGTCGCGGGCGACAGACTTATCCTTCGGGGACCATTCCGCCTGCAGTCCCATCCTCTAAGGTATGCAAATATGACGATACGCCCACAAGCTGAACAAGCAATCCCGCTCTCGGAAGCCGACATCGACAGTATTGAGATCACGCTTGTGTTCGAATGCGGCCGCTGGCCCATCCCGCTGGGTACGTTGAGAAGCATCAACGAGGGGCACGTGTTCGAGCTTGGCCGGCCGGTGGACGGTCCGGTCGATATTGTTGCCAATGGTCAATTGATCGGCCGCGGCGACATCGTACGTGTCGGTGAAGCGTTGGGCATCCGGTTACTTAGCAAGTTGGCGGTCAATGGTTGACATTCAACCGAGCATCCTTGCGCTTGTTGCGGCGACCGCCGGTCTTGGCCTGCTGGCGTTCGCAGTTGTCACAACAACGGCGTTCATCAAGGTTTCCGTCGTTCTCTTCCTGATCCGCAACGCGCTCGGCACTCAGTCCATACCACCGAATATCGTTCTGTATGGTGCTGCATTGATCCTTACCGTGTTCATAGGCGCCCCAGTATTCGAGCAAACCTACAACCGCGTGACCAATACGCAACTTCGTTACCAAACCGCCGATGACTGGTTGACCGCCGCCAAGGAGGGGAGCGAGCCGCTGCGCGCCCATCTCAAAAAGTTCACCACTGAGGAGCAGCGCACGTTCTTCCTGTCGTCGACGGAACATATCTGGTCGGAGGAGATGCGCGCCAACGCAACAGCCGATGATTTTGCGATCCTCGTGCCGTCTTTTTTGATCTCGGAGCTTAAGCGTGCGTTTGAAATCGGTTTCCTTCTCTATCTTCCGTTCATCACGATCGACCTGATCGTGACGACAATTCTGATGGCCATGGGCATGTCAATGGTATCACCAACAATGATATCCGTTCCTTTCAAGCTCTTTCTGTTCGTCACAATCGACGGCTGGTCGCGGCTCATGCACGGATTGGTCTTAAGCTACGCATCGCCGGGGGGGTGAGATGGACGAGGCCAGCATCCTCACCCACCTGAGCCGGTCATTAGTCCTGTTCATGATCTGGGTTCTACCGCCGCTCCTGGCAGCCCTCGTGGCCGGATTGGGTATTGGCATCGTGCAGGCAGCAACCCAGCTCCAGGATCAAACCTTGCCGCTTACCGTGAAGCTCCTCGTCGTCGTCGCCGTGCTCGTTCTGTTTGCCCCGGTGCTGAGCGCGCCACTGATCGAGCAAGCCCAGCATATCTTCACTGAGTTCCCCGCGCTCACAGCGAGGTATTAGTGCGCGCGGAACGCAAGCTGTCTAAGTTTCAGCTATAGCGTTGCGTTTGCTGGACTTCATTGCGAACCACAAAAGGCGAGTTCGTCAGCTTATCGAAAGCTGGCCGCACTATCATGAGACGGATAGATATCCGAACTGTCCTGTTCGGCTCTATGAGCCTGCCGTATTCGGAGGAAGATTGATCCCATTTGGAAGTTCTATCCGTTCGGTTCAGGTTGCTTAGACGTGATGGAATTACGTGCTGAAACCTTGTCCTCGATGCACAGCCTGGCGAGTTGTCGACGCAAGTGAACGGGCGAACCGCTTCGATTGCAAGCGGTCCCACGATTCGGGCGTTCGAGCGTCGCGAATGAAGGTGCCGCTCGAGACCGATGCCTGCGAAATATAGTTTCTAAGCGCTCAGATCACGAAAACGCGCTGCGGCCAGTGAGAGCCGAAGAAGCGTGGCTTGTAGACGGCAGCGCGTGATTTAACCGGTGCTCTCATAGAATGGTTATGCCTCTGCGCCGGATGACTGTACCCATGTGGATGATTGAAGCCGAAGTCGTCTACCTTGTGGGATGCGTGTCGCTCCGCAGCCGCTCGGAGACGATGGTCGCTGGTCTGCTTGGTTCTTGAGGTCTCATGTTGAGGCAAGTGCGACGGTTGCATTGGCTGAAGCCAACGACGAGCTGAACTCAAATGGATGTCTTGTCACCCACCGAGACGCAAACTCTGGTTCAGACGGCTGTCGAGTACGTCGTTGCGGCCGGACTTGGCGCGGCTCGGGCCCTCGGCATTATGCTGGTTCTTCCGGTATTCACGCGACCGCACATTGCCGGGCTTATCCGCGCAAGCACGACGGTTGTGATTGGATTGCCTTGCTTGATGCAGATCAGGAACGGGTTGCAGACGCTAGATCCGGGCACCCGTATGATTGCGGTCTCGCTCCTCGGTTTGAAGGAGATATTTATCGGCCTGCTGTTCGGTTTTCTGCTTAGCATACCGCTTTGGAGCATCCAGGCCGTTGGTGACATCATTGATACCCAGCGCGGCATCTCCAGCCAAGTGGACGATCCTGCGACACACAGTCAAACCGCCCCGATGGGACTCTTTCTCGGGACTGCCGCGGTAACGATCTTCGTTGTATCAGGAGGTCTGCAGACCATGGTCAAATGCCTCTATGGAAGTTATCTGATCTGGCCCGTGTATCGGCTGTTCCCGCCCCTGACCCAGCAAGGGGCAATGGAGTTTATCGGGCTCCTCGACCATATCATGCACACGACCCTCGTGGTCGCCGGGCCCGTGCTGGCTCTGCTGCTTCTGATTGACGTATCCCTCATGCTGCTGGGGCGCTTTGCGCCGCAAATCAAGCTGAACGATCTGTCTCCGACGATCAAGAATGCTGCCTTTGGCATTATCATGGTCAGCTACGCCGTCTTTCTGATCGACTATATGGGAGCAGAGATCATTCACTTCAACGGCGTGCTGGAGTGGCTCGAGAAGTTCTTGAAATGAACGACACGAGCGAAGAGAAAAACCTTCCACCAAGTCACAAGAAGCTGAGGGACGCGCGTAAGAAAGGGCAGAGCCCGCGCAGCGCCGACTTTGTGACCGCAGCAAGCCTTTGCGCTGGTTTCGGCTGCCTGTGCTTCAGGGCCGGCGCGATCGAAGACGGATGGCGCGAAGCCGTGCGGCTCATCGACAAGCTGCAGGAACAGCCCTTCAGCAATGCGGTCCGGCAGGCGTTGGTCGGACTGATGGACCTTTCTATAGGAGCCGCGGCCCCCATCCTAGGTGCGGCGGTGGTTGCGGCGATTCTGGCCGGTGTCTTGGCCGGCGGCGGGCTGACGATTTCGGTTGAGCCGCTTAAACCCAGCTTTGAGAAATTGGATCCCGTCAAAGGGCTGAAGCGGATTGTCTCCCAGCGGTCGGCTGTCGAGCTTGGAAAGTCTATCGTCAAAGTTCTGGTTCTTGGCGCTACGTTCGTTTTCACTGTGCTCGCAAGTTGGAGGGCACTGGTATACTTGCCCGTTTGCGATTTGAGCTGCTTTGGTTTTGTCTTTAAAGAGCTCAAAGTGCTGATCGCGATCGCTGCCGGCGCTCTTCTGATTGGCGGCCTGGCTGATCTTCTCATTCAGCGTTGGTTGTTCTTGCGCGACATGCGCATGACGCAGAGCGAATCCAAGCGCGAGTCCAAGGAACAGGATGGTAATCCGCAGATCAAGGGTGAACACCGCAGGCTCCGCCGGGAGTCGGCGAACGAGTCTCCGCTTGGCGTCCATCGGGCGACAGTGATAGTGACGGGGCGAGCGACATTGATTGGGCTGCGCTACGTTCGGGGCGAGACCGGCGTCCCGGTACTGGTGTGCCGCGGCGAGGGCGAAACGGCTTCACAATTACTGGCGGAGGCGCGTACCCAACGTCTGAGCATTGTCGAGGATCATGTGTTGGCGCGTCAGCTGATCCGAAAAGGTGCGCTGGGCAAGGCCGTTCCGATGGAGTGTTTCGAGAGGGTTGCAAAGGCAGTCTTTGCCGCCGGGCTCGTTTAGCGTCGCGCAAAACAGCGATGCGCTCAAACCTCCGGTCAATGACCGAACTGTCCCAGAACCTGGTCTGCGAGCTGCACGATCCCAAAAAAAGACCGAGCAAAGACTGGCGTCCAAGAGGCTCGTCGGCCGATTCCAAACCGATATGGACCAGAATGCCAACCGACGTTCATGCTGTTCGGGGTTTACGATAGCTTATTGGGTTTCTGGCGCAACCCTGGTATGGGTTTCATCCTCCAAATTGCTCCTATTGCCCACTGCCGTTGCCCCACGTGCGGTGATGGGAAGCACTGCACGATCACCACTGGTCGGCATGACAGCGTGATTGCCTAGCAAGTCGCCAGGATCATTGATCATAACAGCGAGGTTATTCCGGACTGAGCAGCCAAGGGTTGGATTGAACGAATTCTCGTTCACCGTAGGACCGACGATGGAGAGCGAGGGGCAGACCGGAGGATGAGCTTCGAAAGTGATCGCTTCGACCCTCACCCCAGAACGAGCCGGCAAATCCACACGAGAAGCGGACAGGAGGATGTTGTAATTGGCAACACCCATGGCGCGAGCCTCGTCGGCCACCTGTGCGATGAGTCTGGGTGAGCCGATGACACTCACATGGAGGGCATCCCGCCGCCCGCGACTGGTCGCTGCAATAAAGCTTCGCAGCCTATGCCGTTCGAGGCCACGAAGGCTCTGCAGGAACAGCACGCTACTCTTCTGCTCGACCTGGATCGCTTGGTCCGGCGGCGCGGGCTGGATCGAGGCGGTATTTGCGCAGCCACCCATTGTTGCCGCAATAAGGATCGGATAGCACAGATGTCGCAATGTCATTTGACGATCCTCATTCGATGATAAAGCCGCCGCCGGTCAATCCTGGTGCGGCGGCGCGGGGCGCATCGCGCTCTCGCGGCGGCCGGGCCATGGTGTTCGTCAGAATTCGCCCTGCATCTGAGGACGGTGCGATGCGGTCGCTCGGCGCACTCATCCGGTTCGGAGTCGATCCGGGGCGCACAATGTAGGGCGTGACAATAATGACCAGCTCGGTTTCACGTTTCTGAAACGATGAGGAGCGAAAAAGCGCGCCCAGGATGGGCACATCGCCAAGCCAGGGAAACTCGCCGATATCAGTGTTGAAGTTGCGCCTGATGAGGCCGCCAATTGCAAAGCTCTGACCGCTGGCGAGCTCGACAACGGTGCTGGCCCGGCGGGTCGAGAGGGCGGGCACCGCCATGCCGTTGATCTTGACTTCACCTTCTGTCGACAGTTCGCTGACTTCGGGCTTCACCCGGACATTAATCTGATTATTGTTGAGAACCGTCGGAACGAACTCGAGGCTCACGCCGAACTGGCGAAATTGGATCGACACCTGCCGGTTATCCTGCATCACCGGAATGGGGAATTCGCCGCCGGCGAGGAAGCTTGCGGCTTCGCCGGACATCGCCGTCAGATTCGGCTCAGCCAGGATTGAGGCGAGGTGCTCGCTCGCGAGAGCGTCCAAAACAGCGCTCAGGTTGGTGTTGCCGGCGCTAAACCCAATCCCGATCGTGCCGCCGCCGCCGGCCGCGCCGGAGCCACCCCCTTTGCCGGTGACAAGGAAAGCGCCGTTTGGGCTGGAGGCGGTGAAGTTGATGTTGAGATCCTTGACGGCGCTGCGGGAGACCTCTGCCACCCGAACGCTGAGATTCACCTGCAATGAGCCGGCGACCTGGATCTTGTTGACAACCAGCGCGCCGGCCCCAAGAAACTGCTCAGTTACCTTCCTGGCGGTCTCGACGACATCGGCATTAGGCGCCGTACCGCTAAGGATCGCGCCGCGGGGGGTATAGCTGACCTGAATCGGATAGTCGCCGACCTCGGCCTTCAGCGTGGCCCGCAGATCCTCAATCGGTTGGGTGACGACAACACGCAGCTCGGCGAGGGCCTCTCCGTTCTCGTTCAGTGCGAACAGGCTCGTCCGTCCGGACTTTTTGCCAAACACGAAAATCGTGGTGTTCGACGGCGCCTGATAATCCGCAATCGCCGGGTCGGCAACAAAAATGCTCGCAGCCGGTCCGGCCAGATGAACTGTCTTGCCCTGTGAGGAGGTAAGGTTGAGCGTGCCGCTGGTGCTGGCAGGCGCGGCACGTGGAGCTTCTCCTTTGCTATCCCGCTTTGTCTGAGCCGGGACATTAAGCGGAAATAGCAGAGCGACTGCGCACAGGAGATAGCAGAGGCGGGGAATAGCGGCATGGTGCGAGCCGCTGGCGAGCATCGACGGCTCATCGGTACCGGCGTCATTATCAACGACGTTCAAGGCAGTGTTGCTTTCAAGTTCGATCGGCTAGGCGGCCGATGCTGCGCCAATGAGTTCAAGGGTGTAACCGACCCCGCGCGCGGTCTTGATCCGGAGCGTTGCGCCCGCCTGGCTCAAATGCGCGCGTAAGCGATAAATCCCGACTTCCAGCGCATTGGTCGAAACCTCGTCGTCAAATGCATACAAGCTATCTTCGAGCGATGCGCGCGGCACGGTACGGCCCGCGCGGCTGAGCAGATGTTCCAGAATGCACACTTCGCGGCGCGCAATCCTCAGTATTCGACCGTCGACCGAGACTTGTCTCGCGATCGGATCGAAATGCAGATTGCCGAATGTCACGACCGGCGCCATCATTTGAGTTGACCGTCGCAAGATGGCCCGCATCCGAGCGATGAGTTCGTCGATTGACACGGGTTTGGGCAGGAAGTCATCCGCTCCCCCGTTGAAGGTCGCAATTCGCCGGCTGAGATCATTGAGATTGCTCATCATTATCGCCGGCATTGATCGTCCTTCGCGTCGCAACTGCTTCAACCAGTCCAAACCGTCTCCGTCGGGCAAGACAGACTCGAGAAGGACCATATGGTAGTTCGCGCAATCCAGCGCGACCGACGCCTCATCCAGCGTGCGCGTCACGTCGACAGCGAACCCGCAACTCAGGAGCGCTTCTTTCACGGCGCAGCCAAAGTCCGTATGATGATCAACCAGGAGAATTCGCATTTCATCGCCTTTCGTCCATCCACGCCAAGACCGGGGCGCGTCACGATCGAGCATGGGGCTCGATGAAACTGAAGGGCGGCTGCATTGGTGTGATTTTGAACAGCCGGAAACAAGAAGGCGGAACATGTTGAGAGGTGATCCATATTTGCGGATCGATCGCGATTGGGGCGGCCAGGGACCTCTGCGGACTGCTTACGCAGTCGGCGGCCCTCAACATGCCCCCCGCGCGAGTAAGAGATCTGACTCTCTTTAAAGGGCTGAAGGCCACGGCAGCCCGCTCACGCGTCTGTTTGCCGATCACAGCCGTTCTTGCATGCACTGAGCCCACCTTTGCAGTGCGAATAGCGCCAAGCCGTGCAATCGAAACCAACGCGCGGGAGACGAGCGGTTTTGTGACTGAACAGATGAACGAAACCGACATAAACTTCCCCAATTCATCTTGGCCCGCGGTCAGTCTTGCTGGGCTGTTGAGCCCGTCATGTCGTGAAGTCACGACAATGCCAGTCTTTCCGCGTTCGAACATACTCGCGCGATGCATCTGGCCAATGGCTTCACAGTCCGAGATGTACGGCCGAAGCCATCAATGCCTCTTTCGGCTTGAAGAACATCCTCCTCCTAGCCAATTGTTCGCACGCAAGGTGTCGATCGTACTGAAGTGCCGGCGCACCCGAGGTGCCCTCGTACGCGGCAGCCCAGTGAAAGCTGCGAACGATGGCTGAATCGAGCCGCACAATGTTGTCGTCGCGCATCGATCCAGGTGGCTACACCGGCACCATTTCGTCTTACATGGTGCACGACGCCAAAATGATCGGTTCTCGAACTTGGAGTTGACGTGCGCCCGGCAAGGGCGAGTTGCGCACCGCCAGCGGTCTGCTCGCGCGCTGCATCGTGATTCACCTGCAAGGGGATCGGCGCTGCGTGCTCCGATCTGCGCAGGAGCGATATCGGATGCAGGTCCTGGAGAGGAGCAGTCCAGCAGCGTGATGGGGCCGAGCGGCCGAGCATTGTGGTTTTGAGACGTGTGCAATTCTTGCTACCTGTCAGGAAAGGCTCGCGCGAGCGGATTCTGTGTCGCGGAGCTGTCGGAAATCCTACAATCTGACGCTAGGTGAGATTCAAGTGCCTTTGACTGCTGGCTGTAGCGGCGCTCTCGAACTCGCTAGCATTCTGAAGCAATGTCGACACGGTCCGGACCAGACTATGGACATGGGCGTAACGCTCGTCCTTCTCGCCAATGTCATGAGCATTTCGCCGATGCAATTAAGGTGGGCCTTGCCAAAGCCGATGAGAGTGTGGGAAGCCAGTCGTCTTGCTAGGCCTTAACGCGTGGCGTCACGGTCGTACGACCGACCTCATACGTGTGCCAATTTAGCAAGGAGACGGTGGCGAGCCGCGTGATGCTTCTATGTGACGCGCGGAAGCGAACTTCTGGGATGCAGACGCCCGAGCGCGCACGCCGATTCGACCGCCAAGGGACGGAAAAATAGTCGATTGCCATACGACATTCTTGAATGCTGCCTCCATAGATCACGATCGACTATGGGGCTTTTAGGTGAGATCAGCAAAATCGATTGTTTTGATGGAACACATCCAGGTTGCGGATCGCCTGTAGTAAGAGCCCCGCTTGCTACGGGCGAGTGAATGAATGATAAATCGCGGCCGAAACACTGTCGGTTCACGCGCGATCATTGTCGGATGAATTTAGCTAACACGACGAAAGTTCTGCCGCGCGATATCACAATGTATCCAAGATGCCACGATGCTCCAACGAGTGGAAAGGGAAGAGGGAGCGGTCGGTGCCCCCCGACTTCCCGTCGGAGCCGTCAACCGCTGTCCGGCTCGATCGGCACCTCGATCGGCGATCGGTCGCCTCTCCATAGATTATGTCGTGCATGAAGCGGAGTGATGCGTCGCTTTCAGATCTTCCTTGGAAGGTGTTTCGATGCCTATGAACTTGTCAAATGGCTCGATCGACTATCTACTCATTACTCCCGCGCTTGTAGGGATTTGCTTCGCTACTGGTGCGGTAGCTTTCCAAATTGCCGCCAAGGAACAGGCGCTCGGTTTCCCGGGTCGGCGTTCTGCCGAGTGAGCACATCAAATCAACGTCGCTATCGATGTTCTCCTGATCCTCGACGTTCATTCCAAGCCCAATGCTACTCAGCACGTCATCGGGCGTCCAGACAGCGATCTTCGGCACGACATAGGTGTGTAGCGCGTCCGCATTGTTCGCAATCGCTCTCGCCCAAGGATCGCGAGAGACGGCGAGTTTTGACGGATCTTCGACTAACGATACGAAGGGCGAGGCTGTTGTCGTCCCCCGCATATGCCAACCAGCTTGGCGGGCGCGGTCCATGGGATACCGCTCCAGAGGATCTCCAACGGAAGAATGATCCCGAGCCGTGCCGCGGACATGAGATATCGCACTCGTGTTTTCTTCCTTGTGCGGCTTGCAATCCGTTTCCTGATTCTGAAAACGCCGCAGTGTGACGTATGACGACCCTGCAATGTCGTCAAATACTCGGTCTCGATCAAGGGCAGCGTCGGTTGCTGATGACCAACGTGCCGCTTGCTGCTCGGCAAGTTCGATCTCGTTGCGAAGTGCTTCAAGAGTGGCACCTGTCAGTGTTGCGGCAAGCTGAGCGCGCGCACTGACGAATGACGAGGCTGGATAGCGACTGGGTTCCGAGGCTGCCTCGTTTGGCGCAGACGAGGGCGCGGCGGTCACAAAGGAGACAGACTCGGAGGTTGGGTAGAGCGAATCCAAGTCGTCCGGAGCCAAGTCGTTCAGCTGCTGCTCAAAGCTTGCTTGATCTTCCGAACTTGTCGGTGCGCTGGTTTGGGCGCTAAGCTCATCCTGCTGTCGAACGACATGGTGCGGCTGCTGAGGCTCAAAGAAATTGTCTGCGGCATTTCGCGGATCAACATTCATCTTTCTCTCTCTCCCGGCGTAGTGCCGCCTATTGGCGAGAATTGTTGCAGGTGCAGCTTTCAAGAAGCTGACGGAGCGGAAAGAGGCCATTTAGCTCAATCGCTGCCTTGTGGGTTCTGCACTCCGATCAGGCTGAGAACGGGTTTCTCAACCGCGCGACGTTCGCTCCACCACCTCATTGCGGACGTGTCGCCTAGGCAAAAAGGTCTTGCAGACTAAGATGGACCAGCAAGCGCATGCGGCTGATCGATTGATGTTATTCATGGATCGTCTGCTTCTGCAGATGAGACGGCTGCATCTTCTCGCTCATTAGGCCTGCAGTGGACCAGCGGGACCTCGTTGTCTTGTGGCTTCCGAGCCTAATCATTCGAGAGGCGAAGCCTCACAAAAACCTGACCTACGAGGTTGTGATGTCGGAATAGCCGTCGCAACGACTTGCGCCTGGTTGCGGCAGGCTGTTTGTGTGCAGGCGCGAGCGCGCTTGCTGAAAGAACGTCAAACAACTTGCGGGCACGACATCCTGGAAAACGTAAGCTGAGCGTCTTATCGAAGGAGAAGAGCAGATGAAGATTACCGGTAAAAGACTGAAAATCCTCTTGTCCTTGCTTTTGGTCGCAAGCGTTAGCGCGCTGGCGAGAGCCGATGAGCCCTCGCCGAAATACACCGAGGTGCTCAATGCCCTGCAGGCGGGCAAGAATGTGAAGCTCATACTGGACATAAGCCGCTGTAACCCCGCGGAGGGCGGCAAGCCTGCATCGGCGACGCAAGCCGGTCTGGCTATCAATGCATTCAGGGTGACGGTCCAAAACGGAATCAGCTTCGCCAATGCTCACCAAACGGTCGACAGCTCTGGACATGCCGTGACCGAGTACATCCGCCATAGCCTTAGTCGCGAAGGCAAGCTGACGGTGCGAGCCTCGAAGCTTGTTGTCGGATCCACGGAGCTTGTGAACCAGGGCGAATTCATCTGCGAAGTCCCGGATGGCGCAAAGTTCATCTGGTAACGAAGAGCACAGAGAAGGAGGGGCGCTCCGAAGAGTTGATCGTTTAATCGTATCAAGATCTTCGCAGTATGACACGAATCCGTTCGATCTCAGGGACGCTTAGAGTGTTCCCGTCTTTTCGTCCACGAGAGTTGAGCAAACTTGCTGCGTGTTCCAGCCGATCGTGATCACCGATTCCAGGCCATCGTGATCACCCATTCCAGAGCATCGTGATCACGGTTTCCAGCCGATCGTGATCACGGTTTCCAGCCGATCGTGATCGCTATTTCCAGCGATCGTGATCGGGGACAACCGGGAGGCGCACACCGCTGACAGTCTGCAACCGGGGTAGCTCGGTCTTTTGCCCAACCGCAGAGGATCGAGATGCCGACAGAGAGACTGTCCATGCGCCACATTCGCGAAGTTCTACGCCTGCACTATAGCGTCGGCATGTCGCAACGCGCCGTTGCCCGCAGCCTCGGTCTGGCCCAGGGCACGGTCAGCAAGTACGTGAACCGAGCCCGCCGCGCCAGCCTGACCTGGCCTTTACCGCCGGAGCTGGATGACGACGTCCGGCTCGAGAACCGCCTGTTTCCACCGCCTTCCGATCGGCCCAGCGACGAGCGTCCGCATCCGGATTGGGCGCTTGTCCATCGCGAGCTGCGCTACGCGTGGTTCTGCGAACGCTACAGGGAATGGACCGGCCGTCTCAAGCCAACCCTGCGCCAGGTTCATGTCGCCGGCGAGAAGCTGTTCGTCGACTATTCCGGCCACACCATGGAGGTGGCTGACGGGCTCAGCGGCGAGGTGCGCAGCGTGCAGATCTTCGTCGCCGTGCTCGGCGCCTCGAACTACACCTACGCCGAGGCCAGCCTCACACAGAGCCTGCCGGACTGGATCGCCTCGCACGTTCGGGCCTTTTGCTTTTTCGGCGGCACGGCCCGGCAGACGGTAAGCGACAATCTGAAGGCCGGCATCACCCGGGCCTGCTTTCACGAGCCGTTGGTCAACCGGACCTATGCCGATCTCGCCCGCCATTACCGCACCGCCATCGTGCCGGCACGGCCGTATCGGCCGCGCGACAAAGCCAAGGTCGAAGTCGGGGTCCAAATCGTCGGGCGATGGATCCTGGCGCGCCTGCGCAACCGCCGCTTCTTCTCGCTCGCCGCCCTCAACGAGGCGATCCACGCGCTCCTTGTCGAGCTGAACGATCGACCGCTGCGCAGCTGGGGACGAAGTCGGCGCGACCTGTTCGAGGAGCTCGATCGCCCGGCGCTGACCCCATTGCCGGATGAGCCGTACGAGTATGCCGAGTGGAAGCGCTGCAGGGTCAACCTCGATTATCACGTCGAGATCGCCAAGCATTACTACAGCGTTCCTCACAACCTCGTGCATCAGGAGGTCGAGACTCGCATCACCCAAAAGACCGTCGAGATTTTCCTCCGCGGCAAGCGAGTGGCGTCGCATCTGCGCAGCACCTTGCCGCATCGCCCGACGACGATTCCCGAGCATATGCCGAGCTCACATCGCCGCTATCGCGACTGGACCCATGAGCGCATTCGTTCCGAAGCCGCCAAGGTCGGTCCCGATATCGAGACGCTGATCGACGTCATCCTGCGGTCGCGGCCGCATCCGGAACAGGGCTTCCGCTCGGCGATCGGCATTCTCGGACTGGTCAAGCGATACGGCCGTGAACGCGTCGACGCCGCCTGCGCCCGTGCCCTTCTGCTCAACGCCCGTTCCTACGAATCGGTCGCCGCCATCCTCAAGAACGGCACCGACAGAACCGCTCCTCCCACCGAGGAGGCGCCCATCCTCTTCCACGCCAACATCCGTGGCCGCAGCTACTACAACTGATCAGGAGATCATCGTGCTCATTCACCCCACTGTCGATCGCTTGCGCGCCCTCGGCCTCGCCGCCATGGCCGATACCCTCGTCGAACTGCAGAACAATCCCGAGGCGGCCGAGATGCCGCACGCCGATTGGCTCGGCCTCCTCGTGGATCGCGAGGTCACCGCCAGCGACAACCGCCGCCTCACGCGCCGCTTGAGCAGTGCCAAACTCCGTCAAGCTGCCGCCATCGAGAACGTCGACTATCGCACCGCGCGCGGCCTCGACCGTTCGCTCTTCCAGAACCTCGCCACCAGCCAATGGATCCGTGATGCCAACCACCTGGTCATTGTCGGCCCAACCGGCACCGGCAAGTCCTGGCTTGCCTGTGCGCTCGGCAACAAAGCCTGCCGCGACGGCTTCTCCGTCCTCTACGAGCGGGCATCCCGCCTGTTCGCCGATCTCGCCCAGGCGCGCGGCGAAGGCCGTCTGGCGCGCCTGATCGCCACGCTTGAGCGTGTCAATCTCCTCATCCTCGACGACTGGGGACCTGAACCGCTCACCACCGACCAGCGTCGTGATCTGCTTGAGATCGTCGACGATCGCTACGACAAGGGATCCTTATTGATCACAAGTCAGGTCCCCGTGTCGCAATGGCATGACGTCATTGCCGATCCCACTCTCGGTGACGCGATATTGGATCGCATCATTCACAATGCGCACCGCCTCGAGCTCAAAGGCGACAGCCTGCGCCGGCAGGCCAGCGAAAGGAAAAAGACGCGATTACCTCACGCGCGATCGTCCCGCCGGCCCACAGGCCCCTCCCGCGCGCGTCGCTCCGTCGCTCGTGGGGGCACTCCGCGCCGCGCACGGGGCCCTCCCATGGACCGCCGGGACGATCTCCAACAACCTTGACCAGGAGGCCGTTTCCAGCACAGATGCAATCGTCAGTCGTGTCCGCTTCCGAACATGATCACGATCACTGGAATCCGTGATCACCATCGTCTGGAACCACTGATCACCATCCCTGGAATGCGCAAACTTGCTGCTGTTCGACCAAGGTAAGTCATAAGGGCCGTCGATCTCCATTCGATTCGAGAGATTGGAGGATCGACGGTTCGGGTTGTCATCATATGGGTTGGAGCCAAGGCTCCCCAGTCGAAGGCTCCGGATGAGCCGGGCAAGGCCCGCGACGCCCCTCCGCGGTCCGTTGAGGAGTTGTATTTACAAGACGATCAAGCGGCGAGTTCGCGATGAGTCGCTTGACCCGCCGCCGCCCCAGGATGCGCTCGTATCTTTCATCCCGTGTGTTTTGGGGTCTTTCAATTGAAACTTCGCTGCTGCCGGATGCAGAAGCAAGGTGATTGAACCATCCCGCTTAAGATCATGCTGTGAATGGCCGCTACGGAGTTTCCTCACCGCCTCGATTGTTCTTCGACGCGGCTCTGATTTACGAAAACAAGCGATCCGACGTGGTTCGGGAGCCTGAGCGCCTGTCCGAGGTGCCGACGCATATCGTTCAGCCAAATTGCGGCCGATGGAACAGAAGAACGCGGCAACCGGGTAGATTTTCAGCGGTGTAGGGCTCGCCGTGGATCAAAAAGCGGGTCATCGGGACCTCCTGGTTCGGCAGAAGGCCTAGGTCTTGGAGTATGTCAATCACAAATGGCGAAGCTTCGCGCGGGCCGTGACTCCAATCCTGGCCGAACAACTCTCCGAGTTCAGGCACTTGCGGGCGCGGGTGATGGCCCGAAAGGGGCGCGGCGGACGGCAGTTGGAGGTTCGGCACCTGAATTTCGAACCGGGAGGGCCGATCAAACCCAAATGCGAGGCCGTCGGAGGTATGCGAGGGAGCCGACGGTATGACAGGCGCAGCTTCACTCCTCGAAGCGAACCTTGGGTGATGAATGAGTTGAACGTCGTTGGATCCGTTCGGCCCCAGCACGGCCGTATAGCGTTCGCCGCCAATCTCATAATTCATGAGCGGATATTCCGCAGTTGGCAAGAAGTCCCACTTGCCCAACGTGGAAAGCATCACGTCGGGGGCCAGTTGTGTGCGATGGAAAAAATCCTTGGGCGCGGCGAACGAAAGGTCAAATGTATCGCCGATAGCAGGAGACCGCAGATGAATCAGGTGACAATCATTGTGCCTACGCGGCCCTAATACGGCTGTATAGCGTTCACCGTGAATGTCGTAATTCTTTACCGGCTGTGCTGCATCCGGCAACAGACCCCAGCGGCTGAGCCTGGAGCACGTCAGCTCCGGCGCGGGCTGGGTGCCATGGGAGAAATTCTCCGGAACGGCGAAAGAGGCGTCAAAGCTCTCGTCGGCAGCGGGAGACGTCGGATCATGTGTGGCCGGGGCCGCAGCATCTCGATTCATCAACCACCCAAAGTCTTCTTGAGGGGCAGGATTCTGCGACTGTGCGCGGGGCTGCCGGATCGCGGCATCAAAAAGCTCTTCCGGGGCGACACTTTGCGCGGGCAAGTGGGCGACAGAACTTATTGTTGGCCAAAGCACCGGAGCATCGAAAGCGGCTCTCTGCTGGCCCTCGCGATCCGCGGCATGAAAAAGCACTTCCTGGGCGACACTTTGCATGGGCGAGTGGGGGACTGAAGTCGTCGTTGGCCAAAGCTCCGGTGCATCGAAAGGTATCGCGGGAAGCAAGCCTTCGCGATCTGCGGCATCGAAAAGCGCCTCCTGAGCGAAACTTTGGACGGGCGAGCAAGCGGGGGCACGCATTCCCTCCCAAAGCAAGGGTGCATTGAAGCCGGAGGCCGAAAGCTCGCCGCTCCGTTCCGCGTCGAAAAGCACGCCATGGGCGGGAGTCTGTATGGCAGAATGAGCGGCTAAACCCATTTCATGCAGAACCTGAGGAGCGTTGAGAAGGCCAGCCGGCGGTGAGCCCTGATCGGCAGCATTCCCCAAACAATGCTCATCGAGAACCTGCATGGACGAAGGGGCGGCCGGATGTGTCGGCAGAGTCAAGCTGACCCCTTGTCCTCCTAAATTGTCCTGGCCGGTGATCTCGCGATAGTTGCGGAGCCTATTCAAGGCGTAGATGAGTTTCTTGTCATCCCGAAACAAAGTGTCAGCATGACCGAGCAGCGCTTTGTCGCTCAGCTTAGCAATTGACAACGGTCGCAGTGCTGCTGCTAGCTTCCGGAGACTGCTAGCATAATTTTCGGCGGTTTTCGCGTTGATTCCTCGACCGAAGCCTGCCTCAGCGGCCTCCCTGATGAGGCGTTCATCTTTCTTGGAAGGGCGGTAATGTGTTGGAGCGGGCCGAGCGATGGCGTCAGGCTCGCGGTAGCGGCTGACCATCCCCAATGCTGGGGCGATGACCTTGTCATTTGGCAGCAATGTCTTGGCGTAATCGAGCAACGCATCGTGATCGAGCCCAGCCATTGATTTACCTGATTGCTTCAGCAAGTCGGCGAGTTTACGAAGTCGACGATCATAAATGCTAACGGTGGTTGGACCTGGCGTTGGGCCTCGCTCCAGGGCAGCGGCGGAGGCTGCCCGGATCAAGCGATCATCTTCCTCAGAGACATCATAAAGATCCACGTGTGGATATGTTGGACCAACCGAGCGCGCATCTGCCAGGTGTTGCTCAAATTCACCTTGCTGCCGTTGCGGTTGCTCCACCGTGGTATCGGACGCGGTGGGTTGCGTGTCGGCTATTAAATTGGTCCATGGTCTCATTCGCTGGCCTCGCCCTCGCGTTCTCTCGCTACTAACGTTAGCTTTCCAAAAGCTGACGTCACCTCACATCCCAGGATGAACGAGCGCCGGCCAGCGGCTTGTGGGAAGCGCTGCAGCGCGGGTCGTGACTCACAATAAAACTGGTGACAAAGGAGGGAGAAACCCGGCCATTGGCCAATGCTTCAAAAGCCTTTGAGAATAAGATCGAGTGCACAATGTTGGAGCTGATTTCTTTCCGCGAGACGAGCAGTTGTGCGGCTTCCTTGGACGGTGACAAAAAAGGCGAAGAAGTGGTGTCGCCCCTCATGTGCTCCGCAGCTGCCCGAATCCGATCATTCCCTTCCACGGGCGGCGTCAAGGCCGCCATGGAACGCAATGGGCATCGCGATTTGATTGGTCAACGCAAGCGGCTTGCATTGACTGGCGTTATTTTGAAACCGCTGCAGCTCCCGCGTATGACGATGTCACCACCTCGTCATAAACGCGGCTACCATCCACCCCGCCGGCGATGGTCCAGTCGCTCTTGACCATTGTGTAGATCTCTGCGCAGCGAGTTCGATTTTTCTTCGAGTTTCCAAATGCTCGCGTAGGTCGGCCTTGCGGGGTGTTGAGCGCCCGCTTTTACAAAGGATGCGGCTGCGCGCGATTTTTCACGCTCAAAGGCAGCTGTGGCCAAGGTACCCGAAGCCCGTGCACGTATCGGCGCGCCCCCGAAAAGGGGCCGTGAAGATGGGCGGTCTTGGCAAATGGGGGCGGTCCGTCATCATACCCGTAAAGAACGCGAGGGACATGCGCCGCCCGCTAGGAGTAACGATGCTCCAGCATCCTCGAATGCGGCAAGGACGCGGGCATGGTGCAAACACAGTGCAGCTCCATGCGTTGCCGTAGCGAGTGATCTATAATCTAGAATGTTTCATCGCATTATTAGATGCCGGGCTTGGCTGCGCCTTATTGATCGGATGTCACCTTGCACTGGGCAGCAAGCGGTTGACGAATAATGTCGCGCCAAAACTGTGTCCCGTTTTCTGGACGCATCGATTCATCTCTTTCGTTTCACGCTGGCGTTGCCAATTCGCAGGACGTGTTCGGCGAGCCTGATCAGGAAAAGTTTGGGCTAAGCGATGGAAAGGTAGTCATCGCAAGAGAAGAGGATGCCAACGGACGAGAGTAGATTGAAAGACTCAACTATTGCGTTTGCTTGGTCTTGCCCCCTAATAGTCTTCTAACTCGATCATTTCTCGCCCGGTCGGCAGTCCAAAGGTTCGATCGCGAATGTCCAAACATGTTCCTGAAAAGGAGCTGGCTTCTTGATAAATTCTGGAGGGCCGACGTGAGTGTACTCGGGTGGAATCAATCAGCCGCTGGAAACAAGCTGTCATGTGGGCGCCAATCGGTAACCTGCGTGGTCGCAGCTCTTCTCGTCCGCGCCGGCTCGGGCTCGATGGCAAGTCCCAGCAGAAGCTTCTTTGGTGATATTCTTCTCACATCAGCCGATCGCTTGTCGTCTATCCCTCAAAGTGGCTGCCCGAGCACATTCACCCTGAGCTTGCGCGAAAGGGCAGGCTGGTCGCCGAGATCAACTTGTCCTCAAGGCACGTCAAGCGGTCAGCCGGCGCATGAGAGCGTGTGATGTCTTCGGTCAACTCGATGCTTCATCTTGGCTTGAATCTTCATGGTGCTGGTGGTCATTCCGCCGCGTGGCGCTGGCGGGGCACAAATCCAAGCGCCTTTTTTGACATCGAGCACTACGTCCGCGCTGCGAAGATTGCGGAGCATGGCCTGCTGGATGCTGTATTCCTCGCCGATACCCCCGCGATAAGTTCCGACATTACGCACCAGCCGCCGCTTAATGGGCTCGAACCGACGTTGGTTCTTGCTGTGATTGCACGTGAAACGGAGCGGATTGGGCTGATCGCCACCGCATCGACAACCTACAACGAGCCATATAATCTCGCCCGACGTTTTCAGTCGCTCGATGTCATCAGCGGTGGCCGCGTCGCCTGGAACGCGGTTACAACATCGAGCCCCGGGACCGTGGCAAACTTTGGCGGTCAAGAGCTCGCACGAGCGGATCGCTACCGCCGCGCGGAGGACTTTGTGGAAACCGTCCGTGCTCTCTGGCTGAGCTGGAGTAGCGAGATGATCATCGCCGACCAGGATGCGGGAGTTTATGCAGATCCGAGTCAATTCCGGCTGCTCGACCCTGACACGAATAGTTTTGGTATCCGAGGTCCGCTTACACATCCCGCTTCGCCTCAAGGTCATCCGGTCATCGTTCAAGCGGGCGGTTCGGATCCCGGATTACGGCTTGGCGCCCGCAGTGCGGATGTCGTGTTTGCGGCAGCCGGGAACTTGACAACGGCGCTCCAGGAGGCCGAGCGCCTACGTGCTCTCTCTCGTCAATTTGGCCGCCCTTCGGCTCCGCTCGTCCTCCCAGGTCTTGTCACTTGCATCGGCGGGACCGAAGAAGAAGCGGCTCGTCGCAAAAAACGACTTGACGAGCTGCTCGATCTGGAGCGCGCCATGGCCGCTCTCGCACGAAGCCTGGGCGTGGCGGTCGAGCAGCTGAGCCTCGAAAGGCCTATCCCGGAAGAGATTCTGCCCGTTGCAGATCAGGTGCCGTTTTCTGTCGGTCACCATCGCACGATCGAAACTCTGGCGCGTCAAGGCCGGACGGTTCGGGAGATCATCAGCAACGTTCAAGCGTTTGGCCATCGCTTGCTCGTGGGCGCGCCCGAGCAGATCGCTGATTCGATTGAGGCCTGGTTCCGCGCTGGCGCGGTCGATGGTTTCAACATCATTCCAGACGTGTTGGCCGACGGCACTGCAGCTTTTGTCGACCATGTCGTGCCCGTCCTCCAGAAGCGCGGTCTGTTTCGCACAGAATATCGGGGAGAGACATTGCGCGCGCATTTGGGGATTCCCCTCCACATCGAACCGCCAAAAACGGCGAGTACGTCAGCGGGCTGACGCTTGCAGTTTTCCATCCGCACTCATTGCCCTGGAGCTTGGACATGTCTTTATCGAATGCGCAATCACGCAGGCGTTTCACCCGCCAGTCAAACCATCGCGTAAAAAAAGTGGCGGCTAGCCTGTTCGTGCTACAAAGCCTGTCACAGTTTGCGCCCAGCGCGCATGCCGAAGAGGCGTCGGGCGACAATGTCAAGAGAGGCGGCGTTATTCGTTACGGGCATTTTCAAGAGCCGGCGTGCCTGTTCGGAGGATGGGTACAGCAATGGTATCTGCAACGCCAATACAGCGACAATCTGGTCGCCCGGAGCGAGAGTGGCAAGATAGTCCCATGGCTGGCCGAGTCATGGACAATCTCCGATGACAAAAAGGTATACACATTCGAGATAAAGCCGGATGTGAAGTTCACGGATGGGACTCCTTTGGATGCGCAGGCCATCGCCGACAATATTAACGGATGGCTCAGCAACGACCCCGATCTTCGTAATCCGACTGCTGCTCCTTATCTGAGCGATAGCTTCGAATCAGCAACGGCAATTGCTCCTCTGAGGTTGCAGGTGACCTTGAAGGTGCCGTTCCAGCCGTTGCTGAACGTGTTCGCCCAATCCTCACAAGGCATTCTCTCGCCATCCGCGCTCAAACGTGGACTTGCGGTGAACTGCGAGAACCCTGTCGGCTCAGGTCCATTCATTGTCGACAAGTGGCGCCATGGGCGGGAGGTCACCTTCCGCCGCAATCCTGAGTACAATTCGGCGCCGGCCACCGCGAAACATCAAGGACCGGCTTACGTTGACGGGATAAGCTGGAAGTTCTTGCCAGATCAGACTGTCCGATATGGCTCGCTGATCACGGGCGAGACCGATGCCATATACGATATCCCGGCTGTCGCTTGGAAGGATGCCAATTCCCGCTTTCCAGTATTGAGGCACCTTACCGGCGGCACCCCGCTGCGCCTGGCGTTGTATACGGCCCGGCCCCCATTTGACGACGAGCTCGTCCGCAAAGCCTTTGCCTATTCTACTGATCGAAAGGCCGCGGTCGACACATCCTTCCTTGGCTCTTTGCCATTTGAAGGCAACGGTGCGCTAAGTCAGAGCTCGCCGGAATACCTCAGTGAGCTCGGACACTCTTATGCGTACGATATTCGGAAAGCCAATCAGCTGCTTGATCAGGCGGGTTGGACCGAGCGCAATCCTAACGGCGTTCGTGTCAAGAAGGGCAATCCACTCATCGTGCGCATTTCCTATTCGAACGCTTTTCTAAAGCCCGATGGCGAGCAAGCCTTGCAAGTTGTCCAGCAGCAGGCGAGCCAGGCGGGTTTTGACGTACGTCTTCAACCCACCAATCCGGCCGATTTCTTCGCCGGAAAAAACCTCGGGCCCGATGATTATGAGGTCGTTCTCCTCTATTGGGTTGCCCCCGGCGCGGAGATATTCCGGATCTCATGGAAGCCCGATCAGAATGGGGAGATCAATCGCTTCAATCCATCGCGCTTTCAGGACCCGAGGCTTTGGGATGTGATCCAAAAGGCGGAGCAGAATTTCAACGGGAGTGAACGTACGGACCTCTACCAGCAGGCGGAACGGAAGATCGTGGATGAGGCTCCCGTGATTGGCCTCACGGTGCTGGACGTAACTTTGGCCACCAAGCCAAACCTGAAAGATGTTTGGCTGGACCGCGGGGCAGTTGGCGAACCTGTCTTCTATGACGCTTATTTTGACGACAAGAAATGACGCCGTGAAGATAGTATTCCATCATCCCATTGTTTGGGTCGCGCGCCGGATAGTGTCCGGCATGGTCGTGCTGTGGGCTGCCGCAACGTTTACCTTCCTAATTCAGTGTGTGCTGCCTGGCGATCGCGCCCAGATCATCATCAATGTGACGAGTGGCAACGTCGGGCCGGCGTCTTCAGCAGAACTTGCGGCGATCAATGCGAAATACGGCTTTGATCAACCGCTAGCGATTCAATACGGAAAATACATATTGGGAATCCTGCATGGAGACCTTGGCGAGTCCTACCAGCAGCATCGGCCTGTCGCACGCATCATCGCGGAACAGATTGGCCCGACCATTAGTCTGGCGGTCGCCGCGCTGCTGATCGCATGGATGATCGCAATCCTGACGACCTTGATCATCGCCGGTCGAGACAACATATGCGCGAAGTTGCTCAACGATGCGCAAGTCTTTTTTGCAACCGCACCGCCTTACTGGCTGGCCACAATTTTGCTGGTTGTTTTTGCGGTAAAGCTGCGCATTTTTCCGGTGATCGGTGGAAATTCGCCGATCGGGCTTGTTCTGCCGACACTTGCGTTGGCTCTTGAACTATCGGGCTTTTTCGGACAAGTCGTTCAGAACGAGTTCACGCGCGTGCTCGAGCAGCCCTTCGTTACCTCCGCGCGGGCCCGAGGGATGAGCGATTTCGGCGTCAGGTTCCGCCATGTCCTCCGCCACGCTGCATTGCCCGGCATTACTTTATCAGGTTGGGCGCTCGGAAAACTTCTTTCCGGGGCGATTTTGATCGAGGTGGTTTTCGCCCGTCAAGGCCTTGGTGGAGTCCTTGTTGCTGCAACGTCCTCACGAGACGTTCCGATTGTCTCGGGAGCTGTTTTGATCTCTGCAAGCCTGTTCGTTCTTGTCAGTTTGATTGTCGATCTGACTTACCGGGTGGCCGATCCGAGGATCAAGCTGACATGAGCATGTTCGCCGAAGCCACCCTGTCTCGGCCGCTCAAAGAAGTCCTGGCAACCGTCCGCCAAGTTCCGTTCCGAGTTGGCATCTGTGTTGTCATCATTGGCGTCTTTGGTCTCGCGGCTGTGGCGCCAAAGGTGCTGCAGACGCACGATCCGCTCGCTGTTGACTTGAGATCGTCATTGCAGTCTCCGTCGTTCGCCCATTGGTTGGGAACTGATCAGTTGGGTCGAGATCTTTACTCTCGAGTAGTCGAGGGGGCAGGCCAATCCCTGGCCATCGGGCTTGGCGCGACGGCGCTGAGCATGTCCATTGCGCTCGTTCTCGGCGTCGCCGCCGCACTTTCTGGTGGCGTATGCGACAGTATCTTGAGCCGGATTGTCGACGTGCTCTTCGCAATTCCAACGCTCTTGCTCGCCCTTGTGTTCGTGACTGTTTTTGGGCCGTCGGTACTGACTGAAGTCATAGCTGTCGGAATCGGCACAGCGCCAGGCTATGCGCGCATGATCAGAGGCCAGGTGCTTGCCATCAAGGGAACAGGGTATGTGGAGGCCGCCAAGGTTCTGGGCCATCCATTTCCCTGTATCGTCTGGAGGCATATTCTTCCCAACGCCATGAACCCGCTCATAGCAATGATGACGATCGGCGTGGGTCAGGCGATCATCTGGGCCTCCGGTCTTGCCTTCCTGGGTCTTGGCGTCGCTCCGCCGGCCCCTGAATGGGGCGCGCTGCTCAATGCCGGTCGTAATTATGTAATCTACGCCTGGTGGCTGGAGATCATACCCGGCCTGGCTGTTACGGCGTTTGCCCTCAGCCTCACCATCCTCGGGCGCCATCTACAGGACCGTCTGGAAGGAAAAAGCTGAATGTTGCAGGTTCGTCCCAAGCCTGTCTCGCAGCAGGCAGACCTCCTCACGCTTGATTCGCTCCGTGTTTCCTTCGGCCGCGCCAGCGACGCGAAAGCGGTGGTGCGCAATATATCCTTCTCCCTCCAAGCGGGACGATGTCTTGCGATTGTAGGCGAATCCGGCTCGGGCAAGAGCGTGACTGCGCGGGCTCTCATAGGCCTCGCTGGTCGTAACGCCAACGTTCATGCACGCCAGCTCAGCTTGGACGGGACGGACCTGATGGGTCTTAGCGATCGTGCCTGGCGGCGCATCCGCGGTAATGAGATTGGCTTTGTATTACAGGATGCACTCGTCTCGCTTGACCCGCTTCGCCGGATCGGCAAGGAGATTGCCGAAGGCTTGCTCCTCCACCGTGCGGTAGCATCACGCGAGGAGCTCACGCAGCGCGTCATTGCTCTCCTTAAGCTCGTTGGTGTCCCTGAACCCGAGACCAAGGCCAAGCAGCTGCCGCATCAATTATCTGGCGGCCAGCGTCAACGGGCTCTCATCGCTTCGGCACTTGCACTCGATCCGCGCATCCTCATCGCCGACGAGCCGACGACCGCGCTCGACGTCACGGCGCAAGCTCATGTGCTGTCACTCCTGGAGGAGACCAAAACGAGGGGCAAGGGTCTGATCCTGATCAGTCATGATCTGGCAGTGGTCTCCCGCGTGGCGGATGAGATCCTCGTCATGCGAGGAGGCGAGGTCGTCGAACGTGGTAACGCCGTTCAAATATTCAAAGATCCGGGGCACCCCTATACTAAGCAGCTGCTGGACGCCGTCCCATCAGGCCGGCCGCGCGGCTCTCGCCTCTCACCATCGACTATTCTGCGTTTGCCTGACGGGCAAACGCAGCGAGCCGTGCAATCGCCGCTGAAATCTCCTGCAATCCTGCTCGAAGTGACAAATCTGGTGAAGCGCTTCAAGGGCCCGGACGGCACTTTGCGGGCGGCTGTGGACGGCGTCTCCTTCGAACTGCGATCCGGCGAGACGTTGGGCATCGTAGGTGAGTCCGGATCAGGAAAGTCAACGATGGCGCGCATGGTACTGGCGCTCGAGGAGCCTGATGAGGGAGCCGTTCAGTTTGCAGGCCGGCCTTGGACCACGCTCGCCGAGCGCGAACGGCGAACTCGGCGGCGGTCGCTATCGATCATTTACCAGGATCCTCTTGGCTCGTTTGATCCACGTTGGACGGTCGGACGCATCATATCCGACAGCCTTTCGACTGACGTTGAGATACCGCGCAAGCGGCAGGAGCGCGTTATCGAGCTGCTCGATCTGGTCGGACTATCCGAGGCCTTGCTGGACCGACGACCGCTCGAGCTCTCGGGCGGTCAGCGCCAGCGCGTTGCGATCGCCCGCGCGATCGCACCAAATCCTGCCGTCATCGTCTGCGATGAACCGGTTTCGGCGCTCGACGTCTCGATCCAGGCCCAGGTCTTGGACCTGCTCGGCTATCTGAAGGACCACCTTGGCGTAAGTTATCTCTTCATCTCGCATGATCTCAGTGTCGTTCGCCACATCAGCGATCGCGTCATCGTTATGCGCCGGGGGAGAATCGTCGATAGTGGCGCCACTGAAGAGATATTTCGCAACCCACAGTCTGAATATACCAAGAGCCTTATCGCCGCCATGCCGCATCTGGTTCACGACCACCAGATCGGTCGTTCAGCTACGATCCTCGAAGAAGGCATCGCATGAATGCTTTCGAATCCGATCCTTTTATCATGAAAAGATCTATTTCCGAGTGCGGGGGTATTCGCCTTTGTGCACCGAGTAGGTCATGACTGCGCGCTCGTTCATCGCTCAACCAAGATAGTCTTGTACGGGTACCCACCAGAAGGGACCGGTGGGCGGAGCAGGGCTTGCCGAGTTCGAATTGTCGCTGACCATGAGGTCGGCCGCAAATGTCGGATTGCAAGTCATCGATTGCGTGTTCGCAAGGACGGGCGGGGCTCTTGCGCTCCTGCAGACGAGCTCACGGATCTTCGCTTTCAAGACAGCCTTTTCGTTTATGGTGCGGTCCCTGACAGCGAGAGCGGGTTTGTCAGGTTCAAAACATTCAGCGTCAATGTCGATTTCATGGCGCCTGTTCAGCCTTTCATTGTGACCTATGCGGCTGGCACGGTCATTGCTATTGGAAATGAGGCAGCGCCGCGTAAAGGGTGACTTCGTTCCTGTGGACGATCGCTTTTGCGCCGGAAGCCGAGGGCCCACTCTGAAAAACAAGCAAGACCTTGGAGTTTTTCGCATTCGGTTTGGATGGAGCGCGCGCGGAGCAAAAAGAGGTCAGTAACGGGCTCCCCGTAATCTGGGCAATACGGAATCGTCATGTCGCAAATGATCGGCGCTGATGGCGAGTGCACCCATGAAGGGGCAGAGCACTGGTCAGATCCGAAACATAATCCTTCATCAGATGGCGACTTTGTTCGGTACTGGAGCCGAGCTGCCGATCGGCTGCGCGCGGTGGCCGCCGTCGGGAGGCGGACCGAAGAGGCGATCAGAAGGACCGGGATTGGCTTGCAGCTATCCTCCGAGAATTTTAACGGTCACGACCTGTCAAATTTCCCGTTGCGACGCTGTACCCTCAATCGTGCGCAGCTCTACGGAGCAAAGTTGGATCGGGCAGACCTTTCTGGGGCCAATCTTATCTGTCCGGGGCTAGAGAGGGCAAGTTTCGTCGGGGCCAAGCTCGATTTTGCCTATATGCATGCCCTTGCAGCGCAGGTCTGCAACTTCGATGACGCCAGTCTACGCAATGTAATTGATGCCACAGGCAGCCTGTTTCACGGTTGCAGCATGAAAAGGACGCGCTTTGATAACGCCATGCTCAGCGGGCTTCTCGCTTACCAATGCGACGCGAGTGATGCTGTATTCGATGGCGCGGAGCTACTGGGTTCGACCATCAATGAATGTTTCCTTCCTTCGGCTTCCTTCCGCTTTGCCAAGTTGAGCCAACTCACGATCACGAAAGCACATCTGGCGTCCTGCTCGTTCTTCCAGTCAAAGGGGAATGGTTTATCAATTGTGCGTCCCACCTCGGTCGATGGTCTGGTCCTGGAAGGCGCTCATCTTCCGTATCTGAGACTCTCAAAGGTAAGCGGCCGCATTGCAGCGAGAGGCATAAGCGCGCCCTTTGCTGATATTCACTTGTCAAATTTTCCAAATGCGGAGTTTGAGCAGGCAGACTTGAGCCAGGCGCGACTTTTGTCCGTAAGCTTGTCCAACGCAAACCTCGCCGGTGCCGTGCTCAACGGTGCATCCATTCATTCCTGCCAGCTCGACGGAGCGGACCTGTCGCTGGCATCAGGCGAATGCATTTCGATAACAGAGAGCACAATGCGAGCGGCCAAATTAGCGGGCTTTCGTGGCCGCTGTGCCTTTGTGCGCGACTGCGATCTCGAACGCGCAGACCTATCCAATGCTTATCTCTACAGGTCGATGATCAGCGGTGATCCCCCGCAATCAATGGCCCTGGATGAGGCGAATCTCGAAGGGGCGAATCTCGTTCAGGCCTATCTCGCAGCTGGAATGACGGGAACCAATCTGGAGGCAACACGGGCGGCGTACGTTCGCATGAACCAATCGTCCTTGCGCGAGGCGAACCTGAGGGGGATGTCGCCATTCCAGGCCAGCTTCGTAAAGGTGGACTTTTCGGGCGCTAAGATAACCACATTCGAGCCACCGTTCTTTGCAGACCGATGCCCGGGCCTACAGGCCGCTCTGAAGGGGGATGAGCCACACGAGCCATCAAGCTATCTCACTGAATTCTCGTCGTTGATCAGACGGGGTCGAGAAGGGTCCACCTGACGGCTTCGGAGACTGCAAAATAGAAGGAAATGCAGCGTCGCGTCGGTGAGCTTAGGGCAGGTCTGGCCGGCCGTTCAAGCCGTGAGCGAGCGCTAAAACGCTGTGGGGCTCGTTGGCATTGCCGGCACATACGAGAGGCAGGGCAGGCCTTCTGCTCGATTCGGCCGTTCAGACCGCTCTTTTGACGCCAAAGAGAACGGAGTAGGAAAATGCATCTGGCATGTCTTTCCGCAGGTAAAGCATTCATCCGAGAGGTGGCGAGAACAGGGCAGAGTATCGGGACGGTACATACTCTCGGCGCCCTGCATCGTGGGCATGCGGAACTGATCAGAAGGGCGGCATCGGAGAATGACGTCGCGATTGTCACAGTCTATCCAAACAAGATCCAGCTCAGACCGGGTGGGAGCTACGATTTCAACTTGGACGAGGATATTGGACTTGCATTGCGTTCGGGAGCAACTGCTGTGATTTCGTCCAGCGACACCGAAATGTTTCCGCCTGGCTATCGTACCCTTGTATCGCAAGGCGACTGTGATTTGCGCTTAGGGGGGCGCGATGCGTATTTGAAGGAAGCCGTTACCGGGGCAGTCCGCTGGATCTGCTATGCGAGGCCAACTCGCAGCTATTTCGGCCTGAAAGATATCGGTCAGGCGATCTTGGTGAAGCGCGCCGTCGCAGACCTCCTTCTGGATTGCGAGATAAGGTTTGTGCCGACCGTGAGATATAAGAACGGAGTGCCCATTTCGTCGCGTTTGAGGCGATTTAGCCGTTCCGAGCTTGATGAGCTGTCGTGCCTTTTCACGGCACTGAACCACTCGAGGAAAGAGATCGCCCAAGGGTTATCTAAGGTGAACGATCTGGTCGCGTCGGCCACATCCCAGATCAGGTTCCGACACTTTAAACTTGATTTTGTTCGAATCGTCAGCGCTGACAATTTCGAAGACCTGGAGCAAGTCAAGCTCCCTTTCATAATTTTTGGAGCGGCAACGGCTCATGGTCTCAGGATTTTCGATAATATCTACGTTCCAGATCACGATACCCTCGTGCGAGGTCCTTCGGATATCTGGATCGATCTGCCTGAATAATCCTAGCCCGACGATCGTTCAGCCATGACATTGAGAAAGCTGTCCGCTCCGGTCGTATCCGAAGGCGGGGGAGCACCTTATGAAGGTGCATTCGGCTTGATGCTGCCTCCAGCGCATAGCCATCTCTAACTGACGCTGAGAGCTCTCACTGATCCATTGAGTAGATTGACTTGGAAAGTCAATGCGATCCTTACTGCCCGACATGGTAGGGCGAGGCTAGCTGCACTGTGAGGTAGCCTGGTCGAGCGGCCTGTCGCAGCCGAGCGCCGCGGCAGGTCGAAGCGATGAATTGCGCCGCACCGTAAACTCGCGAGCGCAGAATGTGCAGAGATGATGATGACAAGGCGATCGGAAGATTATAGGACTGAGGAGTCGTGTGTTATCCCGCTGGGCAAGCTGGATGTAAGTGAGGGCGAGCGCTTTCAGGACGACAGCATATGGGCCTGCTTCGAGCGATTGCGAAAGGAAGATCCCGTTCACTACTGTCAAGACAGCGCGAATGGTCCATATTGGTCCATAACGAAATACCGAGATATCGTAGCCGTAGACACAAACCACAAAGCGTTCTCGTCAGACCAAGGTGTCACTATTGTCGACGTGCCTGGCGAGCATTGCACCCCGAGTTTCATCAAAATGGGGCCGCCCAAGCACGCCGAGCAGCGCAATACCGTCAGCCCGATCGTCGGGCCGGAAAACTTGACGAAGCTCGAAAGCTTGATCCGGTCTCGCGTCAGAACGATTCTCGCGGGCTTGCCCCGCAATGAGGCCTTCAACTCGGTGGAGATGGTCTCCATAGAGTTGACGACGCAAATGCTCGCCACGCTGTTCGATTTTCCATTTGAGGATCGGCGACTGCTGACCTATTGGTCAGACGTCGCTGTTACGGCTCCGAAAGCGGGCCACGCGATCGACAGCTGGGACAAGCGAAGCACCATCTTATCCGAGTGCCTAGACTATTTCACACGGCTTTGGAACGAGCGCATCAAAGCCGAGCCGCGCCTCGACTTGATTTCCTTGATGGCGCATTCGCCTGCCACACGCCAGATGGAGCCGCGTGAGTTTCTCGGAAATCTGATTCTGCTGATCGTTGGGGGCAATGACACCACACGCAACTCAATTACCGGCGGCCTCCTGTTCATGAATCAGTTCCCCTCCGAGCTGCGAAAGCTAATTGACAATCCCAAGCTGATCTCGAGCGCGGTGTCCGAGATTATTCGGTATCAGACGCCAATTGCACACATGCGCCGTACAGCCGCGATCGACAGCATCGTAGGCGGAAAACAGATCAGGAAAGGCGACAAGGTCGTCATGTGGTACATCTCCGGTAACAGGGACGAAGAGATCATCGAGAACGCCAACAATTTCATGATCGATCGCAAAAATGTAAGCCAGCATCTCTCTTTTGGATTCGGCATCCATCGCTGTCTCGGTCGACATCTTGCGCAACTGCAGTTGAGAGTCCTCTGGGAAGAGATTTTGTCTGCGGAACTGTGGTTCGAGGTCGTCGGCGAACCCGAGCGGATTGCGTCTAACTTCGTGCACGGCTATTCCGCTCTCCCCGTGCGGCTTGCAGCATAGACCTGATGGCTCCGGCCTGGGGAGCCGGCGCGCGGTGTGGTTGGGCTCGTTCCAAACAATCTTCGCGTCTGCAAGCAGCGAAGATGGTGTGATCGACGCCAAAACAATCGCTGCATGTCGGGATCTAGTCATCAGTCGGCAGACTTTTGAAGTGCCGTGAGGAGCGATAGCGCGCGAACCGCTTGCAAGCGCCTGATAGACCAAAGGGCAACCCTAACGGTAATTCCGATGCCCGGTCCCCCGGCTGCTTTGACCGGAACCGTAGAGGCCGACGAACTTGATGTTGAAGATTGCAGCCGTGACAGCGATTTTCCTCGGAGAAGCGCTTTCGATACTCGCCGAGCTGATTGCCTCAAGGCAATTTGGAAAGACCGGCGGCGATTGGGCAATGCTATTGCCGATGTTTGTGTTGATATCCTTCGGCGGCATTCTCCTCGTTTTCGGATACGCCCTGAGCTACATGTATCTGAAGAATATCTGGATCATTGTCGCGATATCCGTGGGAGCTATCCTGGTCGCGGAGCCTGTACTCACGGTTCTGCTCTTCACAGACGTGCCGACCACCGGTTCGCTGATTGGGCTGGTGCTCGGCGCGTTCGGTGTGCTCGCTGCCATATTGCTATAGGGGTGAGCTGACCGGGTCTGGATGGGCGCCGGCTTTCGCGAAATGGAGCTCCAAAGGAAGTTGTGCAATCGAGTCTGCGTTTGGAGGGAGAAATGTCCTTGCCTATCGCCGTTCACCGTCTCGTCGGATCGGTTTATGGCCGCTGGCTTCGTAAGCTCTCCAGTCGAGGTGCCCCATCGGTAGCGGGACGCATGCAGCGACCTGAGGGTCTCCGATCGGGAGCCATTTCTGCGCGACCACAATCCGCCGTTCAGGAGGGGAGCGTTCACTGTTGCTCTCTAGACTCTGGATGACTTGGCCCAAAGTTCGCGTAGGCAGAACCACCCACAACAGGCACAGGACTTCTCCGGGATCGCCTCGCCGCGAGGGTACTTCGGCCGCGATCAAGTCTCAGCTGATTATGCGCAACTGGCCCAGTTTCCCGCCTCGCTCTCTTCACCAACACGAGAGCTGCGATCAAAGCCAAGCCGACATCGGCCTTCTTGCGGATCCAAGAACGCTCTTGGTCAGCTACTCGTCAGCCAGACGGTCTATCCAGACAGGCTGGCATTCTGGACTTATCGGAGATAAACATGACGGGCATTGGCCGAGCTGGCACATCGCAGGTTGGCGCTGCAGGAGCCGACCGCACCGAGCAATTGAGCCGTTCGAGCCCGGAAGCTTGCCTCTTCCCGCCGGAAGGCGGTCAATCCTTTGACGCCGCCATCGAGCGGATGCGCTCCGGATCTCAAAATAGAGCTGCCGCGCTTGCGAACCCGCCACCAACTTCGGACGTGGCGGCGCCTACGCGGGACGAGATCAAGGCAGCAAAGCGAAAATTAGGCAACTTGTTTGAGGAGCTTGAAAGGTCTCGTCGAGCGGCCACGCACGCCCGCAACGTGCCAGAGAAGCAAGAGCTGCTAGACCAAGAAGTCAAAGCAGGCGCGACAATTCTGGAGTACTACGCGAGTTTGCCCTTCGATCTGGCCCGTCGCATTCTGCCTGATGATCGGGCTCGCCGGCTCCGCCATGACACACTGGAAGCGGGCGACAAATCTAACGTTGAGGCCACTAAGATTATCTACCAGCTGGAGGCGGACAGAAGGAAAGCGGAACGCGTGCTCGCTAAGATCAAAGACAGCGCCACGCCCGCCCAACTGAGCGAGATATTTGCAAGTGTAGCGGCCCGCTATATGGCCTGCATGGAGTGGTGGGGAAAGAAGGCGTTGCGCTTTGAGTGCATGCAGTCGGTCTGCGCGGCGACTGCCGATTTGCCAAGCAGCACGCCTGAGGTGCGCAAGGCCGAAGAGGCCGGACTACGACATCAGACCGGCTGGGCGCTCAACACGAAGTGCATGTATCTGCAATCGCGGATCGCTCTCACACAGCTCTTGATTGATGCACGAGCGAGCACGCTCAACACAGATGTGCGCGACGCCCTCATGGACGACAACGGCCGCGTGCGTCTGCTCGGGACCTTTATCGAGGATGTTTTTCCGGCGTTCGTCTCGACGGCCGAGGCCGTTCTGTACAGCGATGGGGCCGTGCTCGACGCTGAGCATCGCGCCGTTTTGGAAGGCGTCATGGAGCGGCTTTCGGAATTCGCATCAGGGGTGAGCTCCATGGTCGCCACGCTGAGGGATGCCGGAACGGAAGCTGACGTTCCGTTGCAGTTGTTGGACGAGATCGTGGAAGGTGCCTGGCTTACGGCGAACGAGGTCATGCGCCTGCTGGCAGTGCAGCCGAACACGCCAGCCACGATTGAACCGCCACCTTCGGCTGCGCTGGCGGAAGATAACGCCGCCCTCGGCGAAGCCAGTCCGGCCCGTAGGAAGGGTAAAGGAAGGCGCGCAGACGCCGCAGGCGAGGGAAGTTCGACGGCCCGCCCAACAGAGCGGCAACTCTCCAGGCGCGATGCCTCCACGGCACCGGCAGGCAAGGTTATCGTGCTTTCCGATCTCGGTACCAAGAAACTCGCGACCGCGGAGGAGGCAGGTGCGCGGGCGTCAACCTCTGCCACCGGGAACCTCCAGATGTGGCAGGCTCCACCGTCCAGAAAGTCATTGGCGGGGTTGCTTGAGCGACTGGACGAACTGCTGCAGTTCAATCTGCCAGCTCAGCAAAGGGCCGTCTCGCAAGCGCGCCAGATGAAGCCCGAGGACGCCGAACACGTCCTGGGTGTCGTGATTAAGCGCTTGCAGACGCAGGCTACCGAGATCGAGGCCTGTGTAGCCGCGCTGGAGGAGCCTCGCCGACGTGGCCTGCTCACGGCTTCGCAAGTGCCCGAAGTGCACGAAAAAATAGTACGGCTCAAGAGGATGGGGTCCGAGGCGCAGGGACAGGTCAACTTTTTGGAGGCGCGAAAGGCAGATATCACGTTGGATTGCACGAAGACCTATGCGTTTCCATCGCAAAGGTACCTTGAGCAGTTGCGAGCGGCGGGGGAACTGGAGTCAGTGGATCCACCGCACGCCTTGAAAGGAGAGCCAGGGAGGCTGTTCGAGATCAAGCTGCAGCCCAAGGCGCTGGGCACTGGTGCGACGCCTAGCCCGATGTGGGTGCACATCCATACCAAGCGGTCGGTACATGCCTGGCAATTGGCAACGCTCGGCGATCGTGAATTCGCCGCCTGCCACGTGAAGTCCGACGAACAGCGTGGATACAATCAGCATTGGCAGAGCGCTCGAGCCGCCGAGGGCCACGAGAACGTTGTCATCCACCGCGGCAAGCTGACGCCTGCGTTCTGCAGGTCCTTGTTGAGCACGGCGGCCGGCCAAACGTGGCAGCCTCTTCCCGATCCGGCGCACCTTCCAGCGCAGATGGCTCGACTGGGGATCTAGTGAGCTGGTTGTCTTGCACTGAGCCGTTCGGTGGCAGCGTCCATGCCTTCGGATCGGCTCGGCGAAGTGCCTGAGCAACACCGAGCCGTTCAGGCTCGATCTCGCAAAAGGATCGAGCCTGGGGAAGAGAGCACGCCTCGCGGAAGGCTTGCCACTCCTCGATCCCGGAGGGTTGACGTCATCCCACAAGCAAGCTGAATTCCGCGGAGCGGCGAATATCGGCGCTCGAGCGAGAAGCGCGGCCCTGAGTATGGCAGACGGAAGAGACGGACATAGCAATGCTTTCGCTTGTATTGCAAACTGGGCGCGCAAACACTCAGCGGATCGCGGAGGGTTCGGTGGCAGGTGAGGTGAGCATTACGGCCGCTTTGACGAATCGGATCGGGCGGTGCACAACAACGCGGCCTGTTTGCTACTTTTGCAAAAGGCTACGACGGCCCCAGCATCAGCCTCCTTGGCCCCCAACAGATGCTAGGGCTCGTCGTTATTCCTCGAGCGTCTCAAGCCGAGTGGCGTTGGAGCTGCGTCGCTTCAACTGCAATGGCGGCGAGGGGTTCAGGCGGCTCAGTCAGCTGGTTGCTTGCAGCGTCGAGCTTCTCAAGTGATCAGGTCGAGCTCTTCTCTACATCAAGATGCTCTTCTGCCATGACCCCGAGCTGTCCATAAGCTGACTAGTTCCGAGCCGTTGCGGCTGTGCTGGCGCGGAGAGGAGTCTACCCAAGATGCCGTTATCGACACTGTCGCGTCTTCAATCTTCGGCAGGGCAGTCTGAAGGCATCGGCAAAAGGCTGCTACCCGCAACCATATGCGATCATGGCTAATTTTGGCGAATGCAGTCCCGCTACACCGCCAGCATGCCACCGCGGTGGGCTCCGCCAAAGAGGTTCCGAGCGGGCTAACATTGAGCCGTACGGTGGTGTCCAGACTTATCCATTCCGTAGATAGATCTAATCAAGAAAATCAATTTTACCGCATAAGGCGTCGTCAGATAGACCCGTCGAGGACGGTTGGGGCTAACCTAGGGAAGCGATTCTCGAATGAAAAAGTCTGTGTTAGTGACAGCGAGCGCCTTTGCGCTTGCAACGGCGGCGATGCCTCCTTTTGCTGCAACAGTTGCCGCGCAACCGATCGCTGCCAGCGTGCAGGTAGCCGATACCTCCTATCCTGAGTGCTTGGAGGACCCGCTGGATGGTATCTGCGACCTGTTTTTTTGTTTGACCGATCCCTCGTGCGTACGGCACTGAGAACGGAGAACAAGCCAAGCAGAGAATGAGGATTGAGCCTCGTGCGGCCGCTTGCTTCGACGGCGGCCGCGTCCTCATGCCGTACGGCTAAACACAGATGGTGCTGGCGGCGTCATCTGTTCTCGAGATGATCAAAGTGATCGTTCACGTTCAGCCAATCGGTGATTACGGCCATCGCGCAATTGCCGGATCGACGAAGGTGGGTAAACAGGAAAGTCGCAGACGCTGTGTTTCGATGCGGGCCCCCTGCTCGATCTAACACTGGTCAAGTTCTCAAGATGAATATTTCATGCTACGCCATCACGTCTTTGTTCGATCTTTCTACCATTTCGGATCTACGTAAAACTCGTCTTAACTTGTTCGGCTATGTCCAGGGCACGGATCGTGGCACTACGTTCGTCTATGGTTTCGCGTGAGTGGCGCCGTCTCCGGCATCATGAGCATGGCAAGAAGCCCGGCCGCGCCGGCGAAAAGCATGTACCAGGCGGGCACGAGTGCGCTCCCGGTAAGGTGGATCAGCCAGGTGACGATCGGTTGAGCTGTGCCTCCGAAAATCGCTATCGCCAACGCATAGATCGTCGCGAAGGCGCCACCACGAATATTCCTGGCTAAGCCTTCGGCCATGCTCACGTAGAAAGCGCTATACGGAATGGTTCCGATCAGCGTGAGGGCGCCAAGACCTCCTAGAAGTGCTAGAGCACTGCGGCTCTCTGCGATCCACAAGAATACCGGATAGGTCATCAGCAATGCCGTGACCTGCGGCCATATCATGATGCGCCGACGGCCTGCGCGGTCGGCGAGCAGGCCGCCCACAAGTGCTGCAGCGATTCCGACCGCATTGCTGCTGAGCGTGGCACCAAAGGCGAGAGGCGCGGAAAGATGGAGGGTATTCATCGCGTAAGTGGTCATATATCCCATCACATAGGTTGTAATCGTGCAGCTGGCCAAGATGACAAATCCCAAGCTCATGATGCGGCGATCGGCACGCGATTGGCCTGCAGGCTGGGTGACCAGAACATGCGCCTCGGCCCGGTGCAACGTTTCGGGTAAGACGCTCCGCAACCAAAATCCAACCGGCAACGTAGCGGCGCCGAGCAACAGCGCGATCCTCCATCCGTACGCATTGAGCGCTTCGCTTGTCATGGTGAGCGAGAGTATTTCTCCAACCAACGCTCCGGCCGTCGCAGCTATCTGTTGGCTCGCGGGCTGAAAGGAGACAGCGAGACCGCGGGTGTCAGCGGGGGCTGATTCCATCAAGTAGGCGGTCGTCGGCCCCACTTCACCTCCGAGAGCAAATCCTTGCAGCAGGCGTGCCAAGACGACCAGTGACGGAGCGGCAAGTCCTACTGTCTCATACGATGGTGTGATAGCTAACAACAGGACCGCGGCACTCATCATGGTAAAGCTGGCCGTCATCGCGGGCCGTCGGCCGGCCCGATCCGAATACGAGCCGAGTACGATGGCGCCGATCGGTCTGGTCACAAAACCTGCGCCGAAGGTCGCGAGTGACAGCATGAGACTAGCGAACGGGTCGGTTGCCGGAAAGAACGCTTGGCCGATCTGTATCGCGAAAAAGCTGTAGGTCCCGAAATCGTAGAATTCGAGAATATTGCCGATGGTTGCGCCCAAGACGGCGCGGCTCATCAACCTTTCCTCTGTAGGATCGAGGACCGGCTGCAGCCGCTCTCGAGTAGATTGCTCCGACATCCTCGACCCAGTCTGAAGCCGATCGCTGACCCAAAAGTGCGGCCAGGCAGATAGCACTTGCATCGCACTGCCGCTCCCGTCCCCCACGGCCATTGCGCCATGCAAGATGTAGGCTGAAGCGTGTCACGACCAAGCTCACCGTAATGTCTGCAACAAAAATGCCTGCGTCTCCGCTACCATTTAGCCTTTGAGTTGATCGCTGGCCTGGCCGGCAAACGCAAATATGCGAACCTGCTGCATTCGTCGGGCGGCTGCAGGCATTTGCGCGACCGTGGCGAGTGTGCGACAAAATTGACCGGCATCGCACACGGCTGGCGACGACTCGAGCCATTTCGCCTCGGCAGGTTGCCTCCGCTCCCTAAGCAGATGGGCTTGGACCTTCATCATCAGCGCGCTTGCCGCCGCTCAGCGCGCCTGCGGGGGTTCTCGAGCGCGTGAAGATTGCCACCTATCGGTGCTTTACCTACGGCGCGGCCGGGTTGCCTGCGATCGAGCGACTCGTCTGCCCAGGGGCCGTTCGTATCCGGCGACAAGACCTGGCGGCCCCGCCATGTATCTCGGCTATAGCCGGCGCGAGGGCGTCCCCGGCGCGAGGACACGTGGGCTTATTCGCCCCCATGCCGACGATGGCGATCTCAAGTAGTCGGCGACCCCCACCAAAGTTTCAGGATCGTACATCTTGTCTACCACTTGGGGAGCTTTGAACGCTAATCACTGCCGCCACACGTAGGAGCTAGCGCTTGTATGCCCGGACAGGCGAGCACGAAGCGGCTTACGTTTCTTCGCCAACGGACCGTTGGAAGAGAATTCATTCATCCTGGATGAGGAGAATCGTCGTATTCGTGCGCGTGGTGTCGAGGTCGCCGCTGAAATGTTCGTTCCCTCTCAGCGCGCTCTGAGACGAGCGTTATCTGCAGGAAGCAGAGCGTCAATAGCAGCCAGGACAAAGTCGGCCGCTCGCATTGGCTCACCTGAGGATGTAGCATTCCACTCGAGCGATGTGCCTGCATCATGACGCGAAGGATCAGAGGCACTGGGGCGGTCGCGCAGTGCCATTACGCGCAGTGCCGTCCGCCAGTCCCGGACCGCCGGCACCGCCGTACCTGCATGATCGTCTCGGCTGCTTTGGGCTTGAGCGATTTCGCTCTTCATCCAATCAGGTGAGCAGTTCGCTCCGCGGTTGCCGGATCCTCACGCAGGTCGCGCTCTCGTCTGGTTTCGAGCTGGCGCGGCTACGGTTAGCCGCCAGTGCATGGGCTCGAAGTGTGAGCCAGAACGACTGGTTGCGAGCAGAATCGACATGCACGCGTTCAGTGCAAGGCTTGATCTGCGCGGTCCGCATCGGCTGGGCCTCATAACGCGCTGTAGCGCCAGGTGAATGCGATGCATGACGCAGACCTGCGCGCCGAGTGGGAGGTCAGGCGGAACGAGAGTCGCTCAGAGATGATCGCATCAGACGTAGCAGATGCGGGGTTTGGCTCACTTCTTCGACCCTTGTCAGCTTCTCGAAAGCCAACCTCTTTAACATTCAAGCTTGGCCTCTCGATGACGAAGCCGCAAATGACCAACTTCAGCTCACTCGCGGGGAGATCTTCAAGAGGCCTTTGTTCTCATAAAAGGAAGGAGAGCTTTATGGATCCGAACCCGATCAACAATGCCCGTTCACCAGAATCGCCAACCGCGCACGTGTGGACACAAGAAGATCATGATTTCTTCGATCAGATCATGAATGAAGCGGGACCATCATCACCTGCCGCACCAGAGGAAGCGGTCGACGTCTCGTTTGCCGCTCCCGAGAGATTCTCACACGGTTCGCAAATCGCGCCTGACTTCATGGTCGAGAGGCTGTTCCACCATGGTCTCTTGCCGGACTCGGACCAGCCGACAATGACCTACGAAATCCAGGGGCATCGCTACACGGCTGGGTTGGATGAATCCAATCGCGTTCGTCTTGTTCATAACCCTGCGGAGGACCAAGTGGTTAGGCCCGGCCGGGCGGGGGTACCGGATTTCGGAGCTTTCTTCACGGAGAGCTGGCGCTTCAGAATGCCGCTAGCACAGCAATGGGCCACACCGGCCCTGATGGACAAGCTGCGCGAAGAAGGGTTTATGCCGACCGCTAATAATCCCACAACAATCCAGCTTAACGGACGGGGCTACAAAGCCGAATTGGCCGAAGGAGGGTTCGTTAAGCTTACGCGGGTATGAGACGCAACCCCGATGGTGAAGTGATCGCGCCGGACCGAAACCCTATGGTCACTTTGGGGCTCGTTACCTAGATAAGCATTGACCGCTTATCAGTGGATTGCTCGCGCCCGCCGGTGGGTACGCATGATCGGACCCGCTGGCGGGACCCATGATGCACGCTCGTCCTGACCACTTCGTCTGGGGGGCGCACCGTCATCCGGGCTGCAATATTGCTTCCGGTATTGCCTCACCTGAGGACCGATGTAGCTTCCGGCTGTCGGCCAGTCCGAGGCTGCACCATAGCATGCAGGATCGGAGGACTGGAGGACCTCGCCGAATGCCAATTACACGCTGCCAGCGCCCTGCCTTGCCGTGTGCGGGGTGGTCATCTCGGCTGCTTTGCCTCTGAGCGGTCCCAACAAGCGCTGCACGATGGTGTGCTGCGGCGGGCCAATGTTCGAGGCGTTGTTCAGCGAGGCGGAGACTTGCCAGCGCGCTCAGACAGCGCTTGGCGCCAAACTAGCGCTCGGTCGGCTGACTTCGCGCAAATCGGGCAGCGAAGCCGGTGGCGGTGGAGGGCACTCGGAAGCGGCGGAGTCTTTGCCGGTGCGAGCCTACGTAGTCTTGGCGGCGCGGAGCTGTTCTCAAGGAGGTGGCAGCAAAGGTCGCGTGCCGCAACCGACCCTCGCCAGTGACGTAGTCGCTTTGCGTAGCAGTTGGATTGCGCCAACGTATTTATCTGATGAGAGTCCTACCAATTGGCCCTACCAGATCTGGGGATTTTGCAAGCTGTACCGCCAACTATAGGGTCACGGTAGATCGCATGCACATAGGCGTGCGGAGCCAGCTTCGAAACGCGAAAAGAGCGCATGACGAACATTAAGCTTGACTACCATTGCATTGTGGGTGCACGCGCACAGCGAACCTTCGCCCATCAAAGCACGAAATGGAGAACGCTGGCCCGGCGACGTCGAGTTTTCGAGATGAGGCGAGGAATGAAGCCGATGGCGCGGATGGTCGTGGCAATAAGGCGCGCGCTCGCCATGTACGATCTCGACCGGTGCTGCGCAATCTGGTGGCTCTATCGTCTCCATTTCGGAGTCACCCGCGACGTGATGTTGGGGCTGGCCGCCGTCACGGTTGCTCAGGAGAGATCCCGCTGCGGAATCTAGGAATAGTGGCATCGAGCCCATGCCGGCTCGGCCACCCAACCTGCCGCGGGTTACGGGTTTGGCTGGCGGACAAGAGCGTTGCGCAACGGCAATCGTTTCAAGTCTCTCCTGGGCAAAAGGCCGCAAATCACATCGAGTACCGGGGTCTGCTCGGTGCACTGATGGTGCCGGCCAACGCGATCAGCAAGCAGCGAAGATCGGACTTGTGCTCGCACTTCACACTTAAAGTCGAAATTGTCGACGGATGATGCTGCCCATAGTGGAGTTGTGAGTGGCCGGTTGCGCAAGCGATCATCGAGGATGTACGTACTGCGACAATGAGCAAGGCGGCCGCTGCGCAACATGCCGCTCTTGCGAAGAACCGGTTGTCAGGTTTGAGACTGACGTCCAAAAGCCGACACTTACATGGGTTGGAAACGACTGGAGAACCTCCAATTCTCAAGCGGCACGCTGCTTGCACCACGTAGAGCCAGCGTACGCATTTCCCGCATGCCCGCTCTCCGAAGCGGAGTATGCATTTTCCAAATGCTTCCACTCACCTAGCAAGACGCCGGGGGCCGGCTAGCTAAGCTTCAGGACAACTCCCATGAAGAATTCGTTTGTTCTCGCAGCGTCACTATCGATGAGCTGTTTGATGGCCGCGGGACTGTCCCACGCGCTAGCGAGTGGAACCAGCGCTGAGGATCCATTTCTTTGGCTTGAGGAAATCGAAGGGCCGCGCGCATTGGCTTGGGCTCACACCGAGAACGACAAGACACTCAGTGCGCTCCAATCCGACCCACGTTACCAGCGCTTCTACGGAGAAGCGCTCCACGTTCTTCAGGCTAAGGACCGAATTCCGTACGTCTCATTGGGACGGCGCGGTCTCGACAATTTCTGGCAGGACGAGAACCAGGTGCGCGGCGTGTTGCGGCGTACGACCCTTGAAAGCTATCGAACCCAAAGCCCTCGATGGGAGACCATCCTGGACGTGGATGCTCTCGCCGACGCGGACAAGAAAAACTGGGTCCTCAAAGGGGTGAGCTGCCTTCCGCCCGAAGAGCGCCTATGCTTGCTCAAGCTGTCCGAGGGCGGAAAGGATGCTGTGTTCGTCCGCGAGTTCGACGCGGTCGCTAAAACCTTCGTGACGAACGGCTTCGAACTTCCCGAGGGAAAACAGCAGGTCACTTGGGTCAACAGCGACACGGTCCTAATTGCACGAGATTGGGGCGAAGGGACCATGTCGCAAGCTGGTTACCCTTTCGTTGTGAAGGAGCTCAAGCGCGCTCAGTCGCTCGCGGAAGCGCGCGAGGTCTTCCGTGGCGAGCCGACCGATGTCGGGGCCACGCCATTCGTGCTGCGCGACACTGAAGGCAGGATCCATGCGACCGGCGCCGTGCGCGGCATCAGTTCGACCGAGCATGAGTACGTGCTCTTTGGGCCCGAGCCGATTAAGCTCAATCTGCCAAAGAAGGCAGCCATCGGCGGCGTCGCCGGTGGTCGCCTGCTGGTGACGCTCAACGAAGACTGGGTCCCACCGTCCGGACAAACGCCCTTCTCAGCCGGCTCGATCATCTCGTATGACTTGGCCGAATGGAAGCAGGATCCGCTGCGCGCCAGACCCACGCTCGTTTTCGAGCCTGGGCCTCGACAAGCGTTCGGCGGATTCACTGTCACAAAAAACTTTTTAATCCTAACGGTTCTCGACAATGTTCAGAGTAGGGCGTTCGTCTACAGGTACCATCAGGGCGCCTGGCAGGCCACGCCGATCCCGCTTCCAGAGAACGCGAGTGTCGGCCTTGCTGCGGCATCGCATGAAACGGATGAGGCGATGTTCACCGTCTCCAGCTTTCTTAGCCCGACGGTGCTCTGGTACTTCGACGCTGCAACCGGACGCCTTGAGACACTGAAGGCGACACCTCCTAGGTTCGACGCATCGAGACTTGTCGTCGAACAGTTCGAGGCAATCTCGCGCGATGGCACCTCCATTCCTTACTTTCTGCTACGATCCAAGAGCGCAAGGTTTGACGGATCGACTCCAACGCTTCTCTATGGCTATGGAGGGTTTCAGACACCGCTCATCCCCTCTTACGTGGGCCTCACTGGACGACTCTGGCTCGAGCAGGGCAACGCGTATGTTGTCGCAAACCTGCGCGGCGGGGGCGAGTTCGGGCCGCAATGGCACCAGACTGCCCAAGGCGCAACGAAGCAGCGCACATGGGATGATTTTATCGCCGTCGCGGAGGACTTGATCCGGCGCAAAATCACCTCTCCACGCCGGCTGGGCGTAGTCGGTGGCAGCCAAGGAGGCCTGCTGGTAGGGACCGCAATCACCCAACGACCCGAGCTCTTCAATGCGGCCATCTTACAGGTTCCGCTGTTCGACATGATTCGGTTCACCAAGCTAGGCGCCGGCGCCTCGTGGATCGGCGAGTATGGCGATCCCACCAATCCCGAACAGCGCAAGTGGCTCGAGGCCTACTCACCTTATCAGAAGTTGGTACCAGGCAAGACCTACCCAACCCCCTTCATTCTCACGTCCACCATGGACGACCGCGTGCATCCAGCGCATGGCCGCAAGGCAGCGGCGAGGCTCGCTGCGTTGGGCCAGCCGTACTTCTACTATGAGAATACCGAAGGCGGGCATAGTGCCGCCGCCAACCTCATTGAACAGGCACGCCGGATCTCTTTGGAATATACTTATGCTTGCCGGCGGCTTGTCGATGAGTGATGTCGAAGACTACGATCTACTTCAATGACGCTTGGCAGACGACGTTATCGGCAGTGGCGTCAGCAAGCTCGTCTTTCATTCTCCGCAGACTATGGTATCTCCCCGGCGGGATCAGCTACGCCTCAGTCTTGCCTATTACTCCGGGTAGGTCACTCAAGGGCCGATTTCTCGTTAATATTCATGAGGCATTGCACGTGAACAGCCCTCAAGGCCAAAGCCGGTGCGTCTGCCTCGTGATTTCGGGCTGACTTCAGTGCGGATGCGGATGAGGATAGCGCCCTTTCTCATCAAGTCCTCCCCGATGCAGGCGCAAAGTCGTATCGCGGCTGCTTTCCATCTATCGCTGACCGCCCTTATGTCGCTCACGCGTGCGATGATGGACTCTCTATCGCATCACAGACCCTACGGTTTGAGGCCGCAGGCAGCATGGGGGCACGCATTTCGTCCGATCCGCAGTACTCCAGATTGAAGTCTGACTGGAATTCCACAAATGCACTCCGACAATCGACCGATACACGCAGGACAACGAACATAGCAGTTCATATGTTCGTTGGAGAGAGGCGGGCGTAAAGCACCGAATTCGCAATTCGTCGCACAGCGGAACCTGCCCTCGAACGGGTGGAGTATCTACGATGGTACGTCCGCAACCGACAATGTCCCATCGATCAGCAGCTTGAATCCGTGATCCCGAAGTCGTGAGGGAAGCATGTCTGAGTGGTTGCAGGAATTTCGTGGCAGATTGAGGGTACGGATTCCGATGATTTCGCCCAAAAGGAGGGGACCTATCAGAGCCAGAAGAGGCCGCTTCGCCCCGGGCGATTTCATCTCGGAATAGTGGGCGATTTCATCTCGGAACGGCGGGCGATTTCAAATCGGAATGGTGGGCGATTTCATTTCGGAATGGTGGTCGATTTCGCCCGGAATCCAGCAATTGAGGGGGTATGATAGCCCGACGTGTCATTGACCGGCTGCGCGCAAGGGCATGTCAGTTTGCGGTAAGCTATCGCTCATACAGAGTGTATTGGGGTTAACGGGATGTGGCAGGGACAGCGCTATTGCTCCAGACCAATCGGCGCCGAGTCACCTTTCCGCTAGTCTCAACGGCAGTGCGGATGTGGTAGGCACTACTTGGCCTGGTTTCAGCCCCCGGGTCGGTTAGCACCGAGCCACGCCCGCACTGTTTTACATCTCGCTCCGACCGATCGCGGTGGCTATCTCGAGAAGATTCGCAGGTACTCTGGATAGGTCGGTACACCACATGAAAAGGCGAGGGCCACGCACCTCCATTTCTGCCGTGACGCGCGCAATCAGTGGCGTTGGACACTACATCTCGCCACGAGAGCCGCCCGGATCGGGACCGGCGCGGCATCCGCAGCCGTATTTGGCACGCTAGGTCACGAGGATCCGGAATTGGGGCCTGAACAGGTCAAGCCGCTCCTTGACGAACTCTGATCACTATTGGCGGCACGCGTTACTGGTTATCGCCGGCCGAGATCAGGATAGCTCTGTCCTTGATGCCCTTTCGGCATCACTGGCCCAGCCCTTCTATCCGCGATCCTTTCGCGAACGGGCGTCCGGAGACCTCATCGGCTGAGCGCGTCGTCCTATCTCGAAAACCGTTCGTGACTTTTGAGGCGGACATAACCTTTGTCGCGCTCGCTGCCCCATGGGTTTTCACCCGCCGAAGTTCTGTCGGATGCTCCTTAACGTGGCACTGCCGGTCCTGATGTTCTCTAAGCTGGGCAAGGCCTGCCGTCAGCTTGTGATCAGCTTGGTTGGGCATCATTCGCTGCACGGCCTAAGCAGCGCCGACCGCGCAGCGAACGGATTTTTGCCGAAAGGAAAGGCGAAGCGTTATGTATGATCGAATCAGCGGATCATTCGCGTTCGTTAGTCAAGCTGACGAACCGGCTCACTCGGTGGACAGCGATGGCTTTACGCAAACAATTGCAGGCTTGCCTTGCCGATCGGTCTCAGATCCCCACGTCAGTTCGATTTCGGCGCCAACGCGGCCGTTCTCGCTCGATCCGCGGACGCCTATGGTCAAGCTTGAGAGGTTCTCATACGCCGGAGATGAGCTGGCAGCCTTGCAGTTGCCCGACAAAAGGGGACTCTGCGTCAGCAGGCCACATACCTCAGATGTAAATCTTCACAGTTCAAGCTCCTCTAGCCCCAGTACATCCGCTCCGGCCAGGCCGAGCACCTCCCTGTTCGACTTCAGGACGGCCGAACTGTCCGATGCGAATGTAGGCAACATCTGCGTTGGGCTGACTACGGAATGGCTCCGCCACCTCGACCACAGCGCGTCAGCCCGAATGAATGCGTTGCTACCCGGATCAGAGGTGCATGCCTCCGCGGCTGAGCGCCAGCAGCAGTATCAGCAGCTTAAGGATGTATTGCTCGCGGGAGCAACGCCTTCTCAGGCCGACCTTGAGGCACAAAACACCATTTTGTACGAGGCGGGCTTGGCACCCTCCGGAAGGGAGAAGAAATACAGGTTCGGCGAGCCTTCGAGCTTCTCGCGCATGCTGGAGAAAATCACTCAAGACGGATCGAACTATCTGCTCAGCTTTTATTTCGCGGAAGGTGGCGCACATTTAGCTGCGACGTCAGCGTCGAATGGAATGACCACACTTTTCGACCCCAACTACGGGGAATTTACTGTTCCATCAGACCAGATGCATTCATTGTTTCAGAGCCTGGCCAATCGTTACAGGAACCCCAACGGGCTCCATCTATCGATAGTGACCACACAAAGAGTGTATTGAGGCTGGTCTTCATGAAGTCGGCGATTGCCATCGCGGCGAACGAGTCAATCGTGCTGAGCTCACCATTCCCTAGCTTTGCCCGGTAGCTCCGCCACGTATTCGAGGTCCAGGATCTCAGCCGCGAAGGACGCTCCTTGCGGTGGCAACTCGCTCGAGCGGGTTATTCTTTTCCAACTGCATGCCCATGAATTCGACGGACCCATTTGACTCTCTTAAAGACTCGTTCGACTCCGAGAACTTCGCTCTGAACTAGACTAGGGCACCATGGTCCAAGAGCAGCGGGCGGAACCAGCGACTTTAAGCGGCGTCTCGGCACGGAGCGCTTGCCCTTACTTCCAACGATCTGCTGATGTGTTTGCTCGAGACCGAGGAGGACCGAGCGAGGCACGATGTTTCACGGACCACGATTGATTCTCGAAGGGAAGGTGATCGACGATGCAGTCTCAAGCAAGAGAGCCGCCAGGGCTCGGCTTGCCAAGCCGATTACTGTCCATACGCTCCGGCACTCGTTTGCGACCCATCTCCTGGAAAGCGGGGTCGACATTCGCATCATTCAAGTTCTGCTCGGACATGCCGACCTGGGATCGACCGCGCGCTACGCTCAGGTCGCGACCAATCTGCTCGCCCGCACGACTAGTCTAGCCCATTCGATGGACTCTCCGTCAGGGTGATCCCACCCGACTGAGCTGCGCATATGCGCCCCGTGCTCGAGGTGGCGGACTGCAGAGCGGCGGAGTAATCCAAGCTCGCGGATCCTGGATTAGGGTTGTGCTCGCTGCGATCGGGCGGGGGGTACGTTCTTGGGTCTAACATTGTTGACCCGCCTAGGTGTCCCGCAGCTGCTGCTCTCTTGAAGGTTCTTGCATCTTTAGCGCGGCGTGCAAGCGGGCCTTTTCCAGCCGTTGCCTGACGCCGCTAAGGCAACTAGCCAACTTTGCAAAGTCCGTAATATCGAGATATCCAGAAACAAACTCATCGAGTTCTTCCTGCTGCGCCGCGATGCTCGCAAGTCGTCTGCGAGCGCTGTCGGTAAGCGACAGGTTGACGATTCGTGCATCGTTCGCGCAGCGCTTACGTCGCACAAATCGCTTATCTTCAAGCTGCTTCGAATGCTTCGTAATGAAGGCCGACTCAACCTTCATCAACTTTGCAACCACGTTTACCGGAACACCGTCGCCCTGTTCTAAGTCGATCAACGCCATCAAGATCATCATTTGTGGTGCAGCAAGGCCCAGCGCATGCGCCTGGAAATAGCGAAGGTCGTCCAGACACACATTAATGGCTCTGATCTCCCACGTGAATCGCCTGAGTACATCCTGGCTCGCGGCAGGGTTTTTCCCGAGCCGTCTTTTCAATCCTGGCAGCTTGGACGGCATCAGATTTCAGGAAGCCTCCATCCTAAAACTATTCCGGGCGAGCAGAGCGCAGTTGGCGAGGACTACATAGGCGCCTACTTTGATGCGTGCAATCTCGGGTCAATAAGCAATCGCACTAACTCGCTTCCGTGCCAACCTTCTTTGCAGACACGTCCGGGGGGCGAAGCTGCCTAGGTGCAAAGCAGCTTCACACACTCGCCCCGGTGAAATCGCTCAAAAAAAACTCTGATATGCAGAATTTCCGCTTAACGATCTGCTTTTGCACGCGATTACGGCGCGTAATGCGCTTGAACGTTGCGAGTACGTTCCAAAAGCGCCGTTGCCCCGCCGGGCGATTGGACGGCAAGAATTTTTAGGACATCGAGAGCTGCTCACCGAAATGACTCGACGGCGCGTACGGCGCAGGATCAACCCGTCGGAGCCGGCTCCACGCTGCTTCGAAAGCACGAGCTGGAGTTCGACAATAGCTCCTAATTCCACGATAAGTCACACTCTGGATCGAAGGACAAGTAATCGCAAGTCAGTTCTTCACCAGGTTGTACGTCACAGGATGTGAAAATTCTGCAATGATCGTCTTGGTATGTGTTTGGATGACTGCTGTGATTCATGAACCGAGCGTTGTCAGCATTATACTCTAAAATACCGTCATTGACTTTATGGTCCCTCGGATAGGCATGCTTATCGAGTAGGGCTTGAAATGTCGGAGCTAGAGTTTCGTATTGTTCGCGCGTCACCGCAATGTCAACGATCGGGTTGTGAATCCAAAGTAGCGTATCTTTAGGCAAACGAGCGGCTGAGAAAAGTCCGATACCGCCAAACTGGTCAGGCTTCAAAATAGTCTCGACGATCAACATCGAAGAAAGCTCCCAAATCACGAACACCCAGCAGGCTAGCTGACGTCAGATGCGGAATCTCCTGCACGAATTGGTAGGGGTGTTTATAGCGCCTCCATCACAATCCGGAGTTCCTCGGCGTTCGTTTCGGCGGCCTGACGCCGATCGCCCTCCGCGGCACGGCCATGTTGCGGGCGCTCGAGGGACCGCAAATGAGTGGGATTTCGAGCAAAGATCCACGTTGATCGAGGCCGCGAGTTCATGTCGCGCGGCCGTGACCCGTGGACTTAGCGCGGCGGCACGCAGGAATTGCTGCCGGCCCGGCAAGCCACCGACATGTCCCTCATCGAGGCTTCACGAACAGGGCCGAAGGCGTCAACCCGTTCGTGCCTGTGCCCGCGAGAAAGAAAGTGGAGCCATGGGTAGACATTATAGTGACTAGCAGCGCCTGGTGAGCGGTCGGCAGGCACGTCCGATTTTTCTGCACTATCACTTCGCCACAACCGGGGCCGCCAACGTGATCGCGCTCTGAGCAAACAACAAAAAGGAGAGAGCTGTTCCGCCCGACGACGATCCGCTAGACGATGATGTTCGCAGGTGCATCGGGCCATACCGCCTATCCGCAACGCCCAAGCCTCACTAGCCTCGCAAGCGGGCGTGAAGCAAGCTATAGTCCATCAACAAGTGTGGTACCTGAGCCATCAGTGTCGACTCCTCACGTAGCAGGTGTCCCTTGCGGCTACGTTTGTGGATGATGAATGAGCCGAACGTCATTGGGGCCTCCCGGCCCTAAGACTGCGGTGTAAAGCTCGCCGCGAATGTCGTATTGCTTTACAGGCTGCGCTGCGTCCGGCAAGAGGCCCCAGCGCGCGAGCTTCGAGATCATCGTGATTGGGGCGGGTTGGGTCCCGTGCGAAAAGCCCTCAGGAACGGCGAATGATGCGGCGTAGATCTCGCGGGCCGCGGGAGGCGTGGTCTCAACTCTGGCAGACGCCGGAGCGACTTGCTCCATCCTCTGTCCAAGCAGTGTCGGCGAGGGCCAATTCGCGGGCTGTGCGCTCGGCTGAGAAACGCTTTCCGGTCCATATCCGATATAAATGGGTGCGCCTGACAGATTGAGTGGAGAGCTGCCCCTCAACGCCGCCGCGGGCACGAATAGGGCCGTGAAGCGGAGGTTATCAACTATGAAAGGAGCGGGTGGGGTGTCCTGGCTCGGCGGGACGCTGCTACCCTGATGCGAGGCCGACGTGCGCTCGTCGTCCTGCCTCGAGTTGAAGGAACGAACGGCCGCTCCTGAAACCACGTCGTGGTCTTGACGCTCGGTTCGCTCAGCAGACGACGATGAGCCGGCGTTTTCCAGCATCCCCCACAGCAGATCCTGAAGGTAGTCTTCCGCAGGAAGGATCAACGGACCGCTGGCCCGAAACGGTGTGCCAGCCTCTTCAATCGGCTCGTGAGCGGCTAAATTGCGAGGCTCGCCGGGTTGCTGCTCAATGGTATCGGCTTCCGTCTGGCTTAGTGTCCTCTGCCTCTTCGCAGGCCTCAACTGGACGGCATAGTCCTCACCCATCAGGGTAGCGGCGTCTTCGCCTCTAGTGACTGCTCGTTCGGGATGAGAACCCTCAGCCCTCTGGTGCTCAAGTCCCAGGGGCTCGATGAATCTGAGACCTTCTTCAGACAGATGAGGATAGTAGTGATCAGCAGGAACAGGAGTCTCTGCGACCGCAGAGGTACCAAGTTGCGGCACTTCATCTATGTACGGTTCAAACTCCGCTTGCTGCTGCTGCCCTTGCGGCACTTCGGCGTTGTAAGCAGCGAGCTGCGGGTCGAATCGGTTGATGCTGTTAAATGGGTCCATGTTCCTCCCCCGGTTGAATGTGTCGCTCTCGGTCTAGTAGAACCAGCTGTCGACAAGCTGACGCACCCAGAGAATTCGTTGAGCCTAATGAGCCTACCCGATCCGCCCAGTCACTCGAGGAACGCGCTAAGAATGCCCAATCGATTTTGCGGTAACCCTGGCTGGACGAGTCGGAGTTGGCACCAGCAGAGTCGCGGTTTGTAGACTCCAATCATGGCGCGATAAAATCGTCCCGAAATAAAGTGTGTACCGAGCTGGGAAGTCTTCTGGCCGGTGCTGTCCGGATGCTGGCCGAAGCGGCGGACCTCTAGGTTGAAGGCATGGCGCCGACAGTGCAGGAATCGTTGCAGCTGCCACCTATGTGAGGGGGAGCGACTGTGAGGCGTCGCCAGGAGTGGCTTGAATATTGCAATCGCAAAGCATCATCCATCGAAAAGCGTCATCCTGTGCTGTTGATCCGTTGCGCGGCGAAGGACCGGGGTCACCTTATAGGCGGAGAGCATACAGTCGCATTGACCCGTCACCCTGGAGAAAGGGGCGCAACTAAGCCGCGCGCGCCGCCCGCGCCCGCCTAAAACCAAACTTCTACATGCATGTTGTTGGGGATGATGCGAGTCAATCACTTTTTAAATGGGTTATGGGAGTTGGGGTTTACACTGACGCGATCATGGTCTGTGCAGGCGAAGTCTCAGGCTTGCCATGGTAATGGTCTCTGACGACGGCTCCAACATGATCCTATTGGCCCTAGGTGCCAATTCGAAGGTGGCACCGGATATGATCGAGAGCGCAACCAAATTCATGGAGCACGATACAAGATCGCCGCCCGAATGCGTGTATGCCGATCCCTGCGTGGAATCGAGTTTCGAGATGAAGCGTAAAAGAGCCTTGACCTTTTTCGGCCCGGGCCCCGGCAAGACCAGGTCTTCCAGCGATGCATGGAGAAGCGCTGATTTGCTCATGCCGAACCAGATGGAAACTTTCGAGCTGAGAGCCATTGAGGGAGGCGACTTCGCTATCGCCGCGCGCGGCGGGGAAGCGCTTGATCTCGGGCCCGGTGCCGCGCTGATCCCGCTCGGGGCGCAGAGACCTGATGCTGCCACCTGCTCTTTTGCTCTGCGGGCGTTTACCGTCAAGGCCGTCGGTACCACGGCCGCCAGAGATGCTTTCAATGGGCATTCGCAGCACCGCTGGCTTAGCTATTGCCTCTAAAGCATGCAGTGAGGAAGACGCTAGCTGTTGCAGCCGCGTAGCACGGCGCGGCGCTCGCAGCTCATGCCGAGAGCCCAGGCACTTGGTGAATTTCTACAGCCTCAAACGATCTTGGAGTTGGAATGACCGAACAGTTCTCCGTTTCAGACCGAACGGTACTCGTCACCGGCGCGGCCGGCGGTATTGGCTCTGCCATTGCTAACGCGTTTCGACAGGCAGGCGCGAACGTCGTTGCCACCGATGCCAATCTGGAGAATCTCAGAGACGTTATTCCAAGGCTGCCCTATGGCAACGGCATAGTGCCCATGGCCATGGACGTCGGGGGGATCGAGGAGGACGTCAGCAGCGTCCTTGAACAGATCGAGCGACACTTTGGCCGGCTCGACGTGCTGATCAATAATGCGGGCATAAAATCTGCCCAGCCATTACTTAGCGGCAGCGCTGAAAAAATTGAACGTACGATCCAGATCAACTCGATCGCCGTCCTGCGCTGTTCAAAACTAGTTGTCGAGCGCTTCATGAAAAGTAAGGGCGGACGCATCGTCAATGTCGGCTCCTCGCTGTCTTCGCAAGGCGCGGTTTTCAACTATCAGGCCGGCGGAGGCGATTATTGTCTTTCGAAGGCAATCGTTCACGACCTAACCAAACTACTTGCCTATGAATGCGCGCCGCTCAGCATCAACGTGAACGCAATCGCACCTGGCATCGTTGATACTCCCATGCACGGTCGCCCGCTGCTGGAGACTGAAGCGCGACATGGTGGACGGATCCCGTTAGGACGGCTTGGAGAGCCTGAGGATATCGCAGGGCTAGCCGTCTTCCTCGCAAGTCCTGCGGCTTCCTACATGACAGGGCAGATCATTCATGTGAACGGCGGGATGCTGATGAATGGCTAGCCCGATCTCTCACCTCAACTGGCTTCAGTCGCTGCGGTCTGACCCCAATGGCGTCCCTTATTCTGGAGATGCTGCAGTTGTGATGCCATAGAAGCGTTTACGCGACGGCAGGCTGCCGGACTTGCGTTCTGCTTCGTGACAAACAGTTCGACCCACACCCCGGAGGACGTCGTCCGCAAATTGGAAGCGAAATCCTTGCAATTGGGCCGAACGATGGTTACCAGCGCGATTGCAGCCGCTGAACTCGCGCGCGCGAAGTACCCGGAGGCGAGCCGCGTATATGTCACCGCCCTCGCTTGCGAATGCGGTCACCGCGGTAGGTCTGGACCTTCTTGAGCTAGAGCCGAGATCGTCATGATGGGTCTCGGTCGCCACATCACGCATGAGAAGATGAGGACTGCTGTCGAGGCGATCCTGAATGGAGCCGCCCTCAACGGCACGGAACCCTGACCTTTTCTTGCCGTCCGCCGATAACTTCGAACCGAGAGCAGGAGCAACAATTACGGCCTTGGCTGCGGCCGCCCAGGTCAAATTTCTGATCAGCGGTAAGCCCAAGCCGCACATGATCAGAACGGCGCATTCCCGCCCCGGGGACGATGCACAGCGCCACACGGAAGATCGGTAACCAGATTGCGACGGAAATTCAGGCCGAAGAGCAAGCTGGCTTTCCAACCGTGCTGGTCACGACCGGCGTTTCGCCCCGAGAGAATCCTGCCCTGGCGCAACCACATTTCGTCGTCTCGAGCCTGACAGAGATCGAGATCCCGGCGCTGGATGGAAGCCCGCGACAGAGGAGCGCATGATGGCCGACGTTCGTCCGGAAGGCGTCACCAAAGTTCGTGGATGCCCAGATCGTGCGGAAATCAACCTGACAATCTTCCATGGCGAATTCGTGGTCTTCTCGTCCATCCGGACTGGGTAATCGGCTGAACCGACGCCGCTGCGCATGGTCGCAGGCCTAGAGCGAACTAGCATTACAGTGTAGTTTCTTGAGGTGCCTTTGCGCGCGCGGGCCTGATGGGCCCTGCGCCAGGACGATCATGCGAGGATATAGGCGCGCGGGATGCGCGCTGGGTTGGCTTCATGGCGATGCGCCGGATTTCTTGGAGCGACCAGAACGATGCTTCGGTCGAGGCCGCGGGCGCGTTTTTCTTGGGGCGATAGCACTGTGTTGGCCCGATGACGGATGACGACCATCATGGAAGGCAAGCATGACGGGTGAGATATGACGGGGCCAACCGTGCCAGGAACGGGTTTCGTTGTGATCCAGGCCGAGCTCGTTCTTGGCGGTTTCGAAGCTGTCCTCGATGGTCCAGCGATGGCTTTCCACCGATACCAGCTTCCGCACGGAGGAGCCCTTGGGGCACCATGTGGAGAAGGCCAAGCCGCCGTCGACAATGTTGCGGCGGATCAGAAGACGCCTCGTCCATTCCCCGGCAAGGTCGTCGTTGTATTCACGGGCTTCGAAATCGGCCAGCTCAGATAGGCCCAGTCGTGCCAGCACGGACCTTTGGTCCCTTCGCCGGACGACAGGCGGTGCCAAGCCTTCTTGGGAAGGCTCTGCGCGATCGCGGAGGCGGGGCCGGCGCCAGGCTGCGGCTTGCCCCAGGAACGGAACGCATGATTGAAAGCAACACCCAAAACATAGCCTTTGCCCGCATTGCGCAGTAAGGTTTCGATCGCTCCGGTGCCATACACGCCGTCCGCCGCCACGAAAGAGAACGGCACCTTTGCGGCGATCGCACGAGCGATCATGTGACGGGCGATTTTGGGCTTCGTCGTAAAACCCACATCGATCTCGCAATTAGTAATCTTGCCCGCCGAGCCAGTGTACTGGCGTGCGACCCGGCACGAGGCCTTGCCCCTGTTCAAAAAGCCGGTCTCATCGACGACCTGGATCGCGTCTGCATCGGGCAGCGTCTCCGGCGCGTACTCACGGACAATGTCGCGCAGTACATCGGCGTCACACTGCCCCGGCCCAGATCGGGACCAAGTCCAGGGGCTGCTAGTCGGTACATCCTCTTCGACTGCAGAGCCTCGCCATTGCCTGTTCGTATCTAGTGTCCTGAGTCACAAGTTCGCAATCGTAGATTCGCAGTAGATTCGCATCGCTGTGCCAGAGATGGCGGCTGTAACAGCGACGGAGGATCTGATGTCGGCCCAGCGACTTGCGCCCCTGATATTGAGCGATGATGAGCTTGCCGAACTTCAGTCGCTGACGATGCGGCGGAAAACGGCGCAGGCGCTGGCTCTGAGAGCCCGGATCGTGCTGACCTGCGCGGAAGGCGGTCAGAACAAGGAGGTGGCGGCCAAGCTAGGCCTGGAGCGGGGAACGGTAGGCAAGTGGCGGCAGCGTTTTGTAGAGCAGAGCGTGGCCGGGCTGCACGACGAGCCGCGTTCCGGGGCGCCGCGCACCATTGACGATGCCCGCATCGAAGCCGTGATCGTGCGGACGCTGGAAAGCTGCCCCGAGAACGCCACTCATTGGAGTTCTCGGGGCATGGCGAAGGCCAGCGGCCTGTCGGTGTCAACGGTGCAACGCATCTGGCGGGCCTTCGGGCTCCAGCCGCACCGGCTGGAGACATTCAAGCTCTCCACCGATCCGAACTTCGTCGCCAAGGTGCGCGACGTCGTCGGCCTTTACGTCTCGCCGCCGGCACACGCCATCGTTCTGTGTGTAGACGAAAAGTCCCAAATCAGGCGCTGGACCGCAGTCAGCCGATGCTGCCGATGCGTCCCGGTCAGCCGGCTCGAAGGAGCCATGACTACAAAAGGCACGGCACCACATCGCTGTTCGCCGCTCTCGACATTGCGACCGGACGGGTCATCGGCAAATGCTACGGACGCCACCGAGCCGCCGAGTTCCGCAAGTTCCTCGACGAGATCGAGGCCGCCGTACCGGGCGAACTCGACGTCCATCTCGTCATGGATAACTATGCAACGCACAAGACGCCGCTGATCCGGAAATGGCTAGCCAAAAGGCCGCGTTGGCATGTGCACCTGACCCCGACCAGTTCGTCATGGCTCAATCAGGTCGAGCGCTTCTTCGCGCTCCTTACCGATAAGAGAATCAGGCGCGGCGTCTATCGCAGTGTCGCTGCCCTCAGGGCGGACATCACCTCGTTCATCGAACGACACAATGCCGATCCGAAACCATTCCGATGGACCAAGTCCGCTGACGACATCCTTGCTTCCATCGAGCGCTTCTGCCGATACAATGCCCCGGCACAAAACGGACCAATGTTGCGAACTTCTGGTTCAGGACACTAGCTTCACTGCTGCCCGAACCCAGGAGAGACCACGTCGCTTGGCTTCGTCAGGCGATGAGCGCGTTGCTTGCCGCGGCTTCATGCTGCCATGAGTTTCGCGAGCCACGTCAACGCTTTGCGTTTTCTTGGTGGCGATCCACGTGCGCAATTTGACCTCATCAAATGTCCAAGCCTTGAATAGCTTTCCCGGGTCGGGAATTTCGCCCGAGCTGCCGTTGCCTGTATAGTTCTCTTGTTCTCGCCTGTTATTCGGGCGACATCTTTGACCTTGATGCGTTTGGGCGTCCCGTTCATCGGTTCTTCGCGCCAATCACGGGGTCGATTAACTGTCTCATGGCTTGGGGGCGGGTAAGATTTTGCTGCTCTTGCTGGCGCTTCAATCGTGTGCTTGTCGGGGTGTATGTCCGAATCCCGACACGAAGGCGAAAATGATCGGCAGGCGCGGCATAGTGCATTGATTTTCTCTTTCTCACGCAAGTCTCCCACAGATACTTTTGCGGCATGCTGATTGCAGGGGGACTAGAAGGACCGTTTCGGCAATCGTGGTCTCACGGTCAACGACGCAGGAAAGATGAAAGTTCTCGATCCTATGCAAATTGATACCAAACGCCGGCCCGGTAAGGCACTTCCCCAACTGAAGCTTTGTCCACCGGGTCCCTCCATCGTTCCTCACGGCGATCGCAGACCATGTCGTTCACGCAAGCTAAAAGCGAAGCTCCCGGCACAGGATTTCTGATGAGCTCAACGCAAGCAATTCGTGAACGCCTGCGCGACGCCGGCGCGTCGTTTGCGGCAAACGACAATATCGCAGAATACCTGCGGCCTGGTGACATTGAGGTGATCCAAGCCGAGGTCGAGCAGCACGTGCAGGGTGTGCTTGAAGCCCTGCTTATCGACACCAGCCGCGACCACAACACTAGAGCGACCGCGAAGCGCATTGCCAGGATGTACGTGCGCGAGGTTTTTGCCGGGCGCTTTGAGCCCGCGCCAAAGGTTACGGACTTCCCGAACGCGAGCGGCCTGAACGAACTCTACACGTTGGGTCCCATTGCCGTGCGCTCGACGTGCTCGCATCACCTCGTACCCATGACTGGCCGCATGTGGGTCGGCGTGGTGCCAGGCGAAAAAGTGATCGGTATCAGCAAATTTGTACGCCTTGCCAACTGGATCATGTCGCGCCCGCACATTCAGGAGGAGGCCGCTGTTATGCTGGCGGACGAACTGGAACGCCGTATCCAGCCGAAGGGATTGGCCGTCATCGTTAGGGCACAGCACCAATGCATGATCTGGCGTGGTGTTCGCGAGGCTGACACCATCATGATAACCAGCATCATGCGCGGTGCTTTCCGCGACGACAGGACATTGCGCAGCGAATTTATGGCACTGATCAAGGATCAACCGTGACGTACCTATCGACGAAGACATACGGTCATGAAATCGGACTATCCGCTACATTTCGCCAGTGGCGCGCGCTATCACACTGTCGTCTGCTGCACGGTTACTCCTTATCATTTCGCTTCGAGTTCGAGGCCGACACCCTAGACGAGAAGAATTGGGTCGTCGATTTTGGCGGCCTCAAAGAGCTGAAAGCGATCCTCGAAGACACGTTTGACCATAAGACCGTCGTAGCCGCGGATGATCCGGAGCTTGAATGGTTCCACGAAGCGGCGCGACGCGGCGTGGCGGACATCGTTGTGCTACCTGCTGTCGGCTGCGAAAAGTTTGCCGAGCACGTCTACAGCATCGCGAGCAAGTGGCTGCTGACAGAGCGACTTGCTCCGCGTTGCCGACTTGCATCTGTCGAAGTCAAAGAGCACGGCGCGAACAGCGCGATCTACCGGGGAACGAGTCGTGCTGCCGGTCAACGAGATCTTTGAAACTATCCAAGGCGAAGCCTGCAAGAGCGGCACGCCGTCCGTGTTCGTGCGGCTACAGGCCTGCCCAGTTGGTTGCCCCTGGTGCGACAGCAAGCACACATGGGTCGCTGATCCAGCACACCAAGTGTCGGTAGCTGAGATCACGGCCAAGGTCGAGGACGCCAACACCTGGGCTATGATGTCGCCGGAGGAAATACTGCTTGCCGTACAGGAGTTTAGGGCTCGGCATGTCGTGATCACGGGCGGGGAGCCCGCAGCGTACGACCTTCAGCCATTGACGACGCTACTTATCAAGTCTGGCTTTTCGGTGCAGGTGGAGACATCGGGCACCCATGCCATTCAGGTGCACCCCTGCACGTGGGTGACCATCAGCCCGAAAATTGGCATGCCTGGCGGGCTCGTTGTTTTGGATGAAGCGCTGCGGCGTGGCAACGAGATCAAACACTGCGTGGGCAAGCCTGCTGATATCGAGAAGCTCCTGGCCCTCAACATCCCGCGCGAGTTCATGCCGATGATATGGCTGCAGCCGTTGAGCCAAAGCCGGAAGGCGACGAAGCTTTGCATTCAGGAGGCGACCGCGCGCGACTGGCGTGTCAGCATTCAGACGCATAAGTTTCTCGGCGTGCGGTAAGAAACCCGTGCGCATTCAAGCGTTCTGCGGCTTCATCTCAGAGACGATCATGAATTGCGTCCTCTAAGTCTGAACTCAATGAAGGGAAAACGGCATTCATCGCAGGCTTCTTGCCGTTGTTCGCCATTGCCAAGCGCGCCTGATCTCAACTCTTCACATTCTAAGCGAATCCCTCAATGACCGATTTCACATCCGAAGCCGCGCTGGTTCTGTTTTCTGGCGGACAGGATTCCGCCACCTGCCTCGCTTGGGCGCTGTCGCGCTTTGCCCGGGTTGAGACCGTCGGCTTTGCCTATGGCCAACGCCATGCGATCGAGCTGACCTGCTGCGATCAGTTGCTGAACGGACTGAAGAAGCTGCGCGTAGACTGGGCGAGCAAGCTCGGCGACAAGCATACGCTTGAGATCCCCACACTGACTGCGATATCAAAGACCGCGCTGACCCGCGAGATGACGATCGAGATCGGTGCGGACGGGATGCCAAACACGTTCGTGCCAGGCCGCAATCTGATCTTTTTGACCTTTGCCGCGGCGCTCGCCTACCCACGCCGGATTTCTCATATCGTTGGCGGCATGTGCGAGAAAGATCATTCCTGCGCGCCCGATTGCCGCGACGTGACCATCCGCGCGTTGAACAGTGCACTCAACCATGGCATGTTGAGGAACTTTCATCTACACACGCCGCTGATGTGGCTGGACAAGGCGGCGATTTGGCGGCTTGCCTCCGAGCTCGGCGGAGCGGAACTGGTCGAGCTGATCCGCGAGCACTCACACACCTGTTATCTTGGCGAACGCGGTGCCCGGCACGACTGGGGGTTTGGCTGCGGTGAATGTCCCGCCTGTGCGGTGCGTGCAAAGGGCTGGCGGGAGTTTTCCTGTTAGATATGGTCTAGGCGGCCTATTGACATAGTCGGAACGGCATCTCGCGCAGCACAATGGTGGCCCCTGTCGCGCGGCGATCAGGATGGAAGGCGTATTGCCTCATGTACTGATGCTCCCGGGTGCGATCGGTTGCCTCATTTATTTTGCTCCTGGCTTGAGTTGAGGAGGAGGCCGGGTGCGGAGATGGCCGGG
>Ga0209489_100720_pt1 | contig 65052 bp, 30 predicted proteins | sample SiratrowhiteBW_FD_187527 | JGI IMG/M metagenome (GOLD analysis project Ga0209489, IMG submission 187527) | Root nodule microbial communities of legume samples collected from California, USA - Siratro white BW (SPAdes) (version 2) | ecosystem: Host-associated > Plants > Roots > Nodule | place... | reverse complement strand
TTAGCAATAAATTTAGAATGAAAAATTTGAAAATATTATATAATTTTTTAAATAAATTTATTGTTAGTTTTTAAATTATATTTATTACTAACTAAATCTATTTCATATATTAATAACTAAATTCATAGCATGTAACTTTTCTTCTCAGTAACCATTCTTCTATTCAAATTAAATTAAATATTAAATATTTTGCATTCATTTTAGTTACACATTAGCAATAGATCATACCTATAAAACAAACACAGAAAAGGAATGGGGTGGAGAATATTAACCCTACTAGAATGGTAGAGTATTCTCACTATATTAATTAACTCATTAATTGAAATATTAGATGCACAATTTCATCTAATAAATTAAGATTGTGTCCTCTTTTCATGATTTCATTTAGTTTTATATTAAATTATGGAATAAGGCCAAGATTTCTTTACAATGATATGGTGTCTCATATGCACCATTTACCCATATCCGGAAATAAAAAAAATATACACCATTCAGAAATTTCAAAAAAAAAAATTACACCAGTTTGAGAAATTTGTGAATTAGTTCACTATGTAATAATATATAAGATTATAAAAAGATAAAAATGATTTTTTTCAAGTATTTAGGTTTAAAAATATATTAATCTAAACGGTTAAGAGTTTAATTTCTATATATGACGATATAATATGTTTCCATTATGTCAATTAATAAAAAGTCATAGTACTATCAAGTAGTTTTTAAAATTTAATAAGTTGATCTCTTAAAATGTTATTTTATTGAATGATGATATAGAAACTCTTTCTACTATCAACTTGTATTTTTTTGAAAAAAAAGTGATCTAAGTTATGAAATTAGTTCACATTAGAAAAAGATAAATACAAGAATTGAATGAGTGATATAGAATTTGATTTCGATCAAAAGTAAAAGAAATTAAACATTAAACTTAATTTAATTTTATTTAATTTCAATTATTGAATTGATTGAGTCGTGACGAAATTTCAAATTAATTTTTGTTTTCCACCGACATCCCTTGTATCAAAGTTGCATCAATCGGAATATAAGGAAGGTGACTCGTGACTTCAAATTATGATTCACTTATTTAGTCGTTATATAAGCAGCAAACGTTAATCAAATTATCATTTTAAATGATGAATAAAATTCTAGTTATATTTTAAAGGTATGAACGAATTTTTAATTATGTAATTTTTTATTTGTAGAAATTATTATTTATTTAGAACTTTTTTTTAATTTTGTATTCTTTATTTTAACTTTTTGAAGTTGATTTTCATCATTTCCAAACAGGTAAATTTTAGTTTTGATTAAGATTCATTATTTATTTTTTAAAGGTTTTCTACCTCTTCTTCTCCTATTCATGTTTGAGTGCTTTGATTTTCCCAAGTTGAATCGATTGGTAAAATAGTTATATTAATCCTTCTAAGTTCTTACCAATATTTAAGCGATGTTTTCTTATGTCTTTTAAAAGGTTTTGATGTATTTTATAGTTGTTCTTATTTTGTAAGGATTGCCTAGAAAACAAAAAAATTATAGTTAATATATACAAGCTAATTCTATGAATTTTTTGGAATTAATGATGTACTTGAACCAGGATAATAGATTTCATTATTCAATATTGAATAATTAAAGTGATTGGCTTAATCTATTTTGTTTTGCTTTTTCTTGAGTATTGAATAAGCATATTTATAATAGAAAAATCTAACAATTTAATATAATCATATAAAAGTTATTTTGTATTTGATTAAAACTAGTTAGAATTTAGAATTAATTTATATATACTTTATATTTTTATTTTTTGGAAAATATGTTATTTGTTGGTTCCGCATATGTCACATTAGTGTCGGATTGAATGTTTGTGTTATATTCTGGTAGTGATATTTATTATAAGTTGATAATTACATTTAAGTGTTAAATTAGTCCAAAGAGCGATAGTGTTGTTCATTCTTTAAGGCATGACTTAATATTTGAGTAAGAAAAATATTGAAATAATTATACTTTTTTTTAGAATTTTTTTTTAGCTTGAAGGACTAAAAGAAATATATATATATATATATAAGAGTTTATCTTTTTCACAAATCATATATTTATTTACATAGCAAAACAAAGTAGAAACAAAAAGAAAAAAAAGATATAAACGAGGCTGAATTGCAAGGTAAGCCTGCATTACAATAACTTTCAATTACAAATTTAACCCTAAACACCATGATAAAAATAAAACAAATAAGAAAAACACATGAAAAGAAAAAATATTAAAGTTTCTAAAGTCCTAAAAAAGAGGATAAAGATACCAGAAATAACAAAATATAAACATATAAATATGACAAAAGCTTAAAAACTAAATTATCCTTAACTATAATATATATATATATATATATATATATATATATATATATATATATATATATATTGAACATTATTTAAATATGAGATTGAAGAAATAATACATAATTTTATATTTATTTTTAGTTCAAATCATATATATTTTGGGATATACCATAAGAAGTTTTAAGTTTTGATATGAGAGAATTTAAAATTTTTTTAAAAGTTTTTAATTACAAAATTATGTTTCTTCTAATTGGTTTACCTTAAAATGTTAGGTATCTAAGCGTAGTGTGAGTCTAAGTCTCACATTGAGTAGGAATGAGAAAGTTAAGCAACATATAATAAAGAAGACCCACAAACCTAACGTTTTAAGGTTTTGGGTTTAAGGTAGTGTTATTTCCTTGTATAGGTGAGTTTGGCTTAGTTCTCGTTCTTGCGAGATCTCTCCGATTTTGCCCCCTTGGATTATCCAACAAGTGGTATCAGAGCCCTTTGTGATTTCCGCTTAAGGGAAATGTACCAATATAGAAAACCCAATATCTTAAGATTTTGGAATAAACTTAGTGTCATTCCCTTATGTGAGTTTGGTTCAGATCTTTCCGATATATCCGCTTTGATTATCCAACCTAAAAAAAATAAATATTGTAAGAAACAATCTATTTTAGGAATAAATTTTGTTAAATTTTATACGAAAATATTGCATAGAAGTAAACTGTGATATGAATTTTTCAAAAGAAACAATGTTACTCTTATGTGATAACCCATAGAAATTATGATTTCTGTACTAGGCATCCTCATATTCATTGCTGTTCGCGTTATAAAATTGAAAGGATTACTATGATGTTGACTCATAGGTAGGCAAAGTGGACCCATGATCAAATATGTTTTATTTATGCGTCAGTGTTTTATTTTGTGTAAAATTACAATAAATAAATATTTTTAAATATATAAATTACATTGTGATTAAAGTTTATAATAAATAAATATTTTTAAATATATAAATTACATTGTAATTAAAGTTCATAATAAATAAATATTTTTAAATACATAAATGTATTTTAGATTTTTATCATATCTTATTAGTTTTTTGCCGATTAATTTAAGGAAAACTTTTCGTTTCTTTATTTTCCATGCTTAAGATAGGATATAGTGTATTTTTAGAAAATTTAACCTACTAAAGCTTTTAAGAAAGGTATTTCCACAAATACCAATGATTGTTGAGTTCTCGTGAGACTCTATATATAGAAATCTTATTGTATTTGTAAGTTAGAGTATAAGCCTTCCCGTTTCAACACAAAGTCTCACTTTCAAACATACAAAATGAGAAGTGTTTTGAAAAAATACACTATGCCACCTCTATTTATTTTCAATGATAAAAACATTAAAAGTGAAGAAAAATAACGAAAATTTAAATTAAAATATATGAAATCACAAAAAAATAAAATAATTTTTCACATCTATTTATTTTAAAAAAATTGTATAGAAAGTTGAAAACTTTAAACCCAAATTAATTATGTTGAAAGAAATAATGGATTATATATAAAATATAATTGACTTAAATTTGTATTATAATATAATAAATAATAATATAATAATATAATATTTTATTTTAATGTTCTGTAAAATCAATTATTTTAATATTAAATAATTAATCTCTTAACAAAAAACATAAATTTATCAATTAAATTTTAAATTAATATTATTATATATTTTTAAATTGATATGTAATATATAATAATTAAATACTTATAAATATATTTTATTATTATAATAAAATGAATAGTCAAATTAAAAATATCAAAATAATTAATAAAATAAAACAAAATAAATTTAATATTTTTATTAATTTTATATTAAAATAAATAAATAATTATAGTAAAAATATTTGAAATAATAAATATAATTAATTAATTTAAAAATTGATAATTTTTTTATTCTAAAGTATAATTTTTTATTTCTTAAAATTTTATAATAATTTTGTATTTTAATTTAAATTTATTTTAACTTTAATTTACATTTTCAAAAATTTAAGTTTTACAGCCAAATTTATTTTATTACATCAATCAAGTTTATTACAAACTTTTATTTATATTTCATTTACTTTTCACTTATCTTTTTTCTTAATATAAACAATTTCATTTTCATTTTTTTTCCTCTTTTATTCCCTTCCCACTTCACCTCAATGCTAACAAAGCTTTAAAACTCTAAACCAGCCACCCAAATATAATCTCTCCAACTATAGGTGAATAGAAATGTTAACCAAGTACGATAATCTTCAAATCTATAAAGATAGGTATTATCATGTCTCCATATACGTGGATACAAGACAACCTTAAAAACATATTGAAATTAATTTAACACTACATAGACACAACATATATTTACTAGATAATTTTGAAACATGTTAATTTAAAAGTATTATAGTTCAACATATTTAAAAGGAAATCAAGTTATTCCATGAATAATTTAAAAACAATTATTATTTTTCTTCATATTTTATTTTCATGTAAACAAATATAATTTAAAAAAAATCACTTTAAACCGTACAAAAAAATAATATGACTTAAAAATTTTCTCGAAATAACTTTATTCTGGCTTATATATAATTTATTATATACATACTTAAATAGAAAAAAATAATGAATTATTTTGGCATTCTATCTCTGAATTTAATGTTAAAAAGCCATCAGTGGCACACAAACTCAAACTCAACTCTCTCATCCTTTTCTCTTCTCTCTCCAATCCACGATGAGGCTTCCGCTGCACTTCGCGGTGGCCGTGGCGGTGGTTGTGGTGACCCTTTGGGTGGTGAACATGCGCAGCGGCGTTCGAAATTCGGAGGAAGACGTGGAAGGCATGAAGGATTGGCAGTACGAAGGTGTTCCTATTGACGGTGGCGTTGGACCGGAGAGTTTCGCCTTCGATCCTCGCGGCGAAGGCCCTTACACCGGCGTTTCCGACGGTCGAATCATCAAGTGGCAGCGCTCTGAGAATCGTTGGCTCAACTTTTCCGTCACTTCCTCGCACTGGTGCGCTCTCTCTCTCTCTTCATGCTGCATGTGTTCTAATTGGAGAAAATTCTGCTTTATCCAAACTCTTTCATCTTCTCATAAAATCAAACAAGTTCCCAATTCAGTTAGTGTTTTCTCGCTGTTACTGTTATTTTCATTATTATTATTATTATTATTATTATGGATAAAAAAATATCCAACATGTTTCTACATGATTCATTTGTATCGATTGGTTGAGAGTTTTTGATATGTACATTCAGAAAAAGTCAAATTCACTCAATCACTCAACTTAGTCGATTTATTTAAACTATAATTCTATTATTAGTTATGGTATAAAAACAGGATAAATAGGTAAATTTTTAGGTTATATCTGACTTGAAATATGCTAAGTTTGTTTCACATGAGTAGAAATAAGTTAGAAAAAAATGGAAGAGGTGAACAATATAATAAGATATTGGCTATTTGACTTAATTTAGGAAAAATAGAAAAGACAAAAAAAAGTAGTTTTTAGGTTGTGATCGAAAATGTAAAATCTCGTGTTTGTCAGGGAAGGAAGAAAGTGAAATAAATACTTGAGAAAGGAAAAATAAATAAATGAGGAATAGAATATTGCTGGTTTGCTTTAAGAGAAATATAAGCTTGTAAAGTTATTTGTTTTAACAAAAGAAAATAAGAGAAATAGTTATTAATAAAATCAATGCGTTTTTCTTTTTCTTGTAATAAAGCTTTACAATTGATTATTCATATCCGTGATCAGTTATTCTTTAGCAAAATTATGATACCGAGATTGCTTTGATATTAATTAATTATTTAAAACTTAAAGTAAAACATAATATTTGCTTGTTTAAAACTTATATTAGTAAATATATTGTGATCAATTTGATTTTTTTTTCAAAACTATTTTATTTGTTGTAAGACTGTACATTATATTGTATATTTAGTTAAAGTATTTATCAAATTTAAATTTACTTAAATGTTTTATTTATTATGTTTTTATAACTAATTAAGATATGAAATGGAGCTTTTATGTTATTAAATGTAAATATCAAACACTGAAATTAATATCCGATGAATATTATTCAGAAATCATTATTTTCCCTAAACACTAATACACAGATAAGTTCTACAACAATATTGATGTGAGACTCTTTTACATAATCACAACACAAAAATAATTCAAAATTGTATATAAATTGCATTAAATAATTGGAGAAAAAAATACTAATTCTATCCCATTTCTCCTAAATCTTAAATTAAATACGTAGTTTCCATCTAAAGAAAATCCACCTAAATCACATTCATTATGATTGAAAATGGAAAAAAATAAATCACATTTATTATGATTAAAAATGGAAAAAAATTTAAAAGAGTGATGATATTTTTAGACTACTATTCACATTTTACATCTTTCTAACACTACAAAATATTATTTTTTAATATATAATATTTTATTAATATACAACAGATTCAAATAGATGTTTTCTTCAACCGCAGAGTCAAACTAATATTTTTCAAATTAAAACGAATAATTACAATTATTTAGTGCAACCCAAACTTTTATCCATTACGGTCCATATTAGAGAAAAAAAGAGAAATTTAGAGAAAAAAAAAAAAGGAAATTTGAATAATTGCAATCACTCGTAATTCAAACTTTTAGGTTTAGAATAAAAAAAAAAAAAAATGTTCGGAGCACTTATCTGATGGTCAGGAGTGGGAGTATGAATGGTTGAAGTGCATTTGGATTCTGTACAGCCGTGCACCCCTCCAGCAGCACATCAAGCTTTCATGATTACTTGTACAATTACTTTTAATGACCATTAGATGTAAATAAATGGCTAAGATCACTGTTGTTGAGTTAGTTTGGCTGTAGAGGATCCATGCACTGGTTTTGGTGGAAACACTGGTTTGGTTGGGAATACTGTTGTTTTACTAGCTGTTCAGGATACCGTGGGCCCAAACTAGAGCTTTCTTTATTTCTTTTTCTTATTCCTCCTCCTCTCTGTCTAAGGATAATAATGAAGGCAGTTTTTGCTATATTTATATTTTAAAATAATAATTTTCAATTTTAAGATTCATACTTACATAAAGAATAATATTGGTTCGTCTTTTTATTTTACTTTTTAATCTTATTCAAAAATGTTATTAATGATTTTTTGAATTTCAAAAAATCATTTTTAAGTATGAAAGATTTTATCAAAATATGATGCCACCTTCGTTATATATATATATATATATAAAGTATATGTATTAAGCATATAAAGACTTTTACGTTCTAGTTCAATTATAAATTATAACGTACGATAAGTTTGTTAATTTCATACAAATAATCTCAAAAGTTATTAAGAATTTAGGGATTATTAAAGCTTAAAAATAAAAAAAAAATTAAGTAAATTATATTTATAAAGAGTAAATGAAAGAAATTAGATAAAGGTAATACCAGCTGAAAAACTCAACCAACTTTTCATTTACAAAGTTATGGTGGTAAAATAAAATCAACTTTTCATTTATTATATTATAAAAATGTAATATGATAAAATGTTTGATGTTTGATTCCATATCACATCTTAAGTATATAATTTTATTTATATATTATATCATTTAGTAATAGAATGTTTATTGAATACTAACTATATAAAGTTAAAAAATAATTTAAAAATTAAAATTAACAAATGATAAATAAAATTAATTTAAACTTTATTTTTCAAAATAGTGAAATTTAAACTTGTATATGCCCCTTTTAAATTAATGAGCTAAACATGTACAATTAATTGTAATCAAGTTCAAATTTCAAATGTGTAACTCAACTTAGTTGAACTGATCTTAGAGACAATGAGTAGGATGTATATGAATAGTAAGGAAATGTTGTAAACATAGGTGATAATGGCAGGGATGAAGAGTGTGGAGGAGCATATGAGGATCATTCGAAGAAAGAGCACGTTTGTGGGCGTCCACTTGGATTGTGCTTTAGCATGCAATCCAATGAACTTTACATTGCAGATGCTTACAATGGCTTATTTGTTGTTGGCCCCAATGGTGGCACTCCCTCAAGACTCATATCAACTCTAGATGATGATGATGAAGAAGAAGAAGAAGGTCCACCCTTCACATTTTCAAATGGTTTAGATGTTGATCAACGAACTGGAACAGTCTACTTCACCACCAGTAGTTCTAAATATCAAAGGAGGTATAGTTACCACATATCATACTATAAAATATCAAAAAATAAATTTTATTCAATACTCAGCACAAAACTCGATCCTATGTTAAGAATCCAAAACTAGTTTAAGAATATCTAACAAAAACCTCTTATCTATGTTTTACTCTAAAAATGAAATTCTAAACAAAAAGATTACCTTTCCTTTATACTCATGACATTGAAAATATTTTATTTAATTCTATTTTTATCCTTTAAGTTTGACTATTGTATAATTTTAATTCTTTTAATTTCAATTACATCAACTGCCTATCATCATTTAATACCATAGATTCTAATTGCAGAAGGATTAAAACGGTACCATTATAATATTTTGAGATAAAATTAACACAATTAAACTAAAATCATGTATTTATTTATGATACTTAAATCCATTTGTTACAAATAAAGTTTTAGAAACTAAAATTACAATACTTAGAAGATATAATTAAGCCAAAGTGTTTTTTTTTATTATTATTTAGAAGTACACACTCAAAGATATGAGTGAGAGGCCAATTCTTAAATGGGTCTATTCTCTTTAATATTATAACTTTCATAAAGTTTTGTTGACTTCATTTTATTTAATTAGTTTTACTCACAGCTGAATCTTATTCCATGTTAAAGTGGATTTTCAAAAGAAGACTTCTTTATACTTATTTTCACATTAAAAAGTGACTTAAAGCAATTGATGCCTCAATCTTTATCTTTATCTTTAGGTCTTATAATTAATAGACATTAAGATTGGTGCAATCATATTTTCCCTTGAAGATTTGATAATATCTGTGAAATGCAGGAATTACATCTCCTTGATTCTGAGCAGAGATAAATCGGGGAAGCTAATGAAATATGAGCCACAAAGTGAACAAGTTAGCATTGTTCTAAACAATCTATCATTTGCAAATGGTGTAGCATTAAGCAAAGATGGTGACTATATTCTAATAATAGAGACCACAACATGTAGAGTACTAAGGTATTGGCTAGAAACACCAAAAGCTGGAACATTGGAAGTGTTTGCAGAACTACCAGGTTTCCCAGACAACATCAAAAGAAGTCCAAGAGGGGGGTTTTGGGTGGGAATTTACTCAAGAAGAGAAAAGTTTATCCAATGGATTCTATCATATCCATGGATTGGAAAACTTTTGCTTAGACTTCCTTTGGACATCACAAAAGCTTATTCATATTTGGCTAAGCTAAAAAGGAGTAGTGGGATGGCAATTAGGCTAAGTGAGCATGGAGATATATTAGAAATTGTTGAAGACAAAAAATGGAACAAAGGGAGGTCTATTAGTGAAGTTTTGGAAAGAGATGGAATATTATGGGTGGGATCCATTGATGCACCTTTTGTTGCTAAGTATACTATTCATGTGCCAAAAGGACAACCAAAAAGGATTTGAAGATACACTCTTTTTTTTTTTCACTACACTTTGTTGTTTCTTGCTCCTCAATATCTTTTTATTGTGTGTGTTTTAGATTTCCAATTTGAAATATCAATATTTCAATCCTTGCACAAAACTCCAACACTCTTGTCTTAGTGAAATATGATCTTTTTTTTGTCATTCACCAAGTTGTGGCCCTTACCATGGCTAATGTTCTCTTCTGCTTAGTTAGCTTTTAACCTTTAGAAGCTTTAAATAGATATTTTTATCAATTAAATTGAAAAAAATCTTAAATTAAAAAACACATTAAATTAAAACCAATGAAAATTAGTGACATAGATTTCTACTTTCAAATTTCTTGTCATTACTTTTTTAAATTGTGTTCATGTTTTAGGAACGAAAAATGTACTTTTTATATTTGAGGGATTTTTTTTGACTTAATTTTTTATTAGACTAAAAATGTACTTTTAATTTCAAAATAGTGTCGAGGGTTAGAGCATAAAATCCTCTTCTTTTTTTCGAGCTTAACAACATAAAACTCCACAATAACATACGTTAGAAACAAATGATACCAATTTTACGAAGTAGAATTTATTGGTGCGTCAAGAGGTAGACGTTTTACCACTCATGTTTGTTCTAAAAGTCCATGGCTAAAACAAAATGTGGACGTGTTAAAGGAACAGGAAAAGACATAAACTTTTTAAAAGAAAAAGAAAATTATAATATATTAAAGTGAATGATAACCTTTCTTTTTAAGGTTGACAAATGAATGATAATTAACTAAATATCTTCCATTGATGTATTAAATAATATGATATATCTTGTATATTTTCTTACTAATAATTTTCAGTTAGCTTATAAAAAAGAATATAAAATTGAAAATTGAAAACAATATATATAACATTAAATGTAACACTCCTATTTACATTATTTAATAAGCTATATTATGTAGGTATAATCATAAATTTAAATTTCAATCCAAACAAGTCATCAACATTAACATTTAACTTGATTTAGAATTATATTACCTATACTATATTATCTCTCTACATAACTATATGAATATAAGAACTAAATCCTCTCATATAACAGGATAAATTCATGACTTACGAGACCAATTATCTTTCAAATTACAGATTCAATCGTATAAATCTTCTTCAACTCTCACTACTTGATAATTTTCATCTATATAATTCTAATATACCAATAGAGTGAAAATATCTTTAATTCAATGCATATCTTAAACAATATCAACATTATCTTTTCTTTTATGAAAATATTATGTTCAATTGCACTTGCACGTGGTTTATAATTGATTCAACACTTCAATACATGGTTTATAATTAATTCAACACTTCAATATACTATACAATCATATAGAGATTTAACTTTTAAAATATACTAGAATATCTCATAATCATAATTCACATGTGTAGAACACACATTCTTGCCCAATGAGTCTTAGGCTCGCCCAACACCTAACACCTCAGACCAAATTTGTGCAACAAATGTCAGGTTCGACCAATGATCAAATTACTAGGACCAATTTCGCCAGTAAAAAGGCTCGCCTAACAACCAATGATCTGGGTTTTTAATTTCTTGAATTTCGCTAACAAGAATATTGCTCGCCCAACAACCAGATCACTGTGACTAATTCACCTAGTGAGAGTGGCTCACTCAACAACTAATGCTCGCAGGTTTCTAAATTTATAATTTCACCCAACAAGCATATGACTTGCCTAACAAGTTTGCATAATTTTAAAATGATCTAGGTGACTCAAGAGGGGTTTTCAGACCCATTTTCACTTGTTTATATTCAAATCACTCAATCCTATTCAGATTTCTATATAACATACATGCTATTTAAACAGTTCAATCCAATACATGTCTACATCACAAGCCAATTATCAAAATAAACTCATACAAATCAATAATGACCATAATTTTATTAATTTATCTTGTACAATCTAAACATGCTTAACTAATATACTATAACATACTTATTGACTCCAAACATTAATCAAGTATATAATACTTATCAATTCAAAACGACACCTTTTTCACTCAACAAAACAAACCTTATAAAAAAAAAACTTTAAAACTTGTAACCATGTTCCCTTCACATCAAGATGGATGAAAGAAACTCTAACTCTCAAAAGTTGTAAAAATAACCAAATTTGTATCACATCATTTTAATCAATAATTTGAATACATCTATAAAAACTTAAAAGATAATTGAGTCTTTGTTTCGTAAATTATTTTAATCATGACATGGATACCACGTCGTTGATAAATATTTATAGTAAATAATCTATAACTATTATAAAAAAAATCTATAAATAAGCATATTTTTGTGATATCTCCAACTTTATGATGAGACTAATATGAGCTGACTTTATTATTTATTATTTTTATCAAAAAATTGATTAATTGTTCTTAAACAGTTAATTTTTTATTTTACAAAATTTAAATCCAAAAGAGGACTAACAAAGGAGGACTTATTCATTCATAGCATTAGACACGTTTGTTTATGGGCAATTACTTTTTGTAGCTCTATATTTTCTCCTAAACCCTCAGTTTTTTTAAATATCTATTTTGTTCATTGTGATTTATATTTCTTTGTCATTTTTTTTTTTCTGTTTTTTAGCTGGTAATCTTGTGGGGTGCTGATAGATAGTTACTATGCATCCAACAAACGGTTAACATCACTTGCTTTTTACCTTCTAAAGAGAGAAAATTATAAATTTCTCTTGTGAAATGCAATAATATAAAAAATGGTTAATATCACTTCCACTGTACAACAGTCATTACAGAGAGAAAATAAAGTTTCGAATTCAATAATTTAGTAGCGAAAAAAAAATTAATTCTTAATCTGAAAGAAAAAAATATTAATTATGTATTGTTCAAGAGAAAAAAAAAATTAAATTATACAATTTAAAATATATTAAAAATGAAGACTACATAATTTAAGACTAACAATTATTTCTGACATGCAATTCAGAATATAATATTTAATTTTAAAATTTTATAATTTAAAATTGTTTTCAATTTTAAAATTTTATAATTTAAAATTGTTTTCAATTTTAAATTTTACTGATTCTTTTTGAAACATTCCTTTCAGAATCTTCCCGATGAAATTTTACTAATTTAAAATTGTTTTTTTTTTTCTTCAAAGCCTGGTTTCAAAAAGTCCTGGGATAGCAATTGAATGGGCCAAAAAAGGCTGACAAAAAAATAAACAGTCCAAATAGACGAAGGAAATTAAGCACGTTCTGAAGAAACCATGAATCCAAGAACATATTTAAAGAAATATAACTCTCTACATTTAATTAAAAATATATTGTAAAATTTTTAATTAAAAAAATTCTACTACATCATGTCTCATGTCAAGTTATTGTCCTTTGATATTAAATTATTTTATTAATAGTACACTGATAAATTATTATTTTTTTTAAAATTTATAACAAATAGAAGTAAGTTACACTTGAGCTAAACAAATTAAAGTAAAACTTTATTTTTTGAACAAGTTAAACTCCCACTCTAGTTGGATTATATATTGTTTTATTTTTCAACTTTTTTCAGACCACAGTTCGATTAAAGATTTAACAATGTTAATAAAATAGTAAAATAAACTGTTATTTTAATATTATTAATCATTCGATTAATAGAATGAAAAACATATAGTAGAATTACAATATCTAACAACATCAATGCACTATTTCTCAATTGGTTAAGTTTGTAACCTTTTTAAAACTATTAAAAGATACTTAAACATAAACTCTCAAGTTGCATATGAGAATACACACTTTGCAAACAAAACATAAGAATAAAAAAAAATAAGGAAAAATTATTAACTTCTTTTAAATATAGTACTTATGGTGCCATTATATTATTTAAGCGTCTTAATTTTATTGACACACTTCAAAGTACTATAATGTTCTTACAAACATCTCCTCTTCATAACTTTAGTGACTATTTGTTATATGAATTATAAGAGTTCTAAAAGTATTTTGACATCTTCCTCACTTAATGTTAAGTCATCACTTGATAAGAAAAACTTTATTCATATTTTTATGTCTAAAATAATAAATTTTACTTGGTTGAGATCATTACTTGAGTAAAAGTTTGACACTTAAGTGATAATTACGAAAAATAAAATCCAACAAACTTTATTACTTAAAATTTCAGCCAAATAAATTATCCATCTTTTATTCTAACATGTTTAACATATCCAATTACACATGTTTTTTCAATTGATATCAGTTATTCATCCATAACTTAAAAATTTTTCATTGACTCAAATATAAAAAAATAACAAAATCAACTAAATAGAATTCGAACTATTTTTTAATTTTAATAATTTGTCCAGTCTTAATCATTTTCAAGGTTCGAAGTAGAATTATGAAAGAAATTAGAAAAATACAAACACAATTTCTACAGAAACACAATTTCTACAGGATGTGGATTGAGGGGAGAAAAATGGTATGGGTAAAATGGAGTACGTTCTGTAATTCAAAAAATGTAGGAGGACTAATAATAAAAGACATTAATCTCTTTAATATAACCTTACTTGAAAAATGAAGGTGGACTTGAGATGGATAATGACGGATTATGGAAGCATATACTATATTTAAAGCGTGAGAGCTGGAAAGAGCCGAATAATGATATGGAAAATAAGAAAGAACTATGGTGGTCGAGAGACTTAAAGAGGGCAAAGAATGGGGGTAACAAGGAGTTGATTTCATGGAAACGTGACTTGGATTGTAGGGAACAAGATAAAATAAAGTTTTGGCATGATGTTTGGAGGGGTGATGAACCCTTCATGCAAAAATATCTAAGACTATATAAAAATTCTTTGAATAAAGATGCTAAAGTTAGAGATTTGGGAAGTTGAAATTTTGATAGGTGAGAATGGAAGTTTGATTGAAGAAGAGCTTGGTTGGGAAGAAAATCAAGTTAGTGCAATCTGGGTTGATTTGGATGACATTTGTTTAACTACAGATAGAGATGATGGGTAGGTATATAGAAAAAAGGATCAACTCACGATTACTTTGTTAATCAGGTATATGACATGCTACAAGATACACTTTTTAGGGAGCAAAATGAAATGTTCATTGAATCATGAAAGGTACGGGTCCTACCATCGGTCCAACATTTAGCCTAGAAAGTGTTCATTAATAAAAAAAATAGTGGATAAATTGGTGAGAAGAAGGATTATCACATTGGCAATTTATGTATCATGTGTGGGAAAAAGATGAGTTAGTGAATCATTTGTTTGTTAGGTATATAGTAACATGGCAGGTCTGAAATCTATGCAAAACATGATTTGGGGTAAGTGGAGTGTATCATTTTAAGACAGATAAACATTTTCAACAATTCTGTGTAATGAAATTATCTAAAAAAATGAAATATTGTTAGGAGAACTATATGGACGATATGGTCTATTGGAATATCAGAAATAGTATTTTATTTATAGGTCATGTGGCTGGTGCAGTTGAAATTTTTGTACTAATACAAATTGAGGCATGGAGTTGGATTACTAATAAATATTCAAAAATGGAATTTTAACACTCTTAATGGTGTTTGAATCCAAAGATGTATTTGAAGACTGTGAAATAATGTGAAGTGTCTCTTTGTTAATCGGAACTACTAATTCATTACATAAGCAGTAGCGTTGTATTTTATTTTTGTAAAGGACCATTCAAGTTGACCAAGTGATCAGTTGTGATAGCATTCTGACGCAATCAAGGTTATACTAGAAAAAAGTTGGCTTCCTGATCGTTACAGGGGTTATGGGTTTTGTAATATAATATTTCTTCATGTAGGATGATGCATATCACTTATAGGTCCTATTTTTTTATGTTCAATCCTCTTAGGAGTCATATTACTTCACACCATAAATATACACCATTAAAGTATACTAGAAGCAATTGAAATTGTTATTGGCTGATATGTTATGTTGTAGTTGAAGAAGTTACGACAGTGAAAGCGAAACAAGATTTAAAGATAATGACTAATTCCACATAAGATTTGAATATTTTGATAAATGAACCTTAAGATGTGAAGGATAACACGAGAAATAATAAAATTTTTCTTATCAATAGATTTTATATTAGAGAATATGAAGTAGAATAGAAGTTTAAAGAAACTCTTTTAAACATTTTTGTATAAGAGTTTGAACATTTATCAAATACTTTATTTTATTACTTATTTTATTTTTTATGATAAAATAATATGATATAAATCACTATAAATTTATAGATTAAAAGGTTAAAAATATTGATATTAATCTTCTAAATTATTTTACAATTTTTTTCTAAAATATATTTTTAAAACGTTAATTTGTGTTATTTTCCTATTATCTAATTGTATAAAATTTGTCATGTTTTTAAAATGAATAAAATAAAATGTTTCGAAAGACATAAGTATAAATTACATTACGATTCAAAGTATAAATCTATTGGCATAATATCAACAAATAGCATAGTTTTATTGCAATAAAAAGTGTTTAGATAAATGTAAATTAATGGACACCCATGGTACAAATAATACGATCATCTCTATCATGTTTACATGTTCTTTGATGAAAAACTTATTTACACCTATAAGTACCCATTTAAATAATTTTCTATTAGTGACAATGTTTTTATCATCCTCGCCCAGAATAAGAGTGTCTCAGGCAGTTATGACTAACATATCCCCCAATAAATTAATAATAATAATATTAATAATATAATTTAAGATTAATTAGTACTAACGTTTGTTTTGTCTCTTCTGTTATGTATAACAATTAAGTATCTAATTTATAGAAACTAATAAAGATAACTAAATTAATTAGTTAATTTTTAATAAATATATCACAAATTTAAAATATATTTAAAAAATATTATTAGACTTAAATTGTTTAAGTAGTTTGATATTTAGTGATTCTATTCCTTCTTTAAGATTCTAATTTATAGAAACTAATAAAGACAACTAAATTAATTAGTCAATTTTAATAAATATATCATAAATTTAAAATATATTTAAAAATATTATTAGACTTAAATTGTTTAAGTAGTTTGATATTTAGTGATTCTATTCCTTCTTTAAGATTTTTAACCAATAAATACATTCATTCTCATTAAAAAAAAAAGATAACATTTAGTTAATAAACTTCACAGTAAATTAAAAATATAATAAAAATAATATAGAGGTAGCATTATTTTTTTTTCTAATTTATCATAATAACTAACCAATAAAAAACTGTTTCACTAACAGACTTTTCTTGTGAAGTCAACTAGATATCTTCTCTTCGGAACAAGTATGTGAAGTGAAGATTTAAGACACAAAAACAAGGAAGAATTGAACAAGGTTGCAACAACCATGTCAGAATCGAACGCACTTGCAAATGGATTGGCTGGTGCAGGAGGTGGAATCATTGCTCAAATCATCACTTATCCTCTTCAAACGGTACTCTCTCTCTCTCTCTCTCTCTCTATATGCTTCTCTCTTTGGCTGTGTGACCAATTCCCTTGCAATTTTTCAGGTAAACACGCGCCAGCAAACTGAGAGAACAATCAAGAGGAACAAGCAAAGTTTGCCCACCAACACAACCACTGCTCCTGGCACTCTTCTTCAGATTTTTCAGGTTCAAAATTTGCTCTTTTTTGTCATTTAGTTGGTTTTGTTTATGATGGTATCTTGATTATATTTGTGACCCTTTATTAGGTCATTAGAACTGAGGGTTGGGGTGGACTCTACAGTGGCCTCAAGCCTTCTCTTCTTGGAACTGCTGCTTCTCAGGTTTTCAATTTTCAACCATACTGAAAACTCCTACCAATACTGAAAACTCTAGTTATTATTGATTCAACCTTTAGGAAATTACATAATTTTGCTGGTTTCACTTCTTATTTAATGAACCTTCACTCGTGAATTTGTTGTTTTCAATAATACTTGACCAGTAAAAAAGAGTGTGTAGGAAAGAAAGAACTTTAGTATATTGCTAGCACTATTCTACCCTATAATAACTTTTGTTGATTATTCAGTACTCACCTGTTATAAGATGCAAAATTGGCCTAAAGCGTGATTTTAATTTTGTTGGTTTCACTTATTTAATGCATTTCACTCATGATCTTTTGTTGTTTCCAATAAATTTTAACACGTTAGAAGAATTGTTAGAGTACATTGTTGATAGCTTTTGCATATTATACAGTATTCACCTGTTATAAGATGCAAAACTCAAGCCTTAAGATACCGTGCATAATAAATGAGATTGGGTCTCCCATAACTTTATGAATTAAGATTCAAATATTTATTGAGAGGTGCTCAAACTTAGAGTTTGACTGTCTTGGACATTATTACATCTGAAGGAGGATATATGTGGTGTGGGAAACCATTAAACCAAAAACAAAGTAACATGATTATTCAGTGGGTTGTGGGGTAGTTATCTAAATGGTTATTTTTCGATGTTGTCAGGGCATTTACTACTATTTCTATCAAGTTTTCAAGAACAAGGCAGTGGCGATTACAGCTGCACGGAAAGTGAAAGGGCATGGAGATGGTACAGTTGGGATGTTTGGTTGGCTTGTTGTGGCTGCAATTGCTGGGTGATTATTCCATCATGCCAGTTTTATCTGAATGTTGCATCATGTTTGTGATAATGAACCAACTTCTCTCTCTTTGCTTGATATTCTTTGTTGCAATTGTCTTATTTTGCAGGTCCTTGAATGTGTTGCTGACAAATCCAATATGGGTTTTAGTGACTAGGATGCAGGTGCTTTCAGATACTTTTATTTTCTTCCTGGACTATTTTCATGATTATAGCTTGTCAAACATAAATCTGGTTGTTTTTCATTTGATCTTTTTCTTTTCTGTTTTATGAATACGGTCACTTACAGTGAGGGACATTATTTATATTAAGTTAATTTCAGTTTATAGAAATGTTAATTTCAATCTTCTTTCTTATTTTTCTCTTCTAAAAATATTTATGAACAAGTTTCTCTAAACATATCCTTAACCTTTAACTGAGTGAAATGGTGTCGTGTAATCTATGTAGTATGTTGTGTTTTTCTTGTGTCTGAAAGTTGTGTGTTGCACTACTTATGCCTTACAAAAGTTCAATAATTTTCACATGAAAGTGCCAGGATGTGGCATAAAGCCAAAAAGGGTTAGAATCCATATACTTTGAATGCTTAAAACTGGCCACTATTTGATTTCCCTGTTGCTACAGTCAAAAACCATGCATCCATGATTTTGGTCCAGTGTCAATGATGTGTGACATTTTTTATATTTTGATATTAGACTCATACTCAAGCAGAAAGGAAAATTATGGAGGAAAAGAAAGAAGCTTTAAGGAAGGCTGCTTCTGAAAGCACCATAGCAGACTCTACATTGCAAGAAAATTTGGAGGAACTGAGTTCTGTAAAACCTCGACCATATGGAACTATACATGCGGTCAGTCTCTTACTTATTTCACTTTCCTTCTCTGAGTACAGCTTATTCTTTACAATGGTCAGGGATGCAGTGTGAATTTTCTTGTTGTTGTTGTTGTTCTTGTTACTTTTGCTGCCCTTAGTGGCTGGACAACAGTTCAAACCTAAATTTGAATTATAAGAACATCAATCGAGTTTATGATTGTCATATTTCCAGCTAAATTATCACTTTCACTTCTCTTCATTCTGATATGAATCTTTGTTTTGGTTAAAAGGCTAGTGAAGTCTACAATGAAGCGGGTGCAGTAGGATTTTGGAAGGGTGTCATCCCTGCCCTTATTATGGTCAGCCTCATCATTTATTTTTTTTATGCAACAAGTTCATGTGTAATATTTATATAATCTCCATATCTCTGATAATTTTCATTACAGGTATGCAATCCATCAATTCAGTTCATGATTTATGAAAGCTCGTTAAAGCATCTAAGGGCAAAACGTGCAGCTAAGAAGCAAGGGAATACAAGTATATCTGCTTTGGAGGTATAAAGTACTTTTAAATGAAATAAGTGAAAAGCATGTTGTAGAAGAACATTTTAAGTTGTTTTATATATATCTTCCCATGCTTTGAATATTAGTAAATAAGTATCTTCCTGTCCTTCAAAAGGTCTTTTTGGTGGGAGCAATAGCTAAGCTTGGAGCCACTGTGACAACATATCCATTACTAGTTGTGAAGGTAAATTCACCAATAGTTCCTTCATTTTCTCCTCACTTGTTATTTATTATTAAGATAAAATCTCATCAAGTTTTTTTTTTTTTTTTTTTTTGAACGGCAAAATCTCATCAAGTGATCATTAGTATAGGGGGTACTTATCATCCACTTCAAAGTATATATCCTACAAATCATCAATCATTGGTCTACCTCTGTATCAAATAACATTCCAGGAAATGAAACCATAGTTTTCTCTCTTTTCAAGTCTTGGTTGTAATTGATATGTAACTGTTTAGCTAGCAAATAGTCATGACAACAGCAAAGAGTTTGATCTTGTGCAGTAGTTTTCTGCAGAGTCTCATGTCTTAAAACACACTTGCATCATAACACTCTTGTATGTACCTGATGACTCATAGCACTACATGTTTCTCTGTACACAGTCAAGGCTTCAAGCAAAACAGGAGATTGGTGGAAGTAACTCATTCAGATACTCAGGTTTGCTTTTAGATAGATGTGCCATAACTTAATTTGGCTTTGGACGTTGTGAATATGTTTTACTTTCGTACCAATATCTGGTTGAAGTGATAATTGATCATTTATTTTGTACTATTGGCTAAATATAAAGCTATTGAATCATTAAAATTGTAGCTGGAACTTCATTAGTTGCTGTTCAAAGTGGCTTATATTTTCAGTACATAAAGAGAGGAACAAAAGGGAAGAAAAAGTGTGCTATTTGATATTTTACTTAAGAGGAGTGCTAGCAACACTTGAGATCTACCTAATTAGTGATCTTTAATCAATTTTAACTAATAGTAAAGAGTCTTAGAGAGTATAAAGTGTCGTAGAAAATTCTTATATTTTTGAGTTTGAATTTAATTCCATCCTACAAAAATTGACATATGAAATAAGGAATAACTTTTAATTAAATACTTTGTTTGGTCTTACTTCTGGTCGTAAGACTTCCATTTTTTTCAATACAAGCCTCTGATATAATCCACATAAAGATAGTCCTAATCTTTGGCCATAAAGTTCAATTTTGAATTTAAGTCTAACTTAATATTATAAAATCAATTTGTGAAAGATTATTCAAATCTTTAGTCGTAAAGCTTTTTGAATTTATTCTAAAAGTATGTCTTGCACAAACTATTTAATTACTTTTGTTCATAATCCGCATATTCTACGACAATTATAGTTCCCTTTTTCTTCATTTTAATTTAGAACTTCTGTATCTTTAAGCCTTCACTTACTATCATGAACAATCATAACAAGAAAGAAAACAAAACAATTCCACTTTGTCAAAGTATGTCTTCCCCTTTCTAAATATATAAATGCAGGTACTTTTGATGCAATACTTAAAATGATCCGTTATGAAGGAATACCTGGCTTCTATAAGGGGATGAGCACAAAGATAGTGCAGAGTGTTTTTGCAGCTTCTGTTCTGTTCATGATCAAAGAGGAGCTTGTTAAGGCTTTTATAGTTTTAGCCGATAAGACCAAAAAAGTTGCATCAAATCTGAGTAGTTGACTTCTTTACCATATGAAAGGGGTGATAATTCTCAGTTGGTTTATCTCTCTCTATTAGTTATTCACAGATTGTGGTGAGAGAGAGATGAAGTCCTCACCAAATAATGGATGAAATTATATCCACTAGTGTAGATGACCATCCTCTCTGAACGTATATTATCCCTTTGGAATGAAGTACAACAGAACTCTTTGGAATTTCTCATAGTTCATTTCAAGCACCAAGGAACTGACAAATTCAACAAACAAGAGTGACTTCTTCCAACAGCATTCATATGCAAGCATTCTTTGTCAAAGAATTAAAAACCAAAGTTCTTTGTGTATAATTCATGAATAAATGAACTGACAATTATTATACTAAGCCATTGCATTGCATGTATGTAAGAAAAGTTAATACTGTGGTCATACATAAATACATTACAGTGATAGAAGTATATTTGATTGATTGAACTTAGATGTACTTGATTGAGAACTGGAAAGAGGGTATATATATATATATATATATATATATATATATATATATATATATATATATATATATGTATATTGTGTGTGAGGGTGTATGTGTTTTTCTCTATTTATGTGTGTGAGGGTCTCTTTGTTTGTGTGTATCTGGGTGTCTATCTATTTGTGTATATGTGTATTTGTGTGTATGTATTTCTCTATATTTGTGTGTATGTGCCTATGAATATATATCTATGTATTTGTATTTGTGTGTATATGAGAGGAGAAGGTGAATGGAATTATATTAGTTATTATGTTTGTTAAATAGTTATATTTTGTTATATACTAAACTTAAAATTTAAAGAAATGCTAATATTAAAGTTGTATGATATTTATGTAATTAAAAGAATTATGTATAATATTTAAGTAATTACATATTAATAACTTTTAGTTAAACTCAAGACGTTACTAATAAAATTTTAAAAAATTTAAACTAAATTTTCTCTTTAAATCAAGTTAATAATTTATTATATGTAATTAACATTGCATAAAAACTTTAAGGTCAAATTTTAAGCTCTTACAATATACATATCTTAAAGTTTATATTAATTATGTGTATGTTTATATTTTAAATGATAAATTTGATGTATAAATTATGGAAGCAAAAGTCAAAATGAACCACATAGGAGAAATAAGGAGAGGTGTGAAAAAAATGGTGGTATCTTTACTAGTAATTTATATGTAGTGTAATAATTAGTTGAAAAATTTGGAAGTAGTTCATTGATTAAAATGAAAGTAAGAAATTAAGTTCAATAACAAGCTAAAAATTAAATGTTTTAATGTCAAAGTCTTGAAAAAGTTAAAAAATAAAATAAAAAAAAATCTACATTCACTTAAGTGTAGTTGATTGAACTGTGAGATGTGTACACCATCATTGTCAAGTAAACCAATAATGTGCTTGTAGGCACAGGTATTAACTTTAACTAGTCAAATTTAAGGATAAGAACAAAATAAAACATCTTTTCTAGGGATCTTTTCAAAAGAATTTCTACTTCTAGAGATTAAATTGCCATAACTTCTTAATTTGAGCAATGAAGTTTACTACTTATCTATTTTAATGAATAGAAATTATATTTAATATATATTAACGAAAATTCAGAATATTAAAAAGAATAAAATCCTAACTTATAAATTTAAAAGGTTTTATTTTTTATTAAGTCTTTTATTTTAAATTATGCTATTTAACATAAGAATAATAAATTGGATTTGGTTAGTAATTCTTTTGAAAATATTGGGCTCAAGTTAAATGGACTAACTCGGCCTAACTTATCGTCCTGGCCTATTAAGATATAGGAATAGGGAGAGAGGGGTAGAGGAAGAAAGAAATATGACGAGAAAAAAGAGTAATTATATATTTTTATAAATGTAAATGTTCAACAAATGAATCAATAAAAAAAATTTATATTATATTTATAAATATAATATTTTAGGAAGGAAAGAAAGAAAAAACAAAAAGAAGAGTAATTATATATTTTTATAAAAGAAAATGTTCAATAAATGAACCAATCAAAAAATTATGCAAACATATTATATTTAAAAATAATTTTTTATTTATTTTTAATAAGGCTTGTTGGTGATTCAAACCAATAATAAAAGTAAAATATGATCTAGTTTGGTTCAATTTAAATTTAACATAAAATTTGAATTAAATTAAATTAATGTTTTCAATTTGATTTGGATTGATTTTTGAGACTTTCGTTAATATAAGATTGCTAGAATTTTTTTTATGAAAATTATGTAAAAATGATTTTAAAAAATTATTAAACATTTTATAATAAAAATATTATTAAATAGAAGAACATGATTCGAATTATTTTATACTATTATATTTCTAATTTCAACTTTCTCTATTTTTATAAATAAGTTATACAATTTTATAATTAAAAATTATAGTATAAATTTATTAATTTATTTAACAAGTATAAATATATTACAATAACTAAAAGATAACTTTCAATAAACATGTTGACGAATTCTTTTTAGTTTATTTGACTATAAATATATAATATTAAATGAAAAATAATAATTTTTTGAGTTATTGATTTTTCAGTTTGAAATATAAATATAATCATTTAATTTAAAAGAAGTACATTTAAAAAGTTTTAAAAATTGACTTCAGTCATGTTTAAATTGTTTTATTAATTTTTAACATTTTCTTTATCGTTATATTTTAAACACATGCCCCTAATCCTTGATAGATAGATAGATGGATATCATATTTAACATCCTGAATAAGAGTTCATTAAATATTAATGCAACTTCTTTATTCTTACAATACAAATGAGAAGAGATTATTTCAACTTCATACTTTTCTTTAATTTTACCAAATAACTATCATTCTCCACTTGTTTTGTTCTATCATGGATACCAATTTCAACCATTTCACACTGTAAATAAATACTAATACCACTACAATGATTTGGATACGGCTTAAAGATTGCACTTTTACGACTTCATACAAAAATATAAAATATTGACATAAATAAATTTTATTAATATGTAATCTTTTAGTAAAATAATTATCAAAATAAAATATGAAAATGTATAATTTTAATAAAAGTACTTCTGTAATACATCATTGGTATTGAAAGTATCGAAAGAATTTAGGTTAGTTCAAATTATATCAAAAAATGCAAATAACCACCTCTAACAAATTTGGAAGAATTTGGATTAGTTCAATTTATATTTAAGAAATACGAATAATCACCTCTAACCAATTTGCATATCTCAATTTTTACATTCATTACTTGAAAATTGGTAAGTTTTTCTCAGCTAAGTGTTTTATAAATAACTTTTTATCATAAAAAGGAAATAAACACTTCACTTTTCACCTTTTATTTTCATTATATAACTCACTTACTCTCACACTGACAAAATATCCTAACCTTTTATTTCTTATGAAAATTAAAATATATTTGAGCAATATTTTATTAAACTTTTTCTTAAAGATCTGTTCAAATCCGTTCAAGATTGCTTATACAATCAACACCTACCCAATATAACCAATCATATCTTATGAAATATTACTAGATAAAAACATATATATATATATATATATATAATAAAGATATATATTAATCACAATACACACTTAGATCTAACTTATTATTCATTTATTTTCTTACTTGAATTTAGAAATTTCTAATGAATCTTTCTCTTTCTTGAAACACAAAGTATTGAGACTCAATTCAAATCAATCTAACCTACTTCAAAATACACCCATTCAAATCTAGATAATAATAAGTCATTAAAAACTTAATAGAAGGTGTTACAAATTATTTTACCCTAATTACTTTTGACGCATAAATGAAGTAACCCAACAAAAAGGATAAGGTTTTTCTGGTGTGGGTGATATATAAATTAATGAAAGCTAACATCCTATAGTACAAGGTTCAACAAATAACTGAGAAAAAATCTAGCATTCTTATCCACACATGAAGCGTTGTTATCACTCCACAACCAATCATTGCCTAAGAATAATGTGAAATTAAGAGTAACTCAGTAACCCAACCAAAACAACCTTGAACAAGTTTATAGCTGTCAGAGAACAAAAGCAACGGTCCAGTGAACATAAACCTCACGCAGTAGTGTGTCTCTTGGGCTACAATTTGATCACAAAATGTTGAAAGGGTCTTGGGAAATTGAGGAGGGGAGAGTGTGTCATGGAAAGTGGGTCCCACTTGCACGACTTTCGATGAGTTTTATGAGGTCGCGGTTACGCAAGACAGAATTGTGGTGTGGAGGATTTGATAACGATGTGGGACTAGTGCGTGGTCTCTGATTTATCTTTCTGTTTTCAGTGCTTTTGAGTTACGTGGTCGCATTGCTCGCTGCCAATGTTGTTGTGTTGGAGGTCTCTATCAACAGTCAACACAATAAATTATACATAGCTTTTGTTCTGATTATGTTTAAATTTATTGTGATTAAAAATAATATTACTTTTAATAAAATAATAAATTTTAATGTAAAATGTTGGCAACTCAAATTTTACAGTAACCATCAATACTCAATCAAAGTATTATATTTTGAGACAATTTCTTTGACAAAATTACAAACCTTTTTTATATTTTTGTTAACAAAAATTGTAAATTCTTTTGTTACACACAATTACTGAAGTCCCTCTTAGATAAAAAAAAATTATAATAATAATTTTTATTTCAATTATTATTTTTATGATAGTTTCCTATCAATGTAAAACTTTAATAAATATCCACTGACAAACTCTTTTATCTTTTATGTAGCTTGTATAATCTATTATGCAAGTTATGTCTCACTTCTGTATAATACTAAATATTTACATAATCAATTATTTGTTCAGAAGGTAAACATTTCACCATGTATTATCATTTTACTTTATCTTTCTTTACAACTAAAGATACTGAGATAGACAAAGAATCAAACTATTATATATTTTTAATTTTAAATAATCACAGTTATTTATTTCTCACTTTTTCATTATTTTTCTATATTTTCACTTTATTTTATATTTTTTATTTTCTCACTTTCCATTAAGAGAGAGACTTAAAGTTTTAAACTAAAATAAAATCCTTTTAAATAAATTAAAGGTACAAACAAAACTTATATAAAAGGAAACATTATAAGAAACTAAAATTGATATTATAAAGTTAGACATATTAGGTCTAAAAGACCTATCTTGGATTGTTTCCTTCTACCCCAAATCCTCACTGGTGGAAATAATAATGATATTGGTCAAATCTGTCTAAAACAACTTGAAGAATATTAGAAATGAAGATTACGTACATCAAAATCTATTTTTACAATTTACATTTTTGAAGTTAAAATAGACTCAAGTTGATACAAATTATATCCAATTAAATGTCAAAACAAGGTATTTTATCAAAATGATAGAAGAATGATAAGCTGAATTTCGGACAAAAAAAAAGATAAACATTTTTAATGAAAATAATGAATTAAAGAATACGAAGACGAAAAAAAAAAGATAAACATTTTTAATAAAAATAGTGAACTAAAGAATATGAATACGAAAATCAAAATTGATAATAATTTAGTAAAGACTAATGTTAAGGCTAACAATTCTAAAGTACTAATGGTAATTCTAATGGAGAAAATCACTTTTCCTATATTCAAAGATATAAAATACGGATTTGATTATGTTACATTATTGTTATGCAACTTGTACCTAGATTTACTTTATCAGAAGAAAATATTTAAAGAAATTTAAATAAATTATTATTTTATAGTTTTATTTAACCTTAATTAATATATAAAAATATAAATTGTTTTTTTAGAAAAATAATTATTTTTTATATAACTAATTAATAATATATAATAATATTTTAATCTAAAAATAATGTCTAACTAATAATATGTGAATAAATGTATAACAATAAAAAAAAAGATGAAACTGACCATTATATTTAAAATATTGTTTTTCACTGTCAGTATTTTTGTTTGTTAAACATGGTAGATGTGTCATATGAAAATTTCATGCTTAAAACATATTTTTTTTTAACTCACCAAACTGATCTAACTTATTTCTTTTTTCAGTGCATTCGTTATTTTAAATATATCATATAGAGATTATTATTTGAACTAATTTTTTTCTTTATATTTATGTTATACTTATCCACTTCAATGAACTTAAATGAATTAGAAGATCATTATTTATTAATAACAACAATCCTTTGAATCTATGGGAAGAATTATTTACAAATGTTGAGTGTCATTTTTTGGTTCATCTCTCAATAATAATAAAACATATTCAAATTTATTTATTTTTTATTAGAATCTTTCATGACAATCCTTTATACAAATGATATAACATCGTGTAATTATTTATCCTTTGATTGACTATTTACTTGTAGCATATGTTAAACCTTTAAACTATAGAATAAAGTTTGCTATAATGAAATTTTAGTTGACTTGTTGTTTTCTTCATGAACACATTAAGCTTGTTGTCGTATGTTTTATTAATCATCTTCTAATATTTGTTAATGATTGATTAATTCTAATAAATGATTTTTTTTCGACACATTCAACCATGATTGAACTAGTATTATATCCTGTAACATTGAAAATGCTATATGAGGTTTCCTTCAAGAAGATTTTTCATTGTTCTTATCAAGTTAGAACTGATGAGTTTGTTTGATTGATGATTCAACTTTGATCCTAGTAGACAAATTAGACTCTACATTTGAAGAAAGAGACATTATATTTCTGTTTATCCTGATTAAGGATGGTAAAAATATATAAATGATAGACATGGAAAATAATTAATAGATGAGTCTTATATAGATGACAAAGACTTATACGGCTTGTTGAAATTCTTAACAAACTATATAAATAATATTTTCCATCGCTATTTTAAGATATCTTTCAAAAACTTTATAATTTTTTTATAAATGACACCTTTTTACTTCCAATGATACATTTGTTTACTCATACTTATTTATCCTTATTATTTTAGATATGTTTATTTTGAGAGTTTATCTTTAATTAAGAAAAATGTAACTCAAGATATAATTTATATTTTTTAATGAGATGTGTCATCTGCTTCTTACACTTATGTTTATTTATAGGTTATCAACTAAGATTCTAACTCTCATTCACATAATATTTAATAAATTATTTTTCTATTAAAATAGCGTATAATTTTACTATTGTTTTTTGAAATACAACCTAGTTCTTTTTGAAATACGACCTAGTTCGTTGTCAATAAAAATAATGCTTGAAGACTATTCTCATCCTCCTAGCAAAACCAAGCAATTATTATGAAAATTAATATTTTTAATGGATGTTATTAAAGGTAAAATAAGTAATTTAATACCATTTTTAAAAAATCTATAGAACTAACTTTTCTTTTTTTACCAAACAAGAAAAACTCAATTTACCAACTGATTATTACTCACAGATCTGTATCCGTAGGTAAATTCAGCATTATCCACGAATTATTACTTACAGATCTGTATATGTAGGTATTACCTACGGATTTAAGTTCGTAGGTATTACCTACGAACATAGGTTCGTAAGTATTACCTACTAATATAGATTCGTAGGTATCACCCACGGATATTGGTTTATAGATATTGTCCACGAACTATTTATGTATGTAATACCTATACCTACAAACCTATGTCCGTGGGTAATACCTACAGACCTATGTTCGTGGATAATACTTAGGAACTTATATTTATGGATAAAACTACTATTATTTATTATTAATGATGTTTATATTGATTTATTAATAATAACATTAGTAAAGGTGAATATTATTATTAATATTAATATTTGTATTGATATTATTAATATTATAACTAATATTATTGGTATTTTTAACATTTTGATTACTATTATTATTATTATTATTATTATTAAATTTGTATTACTATTATTAATATTATTATTAGTTTTATTAATATTATTATCATTGGTATTGTTAATAATATTATCATTAATATTATATTTATCATTATTAATATTGATATTAATATTAATAATATTATTGCTAATATTATTCTTTTACTATTATTTCTAATATTATTATTTATAATATTATTAAAATTATAATAATAATTATTATCAGTATTATATATTTTTTAAATTATTAATGTTATTTTTAATATTTTAAAGTTTTTAATATTATTAATATTTATACATAAAATATTATTAATGTTATTGATAACATTATTATTATTATTATTATTATTATTTATATTAACATTATTATTATTATACATTTTTTAATATATGGAATATTTTTAATATTACTGATATTATTATCAACAATATTTATATTTATATAAAAAATAGTTTAATGTTATTAATATTTGTTATATTATTTTCAGTTATATTAAAAATATTTGTGATATTATTATTAAGAATTACTATTACTATTATTATTATTATTATTATTATTATTATTATTATTATTATTATTATTATAATAGTTAATAATAATATTATCAATAATGTTATTATTATTAATGTTAATATTATTGTTAACATTAATATTCTTATTTCTAATATTATTATTAATATTATTTTTATTACCAATATTAATATTATTAATAATATTAATATTTTAAATTTTATTAATTGATTATTTTTATTATGAATCTTAATAATATTGTTTTTATCAATATTATTAATATTATTATTGATATTATTTATATTATTTTTAATATTATTATTGTTGGTTTTAATAAAAATAATATTAATAATAAGAATAATAATATTATTATTAATGATAATAATAATAATGTTAATAATCATAATAATCATAATAAGAATAATAATGATAATAATGTTATTTGGTAATAATTTTATTAATATTTGTAATAACATTAACAATAATCTTAAATAATAAAAATAATGATAAATAATAATAATAATAAATAATGAGATAAATAGAAGATATAAAATAATATATTATTAATAAATAAAATAAGAATAATAATAAATAATGATAAAATTGAAAAAATATAAAGTGCATGAATAGAGATCAATCAGACGTGGTTTTCAGATTTTAATTTTGTAATTTTTGTCTATTCTATTTTTGTGGTTTTGATTGGTTTTGTCATTTTGTATTTTGATTTACTTGTTTTGATGATGTGCTTGTCATTTTCATACTATTTGTTGATTTTTTTTTATAAAATAAGAAACTTCATTTTTAAGGAACCACTATTCTAACAAGCAATTTCTTTTAACTTCAATGACCACGTCAATGTCATCCGACTCTAATAATGCATGTAATAAACATCTTTTACCAAAAAGGTCTAGCTGATACTACATAAAATCTCATTACCACAAGGCTTTCAGGTAGTTTACACAAGATTAGATCCTCAAGTACTTCTCTATATTTACAAATATAACTGCGAATCTCAATAAAATTCTAAAAATTAAGACTTACTCGGTTGATAAAATTGGCTTAGGCCACGAGAAGAATTAAATCATAAAAAAGATACAATTATGAAACAAACTTTCCATAAAATTTTATAATCTAATAAAATCAATAATAAATATACGAATTAAAGAGTGCACGTAATATTCTACCATTCAGAAATAATAAATAATATATCACGTGTATAAAAAATTATGATGTGTGCAAATTGAACGATGACTTCCGATTGACCAGAAAATATAGCCAATAACAATCGCCACGTGTAAAAACTTAACAAGCTAACGTTGAAAATTGTTAATTGCAATGCTAAAATTAATTTTAGAAAATCCATAATCTGGTAAGAAAATGACCAATACGCATTACAACATTTATAACAGTTAATAGGGACTCGGAATAATTTATGATGCGTATACGTTCATAGATGACTCGGAATTTTTATAAAGTTTAAGATAATTTTAATTTTTTCAATTATATAATTTTTACAAGGAAAAAATTTATTATTAAATAAGAATAAACTTTGTAATTATTATATAATTTTTAAAAAATAAATAAAATTTTATGGTTGCTTGAAAAATTTTAGTGTATTAAAAAGGAAAGTGGAATAATGTAAAGTAATCCTTAAAATGGAAGGAATTGTTCGGCAATTGAAAAAGTGTCAGAAAATGTTACTACTGTAGTGAGTAATTTATTTATTGTTAGTATTAATAAGATCAAAGGTTTTATATGTTGGTCTCATTTCTCAAAGCACCGAAGTAGAAGGAACCTTTCTTTTCCCTTCAGCTTCTCCACTGAGTAAAGAACGAACAAACAAATAAACAAACGCGCGTTTCGGTTTCCAATGTGAAGCGAGCGATACCAAACAAACATGGCTCTAAGCTTTGTTAGGATTCTCGGTTCCAATTCGCGCACCGCGCTCCGCCGCTGGTGTCGCTTCTCCTACTCCTCTGCCTCCGCAGCGGTGGCGGAAGCGGAGAGCACGGAGGTGAAGGACTACGCCGATTACCGGCGCTCGCTATACGGACAGATCACGCACAAGGCGCTCTTCGTCGACGCCGTTGGCACGCTCGTCCTCCCCTCGCAACCTATGGCTCAGGTACGTCACGTGTTTCGATTTGCGCGCCACTTGAAATTGAAATTGAAACGAATTTTTTTTATTCAACGTGGAAGTGATTCCGTCGTTTCAACGGCGTTGTTTGTGTGTAATTTGGTAGATTTATAGGACAATTGGTGAAAAGTATGGTGTGGAGTACTCGGAGGATGAAATACTGTTCAGATACAGAAGAGCGTATAGCCAGCCCTGGGGTAAATCTCGCCTCAGGTTAGCTTCGTAATTTTACTTTTACTTTTTAATCGTTCATGTGAAAATAGTTAGATTTTTATCTATGGTTATGCCTTTGGCTGAAAAAGAATTTTGTTTTTTGAGTTTTAAAAGTTTCATTTTGCGAGAAATTTCAGTCTAATGTGACCGCTACTGCGGTTGTGATGTGATTGCAGAGAGCAAAAAATTTTTGACATTGTGATCGAAATGGAGGTGCTGGATCATTTTAAGAAATCTTGATGTTGATATTTGTTGTTGCTTTTTGAGTAGGTGTTTATTAATTATCATGAATTGCTTTCACGGGATTGAAATTTCTTAGTTTGGATTTTTTGTATATCTACCTTAAAATTGAAAAAGAAAAATTAAAAGAGTTGTTAGCGAATTCATGCCGGTTGATTTTGCCTGGTGGAGTAAATTTTCTTAATGGGGTCCTTTGTGTGTATAACTGATTCATTTGCCGGCTACTCTTGATTTGTTTAATGAGTAATTTTACTATTGCAGACGTCACTAGTAAAAAACTTAAGACAACATTACATTAAAGTAACTTCAGCGAGGGCTTATCTTTTGATGTTAATATTTTTATGTTTATTGAGTTTTTAAATGATTGGACCTGTAATATGCTAGAGTTGCTCATGTCTGATGTCTGATTAGTTTGAAAGTCTTGGAGCCAAGCATCGGTCATTTGCATATAAATGTTGCCAAGGGAATTTCCATTGCTTGAGTGAAATTACAAGAATAGTCTTTTGATAGCATGATAGCTTGTTTGTTCGTGACAATAAATATATATAGCTTGTAGTGAATGATCTGTCTTAGTTGCCTACTTCGTGATGGAACTATGTTGTAAGCATTTTAATTAGTGAGAAATTTTTTAGCACAATACCATGAGCCATATTATCAGACTCCAATTTCTGGGTGCAGATTTATGATTTAGCTAGACAAGCACCATGTGGTTTGTTTTGTATGCAGCTTTAAATATCCATGCTTATATGCCTTTTAACAATGTTACTGTTTCCATATTCACATTCTTTGTTATTTCTCTTAAAATGCTTGAATAGTATGCCGTTAGCCTTTAGGTCAAGATAGTCTATTTTGTGGAAATAAAATTTGGAATGAAATGCTTCTCCTCCCTTTCTCTGACTTTGTATCAAACAACTGCCAAAGTCTTATCCGTGCTAGGTATATTGACAAGTTTTATGTTGGTCGTGTGACTAAATAAAGAAAAAGTAATCTCTTACACATAACTAAAGAGACACTTTACTTCTTTTCATATTTAGTGTAATTAAGATTCCTTGTTTTTCTTCTGTATTCAGATATGTTAATGATGGTAAGCCCTTCTGGCAATACATAGTTAGTTATTCCACCGGCTGTTCAGATCCTCAATACTTTGAAGAACTTTATAACTATTATATGACAGAAAAGGTAAGACCACTTAAATTGACCATTTTCTAAAATTTATTATGCATTTTTCTCAAAATTAAATCGGATAGTTTTTTATAGTTTTTTGTGTCTATCATCCATACAGGCATGGCATCTCAATGATCCTGGAGCAGAAGAAGTATTTAGAGCTCTTAGAAAATCAGGTGTGAAATTAGCTGTTGTATCAAATTTTGACACTAGGTTAAGACCTCTCCTTCGGGCATTAAATTGTGACACTTGGTTTGATGCGGTAGCAGTGTCAGCTGAGGTAAGCTAATTGTTCTTTTCTTTCTGACCTATGGTAGTGTGTCTTCTCGTGTCTTCTCTCACCCTAAGCTTATATGGTAGAGGTCTTTTTCTAGCCATAAGCTTATCCAATGCGATTCTGAAAGTCACATCGGAGTAGAAAGCAACTCAAACCATATTTTTTATGGCATGTGTTATTGTTGCCTGTACCAACTTTCAGGAATTAGCCATATCCTTTCAGACCTCTAGGCTTGAAAATGTTATAGATGGTCAAGTTCTTGTATCTCATACATTTGAGCATCCATTGGCATACTGGTCACATTAGTCATGTATTAATCAGGAGGTTTCATAATTATGTAATTTTCCTTTTCTACATGATAATTGGCTTATAAACTTCTCATTTAAACGTGTTTGTGGATGGTTGATTGTGCCTTTCAATTAGGTTGCGGCCGAGAAACCAAATCCAACTATATTTCTTAAAGCATGTGAACTATTGGATGTAAAACCTGAGGATGCTGTTCATGTTGGGGATGATCGCAGAAATGATATATGGGGTGCCAGGGATGCAGGCTGTGATGCTTGGCTTTGGGGAAGCGATGTTCACTCTTTTAAGGAGGTATTTAAAACCTTCATCTCATTATAATACTGTACAGAAATTTCACTGTAGAGTATATAAGGTGATTATAACTGGGTAGCAAGGCATATCCTTTGGTATATAAAATAATCAGTGTTCTGGGGCGCTTCGTTTTGGGTGGGGGTTTGATAATAGCACCCATCAACCCCGGCCACTCGGTCCATCATCAAACCCAAATGTCACAAGAACTATATTTTATAGGTTTACTAATGTAAGCTACAGCTGTAACATCTCTGTCCTAAGGAATAATTCTATTAGAATAGATACCACTTGGAAGATATTTTCAGTGTATAACAGGTCTTCAAAAGAGAAAATCTTTGAATAAAAGAGGCAGAGAAGAACGTTTTTTTTTCGGTTAGCTCTTGTTTTCTATCTTTTACGTATCAGAGTTGAATCCTCTATATGCAGTTTGGTCCTTTCCCTTAGATCCGAATTATCCGAGTTCCCCGCAACTGCCTTGTTGGTACTCTTCTAAATATAACTTGTAAAATAAAATAAGGAATATAAAAAGGAAATAATCAACACTGACAGGTTTTTAAACTTAGGATATGTTTGGACAAATTTATCTAAAACTGTTTCTAGGAGAGATAAATAAGAAAAAATGAAATAACTTTTTCAAAAACTTGAAATTTACTCGTGTGTAAATTAAAAAAAACTTGCGTTCTATATAAAAGAGTTTCTACAAATTAACTCCTTTTTTTTTTTTTTTTACTAGTTTCTCTAAAGTGTTTAAACAGAAGTTTGTGAAAATATACTTGATCTAACATTGATAACATTTTATGAATGCATCTTCTGATATTTTTAACCTACTACACTTATTATTATTGACTCATTTTATTTTTATTTTGAAATGACTTGAAAATCTTATTGATGCAGGTAGCACAGAGGATTGGGGTTCAGGTCTGAAAGATGATAGCTTTTTACAGTAGGTATGATGCAAATAGAGTCCTTTTGGCTTTTAGCTTTAAGGCCGCAAATGTACATGCTGTACTCTTTTTTTAATATGTGCGTACGTATATATATGTATGAAAGAGATGTGAACCTATAAAAACCATTTATGGAAGGTTTAGGTTTAGATAGGAGCTTCTATCTTTTAACTGGTCTGTGTGTTTTTTTCCTAAAAGCTTATTATAAAGAAAATAAATGAAAAATAAAACGAAAGTAAGCGTAGTTTGAGATTTCTTTGGATGAAATTTATGAAAATTTCATCCCTAGCCCTTAGTTTTCATTTTATTCAACGGTCAAGCAGAGGAAGTTTGATAGAGCACTAGAACCAGAAGTTTTTATGAAGGGTGGTAAGATTAAAAAGATTAAAAGCTCGGAACAATGCTTAAGATTGATGAACATACGCAACTCCATTTTCCATGTGTTAAAATAAAATGGATTGAAAAGGAAACTGATGAGGTCCACTTGGGTGTTGGGTCAAAAGAACGGATTTCTTCTTCAGGAGCCAAGCCTGCAATACATAGAAGCGGACTTGATTCTTCCTGCACTCCATATTGACTTCTTGCACCTCCATAACTTTATATATTTTTATTTTAGTTATGAGAAAAAGATAAAAGTACCCTTTAATGGTAATTTTTTTTTTCTTTACGGATATAAACCGTAATGCAATTAAAAAAATATTATCATTACGGATTGTATAACTTAATTATTTTTTTTGTAGATTGTACAATCTGTAAGAATAAATTTTATTTTAAAATAAAATTAAACTAATTAAATTAAGGCAAATGAAGAGTCGATGTAAGTTTACTTCTTGATTGTAACTATAAAAAAATATTCATTTCAAATTCAATTAAAATAAAACTAAACTAATTAAATTAAGACAAATGAAGAAAGAAGAGTGAATCTTATAACAATCTAAGAGACCCTTTGTTTAGAGCAACTCTTTATTTAAAGGGTATAGAGGAGCAGAATAGACTATTTAAAATGAGATTAGAACTTGAAATGAGAATGTATAGGCAAAATAGACTTTTCATTTAATTACATTAATTTTTTAATTTTTTTAAATGCATTGGGGATTGTACAAAATACATTGTGTGTTGTACAATCTGCAATACAAATTTTTTTTTTTAAATGCATTCCAGATTGTACAAACCGCAATACATTTAAAAAAGTTTATACTTGGGGATTATACAACCTATAATGTAAAAAATGTAAAAAAAAAGGTAATTACGGATTGTACCAATGATAATATGTTTTAATTGATTTGTACAATCCGTAAAGATGAAAAAAATTACTCTTGAAAGGTATTTTTATTTTTTCTTAAGGCTAAAATAGAAATATGTAAAGTTACGGAGGTGCAGGAAGTGAATATGAAGGTGTAGGAAAAATGAGACATAGAAGCGAGGTAGGATATGAATTTTGAAGAAATGTGAAAGCCTCAAGGTAGAACTTAAACCCAATGTTCCCGCTTAGAAAGGCTTTTTCTTCCTGAACCCCATAATTTCTAGCTGCTCCTTCATAACTTTTAAAATAACCATTTTATTTTTTGTAAAGTTGATTTTGGGATTATCTCCTCTGACAATTTTCTGGAACAATCTTTTCGGCAGAACAAGCTTTTTGTAATTTTTAGAATATGACTTCGATAATAGAATTTTCAGAATAAAATTTCTGGATGAAACTTTCTAAAATATATTAAATATATTCTTGGAAAAAGTTTTCATAAAATAAGTTTTGTAAAATATATACGATGTCTTCTAAAATGAATTTTCAATTTTTTTTTTCAGAACATTTGGAAACTAGGTTTTTAGAATAAAATTTTCAAAACAAACTTTGTAACTGATAGTTTTTGAAAAGAGCTTTTCAGAATAATTTTTTCCTCTTTTCTTCTTCATCTCCCTTTCTAAGAGGAAGCGGTAATAATGGTGGCAACGATGATGATGGCACGTGCATGAGTAAAGGTATTTTAATCCTTTTCTCGTAGAATGGATGCAATTAGTAATTATGGTGGTGCAGGAAGCAAAAACTCTTACAAGTGGTAGGTGGGGTGGGTTAAAAGATCTCTGCTATACTTACCCAATTTTTTGCTATTTTCATTCTATAGTTTGCATACTATTTCCACAAAAATACCTCGTAATGAAAACATGTTCTTGTTGTTTTAGGAAGGTGTGCTCGCTATCCGTTTCCATTATAAATAAATATAATTAACAATATTGCAATTCAAATATACCTCGTAAACAACTAATAACAATATATAATAATTATTATTATTATACGAGTACCAAAATAAAAGACAAAACAATATTATTAATTACTGAATAACCAAATACATCTTTAAGTTATTCAAGTCTTTATTCTAAAGTTTTAAAAATTTATAAATACATAATAACATCACATAAAATGCTTATACAATTCTTTTACTTAATGTTCAGATATATATCTAAGTCTTAATGTTTGTCTTATAAAAGATAAAGTTCGGATCCCAAAAACCTTTTTAGTATCAACTTAAAGAAAAAAAAAGTATTTGATACAAAAGGAAGAAAACAAGGACACGTAGATAGTGAGCGGGAATACCCTGTATTTCATACTTGTAATCTTGGATAAATGATGTAGATTGTTACTAACTACGAAACTGCTTTTATTTTTAACTAAAATTCTAGAAAGTTAATAGTTTTACTATTTATTATAATGTTATGTGGTATAGTAGTATTTAGAGTAATTGACTCTACTGTGTCTTACATAATCATGTTTAATTTTGAAATTCCCAGATTTAATTAATAAACTCGTACAAACCATAGGCAAGGAAGCTAAAGGCTTGTGTCTAGCATGCATCGGCACGTGCAACTCAAACGAAACAAACAGGTTTTGTTACCCACGCCCCTACACCATGATCTGCGTTGCCACGTGTCATTGGATTACATATAAGAGGAATCATCATTCATTATATATTATTCTTACTATAATTAATATATATATATATATATATATATATATATATTATTAAAAATTATTACATTATTAAACATTATTACATTATTAAACATAATTATATATAATTTGACCAATTTCTCTCTCTTTCTAAATTATTTAGTTTTTAATAAATAGAAAAATAGTCTCTCCTGCATCTTTCTGTATAATTTTGTTTTATCAATCCATTACTAGATGGTTAAATCCATAACTAATCTTAAAGGGTCTATAAGAAATTACGAATAGTATGATAGGCAAATTTTAAATAAGGAATAAAATCTTTCACTCTAAGATTTTTAGAGTTTCTTAGTAAATTCTAAGAAATATTTGTAGAAACTTCTTGTAATAATAAAATATTATACCAATATTAAAACACAAATGTAATATGATTGAATAATAATATAAATTTTTTTTATTAATTTATTTTTCATTCAGGTCACATAAAGATAATATATTGTACATTTTAAATATATCTTTTTAGTGAAAAATACATCACATTAGAAACTGCAATATGGGAGGAAGATAATTTATATTTGATATTAGAGATTTCTAAAAATGTTTCACTTATTGATTGAGAAATTTTTTTAATAAATGTAAAGATGATGAGATTTAACCAACTCCATTGGTGATAATAAATGTAAAGATGATGAGATTTAACCAACTCCATTAGATGGTAACAAATTAATGTTGAATTTGAAAAGATGAAATAAAAGATAATTATGACAAACATATGCAAACAATATTATTTTTTTTGTCTCCTATATTAGTATAAGTTATATGTCAAACACAATATATATGTAATACATGCAAACAAGGTTGTGTGTGATAGCTTAATTAGAATACTTTAAAACATAAATGGAAAATAAAAGATGATGCGAATATTCATTTATATTTGATTGAAATGAAGATGAGAGGAGTTGACACTATGGGAAGTAGGCAAGTGTACATATTCCCACCTCTCACCCCCTTCAACATGTTACACTTGTCCAAAAGGGAGAAAACAAGTTTATCTTGGTGTCTTAACGGTGTGAAGGCATCCCAAGGTTATCAGAATCTTATGAAATCATAATTCAATTATGTTCTTTTTCCAATCCAATCTGTAGTAAAGTTATTGTTCTTCATAAGATGGATGAACTCTATGAAGAGATTGTTGTTATCTTTTGTTAATTAGAGATTAATTTTTCTTCTATCTTGTTTTGACATCATGGTGCACTTAATTGTCCATATGGTCAGAGAGACTACATTATGTGAATCTAAGATAGATCTAGTTAATTGTTATGTGAAGATTTTTAAATAATATGTGAAGAATTAATATCATTCAAGAGCTTTTATTATTAAAATACATATAGGAGAAGAAACAATTGAGTTTTGTTCATAGTATATATAAAAAAAACAAATAATATAAGATTTCTCACAGAATTTTTGGACATTAGACAATCCACAAGTAAGTATGCATGAGATGTATAATGATAACTAAATATTGAGAAGAAGTGTTGCAAACACATGTTTATATACTGAATAACACCAATGAGGTAATACCTTACTTATATGCTCAAAAAGATAGAAGAATTAAGAATCCAAGACAAGTAGAAGAGTGAATGTTAATGGAGCATAACAAGACTTTAATGACATAATTTAAATAAAAAATAATGAATAATTTTACAACATTTGAAACATTAACATGACTTATGTTGTAGTAGATATGAAATCAATAATTGTTCAATAATTGTTCATTCTATAAAAAGTCTTTAAATAATAAAATACAATCAAAATATTAGGATATTCTTAAGACAGAGTCATTACACTTTATTTTGAAAGATCAAAACATATTAGTTGAATTAGTGATGTATTATGGTGTGGTTGAAAATATTTGGTAGATTAGTTACACTAAGTTTTATTTATAAGTGTAACCTGATTTACAATAAGAACAATGTCAAAATTAAAAAATCAAGAATGATATTAATTAACTTTCTATAAATAAGATTCTAGAACGAACTATTTATTATGACATATCAAGCTTCACAAGTATGTCAAATACACTATTTTAAACATTGGTTTTTATTTCTTTACGAAAAAAATAAAAAATAAAATTCTATTTAGAAAGATTAACAATATAATAATATAATAATTAACGATTAATAAAGATCAGAATGATATCGTGATTGATGTATATGCCACTCAAAAAGATCACTATGAATATACATATAATTTGATTTTAGAAGTGAATATATATAAATAATTGTTTCAATTTTAGAAATTATCTTTAACTTGATAATTTATGTATTGTTATTTTTTTAATGTTACTAATTCTTGTTATTTTTTATTTGCTAAACGTGTTCGCCTTTTATGTAACCTTCACAAAATTTGGTAAAAGAGTTACTCCAAATTTTTTAAAATGCCCTATTCCAGGATAATATCCTGGACAGGTCCCGTATCCATGCAAAATAGTAGGTAATTAACATTTAATCCAATTTTTTTCGGTAAAACACAGTTAACAATTTTAGTAATAAATTCACTTTTGTAAAACTTATATGTTGACACGTTCACGATGAAAAAGAAAAGGTAAGAAGAACACATAGATGCCACATAGACAGTTAAAGAAGTAAAGAAATGCACGGTGGTTGGGTTTTCATCCACGCTCTCCCACCCTCTCACCCTCTCTGCTACATACACTAACACATACATGCCACACTTCAAACACGCTTTTGCATGTGCTCCTATAAACTATCATCTCAGAAACCTACTAATGCGTTTGGTTCATTTTTTTAACATCTTAGCTCATACCTCATCAATCAACTTATATTTAACTAATCCAAGTGACGAGGAGAACAGAAGAATATTTTAGTGAGTTTTTGCAGCCACCTATTGTTTATTCAACTATATTACATTGTATCATTACGTAAAGGATAATTAATGACTTGTGCATTTATATATATTCCGAGGTCGAGATCATGATTTCATTGTCTCATCAGAAACTTGTTAACTGCTCCCAACAAATCATCATCGATCATCATGGTCGCATTGTTCTCTCCTCCTGTGTTCTCAACCAAAGGATGGCTCTTAGAGGAGGAGCCATTAGGGTATAATAATAGCCACAACTTCTTCTACCAAGATGAGGTGTCCTCCGAGTACTCCTTTCCCTATCAGTTTTATCCATCACAGCCACAGATTGAGGTTGAAATAGAAAGGTCCACTGCACCATCCCCTGACCCTGCCATGGTCAAGAAACTTAGCCACAATGCTAGTGAACGTGATCGCCGCAAGAAGGTCAACAACTTGGTTTCTTCACTTCGCTCACTTCTTCCACTGGCAGATCAAACGGTACTTTATATCCCTTCTTTTTCACTTTAGTACACTACTATATAAACTCTGCTAGTGTTTCACTTTGGTAATACATAATAACATTTAATTTCATTTTATTATATGGAATATGAAAAGAAATTTCAGTTCCGATTTAATCATGAAACCAAAAAATATCCATGCAACTGTATTTGTACTTTGTTCTTTAAATTAGCAGACATACTATAGTCTTTCTTAGGAACCAGTTTCATGAAATTAATATTACTGTTTTCAATAGCTTCCATGAGGGTTTCTAAGATTTATTCGTCAACTGGGATGTGTTCTTAGCTTTTTATTTTGTACACTGCTTCTGTTTTTTATGCATTTAGGCTTATTTTTGGATCATAGTCAAATTAACTTTGCAGATAATTTTTTTGGAGTGATTTGTGAAGATAAAAGATAATTAGGGGTTAATTTATATAAAGCCTGTTAAAAGCAGTCTGTTTTATTGGTTAATTTTGAAATTTTCATCAAATAAGAAATTTTATGCAATAAAGCAAACGGGATAAAATGGAGAAATATTCCGCAGTATGAAACTATGTGATTCCTATCAAATTCTGTGAAAATTGACCGAATGAATGATGTAAATTGTAATAATTTCGAATAAAACAACTACTTCTAACAATGACGTGGTATTTCTTAATTACTAGGTTCACATTTAATTAATTCTTTATTTAAGTGCAAGTTTGAATGATACCACGCAAGTCTATTCTTCATTCTGTGTGGAGAAAAACACGTAGGTCTATAAAATACTTAGGTGGTCTGGTCTTATTCATCTTTTGATTTTATTTTAATTAATATGACTATAGTCATAACATTAATTGATATTATTTTATGATTTTAAGTATATTCACAAAAGGAATGAAAAATAACAAAAGCAATCACCACTACTCCTAAAAGCGTGAGAAACAAATGAGAAAATAAACAGGAATTTCATCGGTATTATTATATAAGCAAACTAATAATACGGCTAAAATCACAAAATCAATAAATCTTAACAAAAGCAAATGAAACTTCTCTTAAATTGTAATGTAATCATTAGAGATCTCATAATTCCATGTTAATGTATGGCTGCAGAAAAAAATGAGCATTCCTGCAACAGTTTCTAGAGTCTTGAAATACATTCCTGAACTACAACAGCAAGTGCAAGCACTAGCAAAGAGAAAAGAGGAGCTTCTATGCAGAATTTCTCAGCAAGTGCAAGGAGAAGCAGTGAACAATGAATCTGATAGGAAAATTTCCCATCAGAACTCTTCTTTTGTTGTCTCAACGTCTAGGCTCAACGACTGTGAAGCTGTAGTTCACATTTCCTCTCATGAGACCCACAAGGCTCCACTGTCCGAGATCTTGCACTGTTTAGAAAATGATGGCCTTTTTCTGCTAGATGCTTCTTCCTCAGAAACCTTTGGAGGAAGGTTGTTCTACAATTTGCATTTTCAGGTATCTTTGATAATATTCCAATTTATGATTACTTCAGAAATTCAAAGATAGTATTAACTATTAGGTTTTTAATTATATCCTTTCTTTCATTCTTATCAAGAAAAAAAAAATGGGGCATGAAAGTAAGACAGAAAAAAGGACATTTAGCAAAAGGACAATGCTACTGCTAATTAACGTCCTATAAGAAAATATAATATTTAATGTTGTTCATGAAGTAATAGGGGTGTTTGTGCAGGTGGAAAAAGGTGATAGATTAGAGTCCGAGATTCTGACTGAGAAGCTTTTACCAATATATGAGAAGCAAAGGATTTTTTGATGAAACTAAAGTTGGCTCTCATGATCAAACCATTTTAACTGCTCTGATGTTGGATTTGACACCTAAAATAGTCTGCACATATTTGGCCTGTACGGATTGCAAGCTCAGAAAGGAGAAATGGTGCATGTATTGATTTTAGAATTTAATGAATGTTGTATAAAAATAAATGTTACAAAGTAAAGTGCTATTTGTCTCTTCCCGTAGAGTACAAAGTATAGATTGCTTAGAATTCAATTTTCAGCTTTTCATATTTCAGTTATATCATGATAGTTGTAGATATATAGTTTTTAGTTATTATTTCATTTTCTCAATCATCCTCTTGTGTATGGAGAAAGATTGGTGTGAGGAAATAAGTCACATTTCTTTCAATCAAATTTACGAGAAATGAAATAAATGCAGAGTATCACACACAAGATTTATGTCTCCTTGCTATATACTTTTTATTGGAAGAGAAAATTATAAAAATACGTTTACATTCTCTCCCTTTTCTTTTCCCTTCTTTGAATTGGAATGAGTAATAATAAATTTTACATGATGATATTTATACATAATGCAATATATACAATTCTCATATTTTGTTTTCTATATTTAAGCATTCCTATAATTTATTGATCTTTCCTAAAAAAAAAGAAAATACGTTCTGTATAATTTTTTTTTATAAGTTTAACGATTTCTCATTTGATGACTAATTTCAATTTATCTTTACATCTGGATCAAGTGTAGCAACCTTTTATATTATTGTAGTAGGCCAATTGAGGTTGAAGACAACTTATATTTGTCAATGACTCCTATCTTTATTATCATATCTGTTGGACTTTAGAATTTTCTCATCATCCTTAAGCAAAGATACGATGAAGTGATAACGAAGTTCAATTTGTTTTGCTCTAGAAAGAAATCATTGTTCTAGTTAAAAAAATCAATACTATGACTAACAGTATCACAAGCTAACAAAAATTAATATGATTTCAATACTTTTTAATAGAGTTGAGATTCATATACAAGAATGCTTTATATAATGATAACAGAATACGATAACACATTTCGTTCTAGATCAAAATTATAAAACCCACTATATTTCCACTCACCATGCTCATTGTTTTCTTTCTTTTGTATTGATGGCATTAAATACCTTATTCTGTCTTTAAATTGATACTAAAAAGGTTTTAAGAATTGAACTTTATTTTTTATAACTTAGACTTTAAGACTTATATATATGAATATTAAGTGAAATATTGTATAAGTATTTTCAGTAACATTATTATGTATTAATTTATAAACTTTTAAGACTTTGATATATATGAATTGTAGTATTATTAATTATATTCATTTATAATAATTGGGAGGTGGCTGTTTAGCAATGGAAATGGATGTGAGCACACCTTCCTAATAAGAACATGTTTTTGGTTGTGTATATATTGTACAGCAAAATTGCATTAATAGGTATTTTTGGGGAAATAGCAGGCAAACTATGGAATGAAAATAGGAAAAATTTGGGTGAGTATGGCAGAGACCTTTATGCTGAAGGCCCAAATGGTCTGAATACCCATCAACATGTAATGACACAATGTCACATAATTGAATAAGCAATAGGTGGCTGCAGAAACCCACTAAAATATTCTTATTTTCTCCTCGTCACTTGGATTAGTTAAATGTAAGTTGATTGATGAGGTATGAGCTAAGATGTTAAAAAATTGAACCAAACGCATTAATAGTTTTGTGAGATGATAGTTTATAGGAGCACATGCAAAAGCGTGTTTGAAGTGTGGCATGTATGTGTTAGTGTATGTAGCAGAGAGGGTGAGAGGGTGGGAGAGCGTGGATGAAAACCCAACCACCGTGCATTTCTTTACTTCTTTAATTGTCTATGTGGCATCATGAACGTGTCAACATATATGTTTTACAAAAGTGAATTTATTACTAAAATTATTAACTGTGTTTTGCCAAAAAAAAAAGGGATTAAATGTTAATTATCAACTATTTTTGCATGGATAGGGACCTGTACAGGATACACTGATGGAATAGGGCATTTTCAAATATTGGAGTAACTATTCTACCAAAGTCTGAGGTTAATTACATCAAAAATTGTCGAACAGGTTTCTATTAGCAAATAAAAAATAATATCAATTAGTAACATTAAAAAGTAACAATACATATATTATTAAGTTAAAATAATTTTCAAAATTGAAACAATTATACATATATATTTTCATTTCTATTAGCACTGTACAAATTTTCTTTTTATACTTCACTAAGCTCGTACGGATTATGGATCATTTGCTGTTATCTAAAACAACTCAAAGTTTATAATTTCTTTTGTTACCCTTTATATATATATATATATATATATATATATATATATATATATGTGCAATGAAAATTTAATAAAAGTGAAACATTTGAAGGATGTCTCAACTCTTATACATGTAAATCTATCTTGATACATATTGTATAATTATGAAAATTTGAATATACACTAACTCAAAACATTATATATAATATGAATCTTAAATTAAATAACACTTATAACTAGTATTTATAATAATTATATTAATTTAATAGATAATGACTGCAAACCTTATAGACAATGATAATTATACCTCTATTACAATTAACTATATTCTAGAGTTTATGATATACATTCCTATTGCAGTAGTGCTTGAACTCAGGACTTAATCATACATATATATATATCTATGGATTAAGCCCTTGTATAAATCACAATACAAAAATGTCAGTCTTGCAATGAATTACAAATACAACATGATTCATTAAAGTGAACTGTAATTGTATAATCGACTTTAGACACAAAGTTGGATTTAAACACCAATTTGAGTATGAGAAGTGGATTTTGGATATTTATTAGTGATCTAGCCTTAAATTTTAATTTGAGCAATTGTGAATATCTCAACTACATCTACCACATCGTTCCTAAAAGTAATATTGTTTCTCTGATTCCAAATAGACCAAATAATAGTTATTCATATGGTTCTCCAGACAAGGTTTTATTTATTGGGCAACTCCAATGCGTAAAACTGCTAAAATGTTGCTTTGCCCTATAGTGGTGCACCTCACTTACTCCAAACCATTCGCAGCACAAATGCTACACCTGCCATTCTACTACTCTACACTTAAAAAACAGCTGACTCACTGACTTGTCGACCTCTCCAAACATTACACATAAGCTACTAAACAAGATAATCTCCTTATTTATCAATTTATCTTTTGTGGCTATTCTATTAATCAACACTCTCCAAGCAAAGTTTTGAGTCGATGGTAAGACTTTCACCTGAAAGTTGTGTTTCTCTTCTCGACAACGTTATTTTGTATGCTTTCATAAGCCTGAGTGATCGAGTAGCCTTAAATTGACAATCTTCTTTCCATTCCCACCCATTCTCTCTCTATTTAAAATTATTTTATCCAATTAAACTCTCAACTCATTAACCTGATTTGCTATCCTTTCAAACCATCCCCTTCTCCAATCTAGCTTCCATTCCCATCTATCCGAATTTCAACTTACTAATTCTCCAACTGTTGCATCCTTGTTTAAGGAGTTGCTGAATATATTTTCCTAATAAGGGTTCTAACCTATCCACACATCATACTAAAACATAATTTGTTCTCCATTTCCTATTCTTGAAATCACATTTTCTTGAAATCGATTCCTTGTGTCATCCCTATTTGCTGCCCTTTTTAAATCTCTCCACTACGAAGATTGATTCCTATTTTATGTACTATTGTTCAAATCTCTCAATCTCTCATATTTTGACTCTAATATCTGTTTTCATAGGCCTTCATTTTCCATCCCAAATCTCCATCTCCATTTCCCAAGCAAAGCCATATTGAACAATTTAATATCTTTTATTCCTAGTCATCTTATCTCTTCAGGTTTACATATCTCATCCCATTTTACCTATGCTATCTTTCTCCCTGCCTAGTCCCATCCTCAAAGAAATTGTGTTTCAATTTTCTTAATTTCCTTTATAATACTAATTGACATCTTAAAAAATAATATATAATAAAGTGATATAATAGATATGAAATATTTCAGCAAATAAACCCTTACAACAAATGAAACGTACTTTCCTTTTCACTTGAATAGTTTTTTCTTAATTTTTTCAATAACAACTGATCAAATTTCTTAATTCTACTGTACTCCTACCTCTTGTAACAAAGGGAAAAATAAAATAGTGTAACTAAATATTTTTATAAATAAATAACACAAAATTAAGTCATACATTTTTCAATTTTAAATACGATTCTTCTGATTATGAAATATAAAAATCTTCCAAATAGTATAGTTTTATTATTTTTCTCAAAGTTGATAATTATTAGCTATTTACGTTCAATATTATTTATTTGATAGAAAAAATACTTAAAATTCTAGATTTGAAAAAAGCGTTAGCTTGGAAGCTTATTATTATTATTATTATATTTAATTTTGTTAATAAAATTTAACTAGTTAATAAATTCGTACGGGAGGATGGACCTTACCCAAAGACAATGAGTTGCTCTTCATTGTTTCTTTTTTTATATAAGTGTATAGGATTGGGCTTTATGAGTCCATCTGGGGCATTGCATTCTGTACCACCATGCTTTTAAACTTGGACCCCAGGGGTAAAATGACAAATTTGTTTTTGAAAATTACTTTCTCGATTATATATAATATATATGTTTCTGGATTAGAAAATAAAATTAAAAATGTATAATCCGAAAACGTATTAATACATTTTAGATTGTATAATTTGATAATACATTTTAAAATATATATTTTATAATATATTTTAAATCGAAAAATACATTCTAACATGTGATATTTAAAATATATTTTCATATTATGCATAACTCGTCATGAATCAATATATTTAGAATATTCTGAAATGTAATATTTTTAAGTTTAAAATTACATTTCAGAAATATATTTCTGAATACAGTTTAAAATGTATTTTTATATTTTAGAATACACAGATTAGAATATGTTTCTGAAATGTATTAATGAATTGCAAATTATATTCTATAATATATTTCTGAATTTAAAAATATATTTTTAAACGTAAAATCTACAATATACATATATGTTTGAAAGGTAAAATTGAAAATTCAAAAATGCAGGATCAATATGGGAGGTGCAAAATGCAATGCCACTCAATTTGTCTACCAAGGGACCTAATTCAAAAAGGAAGATCTACCAACTTGATTCAATTTGTATACATATTCTTTATAATAAGTTAAAATTCATTAAAAATCCCATTTTGTGTTTCATCGCTTATTTAACTCCTCTCACGTTGTTTTATATTTTTTTTATTACAATTTAATTAATAACGCAGACTATATTTAAAAGATATATATTACTAACATTGCTCGTATTGACAATATTAAGTGTTTCTGTATTGATATTCAATTGCAACCAGTTATATATGATAAATTTGTTGTTTTTTTTTTATAACCATTAGCTTAGAAAATTATATTGGTAATAATTTATAATTCGTTAACAGGTTAAATTTTTATAGTAATATTGGTTAAAAATAAAATTTATAACTAATTTAACAATTTGCTATCGTGATTTAAACAAAAAGATTATTTTTGTTAAAAAGTAAAGCCAAAAAATTTCATAAAAACCAAAAGGTTTTTTTTTTTTTTTTTTTTTTTTTTTTTTTTGTTAAATAAGACGCTTCACCTAAATCAATTATTAAGAGCCTATCTAATAAAATTAGTTGATTTGTTATGATAAGCTAAGCACTAGTTGATAAATTATTAATATAAGTTCTTTAATGATCAGATTATTTTCTTTAAGAGAAAAAAATATTATTGTCTAATTATAATCTAATATTTTAAAATTAATTAAATTTATTACATTTTTTTAATATTTTTATTTATTTTTTAAAAGTTGTACATGATTATTTTTATTTGAATAAACCACTTTACCTAAACTAGTTCAAGTATTAACCAAATTTAATTTTTATTGATTTTTTAATATTAAATTATTTTTATTGATAGTGTTGTAAATATTAAAAAATGCACCTAAAATTTTGGCATGAATCAATGTCGATTGGTATTATTGGTTAAATAATAATTGTCATGCTGTTCTATACAACTTTCATGGTTATTTTTTTTGAAAAATAAGTTATGTATAGATAGTATAGAATAATTTTATATTGTTATTTAGTTAGAAATTACTATATACAGTAAATTTGTAATTTTTTTATTACTATCATAACAGTTACACACCAATAACAATTTTGATTGCTTATTAATATAAACGTATTTGCATTAGTCGTGTATATCATTTAAACTTTATAAAATATTATTTTATTATTTATAATAAAATAGGAAGTTATAAAAATCCTTTAAAATGTTAAATAAATTATTGAAAATAGGAAATAGAAATTTTGTTATGATGTATTATTTATTTATGTTAAAAAAATAAGGTTAGAAATGATATATTCAATATATTTTCACAAATTTATTTTCATATTTTATAAAGTATCATCAAAATTATTTTTAAATTTTACCACGTTGCTTTGTATTCATTTTTTTAATTCCTTAAAGCACCTTTTAATGATATTTATAAAAAAGAATGTTAAAAACTATGCTATAACAAAAATAACTCTTTCAATGGTATTGAATAAAAGTAGAAAGTGGTTAAGGAGGACGAAATTAATTATAAGCTAGGTTTTTTAGTAGAGAAAAAGAAATTTAAATTACTTTTAAAATAATATATAATTTTGATACCAAACATGTATTTTTTTATTTCTCATTTTTTCTCCTTGTTTTATTTCTCTTATAGCTAACAAACTTTACATATATCTTTTCTCAACACCACTATGTTTTAAATTAATCATCAATTTGTAAACATTTAAGAGGAAATGTTATAGAAATTTTTCTTCGCCTCTATAAATTAAGTTGACAAAGAGAAAACCATGTAGGGACACGAAGGCTCTTTCATAGAAGAAAAGAGGCAATTTCATATCATGATGTGATATGTTGTTTGTGAGTATGAATGGTGTTTTGTAATATTTGTAGATATTGTTATTCGATTTAAAATTTTTATCAGATTATTTAATTTATGTCCGAACTTATCGGATCAAAATCTAAAACAACTGATATAAAATTAGGTCAATCTAACTATATAATATAACTTATTATTAATATAAAATAGTTCAAAGAGTTTATACTTTTTTTAAACCATATTAAAACAAAAATGGATTTAAGATTATTGAAAACCCAACTCGAATCTATTTAAAAAATACAATAAATAATGTTTTGTACTTGAAATCAGTCAAAATTAACTTTAGACAAATCTAGGGATTGGTTTGGGACATAGTTGTTATTGACAATTGAGTACAAATTTTACAATATTAATTATAAAACCTAGTTCAACTACCTTCAGCTTCTGACCTTAGCAAGTGCCTAGAGTCAAATATTCATGAAGATGCATTGAACATTACACACAAAATGTCTACATACACAATACCACTGACCTCGATTGATTGCTCTTTTTGTTTTCCTAACAGTTTCTCTCCTTCCAACCGTGACTAAAACTTATACATTGTTATGTTAACATCATTTTGTAGAGAAACAACTAGGTAAAAAAGAAATATGATACATTATTTCTTTTAATATTGTGTATTTTATTGTTCATATTTTAAAAGGTAAATTTTTGTGTTTAATTCGATCTAGAGCTTTCTAAATTAACATTTAGCATTTATGTAAAAAAATATGTTACATTATTAGATTAGGTTTCATTTTATCGTCTTTTATTCAACTTTCATTGTTTTTCTTAATTAACATTTAAATATTTCATAAATTTAAATATTTTTAATTTAATTTCTATTAAAAAAATTTCTTTTATAGTGAGTGTTTAAATGTAAGTATTATATTCCATTTGATTTTGGTGGGTGACCTTTTGATTACTTTTGTTTTTCCGTTCTCAACTCATTAATCAACTACTTCTTTCCATTTCCAACCTCTTCCCATTTATTGATCATTAATTAGATAAGTTGGAGAAAAGAAGACGAAAAAGAAGAGAAAAGTAATCATCATGTCATTTCATCAATGTCAAAATTAAATAGTAGTGTACTTTATTTTCTTTTATTCAACTTTCCATTTTTTTTCTTAATAAATTTTTAAATATTTCATAAATTTAAATATTTTTAATTTATTTCCTATTAAAATGTTTTGCTTTAGCGACTGTTTATTTTCTTTATTTTTGTTCAATTATCATACCATATACCACTTGATTTTGGGAGGATTATATGATAATTATTCTTGTGTGGCCGTCTTCAATATATTAAGCTTACAATCCCCCAACACACAGAGGCAAGAGTTTTATTCAATTGTGACAATCCAAGTTTTGTTTTTTAGGGGATCAGTTATTGCTCCTTTGTATTTGTTTGTTTAGCGTGACAGAGGCAAATAATTCTTTAAAAATTTTCAGCCATCGGTATGAGTTCATAACTGAGTTAAAGTTTTTACATAGGTTTCAATTCCTATTTATTTGTCTCTTTTAATTGATTGATTTAATTACATATATATTATCACTCAATTCTTATCCTTTTTATAAATTTTTCTATCTAATCTTCAGTTTTTTTTTTTTGTTTTTGGTTTTACTTATTTTATGGATTTATGAGATTTCTAATACCATCAATGGCGCTTGGAAAACAAGAATCAAAACCATTTGTTTTTCTCAATTTTTGGTAATGAAAAGTAATCCACTAGATCAAACATCTCAGAAAACTGCACAAATAATTCTTTTCTAATGACAGTGGTTGTTCTGGTGTATGTAAGTACAGGGGCAACAAATGGAGTTTCTTCATTTGGGCCACAGATCCAACCAATGGTGGAATCAGATGGTTTTCAGAATCCTTATTCTGAACCAAACAACAATGGTTCCCAAAGTCAGACCATTGAAAATCTATTTGAATTGAACATGAAAGAGTATCTGAATAAATCTTATATATAAGACAATGATTTCATATGTGATTTTGAAAATTTACTACCATGAATGGGGTAGAAAAGACCTCTAAGTACTGCTACTAAATGCAGGTTTTAGACTGCACAAGAACAATGGTTTTAACAAAGTGTATGATTCTAACTAGGGCTGATTGAAGGAGCTTCTTAGCATGTCAATGATTATAGTTCAAAGTTTTAAGTTCGGATAAAAAGAATAATACTATCTTCTCTCATGATAACAACTGCATACTAAGATTTATTTATATTGATAAAGAACAATAAAAATACATCTCATATGAAAAAATCTTATTAAAGTTATTTATGTCTATGTTATACTTTTTTTTAATTAATAAGAATTTTTGGTCTTTTGATAATATTATTTATTGAAGTAACTTATGTCTATGTTATATTTTTTGTTTAATTAATTAATAAGAATTCTCGAATCTTCTGATAATATTATTTCTTATAATTTATTACGTAATCAATTGTGATCATTATAAAAAAATATTTAAACACTAATTTTATCTATCAAATATAATAATTTTAAATTAATGGTTAATTATAATTAAAATAATAATTAAATTAAGTTTTGATTACTAAATATAAAAATAATAATTAAATTTATTCACTAATTATGTCAAGATAATTTATATTATTAAAAATTCTAATTATCTTGATTTAATTGAGATTCTAATTATAACTCATAACTATATAGAGTGTTGTTTTCAGAAAGTGAGAGTGAATTTGCTTTCAAAATTCATATATCCTCCTTATATATCCTCCTAATTGTATTTGAAGTAAATGCCTTACGGATTTAATTACATAAGATTCTTTAAATTTTATATTATCCTAACTAATTTTTAATGATTATTAGTAATTAATTTTTATTTTCATTATGAAAATATAAATGATTTTTTTTTAATTTTATTTTTATTCAATGATTTAATTAAAAACATAATAAAAATTAAAAAAAAAATCTCAAATTATATTTATTCTTAAAATAGTCCGGTGAGAAATCCGCTAAGTAGCCTGGTATGTAATTGGGGTAAACTCTAGGAGATTTTCATCCCTGCAGTTAATTATAACAATATGAAGATTTGTAGTCTAGATATCTGTAATTTTGTAAATTACAAGTAACACAGAGAATGAAGCTTATAGTCCTGATATGCAGGTAAGGAACAGGAGCTTTTGCTGAATGTTAGGCCTTACTACTTGCCCATCTGTGAAGTGGCTCCCTATGCCCAGTTCAGGAGCACAAGAACTATAAAAATGTGGGCTCATATAACATCTTCAAGCTTTCATATATTTTCTGACGAAATTTATCCCGATTATCTATAATAAATATTTTATGATGAAATATATATGGATGTTTCGTACATTTTTGGATTGGACAAGATGGAAGTAGGTTGCTATAGGTCTTATTTTGAAGACTGTGATCATATAAGGTTTGCAAGCACCCAAGCAAACTCGTTAATTTTGTTTAGGCTAGAAATTAATCTTGTAAATAGGGTCTTTTCTACTAGAAAAGAATGCTACTGAACTGGTGTAATTCTATAAAATATGTTATGCTATATATATATATATATGGGTCTTTCTCAGTTCTTAGTCTTCAACATAGAAATGGAGAAAACAGATATTGTGGATGGGGTACGGAGGCGGCGAAATGAATGGGCAGAACTATGACATTAACGTTGGCTTTTAAAGTATGCATGAATCTTGGCAACTTTACTTTCTTGAAACGTTAGAGAAAGATGCATGCATTCCACATGATGATGAGGTTGAAGTATATCATAAGAAAATTGAAAACCTGGACATACCAAACTTTATCTACGCGTAGTTCAAGCGAAAGAACAAGTTCGTATGGGACGGACGAAGATTGCTCAAGTTCGTATGGTACGGAAAAAGATTGCTTTATCATTTTTACCTCGTATTGAAAGTCTTTTTTACGGAGATTTCAGACAAGCGTATCCCATATAAATGTATAAACAGTATTATAAGTGACGGGTCATGAGTAATGTATTTGAGTTTGAGAATGCTTTCACTCGAGGGAAAGTGTATCAATGTGGAGGAGAGACTCTCACTTGAGTTTGAGAATGCTTCTGCTCGAGGGAAAGTGTATCAATGTGGAGAAGAGACTCTCACTTGAGGGAGAGATGGTTAGGTATTCAAGTATGAGTCTAAGTCTCACATGGTTAGGTATTCAAGTATGAGTCTAAGTCTCACGTTGGATAGAAATGAGAAAGTTGAGCAACATATAAGAAAGAAGACCCACAAACCCAATACCTTAAGGTTTTGGGTTGAAGGTAGTATCATCCCCTTGTGTGGTTTGGCTCAGTTATCATTCTTGTGAGATCGGATTACTCAACAATTATCCAACAAGTGGTATGTATCATTCTTGTGAGATCGGATTACTCAACAATTACCCAACAAGTGGTATAAGAAGGTTTCAGGGACAAAGTTGAGCAATATATAAGAAAGAAGACCTACAAACCCAATACCTTGGATTTTGAATTGAAGGTGGTGTCATTCCCTTATATAAGTTGGCTCATGTCTATTTTTGTAAGATCTCCCCCGTATTTAGACAAAAAAAAAATATATATATATAAGAAAAACATAATATTACTTTCTCTTTACTTTTGAATATTTATATGGAAAATAATAAAAAATCACTTCCTATTTAATTGAAACAGATATAAAGTTATTTATTTATTTATTTTTTTATAGAGAAAGTTATGTTCCCGATGCATCTTTTAAATTTCAATCTCATTGTTTGCCCATAATGAAAACAAAAAAAAAACAGTTCTATCTTCAACTAAATTCCCACTAAATGTTCAATATTAACTTGCAATATGAATTATCCTATATGGGTAAAGAAATATACTACTCAATATTGCATGACCTTGTATACATCATACCCATACGTTAAATTAAACCCTCCTTTAAGAAGTTAGGTTTAAACTTTTACAAAACTTAGTTCAATCTTTTGGACCAAACGAAGTGATCAATTTCCACACGACCATGGTGGCTAAGCATCCTCCAGTGTGAAGCACACATAATGAACACTATCTTATCACCTTCTTGGTCAACATCCACACCCAATTAAAAGTGATTGTACATCTACAACCACCCGATTAAGTCACTATAACCTAACACCCCTTACGACTTGAAGAAAGTCACTGTCTCCCTCATGTCCATAGCAAACACACCACCACATATGCAACTATTGGGATCCTCTGCCCTAAACCATCACTAGTCTCATCCTACATAAAACTTCAATGCCCACCTTACTTTGAATCTCCAACTACCATCTTGCAAATCTAAACTGAAAACGAGTCCATTGGCACCATACCATGTTTTTCATTATCAATGTAATGGAAACGAGTCTTCATTGTGTCACCGAATTTAAATTGGGCCTTTACCTTGGGTCAATACAACACGAACCACACATAGTGACGAACTCCTAGGTCAATACAACGGGAGCCACTTTTCATTGATTTGAAGAAATTCATGCGTTATCACATTATGCACATATGAGTATCACGAATTGATAGAGTTGCATGTGAAATGTGTTTATGGGGAAGAAATATGGTTGGTAGTAATTCACCGTAGCTCGTAGCACCTAACTTATCTTATTTTGTTTCTTTTTTCATAAATTTAAATTTACGTAAAATTGAGAAGGGAAAGAACATTATCCATTTCTTAGCTTTCTTTTGTCCTAGATATTTCTAAGATTAGAAAACCAATTAGACTATTTATGATTTTCCATATTTTTAAAAATTTTATTTCATATCTTTTAAAGAATAGCCTTATTAAAATTAAGTGCTAATAGTAGTTAATTAATCAAAAGTGTTAAAATAAAGTTCGGCGCCAACATGCAATTTTATTTCTCTAACATTCTCAAAATAAAGTAAGACGGTCTATTTTTAAACATTCAAACATTGAAAATAATAAGATTTATGTGAACTGACAGGTTAGACAACTATGATTGGTCATAAAGAAAGTGGTCATGATGGAATCAAATGGAGGTAAGAAATGCAATAACATATTTTTTTTTATCACACTTTTCAAACAACTTGAGAATATGAATATGACATTTGGAAGATCTTCTAAAGATGGAAAAGAGTGAGAGAGGTTTTTATTTCAAGGAAGCTGGATAGATGGGAGAACAGATATGAATTTATTAGGTAGCATTCTTGTTAATACACAAAAAAACATTATATGATACATATACAAACATAGTGTAAGTGGGAGGGCTATTAGGTAAAGATCTTCCAAAAGTCATAGATAATCCACAAACAATATTCATCAAGGGGAGAGGACTAGGACTATTAGGTAGCACTCTTGTTAATAATAAAATAGTGGAAGAGTGTATGAGGAAAAAGAAAAATGTGGCTATAGTTAAGGTAAACTTCGAAAAAGTCTATTATTTATGAATTGAGAATCTGTGTATTAAATTATGGATAGATTGAGCTTGTAGTACACAGGTTGGTTGGATAAAAGAATGTATGAATTCTGTTACTATATCTATTTTAGTTAATACGAACTCAACTCAGGATATTAAACTAAAGAGGCTAATATATCTATTTTAGTTAATAGGAACTCAACTCAGGATATTAAACTAAAGAGGCTAAGACAAGGAGACTCAATGACTCCATTCTTATTTTTAATAGTAGTTGAGAGTTAGTTGAAATGGCAAGACAGACAACAAAGAAAAATCTACTAAAAGGAGTGAGGGTTGGGAATAATGGAATAGGGGTTAACTTGTTGTAATTGTTTGCTTATGATATACTGTTTTTATGCAAAGAGAGATGAAAAATAGTATGACTATAAGAAGTATTTTGAGAACTTGAGTTAGTATCTGAACTAAGGCTTAATTTTCATAAAAGTAAGATTGGTGGTATATGAATAGAAAAAGAAGCAGTAAAAAACTTGTGTAAGATATTAAATTATGGTGATGTGAAAATCCCATTTAAATATTAGGTATGCGAATAAGGAGAATCCAAAAAAATCAAAATTTTGACAAAAAGTGGTGGACAAAATTAGACATAGGTTTTCTAGATAGAATAGTAGATCCTTATCATTTATTAATCGTGTATGCCTTATTAAATCAGTGATCTCAACTCTATTACTATTTTTTTTTTCTTCTTTAAAGCATCATAAAGTATATACAAAGAAATTATAAAACTACAGAGTAATTTCCTTAGGGGTTTGGGATGGGATTTGAGGACAGAAAAATAGCTTAGATTAAGTAGAAGAATTTAAATAAAAATAAAGAAGATAGGGGTTGCGAATAAGAGATATAAAGAAGTTTAATAAAGCTCGGTTAGAAAAGTGAAAAAAGAAGATCAGGTGTAGAAAAACAAGGTCTATGGAAGAAAATTCTAGACTCTACATATGGTTCAGAGGAACTTGAGTGAGAATATTAAAAAATGAAAGATGAATCTTGGTGGTGTAGAGACATAAAAGTATGTGGAGAAGGTCAGCAAGATAATTGGTTTGATAATAATATATGAATAACGAAGTCATCGTATAATAAATTACACAAGGAGGAAAAAATACTAGTGTATTCAAATGCCTTTGGAGCTTCAAGGCCTGCCAACAATACAATATCTAAGGTGGAAAGTGTTTTTGGATAAGGAACAAGGCAAATTTGATACAAAGGGAAGTTCAGCTAGATAACATTATGTGTGAGCTGTTTAAGGAAAAAGAAGAGTCAGTGTCATATTTATTTTTCTATTATAAAATAACTCAAAATATTTAGAAACGCTATGATAGATGGATGGAAGTAAACTAAGGAAAATGTAGAGAAGAAAAGACATGAAGCTGAGGAATACAGGAATAATGAGAACCTGAGAATGAAATGGGATACATTGTATTAATGCATATAAGTATAACTAACAATCTACCAGAATGGCCGGAGGAGTTGAAAAGTTATCTTTAATACCGATGATCTAATCTAACTAGTTCATAAAAGTTCTTACTTGGAGTAGGAGGCTACATATTTACAAGTAAGAGTAAGGAAATAAAGAAAGACATAACAATGCAAATAAGAAAAATGAATAATGAAGACTGAAAAGAACAAGGACAAAATGAATAGTTTCAGAACCACAAGATACATAATATATTTCTTTATTGAGAAAAAATTAGAAATAGTAGACATGTAAGAGTTGTAATAGAATGAGAGAATATACTCAACGTTCAAACACCTGCCCTGAAACTAAAACCGACAAATCTCTTTCTATATAGTATTTTTTTTATATCAATTAATGATGGGTCTGTTTAATAGATCATAAATTGTAGGGTATACAAATAAAGAGATTTGGAGTGTTGTAAAATTTGTAGAAATGTTTTACAAGCCCTTTTTCTTTTTCAAAAACACTATATACTCTTAGTTTGTATTACTAGTATATGGATTGAGACATCTCTTTATACTTTATATTATTCTATTCTTTTATTAATAAAAAAATGTTTATTTTTAAAATCAAACAAATTTTATCCATTTCTGAGTATTGTTGAATTCTCCATTTTCTAGATAAAGAAAAAATAAAAGTAGTTATACCCAAAAAGAGAATGTTATGAGTTTTATACATGAAGATTCTTAGTAAGATAACACTATTATTTTTCAGTGTGTATAACAAGCAAAATTAAACTCGTTCACACATATAAGAAAGTGGAATTGCAGATAGATTGAATTTCAATATTAAGCCTGCTGCCAATTGATAACCATAAAACAAAAATTTATAGGTTTTTGCTGTTAATTAAATTGGTTGATGCTCATGAAGTAAAGAAACACAAAGATCTTAACTTTTGGTCCCTCTCTTGCGGGAACACGGGGAGCCATACCTAAAGCTTGACTTATTGTAAAGTTGGTTTTGAAAACATAGGGAGCTCCTCCATTTTTACAACTTATACTATATTAATATAATGCTACTTGCATGTTGACATAAGGTTTATCCAGTTCAAGATACATTGAACAAGGAGAAAAACATGGATGCTTTGTGGTGTTTTTGCCGTTTAAAATCATCGATGCTTTTATTTAGTTGTCAGGTAGCTATGATTCCACAACCATTCGTCATATATCATGTTATACAGGAGAAAAACTCACCAAAGTTGTTGATACTCAGTACCAAGTTATATTGTTCATTTGATCAATAAAGAAGCTTCCTTAATTATATGGCTGCGCTTGCACAAACGCGTTAGGTTAGTTCATTTCAAGGAAAAATGTAGAATGAAACAATGATTTGTATAGGAAAATGAACTGAAAGAAAACAGTTTTCTTGATCTGTAACTTTTAATTGGATCTCATAGATTTTATTTTCCTCCATATGTGAGAACTTAAAGAGTGGAAAGTATAAGAAGACTATAGTAGTTTCCAAAGTTATCAATCTCTTATCTCTCGAAGATATGGTTTAGATAAGTTTATTTCTAAATGATATTATTTTATTTATTAACTTAAGTAACTGAATTTTTTTTAATTATAATTTTATAAATAAAACTATTTTATCACAATATATCAAAGTTTAAATCTAATTAGATAAACTTGAGATTTTAATTTAAAGGTAATTATTTAAAAACTATTTTATGAAAGTCAATTAATAATTATATGGATCTATATATGTAATTATACAATTACTTGATTTTGATTTTTTAATTTTATTTTGTTGTCATGTTACTTTCTTCTCAAATGAACTATTGCACTTTTCAATTTATTTATTTTTCCCTTTTTATCATATTTTCTTTTATTGTAACCCAACATACCCTTAAGGATTGTTTGTTATGTGATAAAATTTTAGTTTGTGAAATATGAAAAAGAAAGTGCGTTGCACTTAGATCTAAATCTATATAAATTGAAAATATATACTAATACTAATCAGTCATCAATTTCGCATGTATCAAAAAATTATATTAATTTATAATAAAATTATTATTTATACATAGTAATGATAAGTTTTTTGAAAAAAAAAAGTTGTATTAACTATGTTATAAAAGAAACATGCTTTCAAATTATGGTGCGATAAAAGTCATAACTAAAAATAAACATTAACGAGACTCTAGTGCAAAATATCTATTTCGTTTCTCTATAATTTACTTTGCAACTTGTATAAATTTATGCACTTAATTTCGTAAGTTTATTGCAATATTATAAACAAATGGTTCATAAATCAAAGGTTAGGGAAAAAAATTAAAAGGTAAAACAAAATAGCTTTTAGTTTGTGAAAAGATATGGAATCTGGTTCTCATGTGTTTTGTTTTTTACGTAAATTTTCTTCTTTGATTTCTATGCCATGATATTATTAGTTAATTATTACAAGAAGGATGACAAATTACACTTCCTTTAACATTGTCTACTTCTCCAATAAAATAGAGCTAAATTATTACGATGAGATGTATGATTTGTTACTATATTGTCTATTTGATTATATGGGAATAATATTATTTTTATTTAACAAGAATTAAATTATTCTGTGTGATTTATTGAATGCTCTTTCAATTCAATGGAATGTTTATGTACTCTTTAAAAATGGACTTTGCATATGTATATGCATTTAGGTACTTCCTTGTACCTAGTTTATATGTTCTTGGTAGACTTTATGTATGTTAACTCTTACTAGAAGGGACAATATCATCTTTTTGCCGTGTGAAAGAGTATACACTAAAGTGAGAATTATTTGTTGAAGATTTTTTTACTCTCAAGTTAGTTAAAGTGTTTTATAAGAAAAGTAAAAAAAAAAAAAATTAATATTTAGTGAGTACTGCCTATCATATTACTGCATATTTATGTACTTTTGAATCTGCCATAGTAAAACCTAAGTAAATACTAATAATACTCTACAATTCCAATCGTAAATAACTAATTATGAATATGTTACTACTTTTTAACTTTTCTCACACTTAGATGCATAAATTAACGCCCTAATCGAAATGCCTCCAAACCTAACATTGTTTTGTTGAAAGAAGTTGGATTAATCATCAAATAAGTGGACTCACTAATTCACATATCAGTTTAATTACGAAGTTCATGGCGTGAATCAAATAGTGGAAGTTTGAATATAGCATGCACGGATTCATAAATTTTAATTTGAAGACATCATCATCATTATTATTTCAAGAGTAATTGCAATTTTTATCTTTGGAAAATAAATAAATTACATAATATTCAAAGTTTTGAATGGTTTTTCATTTTTTATATGCTCCTAAATAAATTATATGATTGTTGCTACTTGCAGTAAAAGACTATATTTATTAAGAGGGGAAAATTATTTTAATAGGATTATTTCAATAAGGAAACATATTTCTTTTATTTTTAGTATTTGGAAAATATTAAAATAAAATTATTTTGAGCGTATAGAATAAGACGTTTAATATGAATAGGAAATAATCATATCTATCCTATACAATATGTTAATCACATAACCTTTTACTCAATATGTCCCACAATATAAAAACATTATGACAAGTGGTTACATGATATGAATACAATGAATCTCATATATATATATATATATATATATATATATATATATATATATATATATATATATATATATATATACCTTTATACTTTAAAATAGTTTAGAATAATTTAAAAAAACAAAAAAAAAGTAATAAGGAAGACAGTTCAGAAACGAATTTTTAGTACCAACTCTTGATTTTGCCTGGTTCTTGATTAAATTTCCACCCCCATTGGTTTCTTGTGTTATTAGGACTAATCACTAGATGGCTTCAATTCCAACTAGTTGAACTAATTATTTTTGTCAAGAAATTGTTCAATGCAACTAGGGTTTACTACCCATTATCACTAGGAAAAGTTGAACTAGTGAAATATTTTTTTTTTTTAAATTTTAGAGATACTCTAATTTTTATAAAAAAGAAAGTTGTACTGTGAAATGGGATTTCACTATATTCCTCTGGTATTGCACATTCACTGCATTCATCCTCTAAGCCTCCTATATTATTTATTTGATTCAAGAATACATTGAACAAGACAGTCCTTTAGCTTTTCACTATCTTGAAATTAATTATTGTAATGATCAAAACAAAAGACACAATCATATTCTTTCACTGTTGTTATTGACAAACCCAAAGCCATCAAAGTAATAAATACTTAAGAAATCGATAAAAAATAAGTGCAGTGGCTTTGACAGACATGCCAGGAATAGCTAACCCTGATTGGAAAGGGGGAGCCGGCTACAAATGAAAAGCAGAAGCACAATAATAAGTATGCATGAATCTTGACAGACATATGCATTTTCTTTTCAGGAATGTTTTGAGACATATCAATCTTTATCCACAAGTTGGATAAAATCGTGAGAAAATTCAAACCCTAGGGAGATTGAACTTTCTCATCTACCTTGGAATTTTGGTCAAGCAAAATCTTTGTTCTTTTATTCATAAAATATCTCTGGTTTGAATAAAAGAGTAAAATAAAAAATGACACGACGACACTTGTCTTTTTTGGTACAATTTTTAACTTTTTTTTACAGCATCCTAAACCTTTTAATCATTTATAAAAATATGAACTAAAGATAAAATTGTCATCTAACTAAACTTAACATACCCTTCACTTTGAGTCTAATGGGTAACGGAAAGATCATTTCCCTTTTTATGAGTTTTTATGGTATCATGTCATCCAAGTTTCTGCATAAAATATAACATTCAAGTAAACTCATTAGGATCACTCTATTAGTTTGCATATAAACTCATGGATCCAAATACTATTACCATAATCATATATAAAAACGTAACAATATTTAAGCATATATACGGTTTGATGTCATTTCATTCAATATATATGGATTTCTTTTAAAACGAAAGGACAGAAAAAAAATTGTGCTTAGAATGTATATATTCATTTAACCTCCGCCAGGTTATATTCTTTGTTCAGCGAAAGGAAAAAAGAGTTTATGTAATTTTTCTCTAAGATTTTTTCATTTCATTTTTTAAATAAGGCAAAACACTTTTTTATGAAAAAGGTATAAGGATGTCTTAACCAAATTACAACTAAATTGTTAGTAGTATTCTATACATAATCTTCATTTATTAATCTTTCACTTCCCATATTTAAACATCTTCCTCTGTAAATCTAATCTCTTCTATTCATCCTTCCATACTAAATATTTATAGGTTCATAAGTAAGTATATATACACCAAATTTTTTCAGGATTTTTCTGGGACCTAATTGGCATTATTTGATACATCTTTATACCGTTTTCAGCCCGTTTGAATCAGCAGTTCGATCTCATTTGCAGGTGAAGTTAGTGGAGTGGAATTGATAAATGTAATATATATATATATATATATATATATATATATATATATATATATATAGCTATACTTGAACAAAAAATTTCATGAATAATTTTAGGAGAGAAAATTCACTTATGTACAGTTAAAAAAATAAGAAAGTCGAGAAACTGTAAGAATTTTCTTATAAATTGGTTTATACATTAACTAATTTTGATGTATAAAAGAAACCATTTTCTTTTTGCCCTATTAAGTGTTCATGGAGAAGAGAAATTTGTACACATATCTTCAGAGTAATTATGAAGAATATTCAATTTGTGTTTGTCGCCTCTGAGTGAGCATATAAAACCAAAATTAGGGTTTTGCAGGCGAGTAACCATAATATTAAATTGTGGTCTCTGATCACTTGTGGAATTGCGAGGGGCAATATCTAAATCCTGAGTAGTTGCATCTATGTTGAAATTGAAAAGATAGGAAGCCAATTGCATACGGATCATTAAACTATTGCTAGTAGTTGACGAAAACTTTTTCCAGGTCACTGATACACTGAACAATGCGAAAAATCTTGATGTTTTGAAACCCTTTTGCATTAACAACATTACAGTGTTTATAAATTGTCAAGTACATATGATTCCACACTCATCGTCATATATGATGTTGTGGAAGACCAGAAAAATCCACAGAAATTGTGGATACTTGGTGCTGAAAATATTGTTAATTTACTCACCCTAGAAGTATTCATTTCACTAGCTTAATGGGTTGTCACGGACACGATGACCCTTTATTAATTTGGATATGGGAAACAAAGCAAGGGAGATAAACAAATTTAAAAATTATACTTTTTTTTTTTATAATGTTTGATTTCTTGCTTTACTAAAAGAGAGATATCTTTCGGGAACAATAAAAAGTAAGGAAAAATTTTAAATTTCAAAGGGATTTTTCTTTTATGTTTTTTCCTCCTATCCAAATGTCCTATCCAAATGTATTGCAAAAGGTTGTCAAAATTTGAGAAGAATACAAGGAATATACTTCTTAACACAATTTTAACTATTAATCAGTATTTAATATTGAGAACTACAATGAAAAATGTTAACAACAAACATTCTCCTAGCTATTTGAATATATAGAAAATTAGATGATTTTGTAGTTTTTAACAAATTCTAACAAATATTATCTATCCTTTATTAAAAAGAAAAAAAAAAAAGACTATGAAAGATTAGACTCAACCCGTGAAAAAGAAAGAAATACAGCAAATAATCAAACTAACCCATAAGATAACATAAAAAAGTAAAAGAACAAAATTAAGAAGAGAAAACAA